>JACCDH010395295.1_pt1 | contig 107743 bp, 95 predicted proteins | sample 7442481 | NCBI WGS metagenome assembly JACCDH01 (sample SAMN15323433, study PRJNA562643) | freshwater metagenome | isolation source: river surface water | place: USA:Blue River Watershed | collected 2017-08-15 | reverse complement strand
GTAGCGGTCTTGCGCGGGCAAGCTCATCGTCACACCCAAGGCACGGCCGCGGGGAATGATGGTGACCTTGTGCACCGGGTCGCACTTGGGCAGCAGCTTGCCGATCAGGGCGTGACCCGACTCGTGGTAGGCCGTGTTCTTGCGCTCTTCCTCGGGCATGACCATGCTCTTGCGCTCGGGGCCCATCAAGATCTTGTCTTTGGCTTTTTCGAAGTCTTGCATCTCCACGGTACGGGCGTTGCGGCGCGCCGCCATCAAGGCGGCTTCGTTGCACAGGTTGGCCAAATCGGCGCCGCTCATGCCGGGCGTGCCACGGGCAATCACCGAGGGGCTGACGTCTTGGCTGATCGGGATCTTGCGCATGTGCACGTTGAGGATCTGCTCACGACCACGGATGTCCGGCAGCGTCACGTAGACCTGGCGGTCAAAACGGCCGGGACGCAACAAGGCGGCATCCAAAATGTCGGGACGGTTGGTGGCGGCCACCACGATCACGCCGAGGTTGGTCTCAAAGCCGTCCATTTCGACGAGCATCTGGTTCAAGGTTTGTTCGCGCTCGTCGTTGCCGCCGCCCAAACCGGCGCCACGCTGACGACCCACGGCGTCGATTTCATCGATGAAGATGATGCAAGGCGCATTTTTCTTGGCGTTTTCGAACATGTCGCGCACACGCGATGCGCCCACGCCCACGAACATTTCCACGAAGTCCGAGCCGGAGATGCTGAAAAACGGCACCTTGGCTTCACCGGCGATCGACTTAGCGAGCAGGGTTTTACCGGTGCCAGGAGGGCCGACCAGCAACAAACCACGGGGGATTCGGCCACCGAGTTTCTGGAATTTCTGGGGATCTTTGAGGAAATCCACCACTTCCTTGACTTCTTCTTTGGCTTCATCGCAACCGGCCACGTCAGCGAAGGTGACTTGGTTGGTGTTTTCGTCGAGCAAGCGCGCCTTGGACTTGCCAAAGCTGAAAGCACCGCCTTTACCGCCACCTTGCATTTGGCGCATGAAATAAATCCACACCCCAATCAACAAAAGCATGGGGCCCCAGCTCACGAGCAAAGACATGAGCAGTGAGCCTTCTTCGCGAGGCTTGACGTCGAACTTCACGCCATTGGCCAACAAGTCACCCACCAAACCACGGTCGAGGTAGGTGGCAGTGGTGCGCACTCGGCGGTCGTCGGTGGTGATGGCCACGATCTCGGTGCCGCCAGAGCTTTCTTGGATGGTGGCCGACTTGATGCGACCGGCGTTGACCTGATCCAAGAACTCGGAGTAGCCCACGGTACCAGCCGCAGCCGGGTTGGCACCTTCAAACTGTTTAAAAACCGTGAAGAGCACCATGGCGATGACCATCCACACGGCGATTTTCGAGAACCATTGGTTGTTCAAGACCGACTCCTGACAGCGTTAAAGAGAGAAAACAAAGTTGCGATCATTTTAGGCTTTTCAAGCCCTTCGTGCGGTGCATGGGCTTTTGTGGCTCCTATGACCATCTTAGGGATGTTTGGATGCCCTTGTTTTGAGACCCATGCCCACCAAAAAGGTTTCAGACGATTTTTCGCGTGAGGCCTTGGGCTTGATGGCTTTGACCACTTTGAAGGTCTGTCGAAACAGGGCCACCATGGGGTCGTAGGCGCCCCCGTGGAAGAGTTTGACCACCAATGCCCCTTCGGGTTTGAGGTGGTTTTGAGCAAAATCTACCGCCAGCTCAATCAGGTCGCTGATGCGAGCGGCGTCGGTCGCACCAATGCCCGACAAGTTGGGCGCCATGTCCGAGACCACCAAATCGACCGCGCTGGCCCCGCTGCTGACCAAGGCCGCTTCCAATTGGGCCAAGACCTGGGCTTCGCGGAAGTCGCCCAAGATGAACTGAACCCCTTCCACAGGCTCCATGGGCAACATGTCCAAGGCGATGATGGTGCCGTTCAAAGCGCCCACGGCCGCGCCGTCCGGGTTGAGCCGCCGGCGCAGGTATTGGCTCCAGGCGCCGGGTGTGGAACCCAGGTCGACCACCACCTGACCGGGTTTGACCAACCCCAAGCTTTCATCGAGTTCTTTGAGTTTGTAAGCCGCCCGGGCGCGGTATCCCTCTTTCTGAGCCAAACGCACGTAGGTGTCGTTGATGTGCTGGTTGAGCCAAGCCTTGTTGACTTTTTTGCTCTGGGTTTTGACTTTCATGGACGGGCGCACCTTCGCGGCAAAGGGTGCACAGCGCACCTTGTTCACCGGTAAACGATAATTGTCCCATGTCCCAGATCATCCTCACGCCCGCACAGCGCAAAGTGCACCGCGCCGACGCCCACCACCTCAACCCGGTGGTCATCATTGGTGGCGACGGTTTGACCCCTGCCGTTCAAAAAGAGGTTGATGCCGCCCTCAAAGCCCACGGCCTGATCAAAATCCGCGTTTTCAATGACGACCGGGCCGAGCGCGAGGCCATTTTGCTGCGTTTAACCGATGCACTCAACGCCGCACCGATCCAACACATCGGTAAATTGCTGGTGATCTGGCGACCCGTGGAAGAAAAAGAAAAAGCCGTTGATGAGGACCGCATGCCCGGCCCGCGTGACGTCAAAGTCCTCAAATTCAGCAAACGTGGTGGCCAGCGCCCCGAGGTCAAGGTGGTGCGCGTGTTGGGTAACGAGCGCCTGACGGCCGGCGGCCAAATCAAACGCGCCAAGCGCAACCAAAAAAGCGTCAAAAAGACCCTGGCCAACCCATCCAAAGGCTGATCCGTCACACTGGGGCGTTCAGACGCCTTGCGTTCTGCGCTCCAAACCCCATTTGAAACGCCATGAACAACACCCGCCCCAACCCCCTGAGCACCCCGAGCGCCCTGCCCCGCTTCGATGAACTCCAAGCCGCCGACATCGCTCCGGGCATCGACGCCCTGTTGGCAGACGCCGAAACCGCCTTGGCCACCGTCACGGCCAAGGACTTCCCCGCCGATTGGCGCACCATGGCCAAGACTTTAGACGTGGCCACCGAGCGCTTGGGCATGGCTTGGGGCGCGGTCAGCCACCTCAACAGCGTGGCCGACACCCCAGAGTGGCGCGCGGCCTACAACGCCGTGCTGCCCAAGATCACCGAGTTCTGGACCCGTTTGGGCGCCGATGAGCGCCTGTACGCCAAGTACAAGGCCATGAACCCAGCGAGCCTGAACGCCGAGCAAGCCCGCGCACACTTCAATGCCATGCGCGGCTTTGTGCTGGGCGGGGCTGAACTCCAAGGCGCCGCCAAAGAACGCTTTGCGGCCATCCAAGAACGCCAAGCCGAACTCTCACAAAAGTTCAGCGAAAACGCGCTGGACGCGACCGACCGTTTTGCCTTGTACGTGGAGCGCGATCAGCTCGACGGCGTCCCTGAGGATGTGCTCGCCGCCACAGCAGCAGCCGCACAAGCCGATGGCAAAACCGGCCACAAACTCAACCTGAAAATGCCGTGCTATTTGCCCGTGATGCAGTTCGCCACGAACAGCGCGGTGCGCGAGCAGCTTTACCGAGCCTATGTCACCCGCGCGTCCGACCAAGGCAGCGACGCGAGTTTGGACAACAGCGCTTTGATCGGCGAAATCTTGGCCTTGCGCCAAGAGGAAGCCCAACTCTTGGGTTACAAGAACTTCGCACAAGTGTCTTTGGCCACCAAGATGGCGCAGTCCCCCGACGAAGTGATGGGCTTTTTGCGCGACCTGGCCCAACGCGCCCGACCCTACGCCGAACGCGACGTGGCCGAGATGCGCGCTTTCGCGGCCGAACACTTGGGCTTGCGTGATCCGCAAGCGTGGGACTGGCCCTTCATCGGGGAAAAGCTCAAAGAAGCGCGTTACGCCTTCAGCGACCAAGAGGTGAAGCCCTATTTCCCCGCACCCAAGGTCTTGGCGGGTTTGTTCAAGATCGTCGAGACCTTGTTTGAGGTGAGCATCCGTCGCGACAGCGCCGCGGTCTGGCACCCCACCGTGGAGTTCTACCGCATCGAGCGCCAAGGCACCTTGGTCGGCCAGTTCTACCTCGACCCCAGCGCTCGGGCCGGCAAACGTGGCGGCGCTTGGATGGACGATGTGCGCGCCCGTTGGCTGCGCCCCGACAACGGTGAGCTGCAAACGCCGGTGGCACATTTGGTGTGTAACTTCGGCGAGAGCATCAACGGCAAGCCCCCGCTGCTCACGCACGACGACGTGATCACCCTCTTCCACGAATGTGGCCACGGCCTGCACCACATGCTCACGCAGGTCAACGAGCGCGACGTCTCGGGCATCAGCGGCGTGGAATGGGACGCGGTGGAATTGCCCAGCCAGTTCATGGAGAACTTCTGCTGGGAGTGGAGCGTGTTGCGTCACATGACCGCCCACGTGGACACGGGCGAGCCCTTGCCGCGCGCGCTGTTCGACAAGATGTTGGCGGCCAAAAACTTCCAAAGCGGTTTGCAAACCCTGCGCCAAATCGAGTTCTCGCTCTTTGACATGCGGCTGCACGCCGAGCCTGCACGCGCGGGTGATTTCATGGCTGTGTTGCAAGAGGTGCGCAACGAGGTCTCGGTCCTGCAACCCCCTGCCTTCAGCCGCACGCCCCACACCTTCAGCCACATCTTCGCGGGCGGTTATGCCGCAGGTTATTACAGCTACAAGTGGGCCGAGGTGCTGAGCGCCGACGCTTACGCGGCATTCGAAGAAACCGCCAACGCGGATGGTGAGCCGAGTGTGGAGACGGGTCGTCGTTACCGCCAAGCCATCTTGGAAGCGGGAGGCAGCCGCCCTGCCATGGAGTCCTTCAAGGCCTTCCGTGGTCGTGAGCCGAAGCTGGACGCTTTGTTGCGGCACCAGGGTATGGCCTCCTGAGACTCCCCCTCGGGTTCGGCCACGCATCAGCCCTTGCGCCGCTCGTGTCCCCCGCCGCAACGCGAAAGCGTTGCGGCTCCTCCTTTACCTCGCTTTGCAAGGCCTGCTGCGCGGCCGAATGATAAGACCTGTGAAAACACGTACCCGGAGCACGGACTGCTGAGCCCTGCAAAGCGAGGTAAAGGAGGAGGCTTCGGCCATGCCGAAGCCGGGGGACACGAGCGTCGCAGGGTTCGGCAGTCTGGGCAGGCGAACGCACAAACTGTCGAGCACCACACACTCAGAAAGTCAAAGTCCGAACCCCAGAAGCCGTGCCCAGCAGACACACCGAGGCTTTTTGGTGGGCAAACACGCCTACGGTCACCACGCCCGGCCAATTGTTGACCTCGCTCTCGAACGCCAAAGGATCCGCGATCTTCAGGCCCGTGACGTCCACGATGTGTTGACCGTTGTCGGTCACCAAAGGCTGACCCTCTTTGAGGCGCACCAAGGCACTCGCGCCCATGGCTTGAAACTGGCGCACGATGCGGGCGGTGGCCATGGGGATCACTTCCACCGGCAAGGGAAAGGCGCCCAAAGCTTGGACCAGCTTGCTTTCATCGGCGATGCACACAAATTGCGCGGACTGCGCGGCGACGATTTTTTCGCGCGTAAGGGCCGCGCCGCCACCCTTGACCATGTGGCCTTGGTGGTCGATTTCATCGGCGCCGTCGATGTAGACCGACAAACGCTCGACGTCGTTGCTGTCGAACACCGGAATGCCCAAGGCTTTCAAGCGCAGCGTCGAAGCTTCGGAGCTGGAGACGGCACCCTTGATCTGGTCTTTCATGGTGGCCAGCGCATCGATGAATTTGTTCACGGTCGAGCCGGTGCCCACACCGACGATCTCGCCAGGAACAACGTATTGAAGGGCGGCTTGGCCCACCAGGGCTTTGAGTTCGTCTTGGGTCATGGTACGTGTGCGGTCTGAGACAATGAAGGAATTGAAACGGAATTATCCAATGTCCTTGATCCCCTACGCCCTCGCCCGCGCTGCCTTGTTCCAAATGGACCCCGAAAAGGCCCACGACCTGACGATGGACAACATCGCTCGCACACAAAACACGCCGCTCGATCGCCTCTACCGCCAGTGCCGGGTGGACGACCCGATCACCTTGGCGGGCCTGCGCTTTCCCAACCGCGTGGGCTTGGCCGCGGGGCTGGACAAAAACGCCCGCTGTATCGACGGCTTGGGCGCCATGGGCTTTGGTTTTGTGGAGGTCGGCACGGTCACGCCCAAAGCGCAACCGGGCAATCCCCAGCCGCGCATGTTTCGCTTGCCTCAAGCCAACGCCTTGATCAACCGCTTGGGTTTCAACAACCAAGGCTTGGACGCCTTCGTGGCCAATGTGCAGCGCGCGCGGTGCCGACAAGCCCCGCGCAGCAACCCCATGCTGCTGGGCCTGAACATCGGCAAAAACGCCGCCACACCGATCGAAAACGCCACCGACGATTACCTCATCGCCTTGGCCGGTGTGTATCCCCACGCCGACTACGTGACGGTGAACATCTCCAGCCCCAACACCAAAAACCTGCGTGCGCTGCAGAGCGATGAGGCACTCGATGGCTTGCTCGGCGCGTTGGTGGCGCGGCGCGAGACCTTGGCCACCGAACACGGCCGACGCGTGCCCATGTTCTTGAAAATCGCCCCCGATTTGGACGAAACCCAAGTCGGCGTCATCGCCGCCACGCTGCGCCAGCACGGCATGGACGGTGTGATCGCCACCAACACCACCTTGTCGCGCGAAGCCGTTCAAGGCATGGTGCACGCCAACGAGGCAGGCGGCTTGTCTGGCGCGCCGGTGTTACAAGCGAGCAACCGCGTGATCGCCCAATTGCGCGCCGAACTCGGACGCGACTTCCCCATCATCGGTGTCGGTGGTGTGATGTCGGGCGCCGATGCGGTCTCCAAGATCCAAGCCGGTGCCGACGTGGTGCAGATCTACACCGGCTTGATCTACCAAGGCCCTGCGTTGGTGAGCAAGGTGGCGCGGGCGTTGAAAGAACTTCCGCGCTGAAGTTCAATTGGGGGCAGACCTGAGCAGCGTCTCAACGTGCTGCGCGATCGCCAGTGAACTCGTCAAACCCGGCGACTCGATGCCCAACAGGTTCACCAAACCCGGCACACCGTGGTCGGCGGGTCCTTGGATGAGGAAGTCGGCGGCGGCTTCGCCCGGGCCGCTGATCTTGGGCCGAATGCCGGCGTAACCGGCTTGCAAAGCACCGTCGGGCAGCTCGGGCCAATAGCGGCGAACCTCGCTGTAAAACGCCTGGCCGCGGCGAGGATCCACACTCAAGTCGAATGGGTCGGTGACCCACTGAACGTCCGGACCAAACTTGCCTTGGCCGCCCAAATCCAGCGTCAGGTGCACGCCCAATCCGGCCGCTTCGGGCACGGGGTAAATCAGGCGCGAAAACGGCGCCTTGCCCGCCAAGGTGAAGTAGTTGCCTTTGGCGAAGTGGGCTTGCGGCAAGACCGCAGCGTCCAGGCCTTGCATGGCGCGCGCCAAGGCCACGGCGTTCAGGCCGGCGGCGTTGATCAGTTCTCGGCAAGCCAGTGCGGTGCCGTCCTCGGTGCGCAGCACAATGGGATGACTGGGTGGGCCTTGTCTGAGCGCGATGGACCGAACGGGCGAGACCAAGGCCAGCAAGCCACCCGCGTTTTCCAGGTCGCCTTGCAAAGCCAGCATCAGGCCGTGACTGTCAACCACACCCGTGCTCGGTGAGAGCAGCGCAGCCTCACAACGCAAGGCGGGCTCAAGGTCTCTGGCCTGGTCCGCGCTGAGGGTTTGCAGGTCGAGCACACCGTTGGCTCGGGCCTTGGCCTCGATGCCCGCGAGCGCCCCCACCTGCTCAGGCGAGGTTGCGACGATGAGTTTGCCCAAACGCTGGTGGGCCACCCCACGCTCGGAGCAATAGGCGTAGAGCTGTTCTTTGCCTTGCACACACAAACGCGCTTTGAGCGAACCCGCCGCGTAGTAAATACCGGCGTGAATCACCTCGCTGTTGCGTGAACTGGTGCCGGTGCCCATCGCGTTTTCGGACTCCAACACCAAGACTTCACGGCCGCTGAGCGCCAAGGCCCGGCCCACGGCCAAGCCGACCACACCAGCGCCCACGATCACGGTCTCAACACGGTCCATGGCCCAGCCCTCAGTTCAAACGCAGCACGCCCATCAGGTCCGAAAGCCGCTCGATGTTGGCATCGGCGCCCCAGGCCTCGGGCTGGGCTTGTGGACCCAAATAACCGTAAAAGGCCGCCACGGTGCGCATGCCCGCGGCTCGGCCGGCCACGATGTCGCGCTCGTCGTCGCCCACATACACACAGTCGCTGGGCGCCAAGTCCAGGCGACGGGCCGCCTCGAACAGGGGTCCGGGGTGCGGCTTGGCGTGGGGCGTGGTGTCACCACACACCACCACGGCCGCTGATGCCAACATGGGCAGACTGGCGATCAAGGGCAAGGCGAATCGCTCGGCCTTGTTGGTGACGATGCCCCAGGGCAAGCCAACTTGCTTGAGCTGGGCCAACACCGATGAGACTTCGGCAAACGCCACGGTCTGAAATAAAACCGCTTCGTAAGCCGTCAAGAAATCGGATTTTTGGCGCTCGTAATCGGCGTGGTCTGGGTCGATGCCCAAAGCCACCCGCAACATGCCCCTCGCACCCGACCCCGCATAGGCCCGGTAATCGGCGATGGGCCTGGCTGGCAGCCCCCTGCTCAACAGCAAGGCGTTGGCCGCAGCGCCCAGCTCCGGTGCACTGTCGAGCAAGGTCCCGTCGAGGTCGAACAACACGGCCTTCACAGGCTGGCCCAAGCCGCTCATGGTTTGCGCGTGGACATCATGTAGTTCACGCTCGTGTCACCGTCGAGCCAGTAACGGCGGGTCAAGGGGTTGTATTGCAGGCCTTTGGAGGCTTGGTGCGACAAACCCGCTTCGCGAATGTATTGGCCCAATTCGCTGGGGCGGATGAACTTGGCGTATTCGTGCGTGCCTTTGGGCAGCAGGTTGAGCACGTATTCCGCGCCCACGATGGCAAACAAAAACGACTTGGCGTTGCGGTTGAGCGTGGAGAAAAACACCCAACCACCGGGCTTGACCAGTTGGGCACAGGCGCGCACCACGGACGCTGGATCGGGAACATGCTCGAGCATCTCCATGCAAGTCACCACGTCAAAAGACTCGGGACTCTCAGCGGCCAAGGCTTCGGTGCTGATCTCGCGGTATTGGATATTGGGCGTTTGCGCTTCCAATGCGTGCAGTTGCGCGACCTTCAGGGCTTTGGTGGACAGGTCAATGCCGGTGACGTGTGCGCCAGCGCGGGCCATCGAGTCGGTCAAGATACCCCCGCCACAACCGACATCAAGCACCTGTTTGCCGGACAAACCCACAGCCTGGTCGATCCACTGCAAACGCAGGGGGTTGATCTGGTGCAAAGGGCGAAATTCGCTGTTGGGGTCCCACCAACGGTGCGCAAGTTCGGAAAACTTGGCCAATTCGGCCGGGTCGGCGTTCACGGTGGAGGCTTTGTCGTTCATGCTGTGATTATGGCGAAGGCAAAAAAAACCGCGCCGAAGCGCGGTTTTGATGGGTGCGCCTGTTTACTTGGCCGTACCCACCACTTCGATTTCCACACGGCGGTTTTTGGCGCGACCCGCTTCGGTGCTGTTGTCGGCCACGGGCATACTCGATCCTTTGCCGTCGGTCTTGACCTGTTGTTGCGACAAACCTTTGTTCAACAAATAAGCCTTGACAGCTTCTGCACGGCGAACCGACAAGGCTTGGTTGAAGTCAGCAGGGCCCCGCGAATCGGCGTGACCCACCGCCACCAACACATCCCAATTGACCGACTTGAGCTTGTTCAACAAGTCATCCAATTGGGCTTTGCCTTCTGCCTTCAGCACGGCTTTGTTCGTATCAAAAAAGGCCGAAGCAGCAAAGGTCACCTTGGCTGGTATCACGGCTACGGGTGCCGCAGAGACAGGAGGAGTGGCCACAACAACGGGGGCCGCTTGGGCAGCAGGGGCCGCTGGAACGACGGGTGCAGTGACCACTGGCACAGCGACCTCAGCTTTTTTGGGAGCGATAGCGCCATCGCAATCGGGATGAGCCGTGGCGGGCGTCCAAGACGAATTGCGCCAGCAATATTCATTCGTGCCATTTTTCCAAACCGTGCCATCGGAGGACACCCAGTTGTTGTATGGCTGTGCATGAGCAGCACCGGCCAAGCAGGCCAAAGACAAGAAAACAGCAGACAGCTTGTTCATGAGAAAAATCTTTCAATCGACAAATGTGTTGTATCGGCTTAAAAAAACAAGTGATTACTTCACAGAAGTGAAACCTTTAATCCATTCTGCCACAAAAACAAGGCCTCTGATCAAAAAAAGACAAGTCGGAAATCGTCCATCAAAAATGTGAAAAACCACCATCTTCGTTGGCGTCGAACAACAGGTTCGAGCAAAAAACAACATCCCTCATCCGAACTAAAATGTCAGGTTAACCAACAACCAATGGGTTGCTGGCAATTCACACAACCAAGCCATGACACAGTTCGCCAAAGAGACCTTGCCCATCAGCCTCGAAGAGGAAATGCGCCGCAGTTACCTCGACTACGCCATGAGCGTGATCGTGGGGCGTGCACTGCCCGATGCTCGAGACGGCTTAAAACCGGTGCACCGCCGCGTCTTGTACGCCATGCACGAACTCAACAACGACTGGAACCGGCCTTACAAAAAATCGGCCCGTATCGTGGGTGACGTCATTGGTAAGTACCACCCCCACGGTGACTCGGCGGTGTACGACACCATCGTGCGCATGGCCCAAGATTTTTCCCTGCGCCACATGTTGGTGGACGGCCAAGGCAACTTCGGCTCGGTAGACGGCGACAACGCCGCGGCCATGCGTTACACCGAAATCCGCTTGTCGAAAATCGCCCACGAGATGCTGGCCGACATCGACAAAGAAACCGTGGATTTCGGCCCCAACTACGACGGCTCCGAAAAAGAGCCGCTGGTCTTACCCAGCCGCATCCCCAACCTGCTCGTCAACGGCTCCTCGGGCATTGCCGTGGGCATGGCCACCAACATCCCGCCACACAACCTCAACGAGGTGGTGGACGCCTGTTTGCACATGCTGCAGCACCCCGAGGCCAGCGTGGACGACCTCATGGAGATCGTGCCCGCTCCCGACTTCCCCACCGCCGGCATCATCTACGGCATGACCGGTGTGAAAGAGGGTTACCGCACCGGCCGAGGCCGTGTGGTCATGCGCGCCAAGTGCCACTTTGAAGACATCGACAAAGGCCAGCGCCAAGCCATCATCGTGGATGAGCTGCCCTACCAGGTCAACAAAAAGACCTTGCAAGAGCGCATCGCCGAGTTGGTGCACGAGAAAAAAATCGAAGGCATCAGCCACATCCAGGACGAATCTGACAAGTCCGGCATGCGCTTGGTCATTGAGCTCAAGCGCGGTGAAGTGCCCGAGGTTGTGCTCAACAACCTCTACAAACAGACCCAGCTGCAAGACACCTTCGGCATGAACATGGTGGCCCTGATCGATGGGCAACCCAAGCTGTGCAACCTCAAGGACTTGGTGCAGGTGTTCTTGGAGCACCGCCGCGAAGTCGTCACGCGCCGTACGGTCTTTAACCTGCGCAAAGCCCGCGAACGCGGCCACGTGCTCGAAGGCTTGGCCATCGCTTTGGCCAACATCGACGAATTCATCCGCATCATCCGCGAGTCGCCCACACCGCCCGTGGCCAAAGCCGAATTGATGACGCGCCAATGGGACAGCGCCTTGGTGCGCGAGATGCTCACGCGCACGCGTGCCGATGGCGGTGTGATCAACGCCGATGACTACCGCCCAGACGGTTTGGAGCGCGAATTCGGTATGCAGCCCGATGGCCTCTACCGACTGTCCGAGACCCAAGCGCAAGAAATTTTGCAAATGCGTTTGCAGCGTTTGACTGGGCTGGAACAAGACAAGATCGTGGCCGAGTACAAAGAGGTCATGGCCGAGATCGACGACTTGTTCGACATCTTGTCCAAGCCCCAGCGTGTCTCGACCATCATTGGCGACGAGCTGCTCGAGGTCAAACAAGAGTTCGGCCAAACCAAGCTCGGCGCGCGCCGCAGCGAGATCGAACACAGCGCCCAAGACCTGTCCACCGAAGACCTGATCACGCCCACCGACATGGTGGTCACGCTCAGCCACAGCGGCTACATCAAGAGTCAACCGCTCTCCGAGTACCGAGCCCAAAAACGCGGTGGACGTGGCAAGCTGGCCACCGCCACCAAAGAAGACGACTGGATCGACCAGCTGTTCATCGCCAACACGCACGACTACTTGCTGTGCTTCTCCAACCGTGGCCGCTTGTATTGGCTCAAGGTCTGGGAAGTGCCTGCCGGCTCACGCGGCTCGCGCGGTCGACCCATCGTCAACATGTTCCCACTGCAAGAAGGCGAAAAGATCAACGTGGTCTTGGCCTTGACCGGTGAGGCACGCACCTTCCCTGAGAACCAATACGTCTTCATGGCCACCTCCATGGGCACGGTCAAAAAGACCTCGCTCGACGAGTTCTCCAACCCCCGCAAGGGCGGCATCATCGCCGTCAACTTGGACGATGGCGACTACCTCATTGGTGCGGCGCTGACCGACGGCCAACACGACGTGATGCTGTTCAGCGACGGCGGTAAAGCCGTGCGCTTTGACGAAAACGATGTGCGTCCGCTGGGCCGCAGCGCGCGCGGTGTGCGCGGCATGACGATCGAAGATGGTCAAAGCGTCATCGCCATGCTGGTCTCACAACAAGAAGGTGCGCCGAGCGCCGACACACCCGCCCGCACCAGTGTGCTGACCGCCACCGAAAACGGCTACGGCAAACGCACCAACATCACCGAATACACCCGCCACGGCCGTGGCACCAAGGGCATGATCGCCATCCAACAGTCTGAGCGCAACGGCAAGGTTGTGGCCGCCACCTTGGTGGGCGCCGATGACGAGATCATGCTCATCACCGACACCGGTGTCTTGGTGCGCACCCGGGTCGGCGAGATCCGCGAACTCGGCCGCGCCACCCAAGGTGTGACCCTCATCAGCCTAGACGACGGCGCCAAACTCTCCGGCTTGCAGCGCATCGTTGAGAACGACGCCAATGCACGCGACGACGAAGGTGACGAGACCGGAGCCGAAGAGGCATGACGCGTCCTTGGAATTTTTCCGCTGGCCCTGCGGCCATGCCGCTGGAGGTGTTGGAACAGGCCGCTGCTGAGATGACCGATTGGCACGGCAGCGGCATGGGCGTCATGGAAATGAGCCACCGCGGCAAAGAATTCATGGGCATCTGCGCCCAGGCCGAAGCCGATTTGCGCGAACTCTTGGCTGTGCCGCCCAATTTCAAGGTCTTGTTCATGCAAGGCGGCGGTTTGGCCGAGAACGCCATCGTGCCCTTGAATTTGTCCCGCGGTGGTGCCGTCGATGTGGTCGTCACCGGCAGCTGGAGCGAAAAATCCCTGAAGGAGGCCGCCAAGTACGCGCCAGCGAACCAGGCCGCCAGCAGTGCCGAAAGCGGGTTCACCACCCTGCCCGATCCTGCGCAATGGCACATCAATCCTCAAGCCAGTTACCTGCACATCTGCAGCAACGAAACCATCCACGGCGTGGAATTTCACGAACTGCCCGACCTCCAAGCCTTGGGTTCTTCGGCACCCTTGGTCATGGACTTCTCCTCCAACGTGCTCTCGCGCCGCATCGACTGGTCGCGCGTGGGTTTGGCTTTCGGTGGCGCACAGAAAAACATCGGTCCGGCGGGTGTGACGCTGGTCGTGGTGCGCGAAGACCTCTTGGGTCACGCGCTCAAAGCATGCCCGAGCGCTTTCAACTACCAAACCGTGGCCGAGAACGCCTCGATGTACAACACGCCGCCCACCTACAGCATCTACATGGCCGGACTCACCTTCCAGTGGCTCAAACGCCAAGGTGGCGTGGCCGCGATGGAGCAACGCAACATCGCCAAAGCCAGCTTGTTGTACGACTTCCTTGACGGCTCCAGTTTCTACCGCAACCCCGTCGATCGAAACTGCCGCTCGCGCATGAACGTGCCCTTCTTCTTGGCCGACGAGTCGCGCAACGACGCTTTCTTGGCCGGCGCCAAGGCCGCGGGCTTGCTGCAACTCAAGGGGCACAAATCGGTCGGCGGCATGCGCGCGAGCCTCTACAACGCCATGCCGATTGAGGGCGTTCGCGCCTTGGTCGAGTACCTGCGAGAATTCGAACGCACCCAAGCCTGAACATACCCACACCATGGCCAAAACCCTTGCTGAGCTGCGCGTTCAAATCGACGCGGTGGACCGCGACCTCTTGCAATTGCTCAACCAACGCGCGGCTTTGGCCAACGAAGTCGGTGACATCAAACGCGCCGAAGGCTCGCCGGTGTTCCGCCCCGAGCGCGAAGCCCAAGTCATCCACGGTTTGCAATCAAGCAACCCCGGTCCTTTGAAGAACACCAGCGTGGGCTGGATATGGCGCGAAATCATGTCGGCCTGCCGCTCCCTAGAAGCCCCGCAGCGCGTGGCTTTTTTGGGCCCCAAAGGCACCTTCAGCGAACAAGCCGCCTTGGGCTTTTTTGGCTCCAGCATCGAGGCCATTCCCTGTGCCAGCATCGACGAGGTGTTCCGCGCCACCGCCGCAGGTTCTGCCCAGTTTGGCGTGGTGCCTGTGGAGAATTCCACCGAAGGCGCGGTCTCTCGTTCTCTGGATCTGTTCTTGCAGTCGCCGGTGCACATCGTGGGCGAAACCAGCCTCTTGATCCGCCACAACCTGCTGCGCCAACACAACGACCTGAGCGGCATCGAAGCCGTCTTGGCCCACCCCCAAGCCTTGGCCCAATGCCAAGGTTGGCTCAACACCCACTTGCCCGATGCCGAACGTCGCGCCGTCTCCAGCAACGCCGAAGGTGCACGCCTGGCGGCTGAACACCCCACTTGGGCGGCCATCGCCAGCGAACGTGCGGCCACCGAGTTTGGTTTGCACATCGCCGCGCACGCCATACAAGACGAGGCTTTCAACCGCACCCGCTTTGCCGTCATTTGCCTGCCGCAGACCTTGGCCACGCCCGAAGCCAGCGGCCAAGACTGCATCAGCTTGGTGGTCTCGGTGCCCAACCGCGCTGGGGCGGTGCACGACCTGCTGGTGCCACTGAAAACACACGGCGTGTCGATGACCCGCTTCGAATCGCGTCCCGCAAAATCGGGCCAGTGGGAATACTTCTTCTACATCGACCTGCGGGGCCACCCGTCGCAAGCCCACGTGGCCGCGGCCTTGGCGGACTTGCAAGGTCTGTGCGCGTTCTACAAAGTCTTGGGGGTCTACCCCGCGATGGATTGAACCTCACCCAACAGCGCGCTGAACATGTTCAAACAACTCGGACTCATCGGCTGCGGCCTCATGGGCGGCTCTTTCTCCTTGGCGCTCAAGCGCGCGGGCTTGGTTCAAACCGTGGTGGGCCACAGCCAGTCGCCCGCCAGCGCGCAAAAAGCCTTGAAATTGGGCGTGGTTGAACGGGTGGTGAACACCGCGGCCGAAGCGGCCCAAGGGTCTGATCTGGTGTTGGTGGCTGTCCCCGTCGCGGCGATTGAAGCCACGCTGCAAGCCATTGGCCCGTATTTGTCCCCAGACAGCTTGGTCATGGACGTGGGTTCGACCAAACAAGACGTGGTGCTCGGCGCCCGACGGGCCTTGGGTGCGCAGCTGAGCCGCTTCGTCCCGGCGCACCCCATCGCAGGCAAAGAGCACGCCGGCGTGGAGCACGCTACGGCCGACCTGTACGAGGGCTGCCAAGTGGTGCTCACCCCCACCGACGACACGCCGCCCATCAACACCGAACGCGCCCAAAGTGTTTGGCAAGCCTTGGGATGCCGCGTGCGCCGCATGACGCCCGAGGCCCACGACGAGGCCTACGCTGCCGTCAGCCATCTGCCGCACCTACTGGCCTTTGCCATGATGAAGGCGATTCAGGACCAAAGCCGCGGCGAGGCGTTTTTGACCTTGGCCGGCCCCGGTTTTCGTGACTTCACGCGCATCGCGGCCAGCGAGCCCAGCGTGTGGCGGGATATTTTGATCTCCAACCGCCCAGCCATGCTCGAGCAACTGGACCATTTCCAACAAGCCTTGAACGCCTTTGAAGCGGCCCTCATCGCCGAAGACGCCCCGGCCTTGCGCGAGCTCATCGCCAGCGCGAGCGCCGCACGTGCCGATTGGCATTTGGGCCAAGGCACCAGCACCGACTGAACCCATGTTCAAGACCGAATTCCTAGACATCCCCTCACTGACGCATGCCGGGGGCAGCGTTCAACTGCCCGGCTCCAAAAGCATTTCCAACCGCGTGCTCTTGCTGGCCGCCTTGAGTGAAGGCCAAACCGAGATCGTCGACCTGCTGGATTCGGACGACACGCGTGTGATGCTCCAAGCGCTGCGGCAACTGGGCTGCACGGTCGAAGCCCAAGCCAATGGCCACTTGCGCGTGCAAGGGCTGGGTGCCCAACTGCCGGTGCGCCAAGCCGACTTGTTTTTGGGCAACGCGGGCACCGCCATGCGACCGCTCACCGCGGCCTTGGCCTTGCTCAGCGCCGAACTCGGTGGCCAGTTCACCCTCAGCGGCGTGCCACGCATGCACGAGCGCCCGATCGGCGATTTGGTCGATGGCCTGATGCCGTTGGGCTGTCCCATCACCTACCTTGGCCAAACGGGTTTCCCGCCGCTGCAGGTCGGCACCGGCTCACCCACGCCCTTGCAACTGGATGCGCCCATCCGCGTGCGCGGCGATGTCTCCAGCCAATTCCTCACCGCCCTGCTCTTGGCCCTGCCCTTGGTCAGCCGCCAGGACATCGTGGTTGAGGTGGTGGGCGAGTTGATCTCCAAGCCCTACATTGAAATCACGCTGAACCTGTTGACGCGTTTTGGTGTGAACGTTCAACGCGACGGTTGGTCGCGCTTTACCATTCCCGCGGGCAGCCGCTACCGCTCACCCGGGCGCATCCACGTCGAGGGCGACGCCTCGTCGGCGAGCTACTTCATCGCCCTGGGCGCCATCGCACCGCCCAGCGCAGGGCACACCGGCATCACCATCGAAGGCTTGGGCCTGTCGTCCATCCAAGGCGACATCCGTTTTGTCGAAGCGGCCCGCCAAATGGGCGCTCAGATCCGAGGTGAAGACAACCGCCTGCACATCACGCGCGGCCAGTGGCCACTCAAAGCGATTGACCTGGACTGCAACCACATCCCCGACGCGGCCATGACCTTGGCCGTCATGGCCTTGTACGCCGACGGCCCCAGCACACTGCGCAACATCGCCAGTTGGCGCGTCAAGGAAACCGACCGCATCGAGGCCATGGCCGCGGAGTGTCAAAAACTCGGTGCTCACGTTGAGAGCGGTCCCGATTGGATCCGCATCCACCCCCTGCCCGCCGGCCAATGGCGTGCGGCCAGCATCCACACCTACGACGACCACCGAGTCGCCATGTGTTTCTCGCTCGCCGCCTTCAACCCCGACGGCGTGCCGGTGCGCATCCTCGACCCCCAATGTGTGGGCAAAACCTTTCCCGATTACTTCGAAACCCTGTTCGAGCAGGTGCAAACCGACGTGGATCGCATCCCCGTTCTGTGCATCGACGGGCCCACGGCCTCGGGCAAAGGCACCCTCTCCAGCCAGGTGGCCCAACGCTTGGGCTACCACCTGCTCGATTCTGGCGCCTTGTACCGCTTGGTCGGCCTGGCGGCCGAACGCGTCGGCTGGTCGACCCAAGAGGCCGACTTGCGCGATACCGCCCAAGCCCAGCGCTTGGCTGAGATGGCCCAGCACCTGCCGGTGCGCTTCGAGGGCGAACGCATCTGGCTCGATGGCCAAGACGTGAGCGACGCGGTGCGCACCGAAAGCGCCGGCATGGCCGCGTCCCGCGTCTCGGCCGTGCCCGCCGTGCGCGAGGCCTTGATGGCCTTGCAACTGGGCATGCGCCGCTTGCCCGGCTTGGTGGCCGATGGGCGCGACATGGGCACGGTGGTATTCCCCAAGGCACCCCTGAAGGTGTTTTTGACGGCCAGTGCCGAGCAGCGCGCCCAAAGACGCCATAAGCAATTGATTTCCAAGGGAATTCCTGCTAATATCGACAGTCTTTTGGCGGATTTGAGGGCGAGAGACGCGCGCGACACCCAGCGCAGCACCGCCCCCCTCAAAGCCGCCGAAGATGCGTTGACACTGGACAACTCCAACCTGACCATCGAAGCCTCAGTGACACAGGTGTTGGACTGGTGGCAGCGCTCCGCTTTGGCCCTGAAGGCCCCGCCGAACGCCTCGCGTTCGCAGGTCTGACGGTTCATCAACCCACCCCCGCGGTGCCACGCACCGCACATGACAGCCACGCCGAACGCCTTTCCCGTCACCACCCAGCCCTTTGCGGGTCTTGTGTTGCCGACAGCGATCGAACGTGTCTTTAGGAAACTCAATGTCTGAATCTTTTGCCGCCCTGTTTGAAGAATCCCTCAAGCGCGCTGAAATGCGCTCTGGCGAGGTCATCACCGCCGAAGTCGTGCGCATCGACCACAACCACGTGGTCGTCAACGCCGGTCTGAAGTCCGAAGCCTATGTGCCGCTTGAAGAGTTCAAAAACGACCAGGGCGAACTCGAAGTCCAAGTGGGCGACTTCGTCTCCGTGGCCATCGACTCCGTGGAAAACGGTTTTGGCGACACCCTGCTGTCGCGCGACAAGGCCAAGCGCCTGTCTTCCTGGATGAGCTTGGAAAAAGCCCTCGAGTCCGGCGAATTCGTCACCGGCACGACCTCGAGCAAAGTCAAAGGTGGCCTCAAGGTCATGGTCAACGGCATCAGCGCTTTCTTGCCGGGTTCCTTGGTCGACAGCCGCCCCACCAAAGACCTCTCCCCCTACGAGAACAAGACCTTGGAATTCAAGGTCATCAAGCTCGACCGCAAGCGCAACAACGTGGTGCTGAGCCGCCGCGCCGTGGTGGAAGCCTCCATGGGCGAAGAGCGCGCCAAACTGATGGACAACCTCAAAGAAGGCGCCATCGTCACCGGCGTGGTCAAGAACATCACCGAATACGGTGCGTTCGTGGACCTGGGCGGCATCGACGGTTTGCTGCACATCACCGACATGGCCTGGCGCCGTGTGCGTCACCCCTCCGAGGTGGTGGCCGCTGGCCAAGAAATCACCGCCAAGATCCTCAAGTTCGACACCGACAAACAGCGCGTGTCCTTGGGTCTGAAGCAAATGGGCGATGACCCATGGATGGGCGTGGCCCGCCGTTACCCCCAGTCGACCCGCATGTTCGGCAAGGTCACCAACATCGCCGACTACGGCGCGTTTGTGGAACTCGAACCCGGTATCGAAGGCTTGGTGCACGTCTCCGAAATGGACTGGACCAACAAGAACGTGGCCCCTTCCAAACTCGTCTCCTTGGGCGACGAAGTCGAAGTCATGGTGTTGGAAATCGACGAAGACAAGCGCCGCATCAGCTTGGGCATGAAGCAATGCCGTGCCAACCCTTGGCACGAATTTGCCGAAGCCACCAAGCGCGGCGACAAGGTCAAAGGCCCCATCAAATCGATCACCGACTTCGGCGTGTTCGTGGGCTTGGCCGCTGGCATCGACGGTTTGGTTCACCTGTCTGACCTGTCTTGGAACGAAACCGGCGAAGCCGCTGTTCGCAACTACAAGAAGGGCCAAGAAGTCGAAGCCGTGGTCTTGGCCATCGACGTCGAGCGCGAGCGCATTTCCTTGGGCATCAAACAGCTCGATGGCGACCCATTCACCACCTTCGTGTCGATCAACGACAAAGGTGCCGTGGTCACCGGCAAGGTCAAGACCGTGGACGCCAAGGGCGCCGAGATCGATCTGGGCGACGACGTCTTGGGCTACCTGCGTGCTTCGGAAATCTCGCGCGACCGCGTGGAAGATGCCCGCAACGTGCTCAAAGAAGGCGACGAGGTCTCGGCCGTCGTGGTGAACGTGGATCGCAAGACCCGCAACATCCAGCTGTCGATCAAAGCCAAGGACTCTGCCGACCAGCAAGAAGCCATGGCCAGCCTAAACCAAAACACCGGCAACGCCGGCACCACCAGCCTGGGCGCTTTGTTGCGCGCCAAACTGGACAACAACTGATCTGACCGAAGCTCCCCGGATCGATTGCCATGACCCGAAGCGACCTGGTTGAAGCGCTGTCCAAACAATTTGGACAGCTCGCCCACCGCGATGCCGAGTTTGCTGTCAAAGCCATTCTCGACGCCATGGGCGACGCCTTGGTCAAAGGTCATCGCATTGAAATCCGGGGCTTTGGCAGCTTTGCTGTGAACCGCCGTTCGCCGCGTGTGGGGCGCAACCCCCGCACCGGCGAGCGCGTCATGATTCCCGAAAAACGCGTGCCCCACTTCAAGCCAGGCAAGGCCCTGCGCGAGCAAGTCGATGCGCGCACCGCCGAGTTGTTGGCCCAGACGGGTTCGCTCGCTACAATCGATCCTCCACAAAGGGGATGATGTGAAATACCTGATGTGGCTGCTCAAAGCAGCCATTTTTTTTACCCTGTTCGCTTTTGCCTTGAACAACCAAGGTGACGTCACCTTGCATCTGTTCTTTGGTCTCCAGTGGCAAGCGCCTTTCGTGTTGGTGCTGTTGCTCACGCTCTTGATCGGCGTCTTCTTGGGCGTGCTGCTGATGTTGCCGATTTGGTGGTCGGCTCGGCGCGAACGCAACGCTGCCCAACGACAAATTCCCGCCACCACCGCAACGCCCTCCACCCCTGATCAAGCACCCCATGGACTTTGACTTCACTTGGCTGCTGTGGGCCATGCCCCTGACCTTTGGCTTGGGTTGGCTGGCTTCGCGCTGGGACATGCGTCAGATGCGCGTGCAAAGCCGCGAAGCACCCAAAGCCTATTTCCGCGGCCTCAACCACCTGCTCAACGAGCAACAAGACCAAGCCATCGACGCCTTCATTGAAGCCGTTCAGGGCGACCCCGACACCGCCGAGTTGCACTTTGCCTTGGGCAATTTGTTTCGACGCCGTGGCGACTACGACCGTGCCGTGCGGGTGCACGAACACCTGTTGGCGCGGGCCGACCTCAGCCGCAAAGACCGCGACCGGGCCCAACACGCCTTGGCACAAGATTTTTTAAAAGCCGGCCTGCTGGACCGCGCCGAGGCCGCACTGCACAAACTGCAGGGCACCGCACACGAAAACGAAGCCCTGCTGTCTTTGTTGGCGATCTACGAGCGCTCGCGCGATTGGACTCAGGCCCAAGGCATCGCACAACGTTTGGACAACACCTGCCAAGGCAGTTTTCGCAACCGATTGGCCCATTACCGCTGTGAGCTCGCGGAGCTCGATTTGCGTCAAGGCCTGGTCGACAGCGCTCGCACGCACCTCCTGGCCGCCACCGACCAAGCCCCCCAACTCGCCCGCGCCTGGATCGCCTTGTCGGCCTTGCAAGCCCAACAGGGCGAGGGCCCTGCGGCATTCGAAAGCCTGTGTCGCTTATCGGAATTCGCTCCTCAAGCCTTGCCATTGGTGGCCACCACCTTGGCAGATCTGGGCCGGCAAACTGGTCAAACCGATCGCGCCCAAAAGGTCTTGCTCCAAAGCTGGTCAGCCGCCCCTACCTTGGACGTGACGACTGCATTGGCCAGCCTAGCCGATGGCCCGGAAACCGCCCGTCAGCGTGTGCTCGATCACCTCAAGCTGGAGCCTTCTTTGGTCATGGCCACCCGCTGGTTGGCCGATGAGACCCTGAGCCTGAGCGAAGCCCAAGCACCGGTGCAAAAAGCCTTGGACGTAGCGACTGGGCCACTCAAACGCTACCGCTGCGCGGCCTGCGGCTTTGAAGCCCGCCAACACTTTTGGCAATGCCCCGGCTGTCAAAGCTGGGACAGCTACCCCGCTCGGCGGGTCGAAGAACTGTGACCCTCAGGGCCTGTGAGGGCCCGCCCCTGAAAGCCTCCGTTGTTCAAGAACCTGACCCTCTACCGCATCGCCCCCGATTGGTCGGCGAGTTTTGATGAAGTGCACACGGCCTTGGAGAAGCGCCGCTTTGCGCCATGTGCGGCAACCCAAGAAAAATCCAGCGGTTGGATCGAGCCCAGGGGCGAAGCACACGGGCCGCTGGCCGAGAGCGTGGCCCAGCAAATCATCCTCAAATTCCAAGCCGAAAGCAAAGCCGTGCCCGGCGCTGTGGTCCGCCAACGTGCTCAAGCAGCCGCCGAAGAGATCGAGGCACAAAGCGGCCGTCAACCTGGCAAAAAGGAAATGCGCCAATTGCGCGAAGACGCCAAGCTCGCGCTTTTGCCCATGGCCTTTGCCCGTCAATCGTCAACTTGGGTGTGGATCGATGCTGAGCGGCGTTTGCTGATCAGCGATGCCAGCAGCCAAGCGCGCACCGATGACCTCATCACCGCCTTGGTCGAGGCCTTGCCTGGCCTGAACCCCATGCTGGTGCAAACCACCCTCACACCGGCACACGCCATGGCGCAGTGGCTCTTGGCCAGCAGCCCCGATGAATGGCCCAGCGGTTTGTCGGTGGAACGCGAATGCGAGCTGCAGTCCAGCGACGAGGAGAAATCGGTGGTGCGCTACACCCGCCACCACCTCATCAACGACGAGGTTCGTCAGCACCTGCAACGCGGCCTACAACCCAAGCGCTTGGCCATGAGCTGGGAGGGCCGTGTGAGCTTTGTCCTCACCGGCTCGATGCAACTGAAAAAAATCGGCTTCTTGGATGGCGTGATCGCCGAATCGAGCCAAGACGACAGCGGTTTTGACGCCGACGTGGCCATCAGCACCGGCGAATTGCGCCAACTCATCCCTGACCTGATCGAGGCACTGGGGGGAGAATTGGCACCGGGGACTGCACCCGTTAACATCGCGGCATGAACACGTGGATCGCCATCTCGCTGGGCGCCAGTCTCGGGGCACTGGGGCGTTGGCGCTTGGGGCTGTGGCTCAACCAAAGCGGTGCCTGGTTGCCTTGGGGCACCCTAGCGGCCAACTGGATCGGGGCCTACGCCATCGGCTGGGCCGTGGTGTGGTTCCAGCAACACCCCGAACTTGACCCCGCCTGGCGCCTGGCCTTGATCACCGGGGTTTTGGGCGCCCTCACCACTTTCTCCACTTTCTCGATGGAGACGGTTCAGCTCTTGCAAGAGGACCGATGGGCCCAAGCCGCCTCGACCGTGGCCCTGCACCTCATGGGTTCTTTGGCCCTGACCTGGCTGGGCATGCGCCAAGCCAGCGCTTGGCTGGCCTGATCGCCCTGCCTCACTTCGGTTGAATGCGCCGAGCGATATCGGCGACCAAGCGACGCGCCAAATCGTCTTTGCTGGCGCGCGGCAACTCGGTGTGGCCGTGTTCGTCCACCAAAATCAACGCGTTGTCGTCGCGCCCAAACGTTTCAGGGCCCAAGTTGCCCACGACCAAGGGCACGCCTTTGCGAACGCGCTTGGCTTGTGCGTGGACCAAGACGTCCTGGCTCTCGGCGGCAAACCCCACACAAAACAAATCACCCCGACGCGCGCGTTCGCTGGCAGCGACACCGGCCAAGATATCGGGATTTTCCACCCACTGCAGCGCAGGCACTTGACCCGAACCGTCTTTTTTGATTTTGTGCTGGGCCACACTGGCTGGACGCCAATCGGCCACGGCGGCCGCGGCCACGAACACATCGGCGTGCTCGGCCAAGGCTTGCACCGCCGCTTGCATGTCCCGCGCGCTCTGCACGTCCAAGCGGCGCACGCCACGCGGCGTGGTCAAAGCCACAGGGCCGGCCACCAAGTCCACCTCGGCCCCCGCCCGACGCGCGGCCTGCGCGATGGCAAAACCCATCTTGCCGCTGGAGCGGTTGGTCAAGCCGCGCACCGGGTCCAGCGCCTCCCATGTGGGGCCGGCGCTGATGAGCACGCTCCGACCCGCCAAGGTTTTGGGCGAAAAGAACGACACCAATTCTTCCAGCAGTTCTTCGGGCTCGAGCATGCGCCCATCCCCAGTTTCGCCGCAAGCTTGCTCGCCCTGCCCAACGCCCAGCACGTGGGTACCATCGGCGCGTAACTGGGCCACGTTGCGCTGCGTGGCTGGGTGGGCCCACATTTCGCGGTTCATGGCCGGCGCCACGATCAAAGGCACGCGTTCGATGGGTCGGGCCAAACACAAGAGGCTGAGCAGGTCGTCGGCACGCCCGTGCAACAGCTTGGCCATGAAATCGGCACTGGCCGGTGCAATGACGATGGCGTCAGCTTCGCGGCTGAGGTTGATGTGGGGCATTTGGTTGTCCACGCCCGCGCTGGGTCGGTTGTCCCATTGCGAGGCGAACACCGAACGACCCGACAAAGCTTGCATCGTCACCGGGGTGATGAACTGCTCGGCCGCTTGGCTCATGACCACCTGCACCGTGGCGCCCGCCTTGACCAAAGCGCGACACAGCTCGGCCGCCTTGTAACAGGCAATGCCGCCCGATAGACCCAACACCAGATGTTTACCAGCCAAATCGTTCATGCCCGCAATGTAGCAGTTCGCACGCCCTAGGTCAGGGACGACCCTTATAATTGCCATTTCCACCTCCTGCGAGCTTTGGGCTCGCCCGAGACATGACCAAATACGTGTTCGTTACCGGCGGTGTGGTGTCCTCTCTAGGCAAGGGCATTGCGTCTGCATCCTTGGCCGCGCTGCTGGAGTCGCGCGGCCTGCAAGTCACCCTCATCAAGCTCGATCCCTACATCAACGTGGACCCGGGCACCATGTCGCCCTTCCAGCACGGCGAGGTCTTCGTGACCGACGACGGCGCCGAAACCGATTTGGATTTGGGTCACTACGAGCGTTTCATCGAAACGCGGATGAAAAAAACCAACAACTTCACCACCGGCAAGATTTACCAATCGGTGCTGGAAAAAGAGCGTCGCGGTGATTACTTGGGCAAAACCGTTCAGGTCATTCCCCATGTCACCAACGAAATCCAATCCTTTATCCAGCGCGGCGCTGACGGCGTGGACGTGGCCATCGTGGAAATTGGCGGTACCGTGGGTGACATCGAGTCGCTGCCGTTCTTGGAGGCGGTGCGCCAGCTGAGCCTGCGCTTGGGCCCCAACAACGCCGCCTTTGTCCACCTGACCTATGTGCCTTGGATTGGTGCGGCCGGTGAGCTCAAAACCAAACCCACCCAACACACGGTGCAAAAGCTGCGAGAAATCGGCATTCAACCTGACGCCTTGCTGTGCCGCGCCGACCGTTACATCCCGGACGATGAGCGCGAAAAAATCTCGCTCTTCACCAACGTACAAAGCTGGGGCGTGATCTCCATGCCGGATGTGGACACCATCTACAAAGTCCCACGCGTCTTGCATGAGCAAGGCTTGGACGGCCTCATCTGCGACAAGCTGCGCTTGAACACCCCTCCGGCCAGCCTCAAGCGCTGGGACGAGTTGGTACACGAGACCGAAAACCCCAAGGGCGAGGTGACGATTGCCATGGTGGGCAAATACGTCGAGCTCTCCGACAGCTACAAGTCGGTCAACGAGGCCTTGCGCCACGCGGGCATGCGCAACCACGTGCGCGTGAAGATCGAGCACATCGACTCCGAAACCATCACCCCCGAGACCGTGGCCAAACTGGCTGCTTTTGATGGCGTACTGGTGCCTGGCGGCTTCGGTAAGCGCGGTGTGGAAGGCAAAATCGCCACCGCCCAATATGCACGCGAAAACCAAGTACCCTACCTCGGTATTTGTTTGGGCATGCAAGTGGCCACCATCGAATACGCGCGCCACGTGGCCGGTCTGAAAGACGCCAACAGCACCGAATTCGAAGCCGACACCCCCCACCCCGTGATTGCCCTGATCAACGAGTGGAAAGACGCCGATGGCTCCATCCAAGTGCGCGATGCCAATTCCGACTTGGGCGGTACCATGCGTTTGGGCGCACAAAGCTCCGATGTGGCCAAGGGTACGCTGGCGCACCAAATTTACGGCGACGTGGTCACCGAACGCCACCGCCACCGCTACGAAGCCAACGTGAACTACCTGGATCGTTTGCGCCAAGCGGGCTTGGTGATTTCGGCTTTGACGCAACGCGAACAACTCACCGAAATCGTGGAGTTGCCCCAAAACGTGCATCCTTGGTATGTGGGTGTTCAATTCCACCCCGAATTCAAATCCACACCATGGAACGGTCACCCGCTTTTTAATGCCTTCATCGAGGCCGCGTTGGTTCACCAAGGCAGCCGGGGCTTGAGGTCGGTGGCGTGAACAACTGGAGGTCCGCATGAAACTTTGCCATTTTGACGTCGGTTTGAACCAACGCTTTTTCTTGATCGCAGGCACCTGCTCGATCGAAGGCTTGGAAATGTCCATCGAAGTCGCTGGCCGCCTCAAAGAAGCGTGTTCTGCTCTGGGCATCCCCTTGATTTACAAAGGCTCGTTCGACAAAGCCAACCGTTCTTCAGGCAATACACCGCGCGGCATGGGCTTGGACGCGGGTCTGAAGGTGCTCGATGAGGTGCGTCGACAAATCGGTGTGCCGATACTCACCGATGTGCACGACGAGACGCAAGTCAAGGTCGTGGCCAGCGTGGTCGATGTCTTGCAAACCCCTGCCTTTTTGTGCCGCCAAACCGATTTCATCCGTGCCGTGGCCCAGTCGGGCAAGCCGGTGAACATCAAAAAAGGCCAGTTCTTGGCCCCTTGGGACATGAAGAACGTGATCGACAAAGCCCGATCCGCCGCGCGGGAAGTGGGTCTGTCCGAAGACAACTTTTTGGCCTGTGAGCGTGGCGTGAGCTTTGGCTACAACAACCTCGTCGCCGACATGAGCAGCTTGGCTGAGATGCGTAAAACCGGTGCACCGGTGGTGTTCGACGTGACCCACTCGGTACAAAAGCCTGGTGGCCAAGGCACCAGCAGCGGCGGCGCCCGCGACATGGTACCCGTGCTCGCGCGCGCCGGTGTGGCCGCGGGCGTTTCGGGCCTGTTCATGGAAACCCACCCCAAGCCCGCCGAGGCTTGGTCTGACGGCCCCAACGCGGTGCCTTTGGGCAAAATGAAAGCCTTGCTCGAGACCCTCGTGGAACTCGACACCGTCACCAAACGACACCCCTTTTTAGAGGACGATTTTTCATGAGCGGCTACATCATTGCCCACGTGCAGGTCACCAACCCCACACAGTACGAAGAATACAAAAAGTGGTCGAGCGCAGCCATGAAAACCGCGGGGGCCGAAGTTTGTGTGCGCGGTGGTCAAGTCAAGGTACTTGAAGGTGACTGGACTCCGGAGCGTTTGGTCGTTTTGAAATTTCCCAGTTTTCAAGCCGCTCAGGCTTTTTACGAACTCCCCGAATACCGCCAAGCGCGCGAAGCCCGCGCCGGTGCCGCCATCATGCGCATGGTCGCGGTCGAAGGTCTGTGATCCGTTTTATTTTTTCTTCCACTAGAGAACCTGAACATGAGTGCAATCGTTGATATCGTTGGTCGTGAAGTCTTGGACAGCCGTGGCAACCCCACGGTGGAGTGCGACGTGCTGTTGGAGTCTGGTGTCATGGGCCGTGCGGCCGTGCCCTCAGGCGCCTCCACGGGCAGTCGCGAAGCCATCGAATTGCGCGACGGCGACAAAAGCCGTTACTTGGGCAAAGGCGTGCTCAAAGCGGTGGAGAACATCAACACCGAAATCAGCGAAGCCGTGCTCGGCTTGGACGCATCCGAACAAGCTTTCCTCGACAAGACCTTGATCGACTTGGACGGCACCGACAACAAAGGCCGCTTGGGCGCCAACGCCATGTTGGCGGTGTCGATGGCCGTGGCGCGCGCCGCTGCCGAAGAAGCCGGCCTGCCCCTGTACCGCTACTTCGGCGGCATGAGCGCGGTGCAGATGCCCGTGCCCATGATGAACGTGGTCAACGGTGGTGCACACGCCAACAACAACCTCGACCTGCAAGAGCTGATGATCATCCCCGTGGGCGCACCGTCCTTCCGCGAAGCCCTGCGCTGGGGGGCTGAAGTGTTCCACGCCTTGAAGAAAATCATGCACGACAAAGGCATGAGCATCGCCGTGGGCGACGAAGGTGGTTTTGCCCCCAACGTGCCCAGCCACGAAGCGGCGCTGCAAATGATTTTGGAAGCCATCAGCAACGCGGGCTACACCCCTGGCGAACAAATCGCTTTGGGCTTGGACTGTGCTGCCAGCGAGTTCTACAAAGACGGCAAATACCACCTGGAAGGCGAAGGCATGGTCTTGAGCGCCGAGCAGTGGACCGACATGATGGCCACTTGGGTCGACAAGTACCCCATCATCAGCATCGAGGACGGCATGGCCGAAGGTGACTGGGCTGGCTGGAAACTCATGACCGATCGCTTGGGCAAGAAGGTTCAAATCGTGGGTGACGACTTGTTCGTGACCAACACCAAGATCCTCAAAGAAGGCATCGAGAAGGGCATCGCCAATTCGATCCTGATCAAGATCAACCAAATCGGTACTTTGACCGAAACCTTCGCCGCCATCGAGATGGCCAAGCGCGCCGGTTACACCGCCGTGATCAGCCACCGCTCTGGCGAGACCGAAGACAGCACGATCTCTGACATTGCCGTGGGTACCAACGCCGGGCAAATCAAAACCGGTTCGCTCTCACGTTCGGACCGCATGGCCAAATACAACCAGTTGCTGCGCATCGAAGAAGACCTCGGTGATGTGGCTGTGTACCCCGGCCGCGCGGCCTTCTATAACCTGCGCTGATCGCCATGACCATCCGCCCCATTCCATTGCTCTTGGTCGCACTGCTCTTGGTGCTGCAAGCCCAGCTGTGGTTTGGGCGTGGCAGCATCTGGGAAGTCGCTGACATGCGCGAGACCTTGGCCGCCCAACAAGAACTCAACCGATTGGCACAGGTCGCCAACGAACAACTCGCCAACGAAGTCAGCGATTTGCAGGAAGGTCTGGGCATGGTCGAAGAATTGGCCCGCCACGAGTTAGGCATGGTCAAACCCAACGAAGTGTTTGTGCAGTACGCCCAAAACCCACGCTGACATGGCCCTCACCGTCACCTTGCTCGGTGGCGAATCCAGCGGTAAAACCACGCTCGCCCGCGCCCTCATCACCACGTTGGAACGCCAACACGGCCTGCGTTGTGTCGGTGTTGAAGAAGGTTTGCGCCGTTGGTGCCAAGACCATGGCCGCACACCTTGGGTGCACGAGCAAGCCGCGATCGCAACCCAACAAAGCGAGTGCATCAAAGCCGCCGCCCAAACACCGGGCGTGGATGTGGTGATCGCCGACACCACGGCCCTCATGACCGCGGCGTACAGCGAGCAATACTTTCATGACACGGGGCTGTGGGCCTCGGCGCTGAAAGAGCAAGCGCATTACAGCCAAACTTGGATCATGGGTTTGGACACCCCCTGGCAAGCCGATGGACCTTGGCGAGATGGTCCAACCGCCCGAGCGACCACCGACGGCTTGTTGCGCCAGCGATTGGACGCAGCAGGCTTGACCTACGCCACACTCTGGGGTTCGTTGAACGAACGACTCAGACAGGTCTTGCACGCCCTCAAGCGACCCCTGGGTTTGGACTGGGCCGACGGGCCGGAGCGCGACAGCCGTCGCACTTGGCGTTGTGAGCATTGTGCCGATCCCGAATCCGAACACCGCTTGTTCGGTTTTTGCCCACGCACCCGCTGATGCCCACTTGCGCCACAATGTCCATCCATGTACCTGAGCATCCAAGGCCACGCCCTCTTCGCCGACACCGGTGGTGTTGAGCACCGACCGAGCCTCCCTACAGCCGTGTTCATCCACGGTGTGCTCAACGACCACCACGTTTGGCGAGCTACCGCTCAAGCCGTCACCACTTGGGGTTGGAATGTGCTCGCCCTGGACCTGCCGGGGCATGGCCACAGCGAGGGCCCCGTGCCGAGCAGCGTGGAAGCCGCCGCCGACACCGTCTTGGCGTGCTTGGAGGCTTTGAACATCACACAGGCGGCCTTGATAGGCCACAGCTGGGGTTCCTTGATCGCCATGGAGGCCGCCGCCCGAGACGCCATGCGTCCAGCGCACAGGGTCTGCACATTGGTGATGGTCGGCACGGCCTACCCCATGCGGGTCTCAGCGGCCCTGCTCGACTTGGCCCTCAGCGATCCGCTCAAAGCCATCGAAAAAATCACGCGCTACTCCCACGCACCCAGCACCGACGCGGCCATCGTTCAAGCCAGTCGCTCGTTGATGCAGGCCGTTCACCAGCGCGAGCCCTCCGCTCACGTGATGCACACCGGTTTCGTGGCCTGCGACCAATACCGGGGCGCGGAAGTCGCCTTGAGCAGGCTGAACTGCCCAACGCACTTTGTGTTGGGTCGAGTCGATCACATGACACCACCCACCGCGGCTCAAAGCCTCATCGGCGGGGTAGCTCAACCCACCGTGGTGATGGTCGAGGCCGGGCACGCCATCATGAGCGAAGCGCCCGAGACCCTCCATCAAGCCCTGGCAGCCGCTCTCAAAGCACACAGCAGGGCTGGGTGAGGCTCATTGGGCCCTTGTGCTGCCCGGCATTTGCCGCTGGGCATCCAAAAAAATGTGAGCGGCGTCCACCGGATCGAATCGATGGGGTTGACCACAAAACTCACAGGTGACATCAACCTGTCCTTGCTCGGCCAAGATGGACTCGATCTCGTCAGCACCCAAACTGCGCAGCATGGCGCTGACGCGTTCGCGAGAACAGGTGCAGCGAAAACGCGGCCCATCGTCACCCGTCAAAGGATCAAAACGGACCACATCCTCCTCCCAAAACAAGCGGCGCAAAACGGTTTCGGCATCCAAATTCAACAACTCTTCGCGCTTCAAGCTTGAGGCCAAGATGGCGATGCGGTTGTAGTCCTCACTTTGACCGATGTGGTCCTCGTCTCCACGCAACACACCGCCACCCAAATTGTCTTGGCCCTGCATGGGCAGGCGCTGGATCAATAAGCCAGCGGCCACCTGGTCGTTGGCGGCGAGCACCAAGCGGGTGTCGAGCTGTTCGCTCTGCAGCATGTAGTGCTCAATGACCTCGCTCAAGCGCTCTAGGTTCTCGCCATGATCGCCCACCAAAGGCACCACGCCTTGGTAAGGCTGCTGCCCGGGCAAACGGTCTTGCGGGTCCAAGGTGATGGCGCAACGGCCTTGTCGGTTCACATTGACCATGTGGGAGAGTGGCACCCCCTCGGCCACCTCACCGATGACAGTGGCGGTGGCGCGCAGACTCAAGTCGGACTGCACCTCGGCCACCGCCAGCTTGACGGGCCCATCGCCCATGATTTGCATGACCAAGGCACCGTTGAATTTGATGTTGGCTTGCATCAGCGTGGCCGCGGCGGTCATCTCACCCAGCAGTTCCTGTACCGCGGATGGATAGGCGCCAGCCAAAGCCCGACGCTGCAAGATGTCTTGCCAAGCATCGGTCAGGCGAACGAGCATGCCGCGCACGGGCTTGCCCTCGAAAATGAATTTGTGAAGTTCAGACAATCGCTTACTTTCGTTGAGTCAGGCCAAGGGTTTGAGGCCACGGCGGTGGCGCTCGGCGTTGGCCACATAATAGGCCGCGCTTCGGCGCAGACCCTCGATTTGCTCGGGCGTGAGCTCGCGCACGACCTTGGCTGGTGTGCCCATGATCATGACACCATCGGGAAACTCTTTGCCCTCGGTGACCAGTGAACCAGCCCCTACCAAACAATGGCGGCCGATGCGCGCGCGGTTGAGGACGATAGCACCGATACCAATCAGAGAACCATCACCCACGGTGCAGCCGTGCAGAACCACTTGGTGGCCCACGGTCACGCCCTCACCGAGGGTCAAGGGTACGCCCGCATCGGCGTGCAAGACACTGCCATCTTGCACATTGCTGTCAGCGCCAATCGTGATGGTGGCGGTGTCACCACGGGCCACCGCGCCGTACCACAGGCTGCTGCGCTCGCCCATGACCACGTCGCCCATCACTTGGGCATTGGGAGCCACCCAAGCGCTGGCAGGCACTTGGGGGACAAGCTCATCGAGCTGATAAACCGACATGGACAGACTCCTTGAAAAAACGGGCAACCATTTTGTGCCACCTAGAATTGTAGGGATGACGATTCGACACCGCGCGCTGCAGGCCCTGACCCTGCGTAATCCCGAGGAAAAATGCCACGCCACCCAAGAGTTGCGCGCGATGGCCCACACCTGGGATTGGGGGACGGACGAGTGCATCACCGCGCCAGCCAGCGTCATGCTACCGGGGCGTCCTGAGCAACCGCCCTTGGTTGCGGCCACCGAAGTGCCTCGCCGCTCGCCCTTCACGAACGAGGGTTTGGCGGCCATGACCCACGCCATCGCTCACATCGAATTCAACGCCATCAACTTGGCCTTGGATGCGGTCTGGCGTTTTGAGGGCATGCCCGAAGCCTTCTACCGCGACTGGTTGCGCGTGGCCGACGAAGAGGCCCACCACTTCACCTTGTTGAACCGAGCCCTGCAAGACATGGGCTGGGGCTACGGCGACTTTCCCGCCCACGACGGTTTGTGGAGCATGTGCATCAAAACCCAAGACGACATCACCGCACGCATGGCCTTGGTGCCCAGAACGTTGGAGGCGCGAGGTTTGGATGCCACGCCCCTGATCCAAGCCAAGCTGCGCCAAGTGGGTTCCCCCGCGGCCTTGCACTTGGTGGAGATCTTGGACCTGATCCTACGAGAAGAAATCGGCCATGTCGCCATCGGCAACCACTGGTATGGTTACCTGTGCGATCAGCAAGGCATCGAGCCACTGGCCCACTACCGCCTGCTGGCGCGCACCCACGCCGCACCGCGCCTGCGCCCACCGCTCAACGATGCTGCCCGCTTGGCCGCGGGTTTCAGCCAAGTCGAGCTCGACTACCTGCTCAGCGCCTGATCAACCGCGCGGGTGGTGCAGGGCCACCACGTTTTTGAGGCGCTCACGTGCCACGTGGGTGTAAATCGTCGTGGTGGAAATGTCGGCGTGGCCAAGCAACAGCTGCACAGCACGCAAGTCCGCGCCGTGGTTGAGCAAATGGGTGGCAAAAGCGTGGCGCAAGGTGTGGGGCGACAAAGGGGTGGTGATGCCTGCCTGCCACGCGTATTTTTTCACCACATTCCAAAACATGACGCGGCTCATGGCTTGTCCAGCGGTGGCTCCCCTTGAGGTCACGAACAGGTCTTCGCTGCTGCGCCCAGCCAAGATGGCCACACGGGCGTGGCTCAGGTAGCGCTCCAACCATTGCCCTGCCACTTGGCCATAGGGCACCAAACGTTCTTTGTTGCCCTTACCGGTGATGCGCAAAACCTGTTCGTTCAACGCCACGTGCCAGGTTTTCAAATCCACCAACTCGCTCACGCGCAGACCGCTGGCGTACATCAACTCCAACATGGCGCGGTCGCGCAGCCCCAGATCGGTGTCGGTGTCGGGCGTGGCCAGCAAAGTGTCCACTTGGTGTTCGCTCAGGCTTTTGGGCACGCGCATCGGCGTTTTGGCTGAGCTCAAGCGCAGCGTGGGGTCTTGTTCGATGACGCGTTCACGCAAGGCCCAGCGGTAGTAGCGCTTGAAGACGGTCAGGCGGCGGTTGGCGGTGGTGGCCCGAGCCGAGGCGTGTTCGGCCGCGAAATAGCTGTTGAGATCGGCCTCGGTGGCTTGCAACAAGGTACGACCTTGGACTTGCAACCAGCCGGCCAAACGTTCCAAGTCGCGACGATAGGCTGCCAAACTGTTGTGGGACAAGCCGTCTTCCAACCACAAGGCATCGACAAACGCATCGGCTGCGCCACGCAGGGGCACAGGTTCCACAACCGACGAAGACACTGCTAGGCTCATGCTGCAAAAACCCCATCAAATGTACGGCCATACTGGGGAAAACCCACCCGAACCGATACGCAATTACCCGTTGGCCGATCGCCAAGGGCTCGGGTATTCTGCACCTTTCTGTTTACCACAACGAGGAGACTTCTCATGCGTGTTTTTAAACAAGTGGCCGCTGGCTTGGGTTTGGGATTGGCCCTGATGGGCTCCAGCGCCTTGGCTCAACAACAATTCATCAACGTGCTCACCGGTGGCCAGAGTGGCGTGTACTACCCTGTGGGCGTCGCGATGTCTCAGATCTACGCCAAAGACATCCCCAACGCACGCGCCACGGCTCAGGTCACCAAAGCCTCGGTGGAGAACCTCAACCTTTTGCAAGCCGGTCGCGGTGAAATCGCTTTGACCTTGGCTGATGCCTTGTCCGATGCTTGGCAAGGCAACGCCGAGGTTGGTTTCCCCAACAAATTGGACAAACTGCGCGGCATCAGCGCCACTTACAACAACTACGTACAAATCGTGGCCAACGCCGACTCAGGCATCAAAACCATCGCCGACCTCAAAGGCAAACGCCTGTCGGTGGGTGCTGCCAAATCGGGCACCGAACTCAATGCCAGAGCCATCCTCAAAGCTGCGGGCTTGAGTTACAGCGACTTGGCCAAGGTTGAATACCTACCCTTTGGCGAGTCGGTCGAACTGATGAAAAACCGACAACTCGACGCCACCTTGCAATCGGCTGGCTTGGGTGTGGCATCCATCCGAGACTTGGCCACGGCCATCAAAATCGTGGTGGTGCCAGTGCCCGCCGCGGTCGTGGCCAAAGTCGGCGACCCAGCTTACCAACCCGCGGTGATCCCAGCCAACACCTACGCCGGTCAAACGACCGATGTGCCTGCCGTGGCCATCCCCAACTTCTTGGTCAGCCACAGCGGTGTGTCCAACGACTTGGCTTATCAAATGACCAAGGCGCTCTACACCAACATCGACACACTCTACGCCGCGCACAACTCCATCAAGGTCATGAAGCGCGAGAACGCCATCAAAGGCATGCCCGTGCCCTTGCACCCTGGCGCTGAGCGTTACTACCGGGAAGTCGGCTTGATCAAGTGATCGGCACCTGACCCCACTCGCGGCCCCTTTCACGGGGCCGCCTTTCTTCATCCCCAGCCCAATCAACATGAGCGACACCTCCACCCCTTTGCGCGGCGCGGTTTTCTGGATTGCCGTAGCCTTCTCCGCATTCCAACTGACGATGGCGGCGTTTCACCCGCTCTCCAGCCAAGTGATCCGCGCCATCCACGTGGGTTTCGTCCTCTTGCTGATTTTTGTTTTGTTTCCGCCGATGGGGAATAAGTCGGGATTTTGGGGCGGTATGGGGCGCAGCTTGGGCTGGGCTTTGGGTCTGATCGGATTTTCCTCTGGCCTGTACCAGTGGGTGTTTGAGGCCGATCTCACGCAACGCTCGGGCGAACTCACCCAAGCCGATTGGGTCATCGGCACCGTCACGATTGCGCTGGTGTTTGAAGCGGCGAGGCGTGTCATGGGCTGGGGTTTGCCTTTGATTTGCGGCTTGTTCCTGGCCTACGGCATGTTTGGACAATACCTGCCCGGTGCCTTCGCCCACCGCGGCTATGGTTTGGACCAAATCGTGGGGGCCTTGGGCTTTGGGACTGAGGGCATATACGGCACACCCACCTTCGTCTCATCAAGCTTTATTTTTCTGTTCATTCTGTTCGGCTCGTTCTTGGAACAGGCCGGCATGATCCGGCTCTTCAACGACTTCGCCATGGGCACCGTGGGCCACACGCGCGGCGGCCCCGCCAAGGTGGCGGTGATCTCCTCGGGTCTGATGGGCACCATCAACGGCTCGGGGGTGGCCAACGTGGTGACGACCGGCCAGTTCACCATTCCGCTGATGAAACGCTTCGGCTATTCGCCCGCTTTTGCCGGTGGCGTAGAGGCCACCTCGAGCATGGGCGGTCAGATCATGCCGCCAGTCATGGGGGCGGTCGCCTTCATCATGGCCGAGACCATCAACGTGCCCTACTTGGCCGTCGTGCAAGCGGCCATCATCCCGGCCATCTTGTATTTCGTGACCGCGTTCTGGATGGTGCATTTAGAGGCTGGTCGCAAAGGCTTGGTCGGTCTGCCCAAAGACGAGTGCCCCAACCCATGGACGGCCGTGCGGGAGCGTTGGTATTTGCTCTTGCCGCTGCTGGGCTTGGTGGCCCTACTTTTCTCGGGATACACACCCATGTTCTCAGGCACCGTGGGCTTGGGCCTGACGGTGATTTTGATTTTTGGCGCAGCGGTGATCAGCGGCGTCAAAGGGAACACCTTGCGCGTGCTGTTTTGGGTCTTGCTGGGCATGGCCTGTGCCGGTTTTGTCGAGTTCGGGGTCATCACCTTTTTTGCGATCATCGGCGTGCTTCTGGCACTGACTTTTGCACTTCGCGTGGGAGCCGATGCCCGGACCTTGGCGGTCAAGGCCTTGGTTGAGGGTGCGCGCCATGCCTTGCCCGTGGCCATTGCTTGCGCTTTGGTGGGCGTGATCATCGGCATCATCAACCTAACCGGCGTGGCCGCTGAGATGGGTGGCCACATCATCGCCATTGGCCGTGACAGCCTGTTCTTGGCGCTGTTCTTGACCATGCTCACCTGTTTGATCTTGGGCATGGGCATCCCCACCATCCCCAACTACATCATCACCAGCTCGCTGGCCGCACCGGTCTTGTTGGAGCTGGGCGTGCCACTCATCGTCTCGCACATGTTCGTGTTTTATTTCGGCATCATGGCCGACCTCACGCCACCCGTGGCCTTGGCGGCCTTCGCGGCCGCGCCCATCGCCAAAGAAAAGGGGCTCAAGATCAGCATCCAAGCGGTGCGCGTGGCCATGGCGGGTTTCATCGTGCCCTACATGGCGGTCTACAGCCCAGCGCTGATGCTGCAAACCGGAGATGTGTGGGACACGGTCTGGATCGTCTTCAAAGCTTTGGTGGCGATCGCCATGTGGGGCGCGGGTGCCATCGGGTTCTTGGTCGGCCCACTGCAATGGTGGGAGAGGGCTTGGGCCATCGTGGCAGCCAGTTTCCTGGTCGTCGCTTTGCCCTTGACCGATGAAATCGGACTGGGTGCGGTGGCCTTGCTCGTGATCTGGCACCTCTGGCGCACCCGCCGCGCCGCGGCCTTGGCGTGACGGCCCTCGGCATCTGCTTGAGCTTGGCCGCCCTCAGCGGTCCCGCCGTGTGGGTGCCGGGTGAGCGATTCACCTTGGCGTGGGCGCACAGCATCGAGAAAACCCGCTGGGAAGAGGACTACACGGTGCAACGGCAAGGCGAGCCTGCCCTACCCGTCCTGATCGCCACCGAGGCGCGCATACGTGGTTCGGGAGCAGGCATGGAGCCGCCGCCCGACGCGGTGCTGCAAGGCGGCTGGTGGCGCTACTCCCCGGCCATGCGCCAGCCCAGCGAGTTGCCGCTGACCCGCTCGGGCTTCACCGCCGACTTTGAACGCTGCGATGCGCAAGGCTGCCGGCCTTTGTCGCACTGGCTGCCCAGCGATGGTGGCGTCACGCTGCTGCGCGCCTGCGAGCCGCCAAAGGTATCCTCGAAGCCGTGAACTTCGCCCAACTGCTCTTCCCCGATTTCTCGCTCATCGTCTGCGGCTACTTGCTGTGCCGCTTCACCGCCTTGAACCGCAAGGTCTGGGAGCCGATCGAAATCTTGGTCTATTACTTTTTGTTCCCGGTCATGCTGTTTTACGCCATGGTCAAGTCACCCTTGGACTGGGCCAGCACCTCCAGCCTCATGGGCGCGGGCTTGACCTTGGGGGTGGCGGGCATCGCCCTGTCCTACTCCTTGCCACACTGGCCGTTGCTGGGGCAGCACATCGACCGCCGTTTGCACGCCGCCACCGCGCAAATCGGTTTTCGCTTCAACTCTTTCATCGCCTTGGCCTTGTCCGACAAGGTCGCCGGGCCAGAAGGCTTGGTGCTGATCGCGGTGCTCATCGGTGTGTGTGTACCCCTGTTCAACATCGGAGCGGTCTGGCCGATGGCGCGTGGAGGCAAGATCGGATTGGGCCGTGAATTGCTTCGCAACCCTTTGATCATCGCCACGGCCAGCGGTTTGGTCGCCAACCTGCTGGGGTTTTCCATGCCCGATTGGTTAGCGCCTACGGTCAACCGCATCGGTCAGGCCTCGCTGGCGATGGGCTTGATGGCGGCGGGTGCTGGTATGCAATTGAGCAGCTTGACCCAAGCCAAAACTTTGGGTGGACTGGTCTTGGGCATCAAACACTTGGGTATGCCGCTCATCGCTCTTGGCGTGGCCTTGCTCTTCGGCTTGAGCCCCACACAAACCACGGTACTGCTGATGTTCTCGGCCTTACCGACCGCTTCGAGCTGCTACGTGCTGGCCGCACGCATGGGCCACAACGGTGCCTATGTGGCCGGCTTGGTGACGCTCTCCACCGCGCTGGGCGTGCTCAGCCTGCCCTGGGCCTTGGGGGTGTTGGCTCAGTGGTAAGCGCCCCTCGGCTTGGGCCAAAGCCCAACGCCGGTGCTCTTGCACCAAGGCACTGGGGTGATCGGCGCGCTCGGCCAAGGCCTGCAAATACACAGTTTGGATCTGCGCATCAGGTGCGGTGCGCACCGCGTTGCCCAAGGCAATGGCCACGTTGCGCAACCAACGCTCATGACCGATGCGGCGAATCGCACTGCCCTCGGTGTGGCGTTCAAAATCGGCCTCGCTCCAGCGCCACACGTCCACCAATTGCGCCTCTGCGATGGGCGCTCTGGCGTCAAAATCGGTCAAGGTGCTGCGCTGCGCGTACTTGTTCCATGGGCATACCAATTGGCAATCGTCGCAGCCGTAAATGTGGTTGCCCATGAGGGGGCGCAAGGCTTCATCGATCGGCCCAGCGTGCTCGATGGTCAGGTAGGAAATGCAGCGTCGCGCGTCCAAGCGGTGCGGGCCCACAATGGCCCCCGTGGGGCAGGCCGTGATGCACGCATTGCAATGGCCGCAGTGCGCACTGGTGGGCTCGGTCTCGGGCAGCGGCCAATTCAAGTAGATCTCGCCCAAGAAAAACGCCGAACCGGCCTCGCGGTGCAGGACCAAAGTGTGTTTGCCGCGCCAACCCAATCCGCTGCGCGAGGCCAACTCGGCTTCGAGCACCGGCGCGGAATCACAAAACACCCGAGCTTTCAGTGGTGCCACGGCTTGCGCGATGCGATCGCTCAAGCGCTGCAAACGTTGGCGTAAAACCTTGTGGTAGTCGCGTCCGCGGGCGTACACCGAGACCACGGCTTCGCCCGGCGTCAGCAAGCGGGCATTTTCGCGCTCCACCCAATCGGGCGGGGTGTCGCGTGGCAGATAATCCATTCGTACGGTGAGCACACTCACCGTGCCCGGCACCAGTTCAGCGGGGCGGGCCCGACGCAAGCCGTGGCGGGCCATGTAGTGCATCTCTCCATGGAAGCCCGCGGCCAGCCAAGCCAACAAACCGGGCTCGGCGTTGCTCAGGTCCACGCCGCTGACGCCAATTTGAGAAAATCCCAGCTCACGGGCCCAAGCCCGGAGGTCTGAAACGAGTGGAGTTGCATGGACAGTCACACCGCCATTGTAGGAACGCCGGCCCGGCCGTGGCGCGGCGCATGGCGCGACGAGTCCGACACCGAGGCCTTTGCCCGAGAACTGGCCCGCTGCACAGCGGTACGCAACGCGACCATCACCTTGCACGGTGACTTGGGCGCAGGAAAAACCACCTTCGTGCGCCACCTGCTGCGAGCCTTGGGTGTGAGTGGGCGCATCAAAAGTCCCACCTACGCCGTGGTGGAGCCCCACAGCGCGCCCGACCTGTCCATTTGGCACTTCGACTTCTACCGATTCAGCGACCCGCGCGAATGGGAGGACGCGGGTTTTCGTGAACTCTTTGCCAGCCCTGGACTCAAGTTGGTGGAGTGGCCCGAACACGCGGGCGATGCCCTCACGGTGATCGACATGAGCTTGACCATCCAAACACACGAAGACGGTTCGCGCGACCTGCGCGCCATCGCCCACACCGAGACAGGCCGGCAACTCTTGGCAGCTTTGCCTGCGAACGCGCCATGAGCACCGATATGAATCGCCGCCACCTGCTCGGAGCCAGCACGCTGGTTCTGCTTTTGGGTCCCCAACAGATCGCACACGGCGCACAGGTGGTGGCGGTGCGTTTGTGGCCGGCCCAGGACTACACCCGAATCACCATCGAATCGGATAGCCCACTCAAAACGTCCCAACGCTTTATCAACGACCCACCACGCATGGAAGTGGACCTGCAAGGCTTGGATCTCTTGCCCAGCCTGAGCACCTTGGTGGGCAAACTGCGCAGCGACGATCCCAACATTGCCGGTATGCGTGTGAGTCAACACGGCAGCGGCGTGGTGCGTTTGGTGATCGACCTCAAACAGCCCATCGCTCCGCAAAGCTTTAGCCTCAAACCCACCGCACCCTATCAGCATCGGTGGGTGCTCGACCTCTACCCTGTCACCCCACCCGACCCCTTGGCACAACTCATTGAACAGCGCTTGGCCGATTTGGAGCGGCGCGTGGGCAATGCGGGCAGCGCGGCCAGCACAGACCCCCTGGGTGATTTGTTGGCCCAGCGAGGCCAACTGCCCAAAGCACCCAGCCCACCGTCCGCCACGCCCAGCCAACCTGCTCATCGAGGCGGGTCTTCGATGGGTGAGCGGCTGATTGTGGTCGCGCTCGACCCAGGACATGGCGGTGAAGACCCCGGTGCCATTGGCCCCGGCGCCACCTTTGAGAAAAACGTGGTGCTCCAAATCGCCCAGCGCTTGCGCGATCGCATCAACAACACCCGGGTCAATGGCTTGCCCATGCGCGCCTTCATGACGCGCGACGGCGACTTCTTTGTGCCTTTGCACGAGCGTGTGCGCAAAGCGCAACGGATCAATGCCGATCTGTTCATCAGCATCCACGCCGATGCCTTCTACAGCCCGCGCCCCCAAGGCGCCAGCGTTTACGCCCTCAGCACGCGCGGTGCCACGAGTGCTGCGGCCCGCTGGATGGCCAACAAAGAAAATTCCTCCGATCAAATCGGTGGCATCAACGTCAAGGTCAAGGACAACAGCATCCGAAGTGCGCTCATCGATATGAGCACCACGGCTCAAATCAACGACAGCCTGAAAGTGGGCAGTGCCATGCTGGGCGAGGTGGGCAAAGTGGGTCGCCTACACAAACCCAGGGTGGAACAAGCCAATTTCGCGGTGCTGCGGGCGCCCGACATTCCCAGCGTGCTGGTGGAAACGGCGTTCATCAGCAACCCCGACGAAGAAAAACGCTTGCGCAGCGCGGCCTACCAAAACCAATTGGCCGACGCGATGCTGCGCGGCGTGGTGCGCTACTTCACGCAACACCCACCCTTGATCAAGCGCCGCGGCGCCTGATCAGCGCCACTGGAAATAGGCGTAGGCCACAGCGGCCAAGGCCACCGTGCCCCATCCCATCCACTCCATGAAGGGGCGCAGCTTGGGCTCCATGGCGGGCCCAAAACGCCCCATCAACCAAGCCACCAAAAAGAAACGCCCGCCGCGACCCAAAATCGAGGCCAAGACAAAGGGCAAAAGCGGCATGGCCATGCTGCCGGCCGCGATGGTGAAAGCTTTGTAGGGAATCGGCGAGAAACCGGCCAACAGCACGGCCCAGAAACCCCAATCGACAAACCAGGCCTTGGCCAAGTCGATTTTGGAGCCCCAACCGGTTTGGGCCACCCAGGGCATGACGGCATCGATCGCCCAAGCCCCAATCGCGTAACCGAAGACGCCACCGGCCACCGACGTCAGGGTGGTGATCAGCGCGAAGCGAAACCAGCGCTGGGGCTGGGCCAAGCACATGGGGGCCAGCATCACGTCAGGGGGAATGGGAAAAAAGGACGACTCAGCAAAACTGATGCCTCCCAAATACCAAGGGGCTTTGGGGTGTTGGCTCCAAGCCATCACACGGTCGTACAGAGCGCCGAACAGTTTCACGTTGCTTCCTCTTGTCAAACCCCGAAAGGCGAAGTCCGCATTATCCGGCCTGCGCAAAGCACCCACCTACAATGGACCCATGAATTTTCGCGCTCCACCGACGCCCGCGCCCATCCGGGAATTGCCCGACGAACTCATCAGCCAAATTGCCGCTGGTGAGGTGATCGAACGCCCTGCATCGGTCGTGCGCGAGTTGCTCGACAACGCCTTGGACGCTGGTGCCAGCCAGATCACCTTGCGTTTGCTCGCTGGCGGTGTGCGCCTGATCACGGTCGAAGACAACGGCTGCGGCATTCCCAGCTCAGAATTGCCCACCGCACTCAAGCGTCACGCCACCAGCAAAATCCGCAGCCTGCACGATTTGGAGCGTGTGGAGACCATGGGCTTTCGCGGTGAGGCCTTGGCGGCTGTGGCCTCCATCGCTCAGGTCAGCATCGCCTCGCGCAGCGCCGCCACCTCGGAGGTGCACGGTTGGTTGATCGACGCGCGCAGCGGCGAAATCGGACCCCACCCCCGCGAGGTCGGCACCACGGTGGAGGTGCGCGAACTCTTCTACGCCACACCCGCGCGGCGCAAATTTCTCAAAACCGACGCCACCGAACTGGCGCACTGTGTGGAAGCCGTGCGCCGCCATGCCTTGGCGCGCCCCGACGTGGGCTTTGCGATTTGGCACGAAGGCAAGTTGGTCGCACAGTGGCGCGCCGTGGACGCGATCGGCATGGCCGCGTTTCGACAACGCCTGGCCGATGTCTTGGGCGAAGACTTTGTGAAAGACAGCGTCACCGTGCAATGGCCCGAAGCTGGGGTCGAACACCCCAGTGGCGTGCAGGTCATTGGCTTGGCCGGCATTCCGGACGCGGCGCGTTCGCGCGGCGACTGCCAATACGCTTACGTCAACGGCCGCTACGTGCGCGACAAGGTCATTGGACATGCCGCTCGCAGCGCCTACGAAGACGTCTTGCACGGCCACCGCCAACCAGTCTACGCGCTCTACATCGGCATCGACCCCAACCGGGTGGACGTCAACGTACACCCCACCAAAATCGAGGTGCGCTTTCGCGACAGCCGCGAGGTGCACCAAGCCGTTCGCCACGCCGTCGACCAAGCCTTGGCCCAACCGCGCACCGCGGCGGCCGGTGAAGCGGCGCCCATGGCTTCGAGCACCCCGTCTTGGGGCCCTCCCGAACCTCGATCAAACTGGAGCGCCGCACCCAGCCAGAGCCAAAGCCGCTTGGACTGGCCACCACCGCGCCCCAGTGCGGCTTCGGTCAGCGACGTCTACGCCACCTGGCCCACCGCGGCCAGCGCACCACCCCCCACGCTGGCGCCCAGCGAAGGGGATTGGCCACTGGGTCGCGCCTTGGCGCAGCTGCACGGCGTCTACATCTTGGCGGAAAACGCCCACGGCCTGCTCATCGTGGACATGCACGCGGCGCACGAACGCATCGTCTACGAGCGCTTGAAACAGCAAATGGATCAAGCGGATTTGAGCAGCCAACCCTTGCTCATCCCCGCCACCTTCCCGGCCACGGCCGAAGAAGTGGCCACGGCCGAGGCGGCCAGCGAGGTCTTGGCCCAGCTGGGCTTGTCGATCTCACCCTTGTCGGCACACACCTTGGCCGTGCGGGCCGTGCCCAGCAGCTTGGCGCAAGGCGACCCGGTGGCTTTGGCGCGCAGCGTGTTGGCCGAGCTGAGCCAACACGAGGCCAGCACCGTGGTGCAGCGCGCACGCAACGAGTTGCTCGCCACCATGGCGTGCCACGGCGCGGTGCGGGCCAATCGGCGCTTGACACTGGAAGAAATGAACGCCTTGTTGCGCCAAATGGAAACCACCGATCGCGCCGATCAGTGCAACCACGGCCGCCCCACTTGGCGCCAGTTGAGCATGAAAGAGCTCGACGCTTTGTTTTTGCGCGGTCGCTGATGCCCCACACCACCCCCATGACGGCCCGCTGGGTCGTGCTGTTCTTGTCGCTGCTGCTCGGCTTGCAACCCGTGGCCACCGACCTGTACCTACCCGCTTTGCCGGCTTTAACACTGGATTTGGGCGCCAGCCTTTCGCAAGCTCAGTTCACCCTCACCGCCATGCTCTTGGCCTTTGGCTTCTCGCAGCTGGTGTGGGGCCCCGTGTCCGACCGTTGGGGCCGCCGCCCGGTGCTCATCGTGGGCATGGCCCTGTTTGCACTCGCGGCACTCGGCAGCGTCTGGGCCGCTTCGGTGCAAACCTTGATCGTCTGGCGCGCGCTGCAAGGCGTGGCCATGGGCGCGGCTGTCATGGGCGCACGCGCCATCGTACGGGACCTCTACAACCCCATCGATTCGGCGCGTGCCATGTCCAAGGGGCTGACCGGCTTAGGGGTAATCGCTTGCATCACAGCGCCGCTGGGCGGCTGGTTGTCCGACCAATGGGGTTGGCGCGTAGCACTCTCGGCCCTGGCCGTGTTCGGGGCCCTGACCTGCGCCTTGCTGATTGGGCGCTTTGAGGAAACCTTGCGCCAACGCAACCCTCAGGCTTTGCAGTGGCGCGTATTGGTGTCGACTTGGCGCCGCATCGGCCAACACCCCACGTTTTGGGCCTACGCCACCTTGACCACAGCCTCATATTGCGGTTTGTTCACGTTTTTGGCGGCCTCGTCCTTTGTGTTCATCGGTGTGTTGGGCGAAAGCAAAACCGCGTATGGCTTTTGGATGACTTCGATGTCGGTGGCCTATATCCTGGGCACCTTCGCTTGCCGGCGCATGGTGGTGCGCTGGGGCGTGCAACGCTCGGTGGCCGTGGCTGGTGGAGTGACGCTGATCAGCGGCATCAGCATGGCGGCCTTGGCTTGGGCGGGAGTCGACAACGTGTGGGCCATCATGCTGCCCTTCTACGGGTTCATGCTGGCGCACGGTGTGCACCAGCCCTGTGGCCAAAGCGGCTCGGTCAGCCCCTTTCCTCAAGCCGCAGGAGCTGCCTCAGCGCTCAGCGGTTTCATCATGATGGTGGCCGCCTTTGGTGTGGGCAGCTGGCTCGGCGTTTCGCTGGCCAGCACTGGGGCCGGCTCCGTGCTGCCGCTGACCAATGGCATTGGTTTTTGGAGCCTGTGCATCGCTGCCTCGGCGTGGACCGTGGTGCAGCGCTTTGGTCACTTGTCACGCACATGAGCCCCAACACACCGCCTTGCTGGGCCATCGCAGGCCCCACCGCCAGCGGCAAAACTGCGCTCTCGCTGGCCATCGCACAACACTGGCCGGTGGAAATCATCAGCGTGGACTCGGCGCTGGTTTACCGTGGCATGGACATCGGCACGGCCAAACCCAGTGCCCATGAATTGGCGCAGGCGCCGCACCACCTGATCGACATCCGCGACCCGCTGAACGCCTACAGCGCGGCCGACTTCGTGCGCGACGCCAGTGCCCTGATCACCGACATCCAAGCGCGTGGTCACATGCCCCTGCTCGTGGGCGGCACCATGCTCTACTTCAAAGCCCTGATGGAAGGGCTGAGCGACATGCCCACGGCCAATCCCGAGGTACGCGCCGACATCGAAGTCCGTGCCCAAGCGCTGGGTTGGCCTGCTCTGCACGCCGAACTCGCGGCCATCGACCCCACGACAGCCCAACGCTTGGCCCCCAACGACTCTCAGCGCATCGCACGCGCCTTGGAGGTGTTTGCGATCAGTGGCCAGCCTTTGTCGCAGTGGCACGCCCAAACCCGCCAACACGCCAGCCCGTTGCGCCCCGAGCGACTGATCGCCTTGGAGCCCAGCGACCGCGCTTGGCTGCACACGCGCATCGCGCTACGCTTTGAGGCCATGATCGAGCAGGGATTGGTGGACGAGGTGCGCGCCCTGCGCGCGCGCGGCGACCTGCATCCCGACCTGCCGTCTATGCGCTGCGTGGGTTACCGCCAGTGCTGGGACATGCTCGATGGCTGCAACGATCAGCCCCAAGCCATCGACCTGCACACCTTGCGCGAAACCGGCGTGAGCGCCACACGCCAATTGGCCAAGCGCCAGCTCACGTGGCTGCGCAGCATGCCCGGGAGACAGGTGATCGCTTGCGACAGCCTTGATGCCCAATCATCTATCTTGAAGTTAATCGCGCAGGCATCTGCCTAAAACCTTGCGTCGCAACCCCATTCAATTGGTAACCCGCATGTAACTTAATTACAATAGAATCACCCCAATCACGTAACTCCCAGCAACAACCATGAACACCAGCAACGCAAACAAACCCCCATTGGACATGGTGATTTTTGGCGGTGTGGGCGACCTCTCGGTGCGCAAACTCTTGCCCGCGCTGTACATGGCGCACCGGCACAACAACCTGCCCGCCCAAACCCGCATCCACGCTTTGGGCCGCCAAGTTTGGGACCGCGAAGAATTCTTGGCCTTCATCCAAGACAAGGTGGTGGGTTTCATCGACGCCAACGCCATGCAAGCCCCCGTGTGGCAAAACTTTTTGGACCGCCTGCACTACACCACCATCGACGCCACCCAAGCCTCGGACTTTGCCGCCTTGGGCCAAGCCCTGCAGCCGGGTTCAGACCGGGTGTATTACTTGGCCACCGCGCCGAGCCTGTTCACGCAGATTTGCGGTCACTTGCACGGCGCCAAGCTCATCGATGCGCGCAGCCGCGTCGTGCTGGAAAAACCCCTGGGCCACGACTTGGCGTCGGCGCGCCAAATCAACGACGAGGTGGGTCGCTACTTCCAAGAAGCGCAAATTTTTCGCATCGACCACTACTTGGGCAAAGAGACGGTGCAAAACCTCATGGTGCTGCGCTTTGGCAACTCGATTTTTGAGCCGCTCTGGCGCAGCCCACACATCAAGAGCATCCAAATCACGGTGGCTGAGAGCGTGGGCGTGGGCAGCCGCGCAGGCTTTTACGATGGCACCGGCGCCATGCGCGACATGATCCAAAACCACTTGTTGCAATTGCTGTGCATCGTGGCGATGGAGCCCCCCGTGTCACTCGACGCCGATGCGGTCCGCGACGAAAAACTCAAGGTCTTGCGTTCGCTGCGCCCCATGTCGGTGACCGACGTGGCCAGCAACACCGTGCGAGGCCAATACAGCGCTGGTGCGTCGGGCGGAGAATCGGTCAAAGGTTATTTACAAGAAGACCACGTGCCTCCGAGCAGCAACACCGAAACCTTCGTGGCTTTGAAAGCACACATCAACAACTGGCGCTGGGCCAATGTGCCGATCTTTTTGCGCACCGGAAAACGGATGGCCGAGCGCCGCTCGGAGATCGTCATCGAATTCGCCGACCTGCCCTTCACCATCTTTTCGGACACGCCGCGCCAGTCGGTCAACCGTTTGATGATCCGCTTGCAACCCGAAGAACACGTGCAGCTGCAAATGATGGCCAAAGAACCCGGCAGTGGCATGCGCCTGCGTCCGGTCAATCTGGATCTCGATTTGGAAACGGCCTTTTCCGAGCGCCGCGCCGAAGCCTACGAGCGCTTGCTCATCGACGTCATCAAAGGCCGCTTGACGCACTTCATGCGCCGCGACGAACTCGAAGCCGCCTGGGCGTGGTGCGACCCCATTCTTCAAGGCTGGCAGCAGCTGGGCGATAAACCCAAGGGCTACACCGCTGGCACTTGGGGCCCTGCCGCCTCTTCGGCCCTCATGGCCCGCGAGGGCTCGGCTTGGGTGGAAGAAGCATGAGCGACGCATCGGTCACCGAACAGCTGGCGCAGCACATCGCTGACGCCCTGCAACGGGCCTTGGCCTTGCGGGGGCGGGCCCTGCTCGCGGTCTCTGGCGGCAAGTCACCGATCGCTCTCTTTGAGCGCCTGCGCCAATCACCGCTGAATTGGTCAGCCATCAGCGTGATCTTGGTCGATGAGCGTTGCGTGCCCCACGACCATGCTGACAGCAACACTGGCTTGGTGCGCCAGCACCTCTTGCAAGGCCCGGCCGCCGCGGCCACCTTCGTGCCTTTTTTTGATCAACTCCCCCAGGGCGAGCTCAGCGATGCCGCGCTCACGGCTTTGGCCCAAGCCGCACAGCAACGATTGACCAACCTGCCATGGCCGCTGGACGTGGGCGTATTGGGCATGGGCGAGGACGGTCACACTGCTTCGCTGTTCCCGCATGCGCCCGGTTTGGAGCATGCCTTGAGCAGCCACGACACCGTGGCGTGGGTGCGTCCCTTGACCGCGCCCCATGCGCGACTGACCTTGAGCCTGCAGGCGCTGCGCAGTGCCCGCGAGTTGCACCTCTCGATCGCCGGCGAGGTCAAACGCGCCGTGTTTGTGCAAGCCCAACAGGGCATCGACACCGAACACCCCGTCTCGTATGTCTTGCAAGCCGGCGCTGCTCCTGTGCACGTTTGGCAAACTTGAACCAGAGCCCCGAAAGCACCGCATGAACAAACTGAATCGCACCCTTGAAGCCGTCACCCAACGCATTGAAGAGCGCAGCCGTGAGCAACGCGCTCAATACCTGCAATCGGTCGCTGCCCAACGCACCGCTGGCACACAGCGTGCGGGCTTGGGTTGCGCCAACATGGCACACACCACGGCGGCACTGAGCGCCAGCGACAAACTCAAAATTCACGCCGAACGTGCCCCGCATGTGGGCATTGTCACCGCCTACAACGACATGCTCTCGGCTCATCAGCCCTTTGAGCATTACCCAGAATTGTTGCGATCGGCGGCTCGGCGCATGGGGGCGAGTGCCCAAGTGGCTGGCGGCGTGCCCGCCATGTGCGACGGGATCACCCAAGGTGAATCGGGCATGGAACTCTCGCTGTTCTCGCGCGACGTCATTGCCCTGTCCACCGCTGTGGCCCTGTCGCACAAGGTGTTTGATGCAGCGCTGATGCTCGGCGTGTGCGACAAGATCGTGCCTGGTTTGTTCATGGGCGCGGTGCAGTTCGGGCATTTGTCCACCATTTTTGTGCCTGCTGGCCCCATGACCAGCGGCCTGTCCAACGACGCCAAAGCCAAGGTTCGCCAGCAGTACGCCCAAGGCTTGGTCGGGCGAGATGCGCTGCTCGAATCCGAAGCGCAGGCGTATCACAGCCCTGGCACGTGCACCTTTTATGGCACCGCCAACAGCAACCAAATGCTCATGGAGATCATGGGCTTGCACTTGCCCGGCTCCTCGTTCGTGAACCCCGGTACCGAGTTGCGCCAAGCGTTGACCGAAGCCGCTTTGGCCCGCGCCTTGGCCAACACCGGTCGCACCGGCCAACCCGCCGTGTGCATGGCCGACATCGTGAGCGAACGCACCATCGTCAACGGCATCGTGGGCCTCTTGGCCACGGGTGGCTCGACCAACCACACCATCCATTTGGTGGCGATGGCGCGAGCCGCCGGGGTGCTCATCGACTGGGACGACTTCGCTGAACTCTCCGCCGTAGTGCCTTTGCTCGCCCGCGTCTACCCCAACGGCAGCGCCGATGTGAACCACTTCCATGCCGCCGGTGGCATGGGCTTTTTGATGCGCGAATTGATGAACCACGGCTTGTTGCACACCGACGTGGCCACCGTCATGGGTCAAGGCCTGCAGGCCTACACCCAAGAGCCTTGGCTGGACCAAGGGGTCTTGGCTTGGCGCGACGTGCCCAGCACCAGCGCCGACACCAGCGTCTTGCGCCCCGTGGCCGAGCCTTTCAGCCCGGACGGTGGCCTGCGTTTGCTGCAGGGCAATTTGGGTCGCAGCGTGGTCAAGGTCTCCGCCGTCAAACCCGAGCACCGCGTGGTGCGTGCCCCAGCCGTGGTGGTGAGCGATCAGCAAGACCTGTTGGCCTTGTTCAACGCTGGCGCGCTGGAGCGCGACCTGATCGCGGTGGTGCGATACCAAGGCCCACGCGCCAACGGCATGCCCGAGTTGCACAAACTCACGCCGCCCTTGGCCGTGCTGCAAGACAAAGGGTTCAAGGTCGCCTTGGTCACCGACGGGCGCATGTCGGGCGCCTCGGGCAAAGTGCCTGCGGCGATCCACCTCAGCCCCGAGGCCCTAGCCAACGGCCCCATCGCCCGCGTGCAAGACGGCGACATGATCACTTTGGACTGCGAGCGCGGCATCTTGCACATCGAGGTGGATGAAATCACCTGGGCCGCACGCGCCGTGCACCACCCCGACCTCAGCCACAACGCCCACGGCACCGGCCGAGAGCTCTTTGGCCTGTTCCGCCAACACGCCAGCACCCCCGAAACCGGCGCATCGCCTTTGTTCAACGCCTAAGGCCCCTGACCATGACCACCTGTTTCACCCGTCCCGCTTTTGCCTCCCGTGTGGTGCCCGTCATCGTCATCCACGATGTGGCGCACGCCGTGCCCTTGGCCCACGCCTTGCTCGAAGGCGGTATCGATGTCATGGAAATCACCTTGCGATCGGACGCTGCGCTGGCGGCCATGGCGGCCGTGGCCAAGGCCGTGCCGGCCATGCACGTGGGCGCGGGCACCGTCACCCGCGTCGACGACGTGCAGCGCGTGATCGACGCGGGCGCGAGCTTTGCCCTGTCACCCGGCTGCACCGACGCCTTGGTGCAAGCCGTGCAAGACGCCCGCCTGCCCTTTGTGCCTGGCGTGATGACACCCGGCGAGGTCATGCGCGCACGCGACCAAGGCTTCACCCTGATGAAACTCTTCCCCGCCTCACAAGCCGGTGGCATGGGCATGCTCAGGGCCTTGGGTGCGCCGCTGCCCGATGTGCAGTTTTGCCCCACGGGGGGTGTGAGCGTAGACAACCTGGCCGACTTCCTACAATTGCCCAACGTGGCCATGGCCGGGGGTTCTTGGCTCACCCCGCCCGAGCTGCAAGCACAAGGCCAATGGGCCCGCATCACCGAGCTGGCCCGCCAAGCCAGCACCATCGCCCAACGCTGAACACCCCGTCCATGACCGCCACACACAACTTGTCGCCCACCCAACTGCCCGCTTGGCGCCAACTGGCCGAGCTCGCCGCACAGCCCCAGCCCCATTTGCGCGAACGCCTGCAAGCCCCCCAGCGCTCGGCCATGCAAGCCACCGCCGAAGGTACCGGCATTCACTTGGACTACAGCCGCCAAGCCTTTGACGGCGCGGTGTGGAGTGCCTTGCAAACGCTGGCCCGCGAAGCCCAAGTGACGGCGCAGCGCGATGCCATGTTCAGCGGCCAGGCCATCAACACCAGCGAAAACCGCGCGGTCTTGCACGTGGCCTTGCGCGGTGCACCCAACGCCAGCGGCGCAGCCGCCCCTTGGGGCAGCGACATCCAGCACTTGGTGCAAGAGGAGCTCCAGCGGGTGTGCGACTTTGCCGAACACGTGCGCAGCGGTGCCGTCAAGAGCAGCACCGGCGCGGCCTTCACCGACGTGGTCAACATCGGCATCGGTGGCTCCGACCTCGGTCCGCGCATGGCCGCCGACGCCCTCGCCCCTTTTTGCAGCGATCGGCTGCGCGTGCACTTCGTCAGCAACCCCGACGCTTGGGCGCTGCACAGCACGCTGCGCGGCCTCAACCCCGCGACCACCTTGGTGATCGTGGCGAGCAAAACCTTCACCACCCAAGAAACCATGACCAACGCCGCCAGCGCTCGCCGCTGGCTGCAAGACGGCGGCGTCACCGGCGCAGCACAAAGCGCGCACTTGGTGGCCGTGACGGCCGCCCCAGCCAAGTCCAGCGCCGCCGGTTACCCGTCCGAACACACCTTCACGTTTTGGGATTGGGTCGGGGGCCGCTACTCGGTCTGGTCGGCCTTGGGTCTGCCCTTGGCCATGGCCCTCGGCGCGGCGGCGTTTCGCGACCTGCTCGCCGGCGCTCGGGCCATGGACACGCACTTCCAAACCGCTCCGCTGGACCAGAACCTGCCCGTGATCTTGGCCCTGAGCGGCATCTGGAACCGCAACTTCTTGAACTGCCCCACCCAGCTGCTCTCTTGCTACCCCAGCCGCTTGGTGCGCTTCGCGCCGTTTGTGCAACAAATGGACATGGAGAGCAACGGCAAACGCACCCGCAAAGACGGCCAGCCTGTGGACACCGGCACCGGCCCCATCGTTTGGGGCGGGCTGGGCATCGATGGCCAACATGCGTACTTTCAGTTGCTGCACCAAGGCACCCACCGAGTGCCGGTGGAGTTCATTGGCGCGTTGACCGATGACACGCCGCTGCCCATGGCCGCTGAACACCACCGCGTGGTCAACCTGAATTTGCGCGCCCAAGCCCAAGCCTTGGCCGTGGGCCGCGATGAAGCCGCCACACGCCAAGCCTTGTTGGCCGAGGGCCTGAGCCCCGCCGACGCCGATCGCTTGACCAGCCAGCGCAGCTTTGTCGGCAACGTACCCAACAGCACCGTGTGGCTCGACGAACTCAGCCCCCACCGCTTGGGCGCACTGATCGCCCTGTACGAGCACAAGGTGTTCGTACAAGCCGCTATTTGGGGCATCAACGCCTACGACCAATGGGGCGTGGAGCTGGGCAAAACCATGGCCAAGGCGATGGAAGCCGCTTGAGGCGCATCGCCTAAGGGTTGACGCTATCGAACGCCGGGTGATCCTGCGCGAGAAGATGCGCGATCAAACCACGTTGCGCATCAACACATAAACGACGGTGGCCACGGCCATGCTGGCCAAGGCGTTGCGCCCCCACCATTGCAAAGCCAGCGCCAGCAGCACCGCCACCGCTTCGGTCCAGAAGCCACGCGCGTGACCCTGGGCCATGGACACGCTGGCGTGCAGCAGCAGCAACACCATGATGGCCATGGGCAAGAAGCGGCCCAGTCGAGTCACCACGGCGTGCCGTTGTAACCATCGCGCCGCCACGAACGGCAAGGCGCGCAGCGCAAAGGTCACCGCGCCCATGGCCAAGATCACCCCCATCACGTAAGCCGTGTCATCCATGGGCGGGCTCCCGGGGTTGCCACACCAAGGCCGCGATCACACAAGCCGAGATCGACAAGACCAGGGCGTTGGCGGGTGACAGTGGGTAAGCCACGCTGTAAGCACCCAAAGCCAACCACATGGGCACCGCGCTGGTGCGTCGGCGCCACTGCTCCACCGCCAAGACCGCGAACAAGGCCACCAAGGCAAAGTCCAAACCTTGCCAAGAGACCGTGGCCTGCGCCCCCAGCCAAGCACCCAGACCGGTACCCAGCACCCACCAGCCTTGGTTGATGGCGGTGATGGCTACCCAATGACGCGAAGGCGTGTGACTGGGCAAGGTGGTGAGCACAGAATAGGTTTCGTCCGTCAGGCCAAAGACGGCGTACCAACGTACCCAGCCTTGAGCGGGCCAACGGTCGAGCAAAGACAAGCCGTAAAAGGCGTGACGCAGGTTGACGACCAAGGTGGCCAAGGCAATGGCACCCCAAGGTAAGCCAGCGGCCACCATGGGGATCATCATGTATTGGGAGGCACCGGCGTACACCACTAGGCTGGTGAGCACAGCCAGCCAAGCGGGGCCACCCGCTTGGACAAAAAGGAAACCAAAAACCGCGCCCAGCGGCACATAACCCATGGCCACGGGCACCGTGGCCGACCACCAAGCCAGCGCTGGCTCGGTGTGGTTGCCCGCTGGCGTGGCGGGCTGCCGGTTCATGACTGGTGAGAAGGCTGGCGAATCAGAGAAGCGACCAAAGCCACCACGGTGATCGGCACCACAAAGCCCATCATCACTTGGGACATCATGGGCAGTGCGTCGTGCTGCTGCGAAGCCAAGATCAGGTAGGTGACGTAGGCCACATAGTAGGCCAAGAAGAAGCCGCCTTCCCAGCGAGCGATTTCACGGCCACTGAGGAAAATCGGCAAGCAAGCCAAGGTCACGGCCAGCAAGACCCAAATGTCGAAAGTCAAGATGGAGGGGGCCAGAACCAAACCGGTGGTGCCCGCCACCACACCGCTCAAGCCAATGCAGCCCAAGATGTTGAAAATGTTGCTGCCCACCACGTTGCCCACCGCGATGTCACGCTCACCTTTGATCGCCGCCATGACCGAAGTGGCCACTTCCGGCATGGAGGTACCAGCGGCCACGATGGTCAAACCGATGACCAAGTCACTGACACCCAAGGATTTGGCGAATACCACTGCCGAGTTCACCAACCAATCGGAACCCAGCACCAAGAAACCCAAGCCCACCACGATCAGACCGATCTGCACAGGTAATTTGGCGTCCCATGCGCCGGGCGCTGCGGGCTCAATCTCCTCGTTGTACTCAGCCGCCTCCGCCGCCGTGGCACGACGCGACTGCACGATCAAAAAGACGGTGTAAACCACCGTCAGGACCAACAACAAGGCCGCTTCAAACCAAGCGATATTGCCGTCCCAACCCATGACCAGCAACAAAACGGCCGCGCCCAGCATGATCGGCAACTCTTGTCGAATGACTTGGATGTGGACCACCAAGGGCGCGATCAAGGCACTGATACCCAAAATGAACAGCACGTTGAAGATGTTGCTGCCGACCACGTTGCCCACCGCGATATCGGTTTGGCCATTCAACACCGCACCGGTGGATACGGCCATCTCAGGGGCGCTCGTGCCCAAGGCCACGATGGTCAAACCCACCACCAAGGGCGAAATACCAAAGGACAAGGCCAGTTTAGAGGCGCCGCGCACCAAGAGTTCGGCACCGACCACCAAGGCCGTCAAACCCGCCACGAACAAAACCACGTTGAACCACATAGATGCCCTTCAGCTTGAAATGGAGACCGCCGAGCATGGCGCTGGCGACAAAGGCCGTATTGTCTCTGAAAATGCCCATCCCCCAATGGGGAATGGACTCCCACCACGCTGGCTTCAGGGCTGACACAAGCGGGTCTTGGCCGCTTGGTATTCACCGCGCCAGCGCCCCACCAACTCGGCCACGGGCACCACATCGCGAATGACACCGATGCCTTGGCCGCAGCCCCAGATGTCTTTCCAGGCCTTCGCACTGCGTTCGCCCTCACCGCTGGCGAAGTTCATCTGGGTCGGATCGCCGTTGGGCAAGGCGTCGGGGTCCATGCCAGCGTTTCGGATGCTGCCCTTGAGGTAGTTGCCGTGCACGCCGGTGTAGAAGTTGCTGTAGACGATGTCGTCGGAGTTGCTTTGCGTGACCATGGCTTTGTACGCATCGCTGGCACGCGCTTCGTGCGTGGCGATGAAAGCCGAGCCGATGTAGGCGAAGTCCGCCCCCATGGCTTGGGCGGCCAAGATCGAACCGCCCGAGGCGATCGAGCCCGACAGGGCCACGGGGCCATCGAACCACTCACGGATTTCTTGCACCATGGCAAAGGGGCTTTTCACGCTGGCGTGACCGCCCGCGCCGGCGGCCACAGGAATCAGCCCGTCGGCGCCTTTCTCAATGGCCTTGTGGGCAAAGACGTTGTTGATGACGTCGTGCATCACGATGCCGCCCCAGCTGTGCACGGCTTGGTTGACGTCCTCGCGCGCACCCAAGCTGGTGATGACCAAAGGCACACGGTACTTGGCGCAGACCGCCATGTCCTGCTCCAAGCGGTCGTTGCTCTTGTGCACGATTTGGTTGATGGCGAACGGTGCGGCTGGGCGATCGGGGTGGGCGCGGTCGTGTGCGGCCAAGCCTTCGGTGATCTCGGCCAACCAATCGTCGAGCTGCGAGGCGGGTCGCGCGTTGAGCGCAGGCATCGAGCCCACCACACCGGCCACACACTGTGCGATCACCATCTTGGGGTTGCTGATGATGAACATGGGCGAGCCGATCACGGGGAACGGCACCCGCTGCAAAACGGGAGGCAAAACGCGGGTCATGGGGTTTCCCAACAGAATTAAAAAGCGTCCAAGGCCATGGCGTTGATCGCCTCAGACCCGTGAACGATGGCGTCGCGCACACCAGGCACGCGGCTCAAGAGGTGGTCGGCGTAAAACCGGGCGGTGTTGAGTTTGGCGGCCATGAAGGCGGCGTCTTGCGCTTGGGCCTCGGGTGTGAGCGCGACCAAGGCCGAGCGGCCCAATTGCCAGCCGGCCATCAGGTTGCCGGCCAACATCAGGTAAGGCACGCTGCCCGCAAAGGCCGCATTGGGCTGGCTGCGCGCGTGGCTGGCGATGAAGTCCACGCTGTCCAAAAACGCTTCGCGGGCGACCTTCAAACGCCGCCCGATGGCTTGGGCATCGGTGTTCGTCGAAGCCAGCAAAGCCGCTTCGGTTTGGGCCACTTGAGCCGCAATGGCTTTGGCGGTGGCACCACCGTCGCGCGCGGTTTTGCGGCCGACCAAATCGTTGGCTTGGATAGCCGTCGTGCCCTCGTAAATGGTCAGGATCTTGGCGTCGCGGTAGTACTGGGCCGCGCCGGTTTCTTCGATGAAACCCATGCCACCGTGAACCTGCACGCTCAAGCTGGTGACTTCCAAACTCATCTCGGTGCTGTAACCCTTGACCAAGGGCACCAAAAATTCGTAGAAAGCCTGATTTTGCGCACGCGCATCGGCATCGGGGTGGTGGTGGGCGGCGTCGTAAGCCGCTGCCGCCACCGACGCCATGGCGCGGCAACCCTCGGTGGCCGCGCGCATGGTCATGAGCATGCGTTTGACGTCGGGGTGGTGAATGATGGGGCCGGCCGCGGGCAGGCTGCCATCGACTGGGCGGCTTTGCACGCGGTCGCGGGCGTACTGCACCGCTTTTTGGTAGGCGCGCTCAGAAATCGCGATGCCCTGCACACCCACGGCGTATCGCGCGGCGTTCATCATGATGAACATGTATTCCAAGCCGCGGTTTTCTTGACCCACCAGGTAACCGACAGCACCGCCATGGTCGCCGTACTGCAACACGGCGGTGGGACTGGCCTTGATGCCCATCTTGTGCTCGATGCTCACGCAGTGCACGTCGTTGCGTGCGCCCAGCGAACCATCGGCATTGACCCTGAATTTGGGCACCACAAACAAGCTGATGCCCTTGACACCTTCAGGCGCACCGGTGACCCGGGCCAACACCAAATGCACGATGTTGTCGGCCATGTCGTGCTCACCGAAGGTGATGTAGATCTTGGTGCCGAAAATGTTGTAGGTGCCATCGCCCTGCGGCTCGGCGCGGCTGCGCACAGCGGCCAAGTCCGAACCCGCTTGCGGCTCGGTCAGGTTCATGGTGCCGGTCCACTCGCCGCTGACCAGCTTTTCCAGGTAAGTGGCTTTGAGCTCGTCGCTGGCCGCGGTCAACAGCGCTTCAATGGCGCCGTCGGTGAGCAGCGGGCACAAGGCAAAGCTCATGTTGGCCGAATTGATCATCTCGATGCACGCCGCCCCGATGGTCTTGGGCAGGCCTTGGCCGCCAAAGTCCTCGGGGTGTTGCAAACCTTGCCAGCCACCTTCGGTGTACTGGCGGTAAGCGTCTTTGAATCCGGGCGTGGTGGTCACCTGACCGTCTTTGAAAAAGGACGGGTTTTTGTCGCCTTCCCAGTTCAAAGGGGCCATCACCGACTCGTTGAGCTTGGCGCACTCCTCGAGCACGGCTTGCGCCGTGTCGAGCCCCGCCTCCGACCACACCGGCCATTGGGTGAGTTGTTCCAGGCCAGCGATGTGCTCCATGTTGAAGAGCATGTCTTTGATCGGTGCGGTGTAGCTCATGAAAATGTCTCCGGATTCGAGGTCGGGATCACAGGGCCTGTGTCAAGGCGGGCACGGCTTCAAACAAGTCGGCCTCCAAGCCAAAGTCGGCCACGCTGAAGATCGGCGCTTCGGGGTCTTTGTTGATCGCCACGATGACCTTGCTGTCTTTCATGCCGGCCAAGTGTTGGATGGCGCCGCTGATGCCGCAAGCCACGTACAACTGAGGCGCCACGATCTTGCCGGTCTGGCCCACTTGCCAGTCGTTGGGGGCATAGCCCGCGTCGACCGCGGCACGACTGGCACCGATGGCCGCGCCGAGTTTGTCGGCCAAGGGGGTGATGACTTCGGTGAACTTCTCAGCACTGCCCAAAGCCCGACCACCGGAGACGATGATCTTGGCGGCGGTGAGTTCGGGGCGGTCGTTTTGCGCGATTTCGCTGCCCACGTAAGCACTGGTGCCGCTGTCGGCCACGGCACTGACGCTGCTGATGCTGGCGCTGCCACCGGTGCTGGCCGCCGGATCAAAACCGGTGGTGCGCACGGTGATGACGCGTTGGGCGTCGCTGCTTTGCACGGTCGCCATCGCGTTGCCAGCGTAAATGGGGCGTTCGAAGGTGTCGGCGCTCACCACCTTGGTGATGTCGGATATTTGAGCCACGTCGAGCAACGCCGCCACACGAGGCGCGGCGTTTTTGCCTCCCGCTGTGGCGGGAAACAAGATGTGGCTGTAGCCCGAAGCCAGCGCCAACACCTGAGCGGCGACGTTCTCAGCCAAGCCATGGGCCAAAGCAGGGCCATCGGCGTGCAGCACCTGTGCCACACCAGCGACTTGCGCCGCCGCTTGGGCTGCGGCAGCGGCGTTGTGGCCGGCGACCAAGACGTGAACATCGCCACCGCATTGCAGCGCCGCGGTGACGGTGTTGAGGGTTGCGCCTTTGAGGCTGGCGTTGTCGTGTTCGGCAATAACGAGGACGGTCATGATCAGATCACCTTTGCAACGTTTTTCAATTTGTCCACCAAGGTCGCCACATCGGGCACTTTGATACCGGCACCGCGCTGGGCGGGCTCGCACACCTTGAGGGTTTTGAGGCGCGGGCTGACGTCCACACCCAGGTCCTCGGGCTTGACCGTCTCCAAGGGCTTTTTCTTGGCCTTCATGATGTTGGGCAAGGTCACGTAGCGCGGCTCGTTCAGGCGCAAGTCGGTGGTGACGATGGCGGGCAATTTCAAGCGCAGCGTCTCCAGGCCGCCGTCGACCTCGCGGGTGACCACGGCATGGCCATCGGCCACTTCCACTTTGCTGGCGAAGGTGGCTTGGGGCCACTGCAGCAAGGCGGCGAGCATTTGACCGGTTTGGTTGGCGTCGTCGTCGATGGCTTGTTTGCCCAAAATCACCAATTGGGGTTGCTCTTGGACCACCAAGGCCTTGAGCAACTTGGCCACGGCCAAGGGCTGCAACTCAGCGTCGGTCTGGACGTGCAAAGCTCGATCGGCACCAATCGCCATGGCCGTGCGCAGGGTTTCTTGGCACTGCGCCACACCACAAGACACCGCCACGATGTCCGTGGCGATGCCCTTTTCTTTGAGGCGAACCGCTTCTTCAACCGCAATCTCGTCAAACGGGTTCATGCTCATTTTGACGTTGGCGATGTCCACACCGCTTTGGTCGCTTTTGACGCGAACCTTGACGTTGTAATCCACCACGCGCTTGACGGGGACGATGACCTTCATGGGGAATGGCTCCTGATGGTTGGTTGGCTGTTCGAGTTGACGTGCACGTCAATCAATTCATTCTATGCCCGCCCCCTGAGCGAAGTTGTCGTCCGGACGGCTTTTGGGCAGAACCTCGGGTAATCCCGAGAAAAAAGAATGGTCGTGCTTTTTTATGAGTTTATAGCACAGAAGTCTGGGATTGAAGGCTCAAACGTCGGCCAAAACCCGCAAATGCGCCTCGACGCTGCGGGCCAGCGCGCTGAGGTTGTAGCCGCCTTCCAAGCAGCTCACGATGCGACCTTGGGCATGCTCATCGGCCACGGCCTTGATGCGCCGGGTCAGCCAAGCGTAGTCGTCCTCGACCAAACCCAGCTGGCCCATGTCGTCTTCGCGGTGGGCATCGAAGCCCGCACTGATGAAGACCATTTCGGGCCGGTGTTCGGCCAAACGGGGCATCCACTGCTCATCCACCAAGTCGCGAATGGCCGAGCCCTTGGTGTAAGCCGAGATCGGCACGTTCACCAAATTCGGCGCCTGGGCGTGTTCGCCTTCGGGGTAGAAAGGATGTTGGTAGAAGCTGCACATGAGGATGCGCTCATCGCCCACCACGATGTCTTCGGTGCCGTTGCCGTGGTGCACATCGAAGTCGATGATGGCCACACGGGACAAACCGTGGCGCTGTAAAGCGTATTTGGCTGCGACGGCCACGTTGTTGACAAAACAAAAACCCATGGCTTTGTTGCGCATGGCGTGGTGTCCGGGGGGGCGCACCGCACAAAAGGCGTTGATCATTTCTCCGGCGATGACCGCGTCGGTGGCATCGATGGCCGCACCCGCGGCCACCAGCGCAGCGTCCCACGTGTGCACGTTGATGGCGGTGTCGGCGTCGATTTGTGCCAACGGTGGCCCACCCGCTTGGATGTCTTCGCGCAAGGTATCGGTCAGCCCGCGCAGGGCCGCCAAATGCAAGCGCCCGTGAGCCAACTCCAGATCGGCGATGGCCGCCGGGGTGGCCTCGCGGCGCTCCAATGCCAACTCCAAGCCAGTGATCAGCAGGCGGTCTTCAATAGCGGCAAGACGGTGGGCGCTCTCTGGATGCCCAGGGCCCATGTCGTGTTGCCAACACAGTGGGTGCGAAAAAAAACCGGTGGCGTGGCTCATGCGTCTGCTTGGTTGGTTCTGAAGCCAGCTTAACATGAGTGCCACCAAGACCAGCGCGTGGCCAGTGGCTTTGGCTACACTCCATCGCAGACCCATGCCGCATCCAACCAGCCAGCCATCAGCCCCCAAGGGAACCCGCTACAGCAGCCGCTGGCTGTGGTGTTGGTCTGTGTCTTTCTCCTTGGTGGCCTGTGCACCAGCCCACCACCCCGAAGCCACACCCAGCACACCCGCCCCCAACAGCAGCCCAAGCCAGAATGCCCAACCGACCGCCGTGGGCACAGCGTTGCCACCCCGTGGCAACAGCGCCTTGTACAGCGAGCGTGAAGACGCCATGGCCTGGGCCGACAGCGTGGCACTGCGCACCGACTTACCGCGGGAATGGGTCAGAGAGCAAGTCTCCCAAGCGCGCCGGCAAACGGCGGTCATCCGCGCGGTCACACCCGCACCCGGTGGCGCCGAAAAAAACTGGGCCGCCTACCGCGCTCGCTTCGTTGAGCCCGTGCGCACCCAAGCAGGGCTGGCATTTTGGCAGCAACACGCCCACACCTTGGCCCGAGCCGAGCAGCAATTTGGGGTCCCCGCGTCCTTGATCGTGGGCGTGATTGGTGTGGAAACTTTGTTTGGACGGCACCTCGGGCAACACCGGGTACTCGATGCTTTGGCCACCTTGGCTTTTGATTTTCCCACCGCACACCCACGCGAGCCGGTGCGCAGCGCTTTCTTTCAACAAGAGTTGATGGAGTTTTTGTTGCTCGCACGAGAACAGGGACAGGACCCCCAATCCTTTCGCGGCAGTTATGCAGGCGCCATGGGGTGGCCCCAATTTCTGGCCAGCAGTTGGCGGCGGTACGCCATCGATTTCGACCGCGATGGCCGCATCGACCTGGTCAACAACCCCGTCGATGTGATCGGCTCGGTGGCCAATTACTTCGTGGCCTTTGGCTGGAAGCCCGGCATGCCTACCCATTACCCCGTCCAGGTGATGGCATCACCCAAAGACTTGGGCGAACTGTTGGCGCCCGACATCGTGCCCACCTTCGACGTGAACACCATGGTGGCCAAAGGGGCGGTGATACAGGGCGAGGCACTGAAGCACCCAGGGCCCTTGGCCTTGGTGATGCTGGAAAACGGCCCGGCTCAACCCAGTTACATCGCTGGCACACAAAATTTTTATGTCGTCACGCGCTACAACTGGAGCAGCTACTACGCCTTGGCCGTGATCGAATTGGGTGAGCACATACAGGCCCAACGCATGCGATCCCCACAACCTGCGACCCCAAGCAACAGCAATAAGCGCAAGCCAGCCAAGGTTGAAAAACTCAAACCGAAACCTGCGGCTCAATCGTCACGCTCACGCTGAGCGTTTCTTCACCACCCCCGCGGCGCACGCCACGCACCGGCGCACACGACACGTAATCGGTGCCAGCGGCCAAACGAACGTGGCGCTCGTCGGTGGGGCAACGGTGGGTCACATCCAAACTCAGCCAATGGCCGTTTTCGGGTGACAAACACACGTCCACCCAAGCGTGACTGGCCAAGTCGGGCTCGTTGGCGGCCCAAAAATAACCGCTCACGTAACGTGCTGACCAGCCCAAGCTGCGCGCAGCCGCGGCCATCACGTGCGCTTGGTCCTGGCACACGCCCAAAGCCGCGTCAAAGGCCTGCGCGGCGGTGGTTTGCACCTCGGTCACACCAGCTTGGTAGCGCACCCGATCGGCGACCGCGCGGCACAACTGCAAAGCGTGGGCCAGCGAGACCTCGGTCGTCGCCAGCTGCGAACGTGCCCATTCGGTGAGCGCGGCATGGGGTTCGGTCAAAGGCCCAGCGCGCAAAAACACCACGGGGTGCAAAGCTTGGGAATCGTCGTGCCACTGCGCTTGGTCGTGGGTCTCGACCACGCCAGACGCTTGAATCTGGTGGTGCAGACAACGTTGATCGGCGGTGGCCGTCACGCACACGCTGTGCAGGCGGTTACCCAGCACGTCGGGCAAAGCATCCAACACGCCTGGGGTTTGCAAACCCCAATCCAACACGGTTTGTGTCGGCCCACTGCTTGGCCACAGATGCAAGGTTTGCATCGCGTAGAGCAGGGGCTGGGTGTAATCAAAGGTGGTGGTGTGCTGGATGTTGAGTTTCATGCAGGGGGAAGTCTAGTGCACGACCGGCACCAAGAAATCCCGACTGATGCGCGCGCCCAGCGCATTGACCCGATCCAAGAATTGCGTCAAGTACGCGTGCAAGCCATTGGCCAAAATCTCGTCGATCTGGGCGTATTGCAAGTCGGCCTTGAGTTTGCCGGCTCTGCGCAAGGTCTCGTCGGAGCTGTTGTTGGCCACCACCTGCAAATTGCTGACCAACTCGTTGAGGCTGGCGGCCAAACTGCGCGGCATGTCGGGGCGCAGGATCAACAACTCGGCCACGCGTTCGGGCGTGATGACGTCGCGGTACACCTTGCGGTAGACCTCAAAGCCGCTGACGCTGCGCAAGATGGCGCTCCAGTGATAAAAATCGTGGTCCTGAACCAGCTCAGGGCCTGCGATCGGGGTTTGCCCCATCACGTCACTGGGAATGGCGTGGAATTTCACGTCGAGCAAACGCGCGGTGTTGTCGGCCCGCTCCAAAAACGTGCCCATGCGGTAGAAATGGAAAGCCTCGTCTTGCAGCATGGTGCCGATGGCCACGCCGCGCGAGAGGTGCGAACGGAATTTGACCCACTCAAAAAACGGACTGGGGTCGCGTTCAAATGAGGAGGTTTTGAGCTGACGGTCGAGCTCCAACCAGGTTTGGTTTTGGGTTTCCCACACTTCGGTGGTCAAGACACCTCGCACGGCCCGGGCGTTTTCGCGTGCGGCGCGCAAACACGAGACGATGCTCGAGGGGTTGCGCTCGTCGCGCACCATGAAGTCCAAGACCTCGCGCGGGGCCACCGCGCCGTGGCGTTCTTGGTAGAGCGGCATGAGTTCGCTGATGGTCAGCAAGCCTTCCCAGCCCATTTGTGCCACCGCAGCGGACTGCGGCAACAAGGCGGTTTGGTAATTCACATCGAGCATGCGCGCGGTGTTCTCTGCGCGCTCGGTGTAACGGGACATCCAAAACAAATGGTCGGCGGTGCGTGACAACATCTCAGTTCTCCAAAATCCAGGTGTCTTTGGTCCCGCCGCCTTGGCTGCTGTTGACCACCAAAGAGCCGGCTTTGAGCGCCACGCGCGTCAAACCACCGGGTACGAGCTTGACCTGTTGGCCGCTCAAAACAAACGGGCGCAAGTCGATGTGGCGCGGCGCCACACCGCTCTCCACATAGGTTGGGCAGGTCGAAAGCGACAAGGTGGGCTGCGCGATGTAGCCCTCGGGATTGGCCAACAGCGCTTGGCGAAACTGCTCGATCTCGGCGCTGGTGGACGCCGGGCCCACCAACATGCCGTACCCCCCGGCGCCGTGCACCTCTTTGACCACCAGGTCTTTGAGGTGGGCCAAGATGTACTTCAGATCGTCCGGGTCGCGGCCCATGAAGGTCGGTACGTTGCTCAGGATGGGTTTTTCGCCCAAATAAAACTCGATCATTTTGGGCACAAAGGGGTAGATCGATTTGTCGTCGGCCACCCCCGTGCCCACGGCGTTGCAAATCGTCACGTTGCCGCTGCGGTACACGCCCAACAATCCGGCGCAACCCAAGGTGGAGTCGGGGCGAAACGCCAATGGGTCCAAAAAGTCGTCGTCCACGCGGCGGTAGATCACGTCCACGCGTTGGGGCCCGCGCGTGGTGCGCATGAACACGAAGTTGTCTTTGACGAACAGGTCTTGGCCTTCGACCAGCTCCACCCCCATTTGTTGGGCCAAAAACGCGTGCTCGAAATAGGCGCTGTTGTACATGCCTGGCGTGAGCACCACCACCGTGGGCTCGACCGTGTGCGCCGGGCTCACGCCACGCAAGGTCTCTAGCAAGAGGTCGGGGTAATGCGCCACTGGCGCGACGCGGTTTTGGCTGAAGAGCTCGGGAAAGAGCCGCATCATCATCTTGCGGTCTTCGAGCATGTAGCTCACGCCGCTGGGCACGCGCAGGTTGTCTTCGAGCACGTAGTACTCGCCCTCGCCTTGCGCGTTGGGTGCGCGCACCACGTCCACGCCCGAGATGTGCGAGTACACGCCGTGCGGCACGTCCACGCCCATCATCTCGGGGCGGAACTGCGCGTTGCGCAGGATTTGATCGGCGGGCACCACACCGGCGCGGATGATGTCTTGGTCGTGGTACACGTCGTGGATGAAGCGGTTGAGTGCGTTGACGCGTTGCACCAGACCCGCTTCCATGCGACTCCACTCCTGCGCGGGGATGATGCGCGGAATCAGGTCAAAAGGAATCAGCCGCTCAGAGCCCGCCCCATCTTCGTCCTTGGCGCCGTAGACCGCGAACGTGATGCCCACCCGACGGAAAATCACCTCGGCCTCTTCGCGACGCGCGGCCATCACCTCGGGCGGCTGTTGCGCCAACCAATGGGCATAACGAACGTAGTGATCACGCACCTGATCGGGCGTGGCGTGCATCTCATCAAATCGGGTCAACATGGTCGAACTCTCCTGTTTCCAGCTTAGCAACTAATGGGCCAGGCGGCGAATGGCGAGATTTGATCCTCATCAACGGTGGTGCCAGTAACGCCGGTGGCTCAAACGGTGGCATTGCACCCGATCGGGGTGCACGCTGCGCCACGTAGCCGCACCACATTGGGGCGAGGCCACCCAAGCGATGCCCCGTTCGTCGTAGCGCGCCGTCACGACCCCAGAGGGATGACCGAACCGGTTGCGGTAGCCCGCTTGCACCAAGACCCATCTGGGCTGCAAGGTGTTGAGCAACACGGGGCTGGACGACGATGCACTGCCGTGGTGCGGGGCGAGCATCAGATCGACCCGTACCCTGGGGTTTTGCAGTGCCCAACGGGTTTCACGGTCCGCGTCGATATCGCCACCCAACCACACACGGCGTCGCTCATGCCCCACCAAGAGCACGCAACTCATGGCGTTGCTGCTCAAGCGCCCTTGGCCTACCGGTCCATAGTCCGAGGCGGATGGGTGCACGACCTCAAAGCGCACACCGTCCCAAGTCCACTGCTGGCCCGCCACACAGCGGCGCGGCTCGTCGATGTCGTAGGAGCTTAACCAACGCGTTTCTGGGAACGCTCGCGCCACCGCTGCCGCTCCGCCCGAATGGTCGCTGTCGGCGTGGCTGACCACCACGGCATCGAGCCGATCGCCCATGGCCCAAACATAGGGCAAAACCACCGATTGCCCCGCGTCGGCATCGCTCCCCCAACGAGGGCCGGTGTCGTAAAGCAAGGTGTGCCGCGCCGTGCGAACCACCACCGCACTGCCCTGGCCCACGTCCAGAGCGACCACCTCAAACTCACCGACCGTAGGCCTTGCTGGCGAGAAGGACAGCGCCGGCAGCATCGCCAAAAGCCCCACACTGCGCACGACCACCGGCCAAGGCATGACCGCCGCCGCGCCACCGAGCACCGCCAAGACGCCCAGACCGGTGGGTGGAATGGCCCACGTGGATACGGCCCAAGTCCATTGGGCCATGGCCTCGAGCCACCAGACCATGACCCGAACCGCCACAGCAGCCCCATCCCACCCAGGCGACCACAACACCCCCAGCATGGCCAAAGGTGTGACGAGCAAGGTGACCCACGGTATGGTCATCAGGTTGGCAAAGAACGACACCCACGACACCTGACCAAACCAGACCACGGTCATGGGCACCAACGCCAAGGTGATGAGGCCCTGCTCACGCCAGAGTTGCAGACACCACCGCCCCAGTCGATCCCACCAGGGGTCGGCATCACCGTCATGGGCGGCGCGCAGCGTGCTGCCCATGAGAATGGCCACTGCCACAAAACTCAACCAAAATCCCGCTTGCAACAAGGCCCAAGGGTCCCAACACACCACGGCCCACATGGCCCACGCCCACACCACGGGCCATGGCCAACGCCGCGCCCCCCAACGCAAAGCCACCACCACCGCGAGCATCAATACCGTGCGCTGCGCGGGCACACCCCACCCAGCCAAAATGGCATACGCTGTGGCCAAGGCCACACCGCCCCAAGCCGCCACCGTGGGTGTGGGCCATGACCACACGACCCGAGGCCAAAACCAAGCCCATTGGCGCCAAGTCAGTCGCAAGAACCCCATGGCCAGCGCGGCAAACATGGTCACGTGCAAGCCCGAAATGCTCATGAGGTGGGCCACACCGGTGATTCGAAAAATCGACCAATCCTCGCGCTCGATGGCGGCCTGTTCTCCCACCACCAAGGCACGCAAAATACCCGCCGCACGTTCATCGGGTACGCGCTGCTCGATGGCCCGCACGATGGCCTGTCGGACGGCATCCACCGACCACGGCGCCGCGGCAGACAAGCGCTGCGGCACCGGGTCGCGCGGCCCACTGCGCACATAGCCGGTGGCGCCCACGCGCTCTTGCCACAACCACAACTCACGGTCAAAACCGTGGGGGTTGGACGCACCATGGACCCGGCGCAAGCGCAAGGTCATGGCCCAACGCTCACCCGACTGCACATCCACCTGGAGCGGCGCACCGTGGGCATACCAATGCACCACCACACGAGAAGGCAAACGCACACCCGCGGGTACTTGGTCCAGCGCCAAGGTCAAGCGCAACGCGCTGTCCCCTCGAACCGGCAAACCCACCACACGGCCTTGCACCGCCACGTCACGCCCTTCCCACATCGGGTCAAGGCGATCTTGATCGTGCGCCACCGCCCGAATCCCGGTCACACCCCACATGAACGTGGCCAAGGCCACAAAAGAACACCAAGCCAGCCACGGGCTTGGTGCGCGGCGCACCCTTTGGGTGCAAAACCCAAGCGCAAGACCGACGCACACGCCCCAGGCATAAGCCCAGAAAGGCAAGAGTTCCGCGGCCTGTAACTGGCACCAGACGCCGCTCACCGCGGACAGAGGCCAAGCCCACCAGCCCAGAGCTCCTGGCTCAGGTCTTGCTTGAAAGCCTTCCATTGCATTCGCCATCCGATGCTCCTACGCCGAAAGACCACGCCATGGCCATTCATGTCGCCTTGCAGCACCGTACCCTTTACCGGTACGACCGTCCCGTCCAAATGGGCCCACAGATCGTCCGTTTGCGCCCCGCTCCGCACAGCCGCACACGGGTGTTGTCGTATTCCCAAACCATTGGGCCTTCCGACCATTTCATTCACTGGCAACAAGACCCCTTTGCCAATTACCAAGCCCGCCTGACCCTGCCCGAAGCCACCACGCAGTTCAGCATCGAGGTCGACTTGGTCGTGGAGATGGCGGTCTACAACCCGTTCGACTTCTTCCTCGCACCCGAAGCCGAACATTTCCCGATGCGTTATGACGCCAGCGATGCCGCGGCCTTGGCCCCTTATTTGGTGACCGAGCGCTTGACGCCCCTGTTCAAGTCCTACTTGAAAACCATTGCCACCCGACGCCAGCGCATGGTGGATTTTTTGGTCGAGCTCAACCAAGCCTTGCATGCCCACATTGGCTACACCATTCGCATGGAGCCCGGGGTGCAAACCCCAGAGCAAACCCTGACCCTGCGCCGTGGTTCTTGCCGAGACACCGCCTGGCTGTTGGTCAACCTGTTGCGCCACTTGGGTCTGGCGGCGCGCTTTGTCTCGGGTTACCTGATTCAACTCAAGGCCGATGTGGCTGCGATCGATGGGCCCAATGGCCCCGAACAAGACTTCACCGACCTTCACGCTTGGTGCGAGGTGTATTTGCCCGGTGCAGGCTGGATCGGGTTGGACCCGACATCGGGCTTGCTGGCCGGCGAAGGCCACATCCCCTTGGCCTGCACACCTCAACCAGGCAGTGCCGCACCCGTTGAAGGCGGGGTGGAGCCCTGCGAGGTGGTGTTTGAGCACCACATGTCGGTGCAACGCATCTTTGAGTCACCGCGGGTGACACAACCCTACAGCGAAGAACAATGGGCCGGCATCTTGGCCTTGGGTGAGGCCGTCGATCAAGACCTGCAAAGCCAAGACGTTCGGCTCACCATGGGGGGCGAGCCCACTTTTGTGGCCACGGGTGACCGCGATGCGCCCGAATGGAACACCGAGGCTTTGGGCCCCACCAAACGCGGCTACGCCACCGAACTCATGAGCCGCTTGCGCGACGCCTATGGTCAAGGCGGCTTCCTCCACATGGGCCAAGGCAAGTGGTATCCGGGCGAGCCTTTGCCGCGCTGGGCCCTGTCGATTTGCTGGCGCAGCGATGGCGAGACGTGCTGGCAAAACCCAGCACTGCTGGCCGATGAGCGCGATCCCGCCCAACACACCACCGCCGATGCCCAGGCGTTTGCACACACCTTGTCTCGGCACTTGGGCGTGGGACACCAACACATCCAAGCCGCTCACGAGGACACGTGGTACTACCTGTGGCGCGAACGTCGCTTACCCGTCAACGTCGATCCCTTCGATGCGCGATTGGACGACGAGCTCGAGCGCGCGCGTTTGCGCCGCATCTTCAGCCAAGGCCTGGACGCCACCGTGGGCTATGTCTTGCCCTTGCAAGTGGACGAACAAGGCTGGCGCAGTGGCCCTTGGTGGCTGCGCGACGAACGGCTGTACCTGATTCCTGGGGATTCACCCATGGGCTATCGCTTGCCCTTGGACGCTTTGCCTTGGGTGGACAGCACGGACTGTCCCTACCACTGGGAACAAGACCCGTACGCCCCACGCGACTTGCTCCCAACAGCTTGGCGAGTGCCGCAAGCACCGTTGAAGGCCGCGGCAACGGCGCCGCCCGCCAAAGGCCAATCGGCCAAGGGTCTGACCCGCACCGCGGTGTGTGTGGAGGTGCGCGACCCGCAACGCGCCAATGGACCGCAAGCAGAACAAAGCCACGGCGGACAAAGCCAACACCTGTATGTGTTCATGCCCCCTTTGAGCCGTTTGGAAGACTACTTGGCTTTGGTCGCGGCGGTCGAAGCCACCGCCGCCGAATTGGGCTTGCCGGTGGTGCTCGAAGGTTACGGTCCGCCGCGTGACCCGCGTTTGAAAATTTTGCAAATCACGCCCGACCCGGGTGTGATCGAGGTCAACATCCACCCAGCCTACCACTGGGACGAGCTGGTGGAGCACACCGAACACCTGTACGAGGCGGCGCACCAAACGCGTTTGTGTGCCGAAAAATTCATGCTCGATGGTCGACACACCGGCACGGGCGGTGGCAACCACTTCGTCATGGGCGGCGCCACGCCCGAAGACTCTCCATTTTTGCGCCGACCCGAATTGCTGGCCAGCTTGATCGCCTATTGGCACAACCACCCTTCGCTGAGCTATTTGTTCAGCGGGTTGTTCATTGGACCGACCAGCCAAGCCCCTCGGGTGGATGAGGCCCGCAACGATCAACTGGTGGAGCTGGAGATTGCCCTGAACGCCATCGAACGCAACCGCGAGCGGCACGGTCAGGCCATGCCACCTTGGCTGGTGGACCGGGCCTTGCGCAACATCTTGGTGGATGTGACCGGCAACACCCACCGCAGCGAGTTTTGCATCGACAAGCTGTACTCGCCGGACAGCAGCACCGGTCGTTTGGGCTTGTTGGAGCTGCGGGCCTTTGAAATGCCACCCCACGCCCGCATGAGCGTGGCCCAGCAACTGCTGCTGCGCGCGCTGGTGGCCAAGTTTTGGCAACAGCCTTGGACAGGACGCCTCAGCCGCTGGGGCACCGAACTGCACGACCGCTGGTTGCTGCCCACCTTCATCCGGATGGATTTTGCAGACGTATTGGCCGACTTGACCGACAGCGGCTACGCCTTTGACCCCGCTTGGTTTGAGCCCCATCTGGAATTTCGATTTCCCTTCATCGGCCAAATCGAACACCGCGGTGTGGTGCTGTCGCTGCGCACCGCCTTGGAGCCTTGGCACGTCATGGGCGAAGAAGGCAGCGCTGGCGGTACCGTGCGTTTCGTAGACGCCTCTCTGGAGCGCGTGGAACTTCGGGTCAGCGGCTTCAACCCAGCGCGTCACGTCGTGACCTGCAATGGACACACCGTGCCCCTTCAGAGCACGGGCACGGTGGGCGAATGGGTGGCCGGTATCCGCTTCAAAGCCTGGTCACCCCCCTCGGCCCTGCACCCGTCGATTGCACCGCACGCGCCCTTGGTCTTTGACCTGATCGACACCTGGAACCAACGTTCGCTGGGGGGTTGCCAATACCATGTCAGCCACCCAGGTGGTCGTAACCACGAGAGTTTGCCGGTCAATGCGTTTGAGGCCGAAAGCCGCCGTTTGGCTCGCTTCATCCGCATGGGCCACACCCCAGGTCGCTGCGCACCAACGCCCGTTAGCCCGAACCCCGAGAGTCCCTACACCTTGGACCTTCGCCGGGCCGGGCATACTACGCAGCCGTGAGCACCGAACCAGCACCCACCCACCCGACGACAAGGCCCCAGAGCGCCACAGACTGGGCCAGGTCCATGGCCCTGCCTACGGATGCGGGCCATTGGGACGAGTTTCGAGGTCAAGCCGATGCCGACCCCGATTCGATCAACCCCCATTGGCAACAATTTTTTGAGCTGGGCGAATTCGGTGTCGACCAGGCCAGCGCTGAGCTGATGCGACGACACGAACAGTTGCAACGCCAAATTCGTGACAACGGCGTGACCTACAACGTCTACGCCAATGCGGGAGGTGCTCAACGCCCTTGGTCACTCGACCTGTTCCCCATGATCGTGGGTCCCAAGGATTGGGCCCACATCGAGGCCGGTGTTTTGCAACGCACGCGTTTGCTCAACGCGATCATGGCGGACCTCTACGGCGAGGGCGACTTGCTGCGCCGTGCGCTCCTGCCTGCAGCGTTGGTCCAAGGTCACCCGGGTTATTTGCGAGCGATGCGCGGCGTACAGCCTTTGGACGGTCAATGGCTGCACATCACCGCGTTCGATTTGGCGCACGGCCCCGATGGACGCTGGTGGGTGGTGAGTCAACGCACCCAAGCACCTTCGGGCTTGGGCTATTTGCTGGAAAACCGCATCGCCATCTCGCGGCAATTTCCCCAAGCCTTTGCGGGCATGAAAGTTCAGCGCCTGGCCGCCAGCTACCGCGCCTTGATGGAAGGCATCAAACGCAGCGCACCGCAAGGGGCACAGGCACGCATCGCCTTGCTGACACCGGGCCCTTACAACGAAAGCTATTTTGAACACGCTTACTTGGCGCGTTACTTGGGGCTGAGTTTGGTTGAAGGCAAAGACCTGACCGTGCGCGACCAACGCCTCTACCTCAAAACCCTCAAGGGTTTGGAGCCTGTTCATGCGCTGATCAAACGCATGGACGATGAGTGGTTGGACCCCTTGGAGCTGCGCGCCGACTCGGCCTTGGGTGTGCCCGGTCTCTTGCAAGTGCTTCGCGCTGGCCATTTGCTGCTGGCCAATGCGCCGGGGTCTGCGCCCTTGGAATCGAGCGCGCTGCTGGGTTTTTTGCCGGGCATCAGCGAACACCTCTTGGGCGAGCCTTTGCGCATCCCATCCTTGGCCACTTGGTGGTGCGGTGAAGACGCCGCCCTGCGAGAGGTCTTGCCCGACTTGGGTCAAAACGTGGTGCGTGCCACCTACCCCCGTGCTGGGTTTGACACCCAAATGGGCCAGCGCTTGAGCCCACGCGAACTCAACGAATGGGCCGGCCGCATGGCCCGACACCCCGAAGACCACACCGTCCAAGCCTGGATGCCTTTGTCGCAAACGCCCACCTGGACACCCACCGCCATCACACCGCGTTCGGCCCTCTTGCGGGTGTTTGTGCTCAGCGATGGCCCCGGTTCTTGGCGCGTCTTGCCCGGCGGTTTGGTGCGCTTGGCGCCGCGCGGCGAACTCATCGCATCCATGCAGCGTGGCGGCAGCAGCGCGGATGCCTGGGTCATCACCTCAGGTCCTGTCGACACCACCAGCTTGCTGCAATCGGCTCCCTCGACCATGGACATGGCGCGCTCACCGCGCCCCGTGACCAGCCGCTCGGCAGAGAACTTGTATTGGCTGGGGCGCTACACCGAGCGCACCGAAAACACGGTGCGTTTGGCCCAACTCATCCTCAACCGCCTCAGCGGTGCCGAAATCGGCAGCACCGCCTTGTTGAGCTGGCTCTCGCACATGGCGGTCGAAAATGCCTTGGTGCTCAGCGATGTGCCCGAGGCCCAGCAATCCACCCGCGTCTTTGTGCGCAGCTTGCTGGCAGCTTTGTCGCCCAGCCCGCCCAGTCCTTGGGTGGGCCGATCTTTCAGTGTGGGCTTCAACTTGGGTGCCTTGCGCTCGGCGGCCGCCCAAGTGCGCGAACGCATTTCACAAGAGCACTGGCTGCTGATCGAGCGTGCACAACAAGACTTTGTTCAAGCCTGCGCCGCATTCACGCCGGACGCCGACAACAGCGCTGAAGCGCAACAAGCCCTGCGCCAAGCCAGCGAACGGTTGGCGGCGATCACGGGCGCACAGACCGACCGCATGATGCGAGACGATGGTTGGCGCTTGCTGTCCATCGGTCGACACATCGAACGTCTGGCCACCTTGTCACAAGCTTTGCTGCTGGGCTTGCAGCAGCAAAGCTTGAACGATGAGTCGGGCTTTGACGCCATGGTGGCGTTGTTCGACAGCACCATCACCTTCCATGCACAATACCAACAACGGCGCGACATGGTGGCCTTGACGCACCTGTTGGTCATGGACCGAGACAACCCACGCTCCTTGGCTTGGGTGGTGCACACCCTGCGGTCGCGCTTGGCCAAACTGGCCAACACCGCCACGCCACAAGACGCCGCCTTGGTCAGCGACCTGCCCGACCCCAGCACGTGGTCACTGGCCGAACTTTGTCAAACCGAATCAGACGCGGAGGGACGTTTGCACTACCCGCGCTTGCAAGCGCTGCTGCAGGCATGCGAGGACAGCGCCACCACACTGTCCAACCACATCACGCGCTTGCACTTCAGCCATGCAGAACGGCGCAACCAGAGCTTGGGGGCGTGAACGCATGGAACTGCACATCCGCCACACCACCCATTACCGCTACGAAGACAGCGTGGACTTGGCTCAACACGTGGTGCACCTCAGTCCAAATGCCATGGGTGGACAAACTGTGCACACTCACACGCTGAGCATCACGCCCAAGCCCGATCAACAGCACACGGACACCGATCATTTCGGCAACCGCCGCACGTTTTTTTCACACCAATCGCCCCACGATGCCTTGCTGGTGCAAGCCGACAGCGTGGTGAACACACAAGCCCCCAAAGCCTTGCCCGCCAGCGTGGATGACACCACTTGGGAGCAGGTGCGGGAGCATTTCCGCTACCGGGCACAAGCACCGTTTGAGGCGGCGAGCGAGTATTTGTTCGCCTCGCCCTATGTGCCCAGACACGACACCTTCGCGTCATTTGCCAAACCCGCTTTCCCCCCTGCCCGTGGTTTTTTGCCTGCCTGCACGGCGCTCATGCGGCGCATCCACACCGAACTGCGCTACGAAAGCCAAAGCACCGAAGTCAACACACCGGCGCTGCAAGCTTTGGCCCAAGGCAAAGGCGTGTGCCAAGATTTTGCGCACATCATGATCGGCTGCTTGCGAAGCTTGGGCTTGCCCGCGCGCTACGTCAGCGGTTATTTGCTCACCCAGCCGCCGCCCGGACGGCCACGCTTGATCGGTGCCGACGCCTCCCACGCGTGGGTCTCGGTGTACCTGCCTTCGGCCTTGGCGGGCGTCTTGGCTGCGCACGCCCCTAGCATCTGGGTGGATTTCGACCCCACCAACGACCGCTGGGGCTGGGGCAGCCCAGGTGAAGATTACGTGACCCTCGCGGTGGGCCGTGATTTCGCTGACGTCTCCCCCATGCGCGGGGTGATTCAAGGTGGCACGCAACACACCTTGGAGGTCGGCGTCACGGTGGCGCCACCCGAGGAGTTTGTGCGGCTCACTACAATGGCAAACCACCCTAGGAGCCCCACATGAACGTCTACGACACCCTGAAATCCCTGAACATCACCTTGCCGCCAGTGGCGATTCCAGCGGCTGCTTACGTGCCCTTTGTCAAAACCGGCTCACTCGTCTTTTTGTCGGGCCACATCGCCAAACGCGATGGCAAACCCTGGGTCGGTCAATTGGGCAAAGACATGAGCACCACCGAAGGCCAACAAGCGGCACGGGCCATTGCCATCGATTTGCTCGGCACCCTCCACGCCGCCATTGGCGATCTCAATCAGGTCAAACGCATCGTCAAAGTCATGAGCTTGGTGAACTCCACGGGTGACTTCACCGAACAACACCTGGTCACCAACGGTTGCAGCGAGTTGTTGGGTCAAGTCTTTGGCCCACAGGTCGGTGCGCATGCACGCAGCGCTTTTGGCGTCGCCCAAATTCCCATGGGCGCTTGCGTGGAAATCGAGCTGATCGCCGAGGTGGCCTAAAGCCTCATGCACCGGGGTGAGCGCTGAGGTGGGCCAAAAATGCCTGCGCCACCGGTGACAAGCGCTTGCCCTGTGGATACAAGGTCCACCAGCTCGAGGGTACGGGGAAACCTTGCACATCCAGCTCCACCACCCGATCGGGCTCGGGGTGGTGTGTGACAGCGTGGCGAGACATCACCGCCAAACCCATGCCCTCGGCCACCAACTCTTTGATGGCCTCGTTGCTGCCCAACGCCAAACGCACCTGCGGCTCAAAACCGTGGGCTTTGAAGTGCGCATCGCACGCCATGCGCGTCCCGGATCCGGCTTCGCGCATGATGAAGCGCTCACTGGCCAAGGCCGACAATTTCAAGCGACGACGCCCGGCCAGCCGGTGCTGAGCCGAAGCGATCACCACCAAGGGGTTGGACAAAAACGCATGCCGCTCCAAAGCGATGTCGGTCGGTGGCTTGGACATGATGTAGAGGTCGTCGAGGTTTTCGCGCAAACGCGCCACCACCGCATCGCGGTTGAGCAATTCCAAGGCAATGTCGACCTCGGGATGCTGCTCACAAAAACGTCCCAACACACCAGGCACAAAATACTTGGCCGTGCTCACCACCGCCAAACGCAAGCGCCCACGCTTGAGTCCCTTGAGGGCGTCGATGCCTTGCTCAAAAACATCCCACTCACCCTGAATGGCTCTGGCAGTTCTGACCAAGTCGTGACCCGCTTGCGTTAGAAACAGGCGTTTGCCCACCTGCTCGTACAAAGGCAAGCCGATGGAGTCGGACAAAGCTTGTAACTGCATGGAGACCGTGGGCTGTGTCACGTGACAGGCCTGCGCGGCGGCCGTGATGCTTTGGTGCTCGTCAAGCGCCACCAAGAGCCGGAGCTGGCGAAAAGTCACATTCATCGGTTGTGCTCTATGTTAAATATCAATATTATTGATTTTACTCAATGGTCATTCCCGCTTAGGATCGCGGCCAATCTCAACTGTTTGAACGCCGCATGTCCAATCTGCTCGATCCCGCGATTTTGTTTTTTGTCTTTGGTGTGTTTGCTGGATTGGTGAAGTCCAACCTCGAAATCCCCGCCCCGATTTCTCGTTTTTTGTCCATGTACCTGCTCATGGCCCTGGGCCTCAAGGGTGGCTTTGCTTTGGCCGCCTCGGGCATCACGTCAGAAGTCGCCATCACCTTGCTGTTGGCGGTGGCGTTGGCCATCATCGTACCGGCCATGAGCTTGCCGCTGCTGCGCCGTTGGCTCAACGGCTACGACGCCGCCGCGCTGTGCGCCACCTACGGCTCGGTGAGCGCCGTGACCTTCATCACCACCATTCAGTTTTTGGAAAACCAAGGCATCGCCTATGGCGGTCACATGGCAGCGGCCATGGCACTGATGGAGTCGCCCGCCATCATCATGGCGGTCGTCATGGCCAATGCGGTTCGCCGCCGAGAAAACGCTCAAGCCTTGCCCGGTACACCGGTGCACCAAGTGGGCATGGGCAAGATCTTGCATGAGTCCTTCACCGACGGTACGCAACTCTTGCTGCTGGGCGCCATGCTCATTGGCTTGCTCACCGGGGCTTCGGGGCAAGCGGTGATGGCGCCGTTCTCGGTGGATCTGTTCAAAGGTATGTTGGCTTTCTTCCTGCTGGACATGGGCCTGATGGCTGCGCGAAACATGAGCGAACTCAAACACACCTCGCCATGGTTATTGGCCTATGCCGTCATTGCCCCCTTGGTGCACGCCAGCATGGCCTTGGGTTTGGCGGTGCTCTTCGGGATCGAAATGGGCAATGCAGCCCTGCTCATGGTCTTGGCCGCCAGCGCGTCCTACATCGCGGTTCCAGCGGTGTTGCGCTACGCCATCCCCGAAGCAAGGCCCTCGTTGTACTTCGGCATGTCCTTGGGTCTGACCTTCCCCTTCAACCTGATGGTGGGCATTCCGCTGTACGTGAGCGCCGCGCGCTGGGCTTTGGCTTGAACGCCCGACTTAACCCCACAGACGGTGGCCAACCCTGTGCGTCAGTGCATGCACAAGCCGGCTCACCCACACGCTCATTGGGCTGGCGAGGTGCGCTCAAAAATTGGGCAGCGCGCGGGTATCGCTGCCCCAGGCCTCATTCGACCCGCATGACACGGTTGGGTTTGAAGCCCAAGTCGGCCACCTTGCCCTTTTTGGCACGCGCGGCCTTGGCGTTGTTCAAGCTGCGAATTTCCAACGTTTCGTCGCGCTCTTTGCCACCACGGCCGATGCCATCGATGCGCACGCTGCGGGTGTAAGCGGCTGCACCAGCCAGGCTGTCTTTGGCTTCGAGGTCGATGAGCATCAGACCGCGACCGCCTTTGTCCATCATCTTGAGTTCCGTAATGTCAAAGGTCAGGATGCGACCGCCGGTGGATGCGCAGCACACGTGGGTGGCTGGGGCCATGACCACACTGCCTGATCCGAACGCCGCGTGCGAGGGCGCGCAGACGGTTTCGCCTTCGCCCAAAGTGATGAAGGCTTTGCCACCTTTCTGGCGCGAAACCATGGCCTCCACCGTGGTCAAGAAACCGTAGCCGCCGCTGCTGCTGATGAGGAGCGCGGCGTTCGCCGGGCCCGCGAAATAGTGCAGCGGTTGTGTGCCGCTGTCGATCTCGATGAGGGTGGTGATGGGTTGACCATCGCCCCGCGCACCGGGCAAGCTGGCCACCGGCACGCTGTACACACGCCCGACCTTGTCCTTGGGCGAACCCCAAACGATGAGGGTGTCGACCGTGCGGCACTCGAAGGTGCCGTACAACGCGTCACCGGCCTTGAACGCAAAGCCCGCGGGGTCGTGGCCGTGACCGGTGCGCGCACGCACCCAGCCTTTTTCAGAGACCACCACGGTCACCGGCTCGTCGATCACCTTGACCTCGGCCACGGCTTTTTTCTCGGCCTGGATGAGCGTGCGGCGGGGATCGGCAAACACCTTGGCGTCGGCTTCGATTTCTTTGGTCATCAAACGGCGCAGCGCCGTGGGGTTGCCCACGATCTCTTCGAGCTGGGTTTGCTCTTCGCGCAAGGCCTTGAGCTCCTGCTCGATCTTGATGGCCTCCAAGCGCGCCAACTGGCGCAAGCGGATTTCCAAGATGTCGTCGGCTTGGCGCTCGCTCAAGCGGAAGCGCTCCATCAGGGCCTGCTTGGGCTCGTCGCTCTGACGGATGATGGCGATCACCTCGTCGATGTTGAGCAAGACCAGTTGGCGGCCTTCCAAGATGTGGATGCGGTCGAGCACCTTGCTCAAGCGGTGCTGCGAACGGCGCAACACCGTGGCGGCACGGAACTCGATCCACTCCACCAACATCTCGCGCAGCGACTTGGGCACCGGGCGACCATCGAGGCCGACCATGGTCAGGTTGATGGACGAGGACGTCTCCAAGCTGGTGTGCGCCAGCAAGGTGGTGATGAGTTCTTGCTGTTCGATGCGGCTGGTCTTGGGCTCGAAGACCAAGCGCACCGGCGCGTCTTTGCTCGACTCGTCGCGCACCACGTCGAGCACCGCCAACACCGTGGCTTTGAGCTGGGTCTGGTCGGCGCTGAGCGCTTTTTTACCGGCCTTGACTTTGGGGTTGGTGAGCTCTTCAATCTCTTCCAACACTTTTTGGCTGCTCACGCCGGGCGGCAACTCGTTGACCACCAATTGCCATTGGCCACGGGCCAGGTCCTCGATCACCCAACGCGCACGCACCTTGAGCGAGCCGCGACCGGTGCGGTAGGCGTCGGCGATGTCGGACGCGCTGCTGATGATTTGGCCGCCACCGGGGTAGTCGGGACCGGGCAAACACTGCAGCAAGTCTTCATCGCTGAGTTTGGGGTTCTTGATGAGGGCCACACAGGCGTCGGCCACTTCGCGCAGGTTGTGGCTGGGGATTTCGGTGGCCATGCCCACCGCGATGCCGCTGGCGCCGTTGAGCAAGGCAAAAGGCAAACGGGCGGGCAGCTGTTTGGGCTCTTCGGTGGAGCCGTCGTAGTTGGGCTGAAAGTCGACCGTGCCTTCGTCGATTTCGTCGAGCAAGAGGCTGGTGATTTTGGCCAAACGGGCTTCGGTGTAACGCATGGCCGCCGCGCCATCGCCGTCGCGCGAGCCGAAGTTGCCTTGGCCGTCGATGAGCGGGTAGCGCTGCGAAAAGTCCTGTGCCATGCGCACCAAAGCTTCGTAGGCCGCGCTGTCGCCGTGCGGGTGGTAACGGCCAAGCACGTCACCGACCACGCGCGCGCACTTCACGGGCTTGGCGCCGGTGTTGTTGTTCGGGCCGCTGAAGCCCAAACCCATGCGCGCCATGGCATACAAGATGCGGCGCTGCACCGGCTTTTGGCCGTCACACACGTCGGGCAAGGCGCGGCCTTTGACCACACTGAGCGCGTACTCGAGGTAAGCGCGCTGGGCGTAACGGCCCAGGCTTTGGTCGTCGTCGGCCTCGGAGCGGTCGGGGGTGGGCGTCAACAAGTCGTTCATACGTCAATCTCAATCGAATCGCCGTGCAGTTCCATCAGCTCACGGCGCGCAGCGGCTTCGCCCTTGCCCATGAGTTGGGTGATCAAACTTTCGGTGGTGGCGAAGTCCAGCATGCCCAGTTGAACGGGCATGAGGCGGCGGGTGTCGGGGTTGAGGGTGGTGTCCCACAGCTGCTCGGCACTCATCTCGCCCAAGCCTTTGAAGCGGCTGATGCTCCATTTGCCCTCAGGCACACCATCTTTGCGGAGCTTGTCCAAGATGGCAGCGAGTTCACCCTCGTCCAGGGCGTAGACCTTGGCGGCGGGTTTTTTGCCGCGTGCGGGGGCATCCACCCGGAACAGCGGCGGACGGGCCACGTACACGTGTCCAGCCTCGATGAGCTTGGGGAAGTGCCGGAAGAACAGCGTGAGCAAGAGCACTTGGATGTGCGAGCCATCCACGTCGGCGTCCGACAAAATGCAGACCTTGCCGTAGCGCAGACCACTCATGTCAGGCGTGTCGTCGGGTCCGTGCGGGTCCACGCCAATGGCCACCGAAATGTCGTGGATTTCGTTGTTGGCAAACAAGCGGTCGCGCTCGACTTCCCAGGTGTTGAGCACCTTGCCGCGCAGGGGCAGGATGGCTTGGCTTTCTTTGTCGCGCCCCATCTTGGCGCTGCCGCCGGCCGAATCGCCCTCGACCAAAAACACCTCGTTGTGGGCGATGTCTTTGCTCTCGCAATCGGTGAGTTTGCCCGGTAAGACCGCCACGCCCGAGCCTTTGCGTTTCTCGACTTTTTGACCCGCTTTTTGGCGCGTTTGTGCGGCCTTGATGGCCAGCTCGGCGAGCTTTTTGCCATAGTCCACGTGTTGGTTGAGCCACAGCTCCAGGGCCGGGCGCACAAAGCCCGAGACCAAACGCACGGCGTCGCGGGAATTCAAACGCTCTTTGATTTGGCCTTGGAACTGCGGGTCGAGCACCTTGGCACTGAGCACATAGCTGGCGCGGGCGAACACGTCTTCGGGCAAGAGCTTCACGCCCTTGGGCAACAAAGCGTGCAGCTCGATGAAGCTTTTGACCGCGTTGAACAAACCGTCGCGCAGGCCACTGTCATGCGTGCCGCCGGCGCTGGTGGGAATGAGGTTGACGTAGCTCTCGCGCACGGGTTGGCCATCTTCGGTGAAGGCAACGGCCCAAGCGGCGCCCTCGCCTTCGGCGAACGTGTCGTGCTGCTTGTCGGCAAAACCCTCGCCCTCGAACAAAGGGATAACCGGTTCGCCATTGAGCGTTTGCATGAGGTAGTCGCGCAAACCGCCTTTGTAGAGCCACTGCTGGGTGTCTTTGGTTTTTTCGTTGATGAGCGTCACGCCCACGCCGGGCATGAGCACGGCCTTGCTGCGCAGCAGGTGCACCAGCTCGTGCATGGGCAAAGCGCTGGACTCGAAATACTGGGCATCGGGCCAAGCGCGCACCGTGGTGCCTTGTTTGCGGTCGCCATCGCCGCGCGGGCGCACCACCAGGGACTCCACCACATCGCCACCGGCAAAGGCCAAACGGGCTACTTGGCCTTCGCGGTAACTCGTGACTTCCAAGCGGGTGGACAAGGCGTTGGTCACGGACACACCCACACCGTGCAAACCGCCGGAAAAACTGTAAGCACCGCCCGAGCCCTTATCGAACTTACCTCCAGCGTGCAAACGGGTGAACACCAGCTCGACCACCGGGGCCTTTTCTTCGGGGTGCAGGCCAAAGGGAATGCCGCGCCCGTCGTCCTCCACGCTCACCGAACCATCGGTGTGCAAGGTGACGGCGATTTTTTTGCCGTGACCGGCCAAGGCTTCGTCGGCCGCGTTGTCCAAGACCTCTTGGATGATGTGCAAGGGGTTGTCGGTGCGGGTGTACATGCCCGGGCGCTGTTTGACGGGCTCCAAGCCCTTGAGCACCCGAATGGAACCTTCGGAATACGCCGAAGTGGAGGCCGAGTTGGCAGAGGCAGCAGTTTTGGCATTCATGCGCGGGATTGTAGAGCGGTCGAACGCCCAAAACTGTATAAAAACCCAGATTTTGGGGTTTATCGCCCAGACTGTCGCCCAGTGGTCTGACGGGGCGCAGCGAATTCGCTACAGTCATGCCCATGAACGCCACACTGTCCAGCACCCACACCCCCCGCCTGTCGGCGTTTCAAGTGTTGTTGTGTGGCGCGCTCATCGTCACTTTGTCCATGGGCATTCGCCACGGCTTTGGCCTGTGGCTGCAGCCCATCACCCAAGCCCAAGGCTGGACCCGCGAAACCTTTGCGTTGGCCTTGGCGATTCAAAACCTGTCGTGGGGCGTCTTGGGCGTGTTCGCCGGCATGGCTGCCGACCGCTTCGGCGCGTTCAGAGTGTTGGTCGTGGGCGCTGGTCTGTACGCCTTGGGTTTGGTCGGCATGGCGCTGAGCACGGACTCGCTGAGCTTTGCCCTGACCACTGGCGTGCTGATCGGCGCGGCCCAAGCCGGCACCACTTACGCCGTGGTCTACGGCGTGATTGGACGACAAATTTCAGCCGAGAAACGCTCGTGGGCCATGGGCGTGGCGGCCGCGGCGGGCTCGTTTGGCCAGTTTTTGATGGTGCCCGTTGAGGGCTGGCTGATCAGCAGCTGGGGTTGGCAAGAAGCCCTGTTGATCTTGGCCGCCGCGGTTTTGTTGATCGCCCCCTTGGCCTGGGGGCTGCGCGAACCTGGTTTTGGCAGCGATACCAGCGCCGTGCGTGAGCAGTCCATCGTTCAAGCCCTGCGAGAGGCCTTTCGCTACCGCAGCTTCCAATTGTTGATGGCGGGTTACTTTGTGTGCGGTTTCCAAGTGGTGTTCATTGGCGTGCACATGCCGAGTTACCTCAAGGACCACGGCCTATCGCCCCAAGTGGCCAGTTACGCCCTCGCCTTGATCGGTTTGTTCAACGTGCTGGGCACCTACGCTGCGGGTAGCTTGGGACAGCGAATGCCCAAACGACACATCTTGGCCTTCATTTACGCCAGCCGATCGCTGGCCATCACGGTATTTTTATGGGCCCCCTTGACGCCCATGAGCGTCTACATTTTCGCCAGCGTGATGGGCGTCTTGTGGCTGTCCACCGTGCCACCCACCAACGCGGCGGTGGCGCAAATCTTTGGCGTGGCCCACCTGTCCATGCTCAGTGGTTTCGTGTTCTTCAGCCACCAAATTGGCAGCTTCATGGGCGTTTGGTTGGGCGGCTACTTGTATGACCGCACCGGCAGCTACGACATCGTTTGGGCCATCTCGATCGCACTGGGCGTTTTCGCAGCCTTGGTGAACTTGCCGGTGAAAGAAACGCCCATCGTCCGAGCCGGAGCAGCCGCATGAAACGCCTGTCCTGGCCCTGGATGATCGGGGGGTTGGCGGCGGCCTTGGCCCTGCTGGCCACGCTGCGCCTGTACCAGCAACCCGACTTCTTGCTGACCCTGGCCGACCAGCTCTGGGGTTGCTTTTGAGTCCCGCGCACGGCAGCGCTGAGCCCTCGGACTGGATCAAGCGTTGGTCGCACTTGGTTGCTCCCAGCGGCACTGTGCTCGACCTGGCCTGTGGCAGCGGTCGGCACCTGCGCTGGTTCGCCGAGCGCGGCCACCACGTCACGGGCGTTGACCGCGACACCGCGGCATTGGCCAGCGCTGCGGCGCACGGCACGGTGATCGAAGCCGACATCGAAAACGGGCCCTGGCCCTTGGCTGGGCAAACCTTTGACGCGGTCGTGGTCACGAACTACCTCTGGCGGCCGTTGTGGCCCCAGATCCTGACCAGCGTCAAGCCGGGTGGTGTCTTGATCTACGAAACCTTTGCCCATGGCCAAGCCAGTGTGGGACGCCCCAGCCGCCCCGAATTTTTGTTGCAGCCCGGCGAACTGCTGCGCGTGTGCGCCGATTGGCACACGGTCGCGTACGAACACGGCGTTTTGAGCGAGCCCACTCGGTTCGTGCAGCGCATCGTGGCCATGCCCCGTCCAGATGCAGACGCCCAGTCGTTAGAATGCACTTTTCCCGTCTCAAAGAGCCGATGATGACCCGCACCCCACACCGCTTCCAAGGCAGCATGCCTGCCCTCATCACCCCCATGTTGGACAACGGTGAGGTCGACTACCCGACCCTGCGCCAACTCATCGACTGGCACGTGGCCGAAGGCACCGATGCGCTGGTCGTGGTGGGCACTTCGGGCGAGTCGCCCACGGTCAACGTCGACGAGCACCGCGAGATCTTGCGTGTGGCCGTTGAACAAGCCGCCAAACGCATCCCCATCATCGCGGGCTGCGGCGCCAACTCCACGGCCGAAGCGGTGGCACTGGCCAAGTTCGCCGAATCCATTGGCGCCGACGCCCAACTGCAAGTCGTGCCCTACTACAACAAGCCCACGCAAGAGGGCCTGTTTCAGCACTTCAAAACCATCGCCGAAGCCACACCGAAGCTACCGATCATCCTCTACAACGTGCCCGGTCGTACCGTGGCCGATATGCAGCACGACACGGTCGTGCGCTTGGCCCACGTCCCCGGCATCATCGGCATCAAGGAAGCCACCGGCAACATCGAACGCGCGCAATGGCTCATCCGCGATGTGCCACCCTCGTTCGCCGTGTACTCGGGCGACGACCCCACCGCGGTGGCCCTGATGCTGTGCGGCGGTGCCGGCAACATCAGCGTGACCGCCAACGTCGCGCCGCGCCAAATGCACGAGCTGTGTGTGGCCGCCATGGCCGGTGACATCGCCCAAGCCATGAAGATTCAGTTCGAACTCATGCCGATGCACAAACACCTCTTCATCGAGGCCAACCCCATTCCCGTGAAGTGGGCCATGGCCCGCATGGGCAAATGCGGTCACGCGCTTCGCTTACCCCTGACCCGCTTGAGCGAACCTGCACAAGCTGTGGTCGAAAACGCCATGCGCCAATGCGGCTTGATCCAATGAAAAAACAACCCTTGCTTTGCCCCCATGCCCGTCTGATACGGGCTGCGGCTTTGGTGACCGGTATGAGCATGCTGAGTGCTTGCTCGATTTTGCAAGAAGACAAAATCGATTACAAAACAGCCCAGCGAGGCAACAACCTTGAAGTCCCGCCAGACCTGACCCAACTTTCGCGCCAATCGCGTTACGCGCTTCCCAGCGATGTGATCTCGGCCAGTGAGTTGGGCAGAAAAGGAACCAGCCCAAATGTAGCAACGACAGCACCTGCGCAATTGGGCAAGGTGGCGATGGAACGATCGGGAAGCCAACGTTGGTTGGTGGTCAACATGCCCGCCGACCAACTCTGGCAACCATTGAAGGACTATTGGAAAGAAAATGGTTTTGAATTGAGTTTGAGTGACGAAGCATTGGGTATCATGGAGACCGATTGGGCTGAAAACCGCGCCAAAATTCCACAAGACTTTATTCGTCGATCCATTGGAAAGCTTTTCGATGGCCTGTACTCCACTGGAGAGCGTGACAAATTCAGAACCCGCATCGAACGTCGAGCCGATGGTGGTACCGAGATCTACATCAGCCACCGCGGCATGCAAGAGGTCTACACAGACTCTTCAGAAGAACGCACCGCTTGGCAGCCACGTGCTGCCGACCCTGAATTAGAGGTCGAATTTTTACGCCGCCTCATGGTTCGCTTGGGCTTAACTGCCGAAGAAGCATCTGCAGTCGTTAAACCCACAAGCACTGTGGCCACCGCCACATTGGTAGAAGCGCAAGGGCAAGTCTGGGTCGACATGAGCGATCACTTGGATCGTGCTTGGCGTCGAGTCGGCTTGGCTCTTGATCGAACAGGATTCACCGTTTCCGATCGCAATCGCAGTTCTGGCATCTACGCAGTACGCTACATCCCTACCATCGAAGAAAAGACCAACAGCGGTTGGCTAAAAGGCTGGTTCGGCAGCAAGCCCGTCGCCAACCAACCCACGCAGTTCAAAATCTGGGTTCGAAGTGAAAATGGTTTGACCCGATTGAATGTCCAAAATGCTCAGGGTGAAACCATCCATGATGCCAACGCACGTCGTATCCTCAGCCTTTTGGTGGAGGATTTGAAGTAACCCAAGCCAACGACAGGCACAAAAAAACCGCCCTTGGGCGGTTTTTTTGTTGGCAAAGCAAATTACTGCTTGGCGGGTGCGGCAGGAGCAGCAGGAGCGGCTGCAGGAGCAGCAGCTGCATCAGCAGCAGGAGCGGCTGCAGGAGCAGCAGCAGGAGCGGCTTCAGCAGGAGCTGGAGCGGCTGCAGCAGGAGCGGCTGCAGGAGCAGCGGCTTCTTCTTTTTTACCGCAAGCGGTCAAAGCAACAGCGGCCAACAAAGCGGCGAACAAAACGGATTTGGTCATGGTGAGTTCCAGTGAATGGTTGAAATAACAAAAACAACAAACTTCTTTGGATTGACCAAAAAAAACCCCGGGTCGAGGACACGAGGATCGGTCAGTCCGGTTCTGCTCTCTCTGCCGCTTTGGCATCAATAGCTGAACTGGTGCGGATCATACGCCTGAAAAAACAACCGTGATTACCCTAATGCAACAATTATTTTGGGTTGTCATTTTTACGTTGCCATAAAACAACAAATTAGTCCGAATGGTGTAGCCAACCGGCCTCAAACCACTGGGCCAAAAGCGACTTGGCATCTTCAGAGGACTTTAAAACACGCCGTGGTGAGAGCGTTCGTCGGTCGGCCAACTCACGCATCAAACGGGCATCCGACCCACCTGCGAGAAAACTCTCACCGTTGATGAATACGTGGTGCTGGTCGTACATCATTCGTGTGCGTCGGTCCAACATCACGCCACCCAAGACCCAATCGGTCTGTGGCTCATCAAAACAAACCCGCGGCTTGGGCTCGGTCATGACTTCGCCCAAAGCGCAGGCCAAAGACTGGCGATTGCTCAGCAATCGCTGCAGGCCATCGATGGAGAAATCCAGCAAAGCCTCCGGAATAGACCCAGGGTGTTCCGTCGCACCCTGCTTGGGATCGCGGTACAGGGTTTCGTCCTCCCAAGCCTCAGCCATGCGCTGCACCAACTCACCGGCCAGCCCACCGCGTTGCGGCACGCGAAAGCCCACCGAGTAGGTCATGCAATCCGAGGTCTCGGCGATGCCGTCGTGGGCCCATTTGGGGGGCAGGTACAGCATGTCGCCAGGGTTGAGAACGAACTCCTCTTCGGGCTCAAAGTGGCTCAAAATTTTCAGCGGCACATCGGGCTGCAAAGCCAGGTCTTTTTGACGCCCAATGCGCCAGCGGCGCTGACCACTGGCTTGCAACAAAAACACGTCGTAACTGTCGAAGTGCGGGCCCACCCCACCGCCTTGGCTGGCCCAAGAAATCATCAGGTCGTCCAAACGGGCGTCGGGCACAAAGCGAAAGCGCCGCAAGAGTTCGTGCGCGCTTTGTAGGTGGGCATCCACGCTTTGCACCAAGAGCGTCCAAGCGGGGCGAGAGACCGGCGGCAAGGCCTTGCGAGTAAAAGGCCCATGGCGCAGCTTCCAGCCTTTGGCTTGGTGTTCGATCACCCGCGACTCCACCGCGTCCTGGCTGGCCAACTCAAACAAGGCTGCGCGATCCAACAAAGGGGCAAAGCCGGGAATCGCTTGGCGGATGAGCAGCGGCTTTTTTTGCCAATGCCGACGCATGAACTGTTGTGGGGTAAGGCCGCCGAGCAAAGGGGTGGCTTCGTCGATGGGGGTGGCGAGGGAAGTCAAAGAGGTGCTTGAGATCATGGGACAATTGTCGGATGAAAATCACCCCACCATGCGTGGTGTCCTTGAGCTGGGTGCTCAAAGATGCCCAAAACGACGAATTGGATGTGCTCGACGAGCCTGTGGACTTCTTGGTTGGCGGCACGGACTTGCTCGCCAGCATCGAAGCCGCCTTGCAAGGCAAAGAAGCCGGCGACGAGATCGACCTGAGTTTGGAGCCCGCCGACGCCTTTGGCGATTACGACGAGAAGCTTTTGTTTTTGGAGCCTTTGGACAGACTGCCCAAAGACATCGCAGAAGGCATGGCGTTTGAAGGTCTGCCCGAGGGTTGCAACCCGGACGCACCCAAAGACCGCATTTACTTTGTGAGCGACCTCTACCCCGAGCACGCCGTACTCGACGGCAACCACCCGCTGGCCGGCATCGGCCTGCGCTTGCACCTGACGGTGCACGAGGTGCGTGAAGCCTACGAGGAAGAGATTGGCCGCGGCACCTTGGGTGCGGGCTTCTTCAACATGCAGATCGAGCCCGTGTCGACCCAAGCCACCGACGGTTCAAACCCGACCCTTCACTGAGCCTCATGCCCGACCGGTGGAACCGTAACCACCGGCGCCGCGTTCGCTGGCCGAGGTGAAGTCGTCGACGACCCGGAACTGCGCCTGCACCACCGGCACGATCACCATTTGTGCGATGCGCTCCATGGGTTCGATGGTGAAGGCAGTTGGGCTGCGGTTCCAGCAGCTCACCATGAGTTGGCCTTGGTAGTCGCTGTCGATCAAACCCACCAAATTGCCCAAGACGATGCCGTGCTTGTGCCCCAAGCCCGAGCGCGGCAACAACATGGCCGCGTAAGCCGGATCGGCCAAATGCACGGCCAAACCGGTGGGCACGAGTTGCCAGGCGTTGGGCGCCAAGGTCAGCGGCTCGTCCAAACATGCGCGCAAGTCCAAACCAGCACTGCCCGCAGTGGCGTACGCTGGGAGGTGCTCAGCCATTCTCGGATCGAGCACCTTCAGGTCAATGCGCATCACTCAGCTTTCTTGATGTCGTCTGCCAAAGCCTTGGCGGGATCGATTTCGCCCTCGTCAGCAGCTGGCTCAGGCAAACCATCACCACTCATGTCCGGAGCAGGGATGTCATCGCCTCCCGGCACGCTGTTGAGCATGTCCATCACCGCAGCATCATCCACCTTCACAGCTTTGTCCAAATTACCCGTGACGATACCCGGGTTCAACACAATCACCGCGACCATGATCAGCTGCAAAGCGATGAATGCGATCGACCCTTTGTAAATTTGGGCCGTGGTCACCGCAGGGATACGTTTCTTGGTCACCACGTCGTCGTAATCGTTTCGGGCAGCCACACTGCGCAAGTAAAACAAGGCAAAACCGAACGGCGGGGTGAGGAAGGAGGTCTGCAGGTTCATGGCCAAAATGATGCCGAACCAAATCAAATCAATGCCCAGCTTCTCAGCCACAGGTGCCAAAAGGGGCACCACGATAAAGGCAATCTCAAAGAAATCGATGAACATCCCCAAGATGAAGACGATCGTGTTCACCACCACCAAAAAGCCAATTTGTCCACCCGGCAACTTGTCAAACAGGTGCTCAACCCAAATGTGACCATCGGCCGCGTTGAAGGTGAAGCTGAAGACGGTCGAGCCGATCAAGATGAACATCACGAAAATGGCCAACTTCGTGCTGTTCTCCAAGGCTTGCTGGAGAAGTTTGAAAGACAAGGTGCGGCGTGCACCGGCCATGATCAAGGCACCAATGGCACCCATGGCGCCGCCTTCGGTGGGGGTTGCCACACCCAGGAAAATCGTGCCCAGCACCAAGAAGATCAGCACCAAAGGTGGAATCAAAACAAAAGTGACGCGCTCGGTCAGACGCGACAACAAGCCCAGCTTGAACAAGCGGTTGAGCAAGGCCAACCCCAAGGCCAAAAACGCACCCACCGCCGTCGAGAGGATGAACACTTCATCACCCGGGGCCGTATCGCGCTCCAGCATCGGGTTCAAAACAGAACCATGAATCTGTGACCAAGAAACACTGACAGCGGCACAAATGGCCAAAAGCACCAGCAAGGACAAGTGGCCGCTGCTGCCGTTGGGTTCGTTGTAGATGCGCGCCTCGGGCGGCAAGGCAGGCACCCAAGCAGGTTTAACCAAAGCCACCACGATGATGAACAAAAGATACAGACCCACCAACATCAGACCCGGAATCAGTGCGCCGGCGTACATATCGCCAACGGAGCGACCCAGTTGGTCGGCCAAAACGATCAACACCAAAGAAGGCGGCAAAGCTTGCGCCAAAGTACCCGAGGCCGTGATGGTGCCGGTGGCGATGGTGCGGTTATAGCCATAGCGCAGCATGATGGGCATGGCAATCAAACCCATGGAGATCACCGAAGCCGCAACCACACCCGTGGTGGCGGCCAACAAAGCGCCCACCAACACCACCGCAATGCCGACGCCACCTCGCAAGGGGCCGAAGACTTGACCGACGGTCTCGAGCAAGTCCTCTGCCATGCGGCTGCGCTCCAGGATGATGCCCATCAAAGTGAAGAAGGGAATGGCCAGCAGCGTGTCGTTCTGCATGATGCCGTAAACCCGCAGGGGCAAGGCTTGAAACAGGTTGGACGGGAACAGCCCCAACTCCATACCAATGAATCCAAAAAACAAGCCGGTTGCAGCCAGTGAAAAAGCAACAGGGAAGCCAATCAGCAGAAAGGCTATCAAGCCGATGAACATCACCGGCACAAAGTTGGCGGACAAAATTTCAACCATGGTTCAAACCGATCAGTGTTTGTTGGAAGAAGCCAACGTGGCTTCGAGCTTGGTTTTTTCTGCATCGGCGATTTCCTTCGCCAACAATTCTTCTTCGCTAGGTCCACTGTGGCTCAAGCAATCAGGTCCTTGTCCGGACAAGAAAGCCGCCCGCTTGATCAGCTCACTCAAACCTTGCAACATCAGCAAAGCAAAGCCCAGTGGAATAAACGCATAAACAGGCCAACGGACCAAGCCACCCGCGTTCGAAGACATCTCGCCAGAGGTCCACGCGTTCATGAAGATGGGCCAGCCCTCGTAAATCATGAGGTAGCACAGAGGCAACAAAAAGACGACGATGCCGACAACATCGATCCAGTTGCGTGTGCGGTCACTGAACTTGGAAGAAATGAAGTCGATACGCACGTGGGCGTTTCGCAAAAAAGCATAACCACCGCCCAACAAGAAAACGGCGGCGAAGAGGTACCACTGGATCTCCAGCCAAGCGTTCGAGCTTGAATCAAATGCCTTTCGGATGACGGCGTTACCCGCACTGACAACTGTGGCCAGCAAGATCAGCCACATGGCCATCTTGCCGATGAGGTCACTGAGACCGTCGATCAGACGAGAAAATTTGAGGAGCGAGTGCATAGAGTATTCCCAATGGGACAGGGTAAAGAATTGCAGCGCGCATTCTATCGAAACCAAGAAGCCACGAAAGCCGCTGATGCTGAAACGCCCGTATCAAAAAACCCCGCCAAAGCGGGGTTTTTTGATGGATCAAACCAAGATCACAGCTTAGCGGACTGCATGTAGCGGTCAAAGGATGCTTCGGTGAAGCGGAACCACAGGTTTTGGTCCTTGCGGAAAGCCGAGTAATCGGTGTAGATCTTCTTCCAAGCTGGGTTGCTGGCGCTGAGCTCAGAATACAAGGCCATGGACTGCTTGAAAGCCTCATCCATGACAGCCTTGGGGAAAGGCAACAGCTTGGCTCCACCTGCGACCAAACGCTTCAAAGCCGCGGGGTTGCGGGCATCGTAGCGGGCTTGCATTTCGGTGTGTGCGTAAGCAGCAGCCGTCTCAACCATGGCCTGGTTCTCTTTGGACAAGGCGTTGAAAGCGTTTTTGTTGATGTAGAAGTCCAACTGTGCGCCGCCTTCCCAGAAACCTGGGTAGTAGTAGTTCTTGGCCACTTTTTGGAAGCCCAATTTTTCATCATCGTATGGTCCGATCCACTCGGTGGCGTCGATGGTGCCTTTTTCCAGGGCTTGGTAAATCTCACCACCGGGGATGTTTTGTGGCACCACGCCCATGCGCGACAACACTTTGCCAGCAAAACCACCCAAACGCATCTTCAAACCTTTGAGGTCAGCGACGGATTTGATTTCCTTGCGGAACCAGCCACCCATTTGGGCACCGGTGTTGCCGCCGGGGAAGTTCACGATGTTGTACTTGTCGTAGAACTCACGGAACAGCTTCATGCCGTTGCCATCGTAGTACCAAGAGGTGAGTTGGCGGCTGTTCAAACCAAAGGGAATGGCCGTGCCCATGGCAAAGGTGTCGTCTTTGCCGAAGTAGTAGTAAGCAGCCGTGTGACCCGCTTCGACTGTACCGGCTTGGACTGCATCGACCACGCCAAAAGCAGGCACCAGTTCGCCAGGAGCGTGGACCGTGACTTGGAAACGACCAGCCGACATTTGGTTGATCTTCTGAGCGAAAACGTCTGCAGCGCCATGAATGGTGTCCAGCGCCTTGGGGAAGCTGGACGTCAGACGCCAACGAATGGCAGCCTGAGCATGAACTGCGGGCGCTGCACCAGCAGCCAACACGCCTGCGATACCTGCATGCTTGATTACGGAACGACGATCCATCGTGTACTCCAAGTTTGTTGATCGAAAACCCAGCTAACTTACGCCGAGTTGACCGTTAAGTCAGGGTGCATTGTAGGAACAGAAAACCACCCCAGATGAGACAAAACACAGGGGTTTTCCCTTAACTTGCAGCCTTTATCAAAGAATTCAAAGGGATTGAAAGTTCTTCACGACAGCGGTTGCTGCAAGCGCTCGCGCACCGATGACTCGATACCTCGTGCATCCAGTCCCTGCAAAGCCATGAGGTGTACCGGATCGCCGTGTTCGGTAAAGGTGTCATCCAACCCCAGCACCACCACCGAACGTTGAATACCCGCTGCTTGCAAAGCCTCCAAGACCGCGCTGCCCGCACCGCCCATGCGACAGCCATCCTCTACGGTCACGATGAGTGGGTGAGATCGGGCGATGTGCGTCAGAAGCTCAACATCCAAGGGTTTGACCCAGCGCATATTGACCACCGTCGCGTTCAAGGCCTCAGCGGCTTCCAAGGCGGGGTACAGCAAAGAACCAAAGGCCAAAATGGCCACACCTTGACCTTGGCGGCGAACCTCGCCACGGCCAAAAGGCAGGCCGCCCAAATCGCTGGGCACAGCCACACCCGCGCCCGCACCGCGGGGGTAACGCACCGTCACCGGCTGCGGTTGAGCGTGGGCGGTACTCAAGAGCTGCCGGGTTTCGGCCTCGTCGGCGGGGGTGGCAATGGCCATGTTCGGAATGCAGCGGACGAAAGCAATGTCATAGGCCCCCGCATGCGTCGCACCGTCGGCACCCACCAAACCCGCACGGTCCAACGCAAATACCACTGGCAGGTTTTGCAAAGCCACGTCGTGGATCAACTGATCGTAAGCGCGCTGCAAAAAAGTGGAATAAATCGCCACCACGGGCTTCATACCTTCGCAGGCCAATCCGGCGGCAAAGGTCACCGCGTGCTGTTCGGCGATGCCCACATCAAAATAACGGTTGGGGAATCGGCGCTCAAACTCGACCATGCCCGAGCCCTCGCGCATGGCCGGGGTGATACCGACCAAGCGCGGGTCGGCTTGTGCCATGTCGCACAACCACTGCCCAAAGACTTGGGTGAAGGTGGTTTTGGGTGCTGTGCTGGGCTTGACCAAACCGACGGCCGGGTCGAACTTGCCGGGGCCGTGGTAGGCCACCGGGTCTGCCTCGGCGAGTTTGTAGCCTTGCCCCTTTTTCGTGACCACATGCAAGAACTGTGGACCTGCGCCCTCATCGAGCAGCTGCACGATGTTTTCCAGCGTGGGGATGAGCGAATCGAGGTCGTGGCCGTCGATCGGACCGATGTAATTGAAGCCGAACTTCTCGAACAAAGTGGCTGGCACCACCATGCCTTTGGCGTGCTCCTCAAAGCGCTTGGCCAATTCAAACAAAGGCGGTGCGTTTTTGAGCACCTGCTTGCCCACGCTTTTGGCCGCAGCGTAAAAACGCCCGCTCATGAGCTGAGCCAAGTAGCGGTTGAGCGCACCCACGGGCGGCGAGATTGACATGTCGTTGTCGTTGAGCACGACCAACAAACGGCCCTCGGATACCCCGGCGTTGTTCAAGGCTTCAAACGCCATGCCCGCGGTCATGGCGCCGTCGCCGATGATGGCCACCGCCGTGCGCTTCTCACCTTGGATGTGAGAAGCCAAGGCCATGCCCAAAGCGGCAGAAATGCTGGTCGATGAATGTGCGGTACCGAAAGTGTCGTACTCGCTCTCGTCGCGGCGGGGAAAGCCGCTGATGCCGCCAAATTGGCGCAAGCTATCCATGCGGTCGCGCCGACCGGTGAGGATTTTGTGCGGGTAGGTTTGGTGGCCCACGTCCCACACCAAGCGGTCGTGCGGCGTGTTGAAGACGCGGTGCAGCGCGATGGTGAGTTCCACCGTACCCAAGTTGGAGCTCAGGTGCCCCCCGGTTTTGGCCACGCTGTGCAAGACGTGTTCGCGCAACTCGTGCGCCAAGTCGTTCAGTTGGTGGCGCGGCAAGCGGCGCAAGTCAGCGGGGGATTCGATCGTTCGAAGCAAGTCGGACATGGGCGGCAATCGTTTGTTGGGCTGGAGGTGAATCGGCTTCAGTGCGAACGCCGAGCCACCCAATCGGCCAATTGGTGCAATCGCTCAACCGCAGGCAAGCCGGCTTGCGTCAAAGCTTGATGGGCTTCGTCGAGCAAAGCATCGGCATGGGCTTGGGCTTGTGTGAGCCCCATGAGCGAAACAAAAGTGGGTTTGTCGTTGGCGGCGTCTTTGCCGGCGGTTTTGCCCAAGGTGCTGGCGTCGGCGGTGACGTCCAATATGTCGTCCACCACTTGGAATGCCAAGCCCAAGGCTGCGCCGTAGCGCGACAGGGCTTGGGTTTGTTCAGGGCTGATCTCGGCACACGCCGCGCCCATCATCACGCTCGCTTGCAACAAGGCGCCGGTTTTGAGGCGATGCATGTGGGTCAAGGCGGCTTGGTCCAAGGCCACACCCACGCTGGCCAAGTCGATGGCCTGCCCACCGGCCATGCCCTGCGCACCAGAGGCGACGGCCAAAAGACGGCACCACTGCGCCGACAGCGCCAGTGGAACGCTCTGGTCGGCTGGCAACAACACCTCAAAGGCCTGCGCCTGCAAAGCATCGCCGGCCAGTAAAGCTGTGGCCTCGCCGAACTGCACGTGCACGGTGGGCTTGCCCCGGCGCAGCACATCGTTGTCCATGCACGGCATGTCGTCGTGCACCAAGGAATAGGCGTGGATCATCTCCACCGCACAGGCCGCGCGCATGGCCAAAGCAACAGGGGAACCGACCGCCTCGGCGGTGGCCAAGACCAATAAAGGGCGTAAGCGTTTACCGCCGTCGAGCACGGCGTAGCGCATGGCCTGACACAAGCCTGCAGGTGCCGCAGCAGGCAAAGCGGCAGACAAAGCCAACTCCACGTCGGCCTGTTGCTGAGCGACCCAAGCGGTGAAATCAACTGACACTTCGCTCACGCCACACCATCCCATGGCTTGAGGGTTTGCCCTTCGAGCACCTGGATTTGCTGTTCCACCGCATCGAGCCGTTCGCGACAAAATGCCAGCAAAGCCGCGCCACGCTGGTACTGGCTGAGCAACTGGTCGAGCGGCAACTGCCCCGCATCGAGTTGGGCCACCAAACGCTCGAGTTCCTCCAGGGCGGCTTCGTAGCTCACGGGCATGGTACCCGCATCGGCTGTCGGTGGAGGGGTTTTGGGCATGGCGAGGGATCCGGTCATCAAAGAGGGGCCATTTTAGGTCAGCCATCCAACACCAACTGACCCCACGGGTACAATCCCCGCTCTTTCAACCACTGACGGGCTTTTAGGCCCGGAGGGACGCAAACCCACCCATCCCGCGCTGATTCGTTACACGTCTCGCGTCTACCCTGCCCCTTCATAGGGGGAGTCTCTAGGTCAGGACCACCATGTCTGATTTAAGTCTTCACTTCCAGCAGGCCGCCAGTCAACTGCCGGTTTCCAGCTATTTCGATTCAGCGCTGTTTGAGCAAGAAATGCGCACCCTGTTTCATCCAGGGCCGCGCTACGTGGGCCACGCCCAGTCCGTCCCCGACATCGGCGACTACATCACCTTGGCCGACGAAGGCGAAGGGCGTGCTTTGGTGCGCACCGCCCAAGGCATCGAACTCGTCTCCAACGTCTGCCGCCACCGCCAAGCGGTCATGCTGCGCGGGCGTGGCAATCTCAAGACCCAGGGTGCGGGACACGCCAACGGCCACATCGTTTGTCCGCTGCACCGCTGGACCTACAACGCCGCCGACCCTCAGCGCCCCCTGGGTGAACTGCTGGGCGCCCCCCATTTTTCACACGACCCTTGCTTGAGCCTACAACGCTACCCCTTGCGCGAATGGAACGGCATGCTGTTCGAAGACAACGGCCGCGACATCGGCGCCGACCTGGCCGGCATGGGTCCACGCCAAGCCCTCAACTTCGAGGGCATGGTCCTCGACCACGTTGAGCTGCACACCTGCCACTACAACTGGAAGACCTTCATCGAGGTCTACCTCGAGGACTACCACGTCGGCCCCTTCCACCCCGGTTTGGGCCAATTCGTGACCTGCGACGACCTGCAGTGGGAGTTCAAGCCCGAGTACTCGGTGCAAACCGTGGGGGCGCACAACCTGCAGCAAGGCGCAGGCAGCCCCGTGTATGAACGCTGGCAACGCGCGCTCATGGCCTACCGCAACGGCCAAGCCCCAGACCAAGGTGCGATTTGGCTGACCTACTATCCGCACATCATGGTCGAGTGGTACCCCCACGTGCTGACCGTCTCGACCCTACACCCCATCGGCCCGACCGAAACCCTCAACAAGGTGGAGTTCTACTACCCCGAAGACATCGCTGCCTTTGAGCGCGAGTTCGTCGAGGCGCAGCGCGCGGCCTACATGGAAACTTGCATTGAAGACGACGAGATCGCCGAGCGCATGGACGCGGGTCGCCGCGCTTTGTTGCAACGTGGTGACAACCAAGTGGGCCCCTACCAAAGCCCCATGGAAGACGGCATGCAGCACTTCCACGAGTGGTATCGACAGCGCATGGGAGCAGCCTTCACGGGCTGATGCGACCGATGGCCGCTTTGTGGATGCTACTGGCGGCTTTTTTGTTTGCGACCATGGGCGTGTGCGTGAAATTCGCCTCGGCGCATTTCCACGCCTTTGACATCGTGTTCTACCGCGGTCTGATCGGCGTGCTGGTGCTGGGCTGGGTCATGCACCAGCAAGGCACCCCCCTGCGCAGCCCGGTGCCGATGATGCACGCTTGGCGCAGTGCCGTCGGCGTGGTCTCGCTGATCGGTTGGTTCTATTCGATTGGCGAGTTGCCGCTGGCCACCGCAGTGACGCTGAACTACATGAGCAGCGTGTGGATCGCCACCTTTTTGCTCGGCGGTGCGGTGTTGCTCAACCAACGCGCCATCAGCAGCCATCAAACCCCGCTCATGCTCACCATCGTGATGGGCTTTGTGGGCGTGGCCTTGGTCTTGCGCCCCACGCTGTCGGCTGGCCAAGCCCTGGGCGGTGTGGTGGGTTTGTTTTCGGGCATGTTTGCGGCCCTGGCGTATTTGCAAGTGGCCTCTTTGGCCCGCACGGGCGAACCCGATTCGCGCACGGTGTGGTACTTCTCGCTGGGCTCGCTGGTGGCGGGCGCCTTGGGCATGCTCGTCTTGGGCGGCACGGCCTGGAGCGGCTGGCACGCGCTGTGGCTCTTGCCCATTGGCCTATTGGCGTTGGGCGGACAGCTTTGCATGACGCGAGCGTATGCCAGCGGCGCGACCTTGGTCGTGGCCAATTTGCAGTACACCGGCATCGTCTTCGCCAGCCTCTACGGCGTTTGGGTTTTTGGCGACCAGATCGACACCTTGGCCGGCTTGGGCATCGGGCTTATCATCGCCAGCGGCGTGGTCGCAACGGCCTTGCGCGCGCGCGCCGTCCCGCAAGCCCCCGCCGAGGAGCATTGAGCCATGCACACCACCTTGATCTGCCCCACGGAACTGTTGACGCTGAGGTCCACGGGCCAGTCGCTGATGATCTTTGACTGCAGCAACGATTTGGGCGACCCCGAGCTCGGCCCGCGGCAATACCGCGAAGGCCATATTTCAGGCGCGGTGCACGTGCACTTGGACAACGCCCTGAGCGACCACGAACACGGCATCAACGGCGGTCGTCACCCCCTGCCCTCGAGAGAACGCATCGCCCAGACCCTCCAACGCCTGGGTTTTTCTTCGGATATGCAAGCCGTGGCCTACGACCGCCAAGGCGGCATGTACGCCGGGCGTTGGTGGTGGATGCTCAAGTGGTGCGGCCACGACGCGGTGGCCGTGCTCGACGGCGGTTGGGCTGCTTGGCAAGCCGTGGGCGGAGCCAGTGACGCAGCGGTGCCAGCACCGCGCCACACCAGCGAAGGCTTTGCGCTCAAACCCCCTTTGGTGCGCATGCTCAACCAAAACGAGGTGCAAGCCCAACTGAACAGCCCCCACATGACGCTCATCGATGCGCGGGGCGCGCCACGGTTTCGCGGCGAAGTGGAACCGCTGGACCCGGTGGCCGGCCACATCCCCGGCGCCTTGAACCGCCCCTTCACCGACAACGTGGGCCCCGACGGCCGCTTCAAACCCGCCGACCAATTGCGCCAAGAGTTTTTGGCCCTGCTGGGCAATCGCTCGCCCGAGAGCGTGGTCCACCACTGCGGCAGTGGCGTGAGCGCCCTACCGAATTTGCTGGCCATGGAAATCGCAGGCTTGGGCCGAACCCGCCTCTACCCCGGCAGCTGGAGCGAGTGGTGCACCACCGAAGGCACGCCCCGCGCCACCGGTGCTTGAGTCTTCAGTGTGAGTGGGCCAGCCCGCTGACCACCGTCACCAAGGCCACGCCCGAGAGCAACCACAAGACCTGAGCCACCGTGGAGGCCAAGCCCAGCTTTTTTTGCAGCTGTGGGATCAGGTCGGCCAGGGCCACGTAGGCAAAGCTGCTGGACGCGAGCACCAAGAAAAACGGCAAGAAATCTTCGATTTCGCTCACCAAGGTGTACCCCACCAAACCACCCAACGCGGTAACGGTACCGGCCATCGACACCTTGATGAGGGCCGCTCGCTGCGTGCCACTGGTCTGTCGCAAGACCACCAAGTCACCCATGTGGTGCGGCACCTCGTGCGCCAGCACCGCCAACGAGGCCACGATGCCCAAGCGCATATCGGCCATGAAGGCCGAGGCGATCAAGATACCGTCGCCAAAGGCGTGCACGCTGTCACCGGCCAACACGGCCCAGCCACCGCCGCTCTTGCCGTGCGAGTGGCTGTGGTGTTCATGCGCATGAGCGTGGCCGTGATCGTGAACATGGGCGTGTTCGGCGTGCGGCTGGTGGTGTTCATGGCCGTGGTGCCACAACTCCGCCTTGTCGAGCAAAAAGAAAAACACCAAGCCCACCAAAAATACCGCGAACAAATCGTGGGCACTGGCCTGGCTCTCGAACGCCTCGGGCATGAGGTGCATAAAAGCCGTGGCCAAGAGCGCGCCCGCGGCCAAGCTCAGCATGTGCTGGGTGTAACGCGAGAGCACCGAAAAAATCAACAACGCCGCCACCCACACGCTGCCCACGCCCGCGATCACGGTGCCCAACAAAATCGCCAATAAGGTCATTGCTCGTCCAATCGATACACAAAAAAAGCCGCTGCGAACAGCGGCTTTTGCACAGGGCCCACGCCAACAGGCTCAAACCACGCCGTGTTGGGCCATCCAAGCCAAGGCCCGCTTCCAACCGTCCTCGGCCGCCGCTGGGCGGTAGCTGGAACGGTAATCGGCGTGAAAGGCGTGCGGCGCATCGGGGTACACCACAAAGGTGGACGCCTTGGCGGCCGGTGTGCCCTTGGCCAACACCGCTTTCATCTTATCAACCGTGTCAAGGGGGATGCCGGTATCGGCCCCACCGTACAAGCCCAGCACCGGGGCATGCAAGGCCGCGCCCACGTCCACGGGGTTTTTGGGGGTGAGCTCCGAGGTCTGCCCGACCAAGCGGCCGTACCACGCCACACCGGCCTTCACGCGCGGGTTGTGCGCGGCGTACAGCCAGGTTTGACGGCCACCCCAGCAAAAGCCGGTCACGCCGACCTTGTCCAGGTTGCCACCGTTCTCGCCGGCCCAGCGGACACAGGCGTCCAAGTCGCCCATGACCTGCGCGTCGGGCACCTTGGAGATCACCTCAGCGATCAGCTTGGCCATTTCGCCGTAGCCCTGCGCGTCGCCTTGGCGGTCAAACAACTCAGGCGCAATCGCCATGTAACCGGCTTTGGCGAACCGGCGCGCGGTGTCGGCGATGTACTCGTGGACACCAAAAATCTCGGACAAGACCAAGACCACCGGCACGTTCTTTTTGCCTCCGGGCATGGCGCGGTAAGCCGGCATGGGGTGGCCATTGACGTCGATCATCACGTCGCCCGCGGTCAGTCCCTCAGCCGAGGTCTTGATGGCCGTTTGCGCTTGAATGGGCATGACGGACGCGGCATAGCCAGCACCCAAGGCCAGCTTCATGGCGGTGCGACGGCTGGTACCCGCGCTCATGCCGGGCGTGGCGTTCAACAAGGCTTGGGCTTCTTGGATCAAGTCATTTTTCATGGTCTCAGTCTCCGGTTTGGGGTTGAACAATCACGCCGATCTTGTCACAGCGAAACGATCAATGCGCCCGCTCCCAATTCGGCCCCACGCCCACCTCGGCCAATAAGGGCACTTTGAGCTGGGCCACCTCGGCCATGAGGCGCGGCACATCGGTGCGCAGCCATGGCACTTCGTCTTCAGGCACTTCGAACACCAGTTCGTCGTGCACCTGCATGATCACCAGGGTTTTGCGCTGTTGTTCGTCGATGGCGCGTTGCACGGCCACCATGCTGAGCTTGATCAGATCGGCCGCGGTGCCCTGCATGGGCGCGTTGATGGCGGCGCGCTCCGCACCGGCTCGGCGCGGGCCGTTGGGGCTGTTGATCTCCGGCAGGTACAGGCGACGGCCAAACACCGTCTGTACATAACCTTGGCGCTTGGCTTGTTCGCGCGTCTCGTCCATGTAACGCTTGACCCCGGCAAAACGATCGAAGTAGCGGGTGATGTAGTTCTTGGCCGCGGTGTTGTCGATGCCCAGCGCTTTGGCCAAACCAAAGGCGCTCATGCCGTAGATCAAGCCGAAGTTGATCACCTTGGCGTAGCGACGTTGTTCCGTGCTGACTGCGTCCACAGCCACCCCAAACACCTCCGCAGCGGTGGCGCGGTGCACATCCAAACCCTCTTGGAAGGCTTTGATCAAGGCCTCGTCCTCACTGAGGTGCGCCATGATGCGCAGCTCGATTTGGCTGTAGTCGGCGCTGGCGATAACGCGACCAGGCGGCGCCACAAAGGCTTCGCGCACCCGACGCCCCTCGACCGTTCGGATGGGGATGTTTTGCAGATTGGGGTCGTTGCTGGAGAGGCGCCCGGTGACAGCCACGGCCTGCGCGTAGTGCGTGTGCACACGCCCGGTGCGGGGCAAAGCCATTTGCGCGAGTTTGTCGGTGTAGGTGCCTTTGAGTTTGGACAGCGAGCGGTGCTCCAAAATCTTGGCTGGCAAGGGGTAGTCTTCGGCGAGTTTCTCCAACACCTCTTCGTCGGTGCTGCGCGCACCGGTGGCGGTTTTTTTGATGACCGGTAGGCCCAGCTTGTCAAAGAAGATTTCGCCGAGTTGTTTGGGGCTGGCCAAGTTGAAGGGTTGACCCGCGATCTCGTAGGCCTCGTTTTCCAGCTGAACGATGCGCTGACCCAAGGCATGGCTTTGCGCGGCCAAGGTGGGCGCGTCGATCAGCACGCCGTTGCGTTCGATGCGGTACAGCGCTTCGCTGCTGTCCATTTCGAGCTGGTAGACAAAGGCCAACTGCGGATCGGCTTGTAGGCGGGGCCAGAGCACGTGGTGCACGTCGAGCGTCATGTCGGCGTCTTCACAAGCGTACTCGGTGGCGCGCGCCACGTCGACTTGGTTGAAGGTGATTTGGTGAACGCCTTTGCCACACAGATCTTCAAAGCTCAGGCCTTTGCGGCCCACGTGGCGTTCGGCCAAGCTCTCCAGGCTGTGCGGCTTGTGCACTTCCAGCACATAGCTTTGCAGCAAGGTGTCGTGGGCGTAACCGCGCACCTCGATGCCGCAGTTGGCCATGACGTGGCGGTCGTATTTGATGTGCTGGCCGAGCTTGAGCGCTTGCGGGTTTTCCAGCCAAGGCTTCAGGCGCGCCAGCACCTCGTCTTTGGGCAGCTGCGTGGGCGCGTCGCCGTAGTTGTGCCCCAAGGGGATGTAACAGGCTTGGCCGGGCTGCACCGAAAAGCTCAGGCCCACCAGCTCGGCGCGCATGGCGTCGATGGACGTGGTCTCGGTGTCAAAAGCCACCAAGTCCGCCGCTTGCAAGCGCACGAGCCAGTCATCGAAGGCCTCCCAAGTCAGGACGCAGTCGTAGGCTTTTTGCGTGGCGGCCGAGGTGCTGGGTGGTGCCTCGTCGAACAAACCGGGGTTGGGCTCAAAGCGCGGTTTGGCGGGGCTGGGTGCGCTCGGGTTGACGGTGGCGGCGCCCTCACCCATCGCTCGGGCCAGGCCTTTGAAACCGTGGGCCTCATAAAACGCTTTCAGGCCCTCGGTGTCGGGCGATCCCATCAGCAGAGCGTCCAAAGCCGGTAAGCCGGGCACGTGCGCCGACAAATCGCAATCGGTCTTCATGGACACCAGCGTGCGCCCGGTGGGCAACCAGCTCAGCGCTTGGCGCAGGTTCTCGCCAGCCACGCCCTTGATCTCGTTGGCGTGTTGCAGCAAGTTGTCCAAGCTGCCGTACTCCATGAGCCACTTGGCGGCGGTTTTGGGGCCGACCTTGGCCACACCGGGCACGTTGTCCACGGTGTCGCCGACCAAAGTTTGGTAATCGATCATCAAAGACGGCGGCACCCCAAATTCGGCGGTCACACCGGCCACGTCGCGGCGCTTGCCGTTCATGGTGTCGACGATGGTGATGCGCTCGTTGACCAACTGACTCAGATCTTTGTCACCGCTGGAGATCACCACGTTCACGCCTTGTGACGCGGCGGTCACGGCCAGCGTGGCGATCACGTCATCGGCTTCCACGCCGGGCACGTCCAGCAAAGGCCAACCCAACAGGCGGATCATGCGGTGGATGGGTTCAATTTGCGAACGCAAATCGTCGGGCATGGGCGATCGGTTGGCCTTGTATTCGGGGTAGATCGCGTCGCGAAAGGTCGGGCCTTTGGCGTCGAACACACACGCCACCAGCGAGGTCGGCACCTCTTTGCGCAAGGCCTGCAGCATGTTCACCATGCCGCGGATGGCGCCAGTGGCCGCGCTGCTGGGGTCGCCGGGCACGGCTCGCAGGTCGGGCATGGCGTGAAACGCACGGTAGAGGTAGCTCGAACCGTCGACGAGCAAGAGCGTGGGAGGGGTGGGGGCGTGGGTCTCGGACATGGCCCGATTGTCGGGCATTCGTACAGGGGGTTGCGCCCAGCGATCACCCTACAATGGGGGCATGAACACATCCCCCTTCAGCCCCGCTTGGACGCGTCGTTTGGGTACCATGGGCTGCGTGGTCGCTGGCTTGTGGCTGGTGGCTTGTGGCAGCGCACCGACCCTGTCGGAAGGTGTGGACAAACGCATCGAGCGCCTCTCGCACGAAGACGACCGCTCACGCATCCAAGAGCTGCGTGTGGGCGGGCAGACCGAGTCCATCGACGTTCAACCGAAAAACGGCGCACCGGCCTACCAAGTCGGCCCCAGCCAAAACAGTCCCACCCCGCAAGAAGGCCGCAGCTTCTGGCGTTTATTTGAATTCTGACCCCCTTTTTCAAGATGGCCGTTTACACCGAGGTGGCTTTTACCGAAGCCGCCGCCCTGATGGAACAAGTCCAGTGCGGCGTACTGACCGACTTGCGTGGCATTCAAGGCGGTATTGAAAACACCAATTACTTCGCCACCTGTGAGCAGGAGGGGCAAACGCGGGAACATGTGCTCACGGTGTTTGAACGGCTGACGTTTGAACAACTCCCCTTCTACCTGCACCTCATGCGCCACTTGGCCGAACACGGCATTCCCGTGCCCAAGCCGGCAGCCGATGCGCAAGGGGAAATCCTGCACCGCTTGTGCGACAAACCCGCGGCCGTGGTCAACCGTCTGGCCGGGCGCAGCGAGTTGGCCCCCACACCCGCGCACTGCGCTGCCGTGGGCGCGATGCTCGCGCGCATGCACTTGGCAGGCCTGGGCTTTGAGCGTCGCCAACCGAATTTGCGCGGGCTGGCTTGGTGGAACGAAACCGTACCAGTGGTCTTGCCGTACCTGAACCCCGAGCAAAGCCAGCTCATCAGTGCCGAGTTGGCTTACCAAAATCACATCGCTCACGGCTCGCTTTACGCCGCCTTGCCCCAAGGCCCGATCCATGCCGACCTGTTCCGCGACAACGTGATGTTCGACGGCGCTGAGCTCACGGGCTTTTTTGACTTTTACTTTGCCGGCTGCGACACCTGGCTGTTTGACATTGCCGTGTGCTTGAACGACTGGTGCATCGAGCACCGCAGCGACGCGCTCGACGGCCAAGCCCGGACCGACTGCACCGAAGCTTTTTTATCGGCCTACCAATCGGTCAGGCCACTGACCGCAGCCGAGCGCCAGCTCATGCCAGCCCTGCTGCGCGCCGGGGCTTTGCGTTTTTGGCTCTCGCGCTTGTGGGACTTTCACCTGCCGCGCGAGGCCAGCATGCTCCAACCTCACGATCCCACCCACTTCGAACGGGTGCTGCGCCAACGCATCGCCCATGCCACCGACATGGCCGCCTCGGTCCTGCCCATCGCCCAAGCCGCTTGACCATGAAACTCAACCTCGTTCCTCCCCGCCAAGGCCTGCTCTGGGTGCGCTTGGGCATGAAAACCTTTTGGCGTCAGCCCTTGGCCATGGCCGGGCTGTTTTTCATGTACATGGCCTCGGTCACCATCTTGAGCTTGGTGCCCATGCTGGGCATTGCCTTGTCGCTGGTGTTGTTGCCCGCGGCCACCTTGGGTCTGATGGCTGCGACGCGCGAAGCCGACCAAGGCCGCTTCCCCATGCCGGTGATGCTCATCAGCGCCTTTCGCCAAGGCCGCGACAACAGCCGCGCCATGCTCTGGTTGGGCGTCATGTACGCTGGTGCGCTGCTCAGCGTCATGGGTTTATCGGCCTTGTTTGACGACGGTCAATTTGCCCGGGTGTATTTGGGCGCGGGCCTGCCCAGCGAAGAGATGGTCAACACCGAAGGCTTCATGACCGCGCTGTGGGTGGGCATGGGCTTGTACATTCCCGTGGTCATGCTGTTTTGGCACGCCCCCGCCTTGGTGCACTGGCACCAAGTGAGCCCCGCCAAGAGCCTGTTTTTCAGCATCACCGCTTGCTGGCGCAACAAGGGCGCCATGCTGGTCTACGCCGCCACGTGGATGGCGTGCTTTTTGTTCTTTGGCATGGGCTTGGCCCTGATCGGCGCGCTGCTGGGCACGCCACGCTTGATCTCGGCCATGATGCTGCCGGCCGTCTTGCTGATGGCCTCGATGTTCTTCACCTCGTTTTATTTCACCTTCCGCGACTGTTTTGCGGCAGACGCCGGCGACGGCGAAGCGGTGGGCCGCGTGGTCGAGCGCGACGGCCTCTACGACATCGAAAAAGACTGAACTCAGGTCGGCGTGAGTTTGGCCACCGACAAGGCCAGCCACTTGACGCCGTGCCGCACAAAGCGCACCTGCGCACGCGCCTCGGGGCCAGCGCCTTCAACGGCCAAGACCTCGCCCTCACCGAACTTGTTGTGAAACACGCCCATGCCGGCGCGGATGTCCGTACCCCGGTCGGGCTCGGGGTCGCTGCGCCCCAAGCCTTTGGGGTCACCACGCTCAGCAAAACTGTTGGACCACGCAGGCTGCACCGCCGTGGGCTTGGGGCCTCGGGCATACGCCCCGGGCCAGGGTGCGGCGCCATAAGCCATGGGAGTCGGCGCCACAGGGGTGAGCCACTTCAAACAGGCTTCGGGCAATTCGTCGTAGAAACGGCTCTTGAGGTTGTAGCGCGTTTGGCCGTGGAGCATGCGGGTTTGTGAATGGCTCAGGTACAAGCGCTGGCGCGCCCGCGTGATGGCCACGTACATCAAACGGCGCTCTTCTTCCAAGCCAGCGCGGTCGGCCATGGCGTTTTCGTGCGGGAACAAGCCCTCTTCCATGCCAGTGATGAACACCCCATCAAACTCCAATCCCTTGGCCGCGTGCACCGTCATGAGCTGCACCGCGTCTTGCCCAGCCTGCGCTTGGTTGTCACCAGACTCCAAGGCGGCGTGGGTCAAAAACGCCGCCAAAGGGCTCATGGTTTCACCGGTGTCTTCCACACCATCGAATGTGGGGCTGGGTGGTTCATCGACCGCCACACTGAGGCCTTGGCTGGCCGGGCTTTGTGTGAGGGCCGGGGCCTCTCGGCCAAAGCCTTCGATGGACACAAAGCTCTCGGCGGCATTGACCAGTTCTTCCAAGTTCTCCACCCGGTCTTGGCCTTCGCGCTCGGCGCGGTAGTGTTCGACCAAACCGCTGTGGTCCAGCACCAAGCGCACGATGTCGCGCAAGTTCAGCCCCGTGGTCTGTTCGCGCAACACGTCCATCTTGGCCACAAAGCCACCGATGGCCGCGCCGGCACGCCCGCTCACGCCGCTGACGGCGTCCCACAAAGAACACCCTGAGGCACGGGCCACGTCTTGCAATTGCTCCACGCTGCGCGCCCCAATACCGCGCGGTGGGAAGTTGACCACGCGCATGAAGCTGGTGTCGTCGTGGGCGTTTTCGAGCAAGCGCAAATAGGCCAAGGCGTGTTTGATTTCGGCGCGTTCAAAAAAGCGCAAGCCGCCGTAAACGCGGTAAGCAATGCCAGCGTTGAACAGCGCGGTTTCCACCACCCGGCTCTGGGCGTTGCTGCGGTAAAGCACCGCGATGTCTTGGTGGTGCATGCCCTCGCGGTGCAGTTGGCGGATTTCGTCGACCATCCACTGCGCTTCGGCGTAATCGCTGGTGGCCTCGAACACACGCACCGGCTCGCCCGCGCCCGCGTCGGTGCGCAAGTTTTTACCCAAGCGCTGGCTGTTGTGTGAGATGAGCTGGTTGGCCGATTCCAAGATGTTGCTGCAGCTGCGGTAGTTCTGCTCAAGCTTGATCTGGTGCTGCACACGAAACTCGCGCACGAAGTCGGCCATGTTGCCGACGCGAGCGCCGCGAAAGGCGTAAATGCTTTGGTCGTCGTCGCCCACCGCAAACAAAGCGTTGGTGCTCTGCCCGTCTGTTGGCAGGGGACACAGCAGCTTGAGCCAGGCGTATTGGAGCTTGTTGGTGTCTTGGAATTCGTCCACGAGCACATGGCGAAAGCGACGCTGGTAGTGCTCGCGCACCGGGGCGTTGTCGCGCAACACCTCAAAGCTGCGCAGCATCAGCTCACCAAAGTCCACCACGCCCTCGCGCTGACACTGTGCCTCGTACAAAGCGTAGAGCTCGATCTTTTTGCGCGTCTCCTCGTCGCGCGCCACCACATCACCCGGGCGCATGCCTTCTTCTTTGCAGCCGCTGATGAAGTACTGCACCTGCTTCGGGGGATAACGGTCGGCGTCGACGTTGTACTGTTTGCACAAGCGCTTGACGGCCGACAGCTGGTCTTGGGTGTCGAGGATTTGGAAGGTCTGGGGCAAACCCGCCAAGACATGGTGGGCGCGTAAAAACCGGTTGCACAGCCCGTGGAAGGTACCGATCCACATGCCGTGCACATTGACGGGCAGCATGGCCGAGAGCCTGGTCATCATTTCTTTGGCGGCCTTGTTGGTGAAGGTCACCGCCAAGACACCCGCTGGCCCAATTTGTCCGGTCTGCAACAGCCAAGCGATTCGGGTCGTCAGCACCCGCGTTTTACCGGAGCCCGCGCCCGCCAAGATGAGCGCAGGCTCAGCAGGCAAGGTGACAGCAGCGGCCTGTTCGGCATTGAGACCTTGCAACAGGGGAGAAGCGACGGGAGATTCAAACAACATACCCCCATTGTAGGAAGCCTATAATCGCGCACCGGGCCCAAGATTCTTGTGCTCGGTTTTTTTCGCCCAAACGGTGAAGAACGACCGACACAAGCCAAGCGCTCATCTGTTCAACAACAGCCGATTCAGGAGCTTGGTTTCATGGAAATTTTTGATTACGACAACGTCTTGCTGCTGCCACGCAAATGCCGCGTAGAGAGCCGCTCCGAATGCGATGCCGGCGTGACGCTGGGCAGCCGCACCTTCCGCCTGCCCGTGGTCCCCGCCAACATGAAGACCGTCGTGGACGAGTCGATTTGTGTGTGGATGGCCCAAAACGGTTATTTCTATGTGATGCACCGCTTTGACATCGACAACGTCAAGCTTGTGCGCGACATGCACGCCCAAGGCGTTTACGCCTCGATTTCGCTGGGCGTCAAAGCCCCCGACCGCGCCACGGTGGACCAACTGGCCGCCGAAGGCCTGGTGCCCGAGTACATCACCATCGACATCGCCCACGGCCACGCCGACAGCGTGCGCGACATGATCGCCTACATCAAAGCCAAGTTACCCACCAGCTTCGTAATCGCGGGCAACGTGGCCACACCCGAAGCCGTGATCGACCTGGAAAACTGGGGCGCTGACGCCACCAAAGTGGGCGTGGGCCCAGGCAAGGTGTGCATCACCAAACTCAAGACCGGTTTTGGCACGGGCGGTTGGCAGCTCTCGGCACTCAAGTGGTGCGCCCGCGTGGCGACCAAGCCGATCATCGCCGACGGTGGCATCCGCAGCCACGGCGACATCGCCAAGAGCATCCGCTTTGGCGCGAGCATGGTCATGATCGGCTCGCTGTT
>JACCDH010261226.1_pt1 | contig 108285 bp, 89 predicted proteins | sample 7442481 | NCBI WGS metagenome assembly JACCDH01 (sample SAMN15323433, study PRJNA562643) | freshwater metagenome | isolation source: river surface water | place: USA:Blue River Watershed | collected 2017-08-15 | reverse complement strand
GTTTGTTGTATGGGTTCGACTGAGCGTTTGACCCCGTAGCTTTCACTACGGGACGGACTATACCTTAAGCCTATTATTGAATGTTTTGGACATTCTAAAGCCCATCTTATTATAGTCTCTGAACCTCTCTCCTACTAATTTTACCAAAATGTATTAATAGGAGATTTGGCTGCGGATTATCCAATTTCTAAAGTTATTACTATGCCCTAGGTCATTACCCCGGGTATTAACTATAATTTCTTATAATTAAGTAGTATTTAGAACTCTTAGGAACTTCCCGCAAATTAAAGATGTTGCGTCATGTTTATAAATTAATTTTTTCTTAAAATTGACACTAGCCGGTTGCAACCTTTTCCCATGTGGTGGTATGGGGGTCCGACTGTTTAACTCATAAGTCTAAGTTAGTATGTCTACGATAGACAACTTTGAAGACAATTTTATTTATAGATGGTTTTACATATAATGTTTAATATACTTAATAATTATGTTATAATGGTTAAAAATTTCATTGATATCAATCTTATCCTTCTTAACTATATTTTCGTTAGCTTCTAATGGCCTTATATTTTTCCAATTAAAGCAAATTTTTGCTTCATCGTCATTTCTAAGGTCAAAGAAAGCACACGGTATGACATGGTCAATATGCCAGTATTCACCGTAATTTTCCCATGACATATTAGAGTTAAATTGATATTCTAACCATTTTTTACATTCTTCTAAAGTACATTGTATATACTCAAATGTTTTTTTAGTTTTAACAGCAGATGAATAAAGTAGTGCCATTCTTATTCTACTTCTAAGCACACATTTTATTCTGGTTTTGTAATAATATTTTCTATTTGATTCATTGTATTTTTCTCTGTTATTAATTCTAAAATTTTTGTTTATAACTTTAAAACATGCTTTACATAAAGATGAGTATCCTATTTTTTTAGTTTTGTTTTTTGCAAAACAACTAATAGATAATTCTTCTTTACATTTTGGACATGTTATAAATTTAAGATTTTTTATTCTTAAAATTTCGTTATTTTGAGTACAATCTCTGCAAATTTTAACTGTATCATTGTATGGATAATTAAATTCTTTTCCAAACTTTATATTAAAACATTGTTCACATTTTTTAAGTGAATTTTTAATTTTATGTTTTTTCCTTTGATTACATTCTTTCATTTGTATTTTATATTTTTCAACATTATTTTCTTTAAATTTAATATGTAATCTTTTTTTACATTCTCTACATTGGTTTTGGTTTTTACTAAACAAATTAATGTTTAATGTTTTTTTACAACCTCCACAATATTTTTCCATTTGTGTAAAATGAATGTATTTTATAAAAATTAAAATTTCAATTTTTCATCTATAAATAGCTAATGGTTTCCCATTAGAGTAGACTATATCTTAAGCCTAACAAATTTTCATTTGCAAGACCCACTGACATTTAGTCGTTGAACTGCATCCCTATACAGAGGGATTTGGCTGCTGATTATCCAATTTCTATCATTTTTACCTTAGGATTTATAAAAAATCCAGATCCAAGTTTTTACTCTTGGCCATTTAAATATTACTATTTAAACTTGGTAGATAGAACTCTAAGGAACAATTGAAAAATAATTTCAATTATAACTTAACTCCACAGGAGTTAAGGAACTTCCAGCAATTTGACAGTGTTGCTATTTGTTTGGGTGGCGCAAACAAATAACTAGCATTTGGGAGTTGATTACTACGAATCACATTGTAAAATCCCTAATCGGTTTATGTTAGTCCTATTTTACTCTTGGACCAACCGAAATGCTTTTCTACTCTCTTCTGTGTTGTCTCACACATCATAAAGTAATTTGAGGGTTACCTGAAAGGTATACGTCTTGAGCGCCATAAGCGACAAGTTGCATTAAACCACCACCGGACATTTAGATATATAATTTGGAGTAGAAAATTTTTTTAATAATTTTTTTTTTAAAAAACGCTCTTTGGACTTTTTAAAGCAAATTTTCAATAATTTTTTTCCAATTTTTTTTTCAAAAATTACAATTTCTATAGGTTTTTTGCCAAAATCAATAAATTTTTTATACAGTTTTTTTTGTTAATTTTTCTAAATATTTATTTAAAGTCTTTTTCTTATTATTAGATTAATAAGTGGATGTCAAGTTCAAAGGGTTCAGGTAGTACATCTAAGTACAAGAAAAACAAACAAGCTGCAACTAAAGAATCAAACACTTTAGACAATAAACATAGATTGATGGTTAAATACTTTAATGAAAAACGCAATATTAAACAGGATTTAATTGACCAAATAAATTTATTGACCGCGGAGATTAAATCAATGGATGAACGCAGAGAAAGTTTTACTTTGTCAGATATTAAAAATCGCGCTAGTTTGTTGGATAAAAAAGAACAATTAGAACACGAATATAACACAATAAAAAATAATTTTGATGAAATGGATTATTACGACAACGCAGGTGATTTAATTTCAGATTACTATGAGATGAGAGATAACAAAGAAATTGAACCAAAAGAAACTAAAAATATTATGGAATTTCTATGTAAAAAAGAAAAAACACCAGCACCACAAGGTGAAGCAAAACCATTAAACCGCGCAAACTTATTTGAAAAATATTGCCATCGGGTTGAGGGCATAAGAGTAGTTCAAGATGATGGTTCCAATAGAATTAAATATTGCGATGAATGTAAGATAGAAAAGATTTTAGATATGGCAGAAAGTGCGTATATTTGTCCTTGTTGTGGAGACAGTGAAATGATTATCTTAGACGAAGACAGACAAATTAAAGATTATAGTCCTTATCGTCGTTTGAATCATTTTAGAGAATGGCTTAATCAATTTCAAGCCAAACAAAGTCCAGATATTCCTGAAAACGTTTTTGTTGATATTGTTAAGGAACTAAATAAAAAACGTATTACTGATTTGTCAACATTAAATAAAAAGAAAATGAAAGCGATTTTAAAGAAATTAGATTATAATAATTACTATGAACACGTTGCATATATTATAAATAAACTAAATAATTTACCCCCACCAAAAATTACTCGAGATATGGAAAAACTATTTATTTCTATGTTTTTCAAAATACAGGAACCATGGGAAATGTACAAACAACCAGACAGAAAGAACTTTTTGTCATATTCTTATGTTTTACATAAGTTTTGTGAATTGCTTGAATTAGACCACTTACTTGAATGCTTTCCATTGCATAAAGACCCTGATAAAATTATGGAAAATGACCAAATTTGGGAGAAGATTTGTAAACATCTTAAATGGGAGTATATCTCTTCATTTAAATGAAGAGATTTACGTTAAACTTTTTAAGTTTTACGTATATAAGTTCCTTTAAATAAAAGAACAAATTAAAATTAAACACCTATTAAATAATGAAAAATATTAAATTAACAATTGAAATAATTTTTAATTTAATCTGAAATAAAACCTATTTAATATTAATAATGAACCATATTTTACATAATATTTCCTTAATTATATTGGGACTTGGTATTATTTTATTAACTGTGTACATAACTAAGGCAAATTCCAATGGATTTAAAACAACTGATGTCATACTAATGGAACAACGAGAATTAGAAAGACGTCGAAGAGGATTACAATCAGAAGAGTCAATATATGATTCAAGACCAAGTAAAGTATATAAGAAAATGTTTTCTGACCCATCAAATTGGTTTGGGTACGCTGATTTTGATGAGAATGATGTTAAAGAAAAAATATATGTTAAGTCAGCTTAAATTATTTTCACCTTTTAATATTAATAATTATTCCAATAGATATTTAAAGATTTAATATCTATTAAAATTAATGTCAACCGTAGATTATTTAACAGAATTTGTGGCACTTTTGCCTCCTGACCAAAAGTTTATTTGTCTTAGTTTTGTAACTGATAAAGAAAACAAAACCACTCTCACTGGTATTAGATTTGGTGGTGCCTTTGCAACTTATGAAGCTGCTTGTGAACAAGCTAAAAAACTCCAATCTATAGACCAATATTTTAATGTTTATGTTGGTGAAGGTGGAAAATGGCTTCCTTTTGACCCTAATCCTGATTCTCCTGCAGTTAAAGACTCTCAATATGCAGATGAACAACTTAACACCATGATGAAATCTTATATGGAAAATCAAGAAAAAGCTAAAGTTTACCATGAACAACGTAAACAAGAATTGGTTCGTCAAAATATTTTAGAAAATCTCCAAGTTCGCCATGAAAATGTTGAGGAACTTAACAAGAAACTTAAAAAAGCCAAGAAACATGGTAAAACAGAAGAAGCATCAATGATTGAACAAAACTTACAATCAATTGAAGAACAAATTAAGAAGATGGAAGAAAAGAAATCAGAACTTGATGAACAAATTGAATCATTATCAAATCAAGTTAAATCATATGGCTCAACTCAAGGATTTAATCCAAACGGACCATCAAATGTTAACCTTTAAAAACCCATTATATAAATTTTAATAATAAGATATTTTTATTATTAGAATTTTAACATTTTCAACATAAATTAATACTTAACTTTTTCAACTAATACACGAACAGTATTTTTTCTTTTAGATACAAGGTCGGCAGGATTGAAAACATCAAGTCTTCTATTCCAATCTTTATCATATGCTTTTTCGTGATATTTGTGGAATTTATTACATCCGATTTTAAATGTTGGTACAGTTTTAGCTCTATACCAAAATACTTTATCGGTGAGGTTTTTAGAGTGCACACGATTATTGATAACCATGATACCGTAATTTTCGGTAATGTCAGTAAATACTTGTTGGAAAATATCAAAAGTTGGAAACATACCAGCATAATGTTCATACAAACGTTTTCTATTAGAAATTGTATCCTCTGCCAATAAAAAAATATAGTCAAAGTTCGATCTCATTTCTGGGGGAATACCAACAGAATATTGCATAGTTAAAATAAATGATAAGTGGTGATGACGACCATTGAAAAACAATTCAAGAATATTAGGGTCTTTTAACCATGTACCTTTGGAACTCATACAGTCATCCATAATTAACATAACAGAATCATTTTTTGGTTTTTTACCATTTTTAACTCTTTTTTTATTGTCTTCATTCATTTTTGCTTGTCTTTCATATACTCTAGTAAGGATTGACGAGTCATATTCTGAATAAATATATGAATCGGGAATGAACTCTGAATAAAAAGAATTGAGTTTTTCGGTTCTGCTGATAGCAATAGCAGATGCTATATTTCTTTTTTGATACATAATTTCGCGTGTTAAGAAAGATTTACCAGTAGCACGTTTTGCAATCATAGCAATAGTGCAGTGGTCAACCATTTCATTAATTTTGAAAGGTTTAATAGGTAATCTTGTTGCTCCAAATCCAACTTCTTTTGTTGCCATTACTATGGGCTAGATATTTTTATATTTGAGGTTTATTGTAATCTACTTACAAATGAAGCTTTGTGTTAATTAAATTTGCTAATTCGTTGATTTCTACTAATTTGGATACATTAATCGCATTAGCTGGATTACTAAGGTTATTGTTATTTAAGATGTCTTTGATAATCCAAGATTTTCCAGTAGGTTTTTTCGCAATTGGTAAAATTAAAGGACTTGCAGAAGCAATTGTTTGGTTAATCTTTTTTAAATCAAATGGTTTTAATTTAAGAGTACCTGAGGAATAAGATTGTTTAGAAAAATTAGAAACATCCGGTAGTTTAGATTGAACTGCCATTTTAAATTAAAATAAGCTAGAAAATTTTTAAAGTTGAACGATTTTTGTTTTATTTTTAAGATAATATTTTAAATCCAAATAAAATATTTTTTCATTTATTACAGTACTTGGTGATTTTAAATCAATAACAATAAATTTATCATATCTGGTATTTTCCAATAATATTTCCTTAAATATCCCAATGTCTGGAATAAAATTTCCAAATAACTCATAATATTTTTTCTTTTCTTCATTAAATATTAAGGATCCAATAATTGCAAAATCAGTATAGGGAACAAGTTTAGAAATTTTTTTTTTGTTTCTATTAAAGACCAACATATGCTTAGGTTATTAGCTTTTTGGTCTTCAAACAACCCATATAATGATTTTTCATGAGTTGAATGTATTATACATTGGTCAATAAATAGTAAAACTGAACTATTAGTGTTTGCTTTAAATTTTTTATTGTCCTGACAAATAAGCTCATGTCTTTTTTTAACTCGATTAGCAAAAGCCGGTTCATATGATGGATATATAAATTTGTCATCAGTTATATTTAAATATGTGTTTTGATATAATGGATTTCTTGCCATGGCAACTTTTACTATTGAATTAAATGCTTTACATTTGGTAATAACATGAAGAAACCAACAAAAGGCATCATTTCCATAAATATTTGTAAAAATACATGTTGGATGATATAACTTGTCTAGGTCAAATGGTTTAATATTAAATTTATTTTCACAAAAATGTTCCATTTTAATTATTAAGACCCAGATAAAAAATTGAAAAATACTTGCTAATTTAAATAATAAAATATTTAATGAACCAAAATTATCAAACGAATCAAATTAACCCAGTCAAATTAATAACAGAAAAAAAAGTGGAAAATTTTTTGCAGGAAATAACTAATAGTGTTTTTTCTGTTTTACCAAAAGTTAAATCCTCTTGGGAATTATTATACAACTTAAATTCCTATGATAAAAATAATTGGATTGAATTACATGATAATTTAATCCCATTATTTCGAAAAAATAGTTTTTATAATTTAGTAGGTCATGAACCTTATTATCCTCAGCCAACACCAAACTGCCGTTATTATATTAAACCAAATGATGGTTCATGTGGCAAAGGAATTCAAATAGTTAATGTGAAACCAATGGAACCAGTTGAGTCGTGCGTTGTGTGTCCAGAAATTACCCCCCGGTTAATTACAACCCCTGATGGACTCAAATACAAGTATGATTATAGGGTTTGGGTTGGAATAACTGGAGATTTGGAATTTTATGTATGCCCCACACTAATTAAACGAATAAGTACAATTCCTTTTAATATTAATGAATCTGCTGGTTCGTTAACAAACACATCGCTTTATTCGGATCAAATTAATTGTCAAGATGATAGTTTACATAAGCAAATTTGTATGATAGTGGCAGATGTGTTAAGTAAATTACCAGAAATAAACGCGAATAAACAAGCCATGTTAACAGGTTGGGATTTTATTGTTGGAGAATCTGGAGAGGTTTATGTACTTGAAGTTAATTGTAGTCCTGGTATAAATATTTTACATTTGGAAGTGTTAATAGAATATTTGAACTGGATTAGAAAACTATAATTTCATTAATTTATAAAATTAATTGTAATTGAATCAAATTTAATTGTGAATAAAAATCACATAGTAACAAAAATTATTACATTTGGTTAATATGGGATTTTAAAAGTTAGGTACGGCTTGAAAAAGCCAACATATATTTTTATTTAAAAAGTCAGGTACGACTTTATGAGCCAACACGGATTTTTATTTAAAAATCCGGTAAGTCGGTGTAAATTTGTTGTTCACTTATTACATTGCGTGCGCTTTGTTTAACAATGTCAACTGGTGAAAGTTTACCAACATTTTTGCCAATTTGTTTAACTGGGTTAATTTGTTCACCTGAAGTAAAAATTGCAATTTCAGTTATACCTGTATCGCATTGTTGTCCTGTAACAGAAGAAATAATTTCAGGAATGTTAATAACAAATCCTACAATTGCACTAACCAGAATTGGAAATTTATATTTTTCATAAAATGTGTCTCTTGTTTTATTATGTTTTCTATCATCAACATTTTGAAACCATAGGATTACTAAAAATGTTCCAGCAATTATAATTAATTGTTTTAGAATTAAATCCATTAAAATAATAAAGAAAATAAAATATTTAATTGTTAATAGATATAAATTGTTTTCGTCTATAAACAAACCAAAATATTAAATTAATTTTTTAAACAAAAAATTCTAGGTTAATATATAGTAAATGACTCAAATTAAACAATCACATTTATCTCATGTGCAAAGATTAACAAAATATATGTTAATGGGTTTAATTGTTGTAATTGCAACCCGTTATATTCCCGATAATATAATACAAACAAAAGAAATAATAATGATTGGCGCTACTTCTTCAATTGCTTTTGCCATATTAGACATGATATCTCCTGCCATAAGCATTCAGCAAATTAAATCAGAAGAAAAATCCGTTTCTCACAAAGCATTAGTTGAAGCCTAATTATAAAATTTTTTATAAAAATCAAATAGTATTTTATAAAAATTTATTTAGTGATTTTGAATTTAAAATTGCATGAAAATTTCAAATATTTCACATTTATCATTTAAAATTGCATATAATTATTGAAAAACTTTTTTTTATCTTTTAAATTTTTAGCATCGGGTTTTGCTTGAGCAGATTTAGCTTGAACATTGGAATTTGAAAAAATTTCTTGGTATTTGTTATCATTATCTTCTTGACTGTAATTTAGACTAGTTTCAAGATCAGAATCAGTTGCTAAATCTTTTTGAAGAATTTTTTTAATTTTATCATCGATTGATTCAGGATTTTTTCCATTTGAATTTTTATTAGGTTTTAGAGAATCTTCAAGATTTTTAATTGATTGTTTTAAGTCACCCATTGATCCGGAATCAGATGTAGAAGATTTGTTTTTTTGTGGAGAATTTGAACCAGATTTTGCGGTGTCTGCTTTGTCCGAACTTAATAAAGAAGCAACATCTGAGGTATCAAGTGAGTTTTGATTAATGATATTTAAAATTCTTGAACCAATAGTTTTTTCATCACTGCTTTTATTATCAGTAGGCATTTGTTGTTCACCAATTGAATTATTTAAATTATCTGGTTTTGGTGTTTCAATTGATGTTTTAGATTTTGTTTCTTTAGCATCTGAACCAGTATAGTTAATTTCTAATACTTTGTCATTTGCTAAATCTTTTTGAATAAGTTTTGTAAGATTTTTTTCATCAGCTTCAGACATAGCTCTTTCAAAGTTGTCGTCATCATTATTTAATTCAATATCTTCTCCAAGATAAATTTGTAAAATGTGCTTAACAGGTAATAATTTACGAATTGCTTCCTTTATGCAGTCTTTAATAATGTTCATACAATCACGTTGATTACGTTTAATTTCAATAGGAGGATAGTTATGGTATAACAAATAAGGATTATTCCAAATTTCACGAGCACATTCGATGTATACTTTATGTATGAAATCATTAACATTAATGTTTTGGTAAAAGCTATTATCTAACTTTGTTTGAGTTTTAACTGTAGGATTGTACATTAAAACAACAAGATTTGCCTTTAATGTGGCCTTAATCAAGTCACCAAGCCACCCATAACTATGTGATGAATTAATAATTCTATTAGTTTCTTTTTCGATTATGGTTTGGTTCCATTTAGGAATACGCTTTAAAAAAGTTTGAAAAATTTTAAGTACGTTATCAGGTCCAGCTATTTCCTGAGCTTCTTTATAAATTGATAAAAGTCCTTCAAAAACTAAAGGAGTTAAAATATTAATAAGATGTGTTGTGTATTCGTTTTTTGTTTCTACTAAAAAATTTAACATTAGGATTATATTATATTTGTTTAGATTATTTTTATTAATGAAAAAAATTTACGTTTATAACTAATTAATTGCTTTAGATTTGATAAACCAATATAAAAATATACCATAAAAGTTTTTAGCAAAAATATCAAGTATGTTATAACTGGTATTTTTATTTTCAAAATCAAAAACAGCAGCAACACCATATAATGACCAAAATATAAACATTGGCCAATATAATTTAAGACCTTGAGTAGTTTTAACTGCATAATTGGAATAAAGAAGTTTAAATACATAAGCAAAAAATATAAATCCAATTGCAGTTGTGTACTTAATATCAATTAAATTTATTTCTCCTAAATAACCAAATAATAACATTAACCAATTACCAATTATTATTTTTAAAATATTATTTTTTTCTGATTTCATCAGAGTAAAAAAGTCTAAAATTTCACCCTTTTCACTTGCTTCTTGGTATTTTAAAAAACAAATTGTTGAAATAAGCATTGTAGGCGTTGTGATAAACCAATCAAAGTATCTAATTGATGTGATATTATTTGTTAACGCATTATTACTTATACTATAAACTAAATATAAATAAAATATAAATTCAACGAGTTGTACGATTGTTTCTAACTTTAGCGCTGATTGAAGTATTTTGTCTTTTTCTGCTAGTTTATATGTTAATCCAGCTACACCATAAACTCCAGTTACAAATTGTACTATTAACGATGAATATGACGAAATAGTTAATAAATTCATTAATATATAACATAAATTAATATATTTATTTTGCTCCACACATACCGGAACCAGAATTGCCACCACGGTTGGCTAAATAGTTAAAATCATCTTTGCTAACACATAAGCAACCACTGCCATTTCCAAAATTACATGACATATTTGAACCAATGTAGTTTTTAAGTTGGTCATCAGGAATAGTTTTTTCATTCAAGTCATGTGGAACAGGCCATTGAGAAAATTTGCAACATTGTCTTGAACACATGTTTTTATCTAATTTAACACTTGGTTCTGTGTTATTTAAATGTTCTTTGAGTTTAGATTCTTCTAAGCTATTTGCTTTGTCTAACATAGGCATAACAAAAACAAAGAAAATAATTGCACCCAAAATTACAAGTAAAAGAACATTGTTATCGGATTTTTTAAATTGTGATTCCATTTATATATATTATATGAGATTTTATATATTTTAATTAATTTTTTCTGTACAATTATATATAATGAAAATATCAGAAAAAATAACACAAAAATATGAACAAAAAAATAAAGAAATTACTAAAATCTTAAATCCTAAAAAACAATACAGGATTGATTTTTTAAAAGTTGGCAAAACAAATCAAATTGGTGTTTTTGATGGAAAAAAAGCTGTAGTCATTGGAGATTATTGGTTTTATGGTATTTACCAATCTCATACTAAATTATGGATTTGGGCAAGTTCAATTCCTGGAGTTGATAAAAGACAAATTGCCAATATAAGAAAAATTAAACAATCAGCGCATTTATTTGAATCTGATTCTGATGAAAAAATAAGTTTTTATTATCAGTTATTAACTCAAGACGTAATTCAAATACCAAATGAAAAACTTTTGGTCTGGATATCTGATTTACTTTTATATTTATCAGATGACATGTTTTGTTTTACTCCAACAAATAATGAAGGTAACACACAATTTATTACATTAGCAAAAATTAATGAAAAATATGTTTGATTTTTAAAAATAATATTATAGTTTGATTTGTTTATTAATACGTTTTTTATCTTTTGATGCCAATGTACTAAATTCTGTTGTTTTATCAATTTTAAGACACAATTCGATTTCTTTAATACTAATGTCCTTACCATAACCATTTAAAATTTTGATAAGTTCATTTTCTTTTCCTTCCTGTATTAAGTGATTACAAATTTTATTCAACATAAGTATTTCCTGATTAGATTTATTATTAATAATTTTAGATAAATTAAGAATGTTTTTTCTATTAATGTTTTTTAGAGATGTTTTGTTCAGGTCAGAACTGAATTTAATGTCCTCATTTTGAATTTTATAATTTGACTTATTTTTATTAATCCAATATGATGTATTAAGACATGTATAAAATCCATGTATGTTTTGTAAATACCAATTTTGATCAGTATAAATACTTGTCTCAATATTGTCACCACGCGATATTGAGTCAGAAACTTTAACAATATTGTAAATAATATTTGGCCAAGTATCTTTTGACTTATTTAGTATTTTTTTTAAATAATTTTCATGAATCATTAATGGTAATAAAACTTTTTCAGATTCATATAATTTAATAATTGTTTCATAATCTAAATAATTATTTAAAATTCTTTCAGTTGAGTCGAATAATCCAACATCAATGTTTTTTTCTCTGGATTTTTCAATAAATTCATTTATTTTTTCTTGTGTTATTTTGCTATTTGAAACATGATAAGATAAATCTTGTAACAAATTAATCAAACGTCTAATGTCATTTTGTGCAAACACAATTAGTTTTTCAACCAATAGTTCATTTTCAAATGAAATTTTTTCTTTTTGACATATTTTTTTAACGAGATTTTTTAGATCTGTTAAAGATGGATTTGAAAAAATAATTTCATGACATCCTTTTTTGAGATCATTTAGTAATTTTGAGTGTTGGTTATTAGAAATAAATATTAATGGAAAACTTTTTAATTTGTTGTTTTCTTTGTATATTTCCATAACATATTTTTTTTCACTTGTTAAAGTTATGTTTTCTGTTTCATCAAAAATTAATGCAATTTTTTTACTTTTATTGTTACAAAACTGTATTTTAGAATAAATTGAGTTTACAAAATTATAATAATCGTTAAAGTCATCATAAATACGATGGTCTTTAATTTCATTTGGATTAATGATTCTTGGTATATATCCACATTCCTCTAATAAAAGTTTGATTGTAAGTGTTTTGCCCAATCCTTGATTACCAGAAATAACAATTCCCTGGTTTTTACATGTGGATAGGTTTTCCAACCATGATTTAAAGTCTGTGATTTGAGTTTGATTTCCTATTATTTGATTAACAGAAGTTGGTTTATATTTATTAATCCATAAATCATTATTAACAGATGGTTTTTGATGTGACATACTAGTTTTAGCATTAGATTTGCCAGATTTGTTCATAATTATAACATATAAAATTTTATTCTTTATATGTGTAGTTAAAACGAAGAAAAATATACACCAGTAATTTATCCATGTTAAAAAGTTTAAAGATTTTTTATATAATCAATATAAAAAAGTTTAAAAATTAAATTTAAAAAAAAAAATTTCTAATAATATATATATAAAGTTATGGATAGCTCCGATGTTAAAGATAATAAAAAATATCGTCACTCTGGTGATTCAGTAGAAGATGAAGTACAAAAACTTTTCCGCAAAAACAACGGAAAAATTTCATCTGCTGACTTCATGAAATTAAGACAAAAGTATGATGATGCTGATTTAGTTGAAAAAATCCAAAAAGCTTATTTAGATAAGCACAGTGCCATAAGCAAAAAAGCTAAAAAATTCGCTCAATTAATTCGTGAAAAGTATTCCAACCAACAATACCCTTTCCACGTTCTTCTTGAAAAAGCCCGTTTATTCAAAGTTAAACACGGTCTTTCTGATGATGAATTTGCTGAATTCCAACGTATTTATGAACAAGAATTAGTTGGTCTTAAATCTCCTGAAGTTGTTATTCCTTCTACCAACATGATGAAAGTTTTAGGTTCTATCAATGTTGATTTTCAAGGTTTTGCTCTTAAACTTAACGATAACGACTACAAATTCTTACAAGAAATCCTTAAATTATACTCTGCTTCAAGACCTTTACATGCTCAAGTTTTACTCCAATCAATGCAATACCGCGATTGTGATTTTGAAGCCCTCACTGGTGAATACAAACGTGAATTAGGTCACAGACCCACTGAATCAATTCACCCTGTTATTGCTGCTATGTTCTTACCTAAGATTGAAGAACTTGAAACCCACTTTTTACACTCCAACATTGCTGGTATCGTCAAAGCTCGTTACAATGGCGAATCCTTAACCAACAGACCCGACTATGAACTTTTCTATGCTTTAACCAATGACCCCAACGATGTTGTTTGCGACAACCGCTCTTCTATTCAAGATTTATTAAATCGCGCTCAAGTCCAAAATCAATTATGGAACTGTGTTCTTAACCTCCGTAATGGTCAATACTACAATGCCGTTTTCCGCGACTTTGTTGGATCCGTTGATATGTGCAGACTTAACAAACAAGATAACCCTGACCTTGTTTATGGTCGTTATGATGGTACCATCTTAAAGAGACTTTTATCAGCTTTCTCTTTCCGCCCTACCATTGTTTCAACTACCCCTGTTTACAACATTGTTAATCTCAACCCTTACCAACAAAACGTTCGTCCCGTAGTTACTGCTGTTCCTATGATTAACTTACGTTTACCTCCTACTATCAACGACTCCACTCCTATCAGCTTAGCAGATGCTCTTGACCAACACCAATACTTCCTTGAAAACGGTGCTATGATTCCTCGTCATACCAGCTTAATCTACTCTCGTGGTGTTCTATTCTTCTTCGTTGATAGACGTGCTAACGTTATTCGTTACAATGACATGCAACCCTTTAACATTGCTCGTTTACCTTTATCTGTTTCTGGATTCGAACGTCTTAACGACCGCGAAGTTGACTTCAAGGATGAAATTACTATTCGTTCTGATGTCTATCAACTCCGCTCTGTTGTCTTAGCTGAAGTTAACCGCAATGCACCTGAAAGAAACTTAGTTGTTGGATCATCTGCTCTCATCATGCTTCATGCTGACCCTGCTAACGGTGTCTTTTCTAATGAATACCTTCAATACGACCCTATCAGTGTTTCTGATGCCGTCGAAGTTGGTGGTCAATTAGTTGCCCGCAAACCTGTTGCTCAAATCCACGGTGCTCCTGGTGTTGGTGTCCCTGGCACTTCCTTCATTGAAATGGCTCGTCAACGTGGTATTATTTTCATGTACAAATTACATAAAGACGACACCAAGGGTGAAGTTGTATATTAAATAATTTCCAATTTTTAATTTGATTTATTAAATTAACCTAATATTAAGTTAATTTAATATAAAAATTTAAGCTTTTATAACTTGATAATATAAGTAACCACATAGAAAGGAGGTCTATTTTCATGGGGTTCATCATTTCCTTGAACTGCATGTTCGTGTTCACCTGCAGCTTCGGTATCATAAACACCACTTGTGTTATTTGCTCTATCGCGTCTACTACCTTCAACAGAACCAGATGTGTTACCACGATCTGTGTATCTATGGGTGTGTTGACCAGCTTTACCGTGATTATGTGATGGCATTTCTTTCATTGTTAATTTGTGAAATTCTTCTCCTCCTGTTTTACCAATTTTATTGTAATCTGGTTTTTCCGTATTATACCCGACTAAAAATCTACCTCGTAAATCAGGACGTCCATCTTTACCGTCACATAACGCCCAACCTTCAGGAACAACATCCGAATTATAGGCAAAAATAGTTCCCTTTGGTATCATGTTAAATGCACCAGTAACAGTTAAATTTGCTGGTGTTGAAATATTTCCTTTTACTGTTAAATCCCCAGGTATTGTTAGCCCACCGGCTTGTAACTGAGTTGCAACATTAGATAAGTTTCTAATTGCTTCAACATCAGCCATATAAACTTGTTTAACAGCTTCTTTAATTTGGTCTAAATTGGCAACATCAGCCATTTGTTCTGTATTTTTATTCCAATATTGATGAAAAGCAAAAATAAATAATATTCCAATCATTACTAAGTTATATTTACCAGAATTTAAGTCTTCTAATAATCCCATATAATATAAACTATTAGAAAATTTTTTTAAAGCTTTATAATGTAGGCAAGGGCATAAAATGGTGGCATTGAACCAAAAGGTTTATTATCTCCGACAGGTTCAGTTTTTCTTCCTAAAATCCATGGTCTATTATCACCATCGGAATCACCTGAACCTTTCATGTTATTAGTTTGGTAATCAGGATCGTTTCCGTTTTTCTCTGAATAATATGCATCAACATATTTATGACTATGTGCAGGTAAATTATCAATTGTTAGTTTAATTGTTTCATCACCACCAACATCATTAAGTTTTCTTTCTGTTAATTTTTCAGCCTTACCAACTCCAATAATAAATCTACCACGTAAATCTGGTGTTTTATTTTGACCATCACATAAAGCCCAACCAGCTGGCACTTTGTTGCCTGACCATGCAACAACTGTTCCAGATGGCATCAAGCTAAACATACCTCCCATATTTTGAGTTCCATCTGCTGAAGTTATTAGTTTAATTCCTGATTGGTCACTAGGTTTTCCATCACGTCCAACACGACCTAATGAAAATGTTCCGTCATCAGTTTGATTTACATTAATTCCCCACATATTTGCGCTTACTGTTCCCATTAATATTTTACCAGATTCAGCTCGTAATTCCCCCTTGACTGTTAGATTACCAGGTATTGTTAGCCCGCCAGCTTGTAACTGTGTTGCGACATTTGATAAGTTTCTAATTGATTCAACATCAGCCATATAAACTTGTTTAACAGCTTCTTTAATTTGGTCTAAATTACCAACATCTGCCATTGGTTCAGTGTTTTTATTCCAATATTGATGAAATATGAATACAAATAAAATGCCAAATAAAATTAAATTATATTTACCATTTGATATTTCTTCTAATAATGTCATTATATATTCATATAGATTATTTTTCCAAATATAAAAATAAAAAGTTGAATTTAAATATATTTATTAAAATTAAACTTTTAATAATGGAAACTAATTTATCAGATAATACTAAGGATAATAGAACATTACCTTTTACTCCAGAATTAATTAACAAGGTGGTTCAGATGTATGAAACACCATTACAATTATATAATTATGGTGGAATTAAACAAACCGCAAGTAATTTTATGGAAACATTTACCAAGTCAATTCCTAATTTTCATCAATTTTATGCGGTGAAGGCATTACCTAATCCGTATATATTACAAATTTTAATTGATCAAGGTATGGGTCTAGACTGTTCATCTAATTCAGAATTACTAATAGCTAATATGCTTAAAGTACCAGGTGATAAAATAATGTTTACATCAAATTATACATCCGAAAATGACTTAGAATTAGCTCTGGATATTGGTGCTATTATAAATTTAGATGATATTACATTAGTGCCAAAATTATTTGAGATTGCCAATTTAAGAAATTTGTGGCCAAAAAAATTATTTTTTCGTTATAATCCAGGAATTGGAAAAACAAACTCAGAGACAAATTCAAATATTTTAGGAGGTCCAGACGCTAAATTTGGTATGGAAGCAGAAGCAATTATTAAATCTATTCAAATTGCTGAATCACATGGTGTGGAAGAATTTGGTATTCATATGATGACTGGTTCAAATGTGCTGGATATTGATTATTGGGATGAATTAGTTGATAAGATTTTTGAACTGGTTAATCAAGTTTATCAAACCACTGGAATAAAAATCTCTGGTATAAATTTAGGTGGGGGTATTGGAATAAATTACCGGACAGGAATTTTACCGGATATAAGTTTGTTAGCAAAAAAAATTGGAGAAAATATTGAGAAAAATCTCCTGGTCTATGGGTTAGATAAAATTCAAGTGTATATGGAAAATGGTAGATTTATAACTGGACCACATGGTTATCTAGTTTCCAAGTGCAATGTTGTAAAAGAATTATATGGACAAACATTTTATGGACTTGATGCTTGTATGAGCAATTTAATGAGACCGGGTATGTATGGAGCATATCATAGAATTGATGTTTTAGACAAATCAAATGAAAATTTAAAAGAAGCAAATGTTGTTGGAACATTATGTGAAAATAATGATTGGTTTGCTAAAAATAGGTTGTTACCTCAAGCAAATCCATCAGATTTATTTGTAATTTGGGACACTGGAGCTCATGCGCACTCAATGGGTTTTCAATATAATGGCAAGTTACGAGCGCCTGAAATTCTTATTAATGCAGGTGACTTTAAACAAATTCGAAAGCGTGAAACTTTTACTGATTATATAAGTACTGTACCGATTCGCTCAGATTGGTCATTTTATCCAGTACCACGGACTCAAATGGGTAATTATGCATAACAGATAAAAGTTGTCATAATATATTTATTATTAGACACAGGTGGTAAGCCGGCATGAGGGTAGCAAAAATTAGCAGGGAACATTAGTAATTTTCCAACAGTTGGTTTTATTTTATGTTCAGTTTTATTTAAATATAATGCAGTTTCACCACCGTTTTCAACATCATTTAAATACATAATTACAGCAACTATCCGTTTACAACTGGTTAATGAACTAATATCAGTATGAGTTTTAAAAAAATATTCACCGTTATTTTTGTATCTTTTAATTCTGAATTTTTCAAAGTTAAAGTTTCCTCCAATTTCGTGGTTTTTACAATAATCATCAAATGCAACTTGAATTGATTTAACAAATGTTGACTCGAGTTTTTCACTCAAGTACATTTCATCGCATTTTTTAATTTCATAGTCAAGAGTTTTGCTTTTACCAAAATATCCTTCAAAATGATTTTCTTCGGTTGATTCAAAATATTCAATTAACATTGAACAAACTTGTTGGGATAAAAAATTTTCTTTAATATATACATATTCCATTTATATATATTAAAGAATTTACTTTTTATATATTAGTTTTATAATTTCATTATATAAGCCAGAACAAAGTATGGAGGCATATTGTTGTGTGGTTCATTTCCACCTGCTGCAGCAGTATTAGGACAACCTTCTCCACCAAAATTACCAGGTTCATTACCATCTGCAGTATCGAACTTTTTATATGCGTTAACGTTGGCGCAAAAATTATGTACGTGAGCGGCTAATTCGCCTTCAGTTAATTGATGAATTTGGTTACCACCAGCACCACCTAATTGATTATAATCAGCTCCAGGAACTTTACCATGTTTACCCCCACCAGGATGCCATCCTAAAATAAAGCGACCACGTAAATCAGGTGTACCTGATTGTCCGTCACAGAGTGCCCAACCAGGAGGAGGTGCATTTCCAGTCCATGTGACAATAGTACCTCTTAATGTTAAATTAAAGTTACCACCGATATTTTGTTTTCCATCAGCACTTGTTAGCATGTTAAGACCATTTCCCCAATTTACAGTGCCATCGCGTTGTACACGAGAAATCCATAATCCTCCACGGTCATCGGGGGGAGCATGGAAAATCCACTGATCTATTCCTGGATTACCTAGTCTAAAATTACCTGATTCAGTAATTAATTCTCCTTTAATAGTTAAATTACCAGGAACAGTTAATCCACCTGCCTGTAATTGAGTAGAAATATCAGACAAGTTTTTAATAGCGGCAACATCAATTAAGTATGTTTTATAAATTAATTCTTTTATTTTATCTTCGGTTAAAGGGGCAACATCGGCCATTGATTCAGTATTTTTGTTCCAGTATTGATGAAAAACAAAAATAAATAAAATTACAATTAAAACTAAATTGTATTTTCCAGAATTTAAATCTTCTAATAATCCCATATATAAACTATTAGAAAATTAAATATTTTTATAATTTCATAATATATGCAAGTACATAATAGGGGGGCATGTTGTTATGTCCCCATCCATTACCAACAGGGTCTGTGGCTCTACCATAAACCAATGGAAAATTGTCACCATCATTTCCATTGGCACCTTGTTGTTTAGTTGGTGCACCAGGATAAGTTCTATCCCAACCATTGTGTTCCATCCAAAAAGTATCAAGATATCCATGTGCATGTTGTGGCATTTCATTTACACTTAATACATGGTGATCAGTACCTCCAAAATCTCCAATGTCCATCTTAAAAATCCAAGAGTTAGCATCGCCACGACTATTACCAATCATACTAGCATCAGCTTTTCCAGGTTTTGATTTTCTTCCAACAACAAAATCTGCAAAACCTTTTGTTGCACCATCTTCTTGAGGTAAATTTGTAGATGCCATTCTAATAAATCTACCGCGTAAATCAGGTGTACCATTGTTTCCATCACAAAGTGTCCACCCAGCAGGAGCAGTCGCACCAGACCAAGCAACAATTGTTCCTTTAGGAATTAAGTTAAAGTTTCCTCCAATATTTTGAGTTCCGTCAGCACTGGTTAGCATGTTAAGTCCATTGTCCCAATTTATATTACCATCGCGTTGAATACGTGAAATCCATAAACCACCACGTTCATCTGGAGGAGCATGAAAAATCCATTGGTCTTTACCAATATTACCCAATTTAAAATTTCCTGATTCAGTAACTAGTTCCCCTTTAACAGTTAAGTTACCAGGAACTGTTAATCCACCTGCTTGTAATTGAGTAGCAACATTAGATAAGTTTCTAATTGCTTCAACATCAGCTAAATAAACTTGTTTAACTGCTTCTTTAATTTGGTCTAAGTTTACAACATCAGCCATTGATTCATTAACTTTTGCCTGATTATAAAACAACCATGCAATTAAAATAAAACAAATAAAAATTAATACTTTATCTTCCATATAATAAAATAAAATAGAAATTAATGAAAAAATAAAGTAAATATTTTATTTAAAAATGCTGTTCAACATTCCAATTGTATTCGTATTCATTAATTATTCTCATGAGATTTGCAACTTTTTCAGGTACAAAAATTTCATTAATTGCTATACTAGAATTAACCATAAAGATATCAACATGTTCAAGAATATTGATAATATTTGACTCACTAATACCAGAGGCTACAGCCAAATAAGCTTTTTTGTCACAAATGGCTTTCATTGTTTTAAACTTGGCAATATCGGAAGCATCATGGTCAATTCCTGTTCCTTTACCTGATGTTGTAATAACATCACAAATATCAAGTGCAGTTCTTGTAGTTACTTCAACACTTTTAGGTTGTGGTTGATATTTGAAACAGATGGAACCAAAAACTAGCACATCTGATAATTCAGCTTCTTCCATTAATTTGCGAATTTCATAACCTGTGGTAGCATCAGAATCGCATACACCGACATTATCAAACCAAAAACCATCTGGTTTAAGAGAAAATTCAGTGCAGAAGATAATGGGTGCAAATTGTCCACCTAAATAATTGATTCCAACCCAAAAACCGGGATATTTTGTTTTAACTTGGGTAAAAGCCTCAGCAAATGTTTTGTCCGAACATGAATGGTTGATTAACCAACAACCCTGTACATTATTTTGATGTAAAATATCTGCATTGGTTAGAGTTTGTTTTACATTAATCACATGAATTACAGGAAGAAGAATTTTTCTGCGATTGAAGGTATTGTAAATAGTATTTATCTTATTTATTTTATTGATAGAATTGTACATTGAATTTATTAAATTATATATATTATTTAAAAATTTCAATTTTTTAAATTTTCATAATATAGGTTAATACCCAATAAGGTGGTTGATTACTATGAGCCCATCCATTACCTGTATTAGCAATTGAACATCCATGGTTATGATTAAATCTTTTCCCCCAATAACCTCCACCATTTGTACTGTGTCCTGGTTCGTCATATTGTGTTCCTGAATTTGATTGTACTTTTCTATCTTCACCACTTTCACCAATAGAACATCCATGAGAATGTGATGGTAACTCACCTACATGTAATGCTTGAAGATCGGTACCTGCAAAAGAACCAAATTTATGTTTTAACATATATCCATTTCCATTATCGCGATGATGTCCTTTCCATGCTTCATTGTATGTACCCATGTTTTCAGTACCTAATAAACGAGCACCGTTTCCATCAAAACCATCCTGATTATCATTCCACATTCTAATAAATCTTCCGCGTAAATCAGGTGCTCCATTGCTTTTTCCATCACAAAGTACCCAACCCTCAGGAGCTTTATCTGAATTATATGCAACAATTGTACCTTTTGGAATAATATTAAAAGAACCCTTAACAGTTAAGTTACCAGGTATAGTTAATCCACCAGCTTGTAATTGAGTAGCAACATTAGATAAATTTCTAATTGCTTCAACATCAGCTATATAAACTTGTTTAATAGCTTCTTTAATTTGGTCTAAATTTCCAACATCAGCCATTGATTCATTGTTTTTATTCCAATAAATATGAAAAAATAAAATTGCAACTACACAAAGTATAACAAAATTATATTTTCCAGAGTTAACATCATCAATAATTGTCATAATATATACCTTTAGAAAAAATTGATTAAATTTTTTATTAAACTAAATAATTTGTTTATAATGTCTACAGAAGCAACTAGCCAAGATAATACTACAAATATTACAATTACAAACACTCATGTTTGTTCTGAACCTATTATTTTTGAGGGTTTTATGGTTAAATATTTACATGTGCCTACTCCAACAGGACTTGTAGAAAAACCAGTAATTTGTTTTGAACCTAATGACCCAATTGTTAAATCTCTTCAAGATATTACTGATATGGAAGAGCTTTATGAATCAGAAGTTCAAATTAGTCCTAATGACTTGTACCCACACATTAAATCAATTCAAGACAAAGTTAATGCTGGTGACTATAATTTAATTGAATTACTTGTTTATCTAAATGAATTTTTCAAAAACAAACTAGAACAAGTGTCAAATATGACAAAGTCAAATAAGATTAACTTTGATAATTTAAATACTGTGTTTTCTATTGGAACTAAATTTGTTGGTTATGTACATAATAATCAAATGGTTGGTTCCATTGTTCACTCAACTCGAATGTGTGAAACTATGATGGGACGTATGTTTGAAATAACAGGTGTTGTTAACATGAGTATTGGAAGTGAAATTAAACAAGTTCAAAAGAACTTTTATATTATGGAATTTGGTGGTGTTCGTAGTTTAGATGATTTAGAAGTTCGACTTATGAACGTGGAAGACGAAGAATACCTTAGAAATCGTGGTGAAGTTTTTTCACGTTTTGCCAAAGGTGCTCATTACTATGAATATCTTGGAAATATGTGTGTTAAAACAAATCACGGCTACCATCATTTTAAAGCAGACGGTCGTGTTATGATTGATTCCGTTGGATTTGACAAGTGTGCTCCTGGTTACTTATCTGGATACAAACATAATTCAACCACTGTTCAATCCCTAAACACTGAAAATCTTTGGATGTGTTGGCCTTATTTGTTTGGTTTTAGTTTTACTACAAAACGTTGGGGTGAAATTTATGTTGACCAACTTAAACCAATTAAATTTGATGATGATGCATTTGATTACCTTGTACTTGATTCTGATGTTAAAACAATGATGAAGGCACTAATTGTTAATGTCAAACATAGTTTTAAGGACATCATTGGTGGTAAATCTGGTGGATGTATTTTTATGCTTCATGGGCCTCCTGGTGTTGGTAAAACTTTAACTTGTGAAGCAGTTGCAGAATTACTTCATAAACCTCTTTATTCAGTAACTGTAGGTGAATTAGGTACCAATGTTGATTCTCTTGAAAAGAAACTAAATGACATTCTTGAAATTGCCAATTCATGGGATGCAGTTATCTTGATTGATGAGGCTGATATCTTTATGGAAGCAAGAAATAAATCTGATATTGAACGTAATGGTATGGTAAGTATTTTTCTTCGTCTCTTAGAGCGTCATCAAGGAGTTATGTTTTTAACAACAAATAGAAACGAAGATTTGGACCCAGCATTTAAATCAAGAATTTCCATTATAATTGGGTATGAACCACTGGACTGGAATTCCCGTCACACTGTTTGGACCAACTTGCTTAAAGCAGCAGGTATTTCTCTCCCTGAAGAAGATATTAAGCTTTTATCTGATTATGAAATTAATGGGCGACAAATTAAGAATTCAATTCGAATGGCACAATCACTAAGTATGGACAGCGAATACAATCCATCTGGCACTTCAGTAACAAGGGAATGTATTAACAAAGTTCTTAAATTTATGTAAGTGACATGAAATAAAATTATTTTATTTAATTAAATAGCAAATTTAGTATAAGTATTTAATTAAAAGAAAGTGGTAGTAACTGAAGGTAAATTTTGTCTAGTACCACCATGTACATTTTTAGGTAGTTCAAGTAGTTGTCTTGGTTCATTAATTGTTTTTAAATACTCGACTCTTTGAGTGATTTGAGTAATAATACCAGGTAATATTTCCCCAACAACACGACAGTTAAGTTCGCGAATTTGACCAGAAATATCATAAGGTAAATGTCTAGCATGTTCTAAAAATACATAACGCATAACTATTTCTAAACTTTGCTTTGATTGATTAGATATTTTGTATTGGCCATTTGTTTTTTTATACACAGATAAAATTAATTGTTTGTTAATAAGTTCAATATTCTCATCAGAGAAAAAAGTAGTTGCCAAATCACCTTGTTCACATTCACTGATTCTAACTTGGTTTTTAATAACTTGGGTTCTTAAAGAATTAGCCTGAACATTATCATTAAAATATGCGATGGGCATATCATGAAAATCAAATTTTTTATTTGTTAAAAATGCCATTAAATTAATAGAGAAAATAATTTTAATATTAATTTAATATTTAATTCAAATCATCCAAATTGTAGGTTTCGTAAATATGTGATTCATCGTATTTCATATTTTGTTTACTTTCAGGTAATATTTTTTCGTTTTCTGGATAGCCAAGTAATGAACTAACAAATACTTCAATAATTTCGTATTTGTTTCCAGTTTTTGTCAATATTTGTTTTTTAAGTGAATTACCAACAACATCACCAATATAAATTACCCATTCGAATTCATTATATCTCTTTTCCCAAACCATCATATTACCTTTTAAAAAGTTTGGTCTTGAATAAGTAAATACATTATCTTTTTCACTTTTGAGTAATAATGAACCAACTCTGTTATGAACAAAATCACCAAAATATTTTGGTATTAAATCGCGAATTAAGTTTGAGCTTGTATCAACAACAAGAGCTTTTAATAATCCAATAATACTATCATCCGGAATTGACCCTCCTTTAACTCTGAAGTTATGAGAAAAATTATCAGGGCTAATAATGTTTTTAAATTGTGCATAAACAAGTGATTTAACAAGGTCAACAGTTAAGTCTCCATTCTTTTCGTATAAACTTCCATACATTTTGTATACTTGTGAATCTTTGTTTTTACTCAAGTCATCAGGTTCAACATCTGCATACTTAGAATCAATCATTAAAATATAACCAAAGTTTGGAACATAATATTCTACATTATTTACTTTATAAATCCATGAACCAACAGCATTAGGGTCAGTGAATATATCTTTGATAAATACATTATTTTCAATTGAAAAGTTTTTCATATAAATACCTTTTTCTTGAAGAACAGCCATTGCGTATACTAATTGGAATAACACAGACTTCCAAACATCTGGCGTATGATGTCCTGTTGAAATCATCTTTTTAACTGCACCAAATGTTTCATAAACAGTACTAGACCATTTAATAAAACTTGATGTAGGTGCTTCAGTTAATAAAACCATTGTTTTACCAGAGCTAACAGTTAAGTCTTCTTTTTCGGTTTTAGGTTTAACTGGATTGTTATTAGTAGTATTTATTGGTATTTGTCCACGTCTAAATTGTAATGGTATGAGTGCTTGAAATAATCCTAAGTTTTTATCAATAGAATGTGCGTTATTAATTTTTTCTTGATTTTTCTTCAAGTCAATAATATTTTGAGAAGGGACACCTTGAGCTTTAATAACTTCAAGTTCAGACCAGTTAATTTTAGATTCAGAATCAATTTTATAAAGAATTGGTGCAATAAAGTTTGGAGATACTTTCTTTTTAACAATATTATCTCTAACCCAATCGTAATATTTAATTTCTCTCCATAAGTCAAAATTATCACAGTTAATATTATTATTTATTGTTTTGCAGCGTAAATCACCTAATGACATCATGTACATACGAATATTGATTCCCATTGATTGTTTACTAAGCCCAATTGCTTTATTTTTATCATCAAATCTAACTGGATAACCGGCTCTATATAAAATAAAGTTTCTTGGTAAATCAATATAAGGATTTTTATTTACAGTATATGGATTAATGTCAAGAATTTTAATGTATGATAAAAATGAATTTTTACCACCAGACATTGACATTTCTTCACCATCTGTTGTTTGTAAAATACTGTTTCTAAAAAAGTCAATTAATTGTCTACGTTCATACAAACTAATTGCTGTCAGTGAATATGGATTACCTGGAAGAATATCTTCATAAATTCTGTTAATAGAAGTATTACCAGCTAATTGATTTTGTAAACTAATATTATATACTTTTTGTACAGGTGGTTGATTAATAACTTTTGAATAAGGTAATAGGTGATTCATAACATCTCCTTCCTGGTCATACAATGGTATAAATGTTGGTGGAAACTGTGGTTTACCAGCAGGTTTTTGAGATGTGTCATAAACTTTTTGTTCTAAAAGAACAGGTGGTTCTCTAATGGGATTTTCTGCCATGCGTTTTTTATGAACATCACGTTCTTCATTAGAAACAAATGGAGTATTTTTTTCAGCCTTATAAGGGTTTTGTTCTACACTTCCTCCTTTTAATTTTTTCAAACTTTTATCTTCACTGGATAATCTATTAATTTTATTATCAGATTCTGTTTCTGTTTTAATGTGTCTTATATTTGAATTTGAATGTTCTGAATTTGTGTCAGCAAATGTTTGCTTTTTTAAAACATTACCACCTTTTATTCTTTTAATTTTATTGTCATCGGTATTATTTTTAATGGTTCTTGATTTTATCATTATATTAGATTTAGATATTAATTTATCTTGACGACCTAAAACAGAATAATTATCGGAATCCATAAAGGTTTCAATTATTGGTTTTCCAGTTAAATATTGATGATTAATCATTGTTTCTTCAGAAAAATTTTTAGATGGTTTATTTTTATATTCATCAAAATATTTATCATTTAGTAATTCAATTGGTGTTACAACAATCATATTTTTTTTATAATTTTCCATACTAATACCTCTAATATGTGGTGGGATAATTCTATCAAGAAATTTTTTTGTTTCAACATCGCATTTGTTACTTTCTGTATAAGATGACATTTTTGTCATTCCTTCTAGAAGGTCATTTAAAAATACATACAAGTCATAGTATCCATTAGGTTGATCAGGAAATTTAATTGATTTTGATTTTGAATTAAATTGTCCATAGTATTTTGGTATTATTGAATTTTCAAAATTTGTTATTTTAATATCAAAACCATAATTAGGCAAATAATATTTTTTCTCAGGGTTTTTATCAAAACTTGGATATTCAGTATATGTATCAGATGTTTTTTTAAGGTAAACAATAATGTTTTTAAGAGTTAAATTATTATGTCTAAATCCATCATATTCATTTTGCAAAACTGCTAATGTATGTATAATTTGAAATAACAACCCTTTGTACGAACAAATATTTTTACTTAAATATTCTTCTAAATTTGTTGATTTAAAAAAATGCTCTCTCAACTGTAAACAACACTTGCTACTAATTTCTCCATTTGTTATTGCGGATTTTAATTTATCATAAACCGGATCGTTTTTTATTAAGTGTTCAATATCAGTAATCTCACAATCAATATTAATAATAGGAAGCAAAATGTGTTTGGTTTTTTTAGCTAAAACAAGTTGACTGAGTAAATAAGAAAATAAAGAATCATTATTTACACTTGAATCAAAGCTATTGGTGTTTTCATTTGTTCCATAAAAGTTAACTTTCATGTTAACAGGAAATTGGTTTGAATATCTTTTTAAAATTATTTGTTTTGAATCATTATCCCAATTTGTAATTTTAAATCGTGCATTAAGTATATCTTCTTTATTTTTTTTATAAAATTCAGTATCTGTGTTTGATTCAGCTACACTAACTTTTATATCATCTATACTTATCTTTCCTAAATTTATTTTATCAAAACTAAAACAATTTTTGGTGTTTAAATTATATAAATAGTCATATATCAAATTAATTTTACTTTCCAAATCTAAAAAATCATTTTCCATTTTTTAATATTATATATAAGTTTAGATTTTTATATTTATATTTCAAGAACGTCAAGATTATAATTATATTCGGTGCCTTTATAGTGACTTGTAAATAAAAATATTAACCGAGCAATGTATGCTTCCATATGTATTATATGTCTTGTACCTTGACTTAGTCTTTGTTCAAAAATTGAAGTAATATCAATTATATGATACTTTAGTTTAAGATCTTGAATTTTACTAATAAGTTTTGTCATAATTTTTCTGATAATTAATTGAGTTGGAACATTAGTTATAAATAAAATATAAAATTGTTCTCTAATTTTTTTCATAACTGTATACAACTTTTTGTTATTTTGAATTGATGGGTCAACAATTGTGTCAGAAATTGAATCAATAACAAATTCCCAATTTTTTTCATATTTAATACCATATTTATACATTTCTAATAACCAAATTGCATGATTAACTTTATTTTCTGAATTGGATATAATTTCTGCAAGTTTTTCATATTTAATATTAATGTTTTCTTTTTTACAAATGTGTAAAAGTGTTTCAAGTATTTGTTCATTTGAAGGTAATGGAACACGAATCATTAAACAACGGGATCTTAATGGTTCAATTATTTTAGATAACTGGTCAGAAATTAAAATAAACTTACATGTACTTGAATACTTTTCCATAGTTCTTCTTAATGATGCTTGAGCATAATAGGATAAATTATCTATTTTATTAATAACAACAACTTTAAATAATTTTCTATGTTTTAAAATATTTAATAGTTCTGATTTCGCATAATCTTGAATTATTTCTTGAATTAAATATTTATCAAAACCATTAGAATTCGGTTCAATAATAATATGATGTTTTGATTGTTTTATCATTATTTTTGTTTTTGTATTTGAATATCCAGAAACTGTGTATTCTACCTCTTTTAATTCTACACTGTGTTTTCCATAAATTTTTTCTAACAGTTTATTAACTAAATATTCTTTACCACAACCACTTGGTCCATATACTATCAAGTGTTGAAAATTTGCATATCTCCATGTACCATATTCTAAATCATAAATAATTTTTCCAAATTCTTCTGTTGGTAATTTTATAATTGAATCAATATTTGAGTATATTTGATTATGAGCATCAAAACTATCAATAATTTTGTCAATAATTGTTTGATGACATGTTATGTAATTTGAGTCATTATAATATTTATCTACTAAAAACATTATTTAATAAATGTAAAAGATTGTTTAAATAAATTGCAATTAAAAAAATTGACTAAAAAATTTAATGGTTTAAAACAATAATCAATTAATTTATGGAAAATAATATTGGACAAACACTTACGCAAACTCAAAGACCAAGTTGGAATGAATATTTTAAAGAAATTGTACAAGTGACAGCAAAGCGTAGTCCCTGTGAAAGACTTAATGTTGGATGTATTTTTGTTAAAGATAACAGGATTATTTCACAAGGATATAATGGATTTTTACCAGGTTGTGAACATAAATCAATTGTACGCGATGGTCATGAACAAGCAACTGTACATGCTGAACAAAATGCATTATGTGATTGTGCTAAAAGAGGTGCTAGTTGTGCAGGTGCTACTGCATATGTAACACATTATCCATGTATTATTTGTGCCCGTTTAATGTTAGCATCTGGAATCAGTGAAATAAAATATATTTCAGATTATAAAAATGATGAACTAGTCAGTATTTTTTGTAAACAAAAGAATGTGTTAATAACAAAAATTTAAAAAACCCAGTTTATTTAAAAAATTGAAATATTTAATTTTAATTGGAAAATAAAATGAATTTAATGAATTCTAATACTATGTTACCTAATAAATCTACCTATCCTACCAACAAAGTAGGTTATGATGAAAAACAAAGTCATAATAACCATTTTGTTAAACCCAAACCAAAAAGTCGTGATCCTTATGACTTGTATAATCTCTGTAAATTTAGAGCAAAGAAATCCCAGACTTATCCAATGGAGCCAATCTGGAACACAGTCAAATATGGAAAATGCTATGTACACAGAGAGGGAACAAAATTTAATAACAGACTTATACCAATAAGTTGTTTACCTGCATCACAGTCTTTTCCCAACAAGTCGCGGAATGTACTTGAATTTTTAAATTCAATACCAGGCATTGATAACAAATGGGTTAGTCTGCCTGCCTATGCAGTTGATGACAAAACAACTATTGTTAATGATTTTCAGTGTGCAACGACTGGGACAAAATCAGATGACGAAGTATCTTTTGACATGACATCATCACGCGAGTGTGCAGAAGAAAACGGCATTGATGTAACTAGCGGAGTTTTGCTTGCAACTACTCAATTTGAACATCCATCCAAAGAAGTCCATGGGTTTGTCTATTGGGTAAACCAAGTCCAACCAGCATGTAAAGACACACCTAAAGTTCCTAAAGACAAGGATAACTATTCTCATAAAATTATGAGTTGGGTGTTGTTTGATAATCCAGAACAAATCCAAAATAGAACACGAGCAAATGTTTCATCATCTGGAGATTGTGCTGGTGTGCTATCTGTTGTTATGCAAGTATCTGACCTTAAGAACATCATACAATTATGTTATTAGCAGTTAGACATTTTACCCAATTTAGTTTCCAACTTTTTTTATAAAAAATTTTCCTAATACTAAAAATTAATCCAAAAAATTTTATTTTAATGAAAATGTTATAATTATAAAAAAATTGAAATAGATTGTAATTATGAATATTATTCTTATTTTAATGAAACTTTTATATCTTTCTCAAAATTATGAAAAATTACTTGATTCTTTAGTTACTGTGAATGGTTGGATTCAAACTGTTCGGTCTCAAAAAGATTTATCATTTATTAAATTAAATGATGGTTCAAATGCAGATGGTGTTCAACTAATAGTTGATTTGAATCTTGAAGAAAAAACAGGAAATGTTGAACAATTAAATATTGGTTCTAGTATAAGGGCAACCGGACTATTAGTTAAATCGCCTGGTCAAGGACAGCCTTGGGAAATCCAAGTAAAAAAACTTGAAGTTTTTGGGTTGGCACCAATTACTGATTATCCACTATCAAAAGGCAAATTACCTTTGGATTACTTACGCAACTATGCACATTTACGAACCCGTACTCAGACATTTGGAAGTGTTTTCAGAATTAAATCCGCAATTTCCCATGCAACTCATGAATTTTTTAAATCAAAAGGATATTTACATGTTAATCCTAATATTGTTACAATTAATGAATGTGAAGGTGGTGCCGGCGTGTTTCAAATTACTGAACACGATTTGTCAGACCATTGGAAATTACCAAGTTTGAAAGATTCAACCAAACATGACTGGTCTCGAGACCATTTTAATAAACCCGCATATTTAACTGTTAGTTCACAACTCCAACTTGAAGCATTATCATGTGCTCTAGGTTCTGTTTATACTACAAATAAAAGTTTTAGAAGTGAACATTCAACAACAAATAAGCATCTTTCAGAATTTGAGCATTTGGAAATTGAAGATGCATTTATTACTTTGGATGAACTTATGGGAGTTGGTGAAGAATACATTAAATATGTTGGAAAATATTTACTTGATAATTGCGCGGATGATATTAATAATCTTGGAAAATTTGTTTCAAAAGGATTATTGGAAAGAATTAATAAGATTACCACTTGTGAATTTAAACGAATTAAATATTCTGAAGCAATTGAAATTCTCAAAAAAGCTAATGGGTTATCACAACCAGTTGTTTATGGTGAAGACTTGTGTTCAGAGTTTGAAAATTATTTAACTGAATATTTTTCTGGACCAGTTTTTGTTTCTCATTGGCCAATTGCAATTAAAAGTTTTTACATGAAACAATGTACTGATGGTTCCGGTGAATGTGAAAACTTCGATTTGCTAATGCCTTGGAAAGTTGGTGAATTAATTGGAGGGTCAATGCGTGAGGATAATCTTGATGCAATGTTAAATGTAATGAAACAAAAAGGAGTAAGTCCAGAACCACTTGAATTTTATTTGGACTTGAGACGATTTGGTACAGTTCCTCATGGAGGATTTGGGCTAGGTCTTGACCGAATGTGTATGATGTTTACAGGAATGGAATCAATTAAAGATGTTGTTGCATTTCCAGTATTTTATAGAAATTGTAGTTATTAAAAAAATTGTGCGCAAATGTAATTAAAAATTTTAATTTTTTTTATTGACATTTCCACAGGGTTTGTCGTGTGCTCTTAGAAAGAGCCATAGACTTTAGTCTTCTGTAAGAGCAAGAATTATAATAATTCTTGTTTCTACGATAAAATTTTGTTTTAGTATAACAAAAAAAAATTGATTTATACTAATATTATCAATTAAAATCCTATAATTTAATGTTAACATATGTGCAATTAGAAGCTTCTGATGACCAAGTTGTGTCGTATTTGAAGAAATTATGGAATGGTGATAAACCAGAATCAACGTCAGTTGATGAACAAACTCAATCAGTTCAACCAACTAATTCAGTTTCTGAATCTAAAACAGGGTCAATAATTCAACAATTAATTGACGCAGAAATTATTAAACCAGTAAATAACAATGAAACTAAAACTAACGAAGACTTATCTAATGAGTCTGAATCTAAAACAAAAGAAACTACAATTCAAGAGTTTATTTTTGAACAACCAGTTGAAAGTGAAAGCGTAAGTGTAAATGATATTGTATTAGCAGAACCAAAAGAAGAAAGCGAAAATTCAATTCAAAACGATTATGTTGAAATTGACACTAATAAAAATAATGTTTGTTCATCATCGCCAGTTACTATTCAACTTGATAACAACTTAGAAAATGCAGATAATAAAGATGAGAGTAACAATATGCAAGTTGAGCAAGTTGATCATGAAGAACAAGTTGAACAAATTGTCCTAGATGCTGGAGATAAAGTAAAGTTTCGCAAACAAGTAAAAGATAATTTGAACAAAATTAGAGAAATCGGTTTTAGAGTATATCATGATATTGGGTTAGAAAAAGAGGTTAATCTTGTAACTTCAAGTGTAACCAATGGTGATATTGATAAGGTTCATGATTTTAAATTTGGAAGCCCATTTAGTAGAAAATCCCTAATGGGAGATATATCACGATGTATTATTTTTGCGAAACATAAATCTGGCGATAAAACAAAACCAGAAAATTTTAGGTATTTAGTAAATCACCATAATACTGTTAAAATTTTAGATAGAATTTGGTGTTCTGAATTAATTTTAAAATGTGGAAATAATTTACCTGACAAAAATATTTACAAATCGACTTTGGTAAAAGCGTTTAATGGTTCAATTATTACAACTGCAACTGAAAATACTAAATCATATGACAATGTAGTAATGATTGACATTATGAAAGCATTTGATTCTCTTGATTGGAATATTTTGGAAGACTTGTTACTTTCAAACTTGACAAGAAAAATTAATAAAGAAACCGCGACAGAATTAGTTACACAATACATGACAATTCTTAAAAATCGTGAACTTTATTATAATAATATTCGTGTCGAAGTATCAAAAGGAATTCCTACTGGACTACCAAGCTCTAATCTAGTATTTACACTTGCAATTGAAGAAATTCTATTTAGATGGTTTAATAAAACAGGTTATTCTAATAACAAAGATTTTAAATTGAATGTTTATGTTGATGATATTTATATGCGAATATTAAATTTAACTAATGCATCTGAAATTGTTAATGGTTTAATTGAACACTTGGAATACTATAAATTAAGAGTTAACAAAGATAAAACAAAAGCGGATGAAAACCTAAAAATTAGTTGTTTAACAAATTTCATTAAACCCTCTGACTATTATCTTGGTATTCCATTTACTCGTGATATTAAACTTTATGGTGATTTAATTCTTTCAGAACTTAATAAAAAACATAACTTGTCGTGGATTAACGTTTATGATATTTTATCTGATGAGGAATCATCTATTGAAAAATTATCTGTTTATGGTTTTTTAAATTATAAACTAAGACCTTTTTTTGACAACAATGGTGATGATAATGTTGGTTTTGATAAAAAGTTTATAACGGATTTTGTATATGAAAATTATGCGAAAGAAGCAGTAAAACAAAGAGACACAAGAATTAAACAACTTCAACAAGTATTAGTAACATTAGTTGTAGTTTTAACTGCCATATCTGTGGCAATGTTTACATCATATGATACTAACGCTCAACCTAATTGAGTAAAAAATTGATTAATAATTTATTTATAGCAATTTATTTTATTATAAAAAGATGATATTATTGTTTAGAGATTCAAGTGTAAACTTTTGGTTAAATAATACCATAGTTGATTGCGGCATAGCAGAAACACAAAACAACATTCTAGACATTGAACTACCAGAAGATATATCATCAGATGAAAACGAAACAAATAATATAACTGATATAGAAATAACCAATGATAAAAAATTGAATAAAAAACTTGAACATAACCAAGACAATATGTTTAATGAGTCAAAACACAAAAAAGTTTATTTTGGAAGAAACACAAAAGTTACTAATGGAAATTCAGGAAAAAAAGATTCCAGATGTATTAATGATGGATATAAATATAAATATAAAGATTCAAATACTAGAATCAATGATACACAAAAGACCATTGAATATCAATGTGTATCAAAATATTCTAGTACCAATTGTTACCAAAGAAAAATGCGAGAAATGCCAAAGACAAGCAGCCTATATTATGAGTGATAACAAAACAAAATTTTGTTGGACCCATAGTCAAAATATTGAATAAATTTAAAAATTGAAATAATTCTGGCTTCTATGTAAATGACTTACTTTAATGAAAAAACTAAAAGGATTAAAAGATTTACATAACGAATTTGTAGATGTAATTAATCAGTTAGATGAAAAATTACAGGACAATTTAAAAAAAATTAAAAAAGAATATCAAAGAAATGTAACAGAAGAAAAAGTAAAATTACTTATAGCTATATGTAATGGAGAAGGTTTAGATTTTGACCAAATAAAAGGAAAATACTTGAAAGCCAAGGAACTTTCCCAAACAAATTATGATCCTCATGTTCCAGAAGAAGCTCCTGTTGAGGAAGACCTATTAGATAAGGTTGAAATTAATGGCAAAGAATATTATTATGAGAATAAAGAGAAGGGAATTGTATATGATATGAGTTCAAAGCCTGTTGGTATTTTTAAAGGTGGAAAAATTTTGTTTGTTTAATAAAAAATTTATCAAACTAATTTATAAGTTGAATCATTCTTAATGTTGCTTTTTTTGACCAAGAATATTTTTCCATAAATTTTCCAATTAAATTATCATTATACTTACCTTTAAAATTACCAATAAATTCTGCTAAATCATCATATCCACCTAATAATTGAGTTCCGTTGTTACCAATTTTACATAAATATATTTGTGGAAATGTGCTAATAGAATTTGTTTTAAACTGATTTTTATTTGTAGAATTAACATTGACAATTTCAGCAGAAATATTATTAACTGCAATTAAATCTTTTGCTGCAATTGAGTACGGACATCCGTCTAATAATATTGCTTTTAGATAATATTTACTCATTATTAAATATTATATTTAATAATTTTTTTATATTAAAAGTTTTAAAGATTATTTTCTATTTTTCACTAATAAACAAATAAATGGGAGGAGGATTAATCCAACTAGTAATACCTGGTATACAAGATTCACCAATCATTGGTAATCCAGAAATTACTTTTTTTAAAACAGTATATAGACAACACACAATGTTTTCACTTTGCCAAAATGATAGATTTATTGGAAATTTAGAATTTGGTAAAGAAGGAACAAAAGTAATTGAGAAAAATGGTGACTTATTATTTAATCAAACACTTAGACTTGAAATTCCATATTTTGAAATTATTAAAACTCAAAATGTAAGTGAATTAGTAAAATCAGAATATAATATTAATGAATTAAATATAACATATATGAATTCAAATTGTATTGTTTTTAATGTTAACGGTGCGTGGTATATTATACCTGAAAAACTTTTTAAAATAGGAAATTTTGACAGTATTACACAAGAAATTGATTCATCAAAGATTCAAAATAAGTTATTACCTGAATATATAAACTCTACTAATTTTGGTAATAACGTAACTTTATATAATATAAAAGAAAGTTTAACATCACCAATTATTTCACTTTTAAGAGTAGAATCAAATTATTGGGAACAGTTTTGGTTAGACTTTATTGATAAAACTCAAGATGAGACTTATTATAATGCATTACAAACTTTAACCAGCACATATAGAAGATTACACGAAAATTTAAGAAACAGAATGTTTAATTTATATTATGTCATTAACAATTCGTATAAATTTTTAGCTAATTTTAAATTTAGAAAAACAAGTTCAGAAGTTGATGAAGCCGGTAATTTCAAACAAAAAACTGAAACAGAAAGATTTTTTGAATATAAAAATAATTTTAACAAAGCAATAACAGTTGATGATGGTTATGAAATAGATAAAATTTACAAATATTGTATTGATAATCAAAAAGATTTTGATGTATATGTAAAAGATTGTTTAAAATATACACCATTAGTGCTTGAATTATTGCTTTTATTTTTTTATTCAAATAATAAAATTTTATTTACTTTTTGGAAAAAATATACTGTAGTAACAAATAATGAAATTAATAAAAATATAATTGAACTTGATGTTAACTTTAAAAATGAGTGGAAAATTGTTTTAAATGGTTTAATGGATGACATTTTAAAAACAAATAATATTAAAAATATTATATTTGATGAATTTTTAGATAAATATCTTGTTTGTGAATCAAATATTAAAAATTTTTTTTATAACTTTAATTTAGAAAACAATATTGAAGTTTATTCAAAACTTAAAGTTTTTATGAAAAGATTTTTAACAATAAGACATTATTCTGTTAATTTTTATAATTTATATTATCCTTATAACTATCAAATAAATGGCACAAATCCTTTGGAAGAAGAAGATAAAGATAATTATAATAGCCAAATGTTAAATGAATTGAATAATTATAAAAATCTTAACAGTATATCAACAAAAATTGATATAAATGAAATGAATAATTTAACACCAGTTAATTTAGAAATTATTTATGCAGTATTTGCAGAAGAATTATTAAATATTATTTCCAAGTATTCATTTTTAGAAAAAGGAGACATTAGTTTTTTAACGTTTTGGAAAAATTGTATTGTAGATTTAGTTTATAAAAATTTTATTGATAACTATCAAAGAACGCTTCAAAATTCAACCTTAATAAATTCACAGAGTGATAGAAAACTAACTTATTATTATTCAATGATACCTGGAAGTACATTATCAAGTTCATATATTCATGATTTATGGTTTCAAATGTTTTATAAATCTAGTTGGCTTGGTTGTATTCATGTTTCAGACAATCAATTTATAAAATTAAAAGAAAATATAATTAGTGTTAAAAAATTAGCTCTTAAGAATTCAATTACCGAGTCACATAATAGATTTTACAATTTGAATATAACAAATACATATACATATAAATATTTTGACGATAACACAAAATTAGAGACAACTGATAATTATGACAGAATAAACATAAAGGACATTGTTTATAAAAAGTTATTAAACAAGTTATACATAAGATATGATAATTATTATAACAAAGAATATGTAACCATTAAATTAAAAAATATTTCATTAAACACTGATTTATTATTTAATTCTGTAAGTTATGAACAGATGCAAAATGAAAATGGATTTAATAGTTTATATTTAGTGTTTGTATTATCAAGTAATTATATTTTTGATAATAATAATTTAATTACACTTGAAGTTACATATAATAATTATGTTCCAATTGTAAACTTTTATGATGAAAAAGTTACAAATCCATATATTAAAACAAATAAATATTATTATCTTAAAAAAACAACATTAAATACAATTAAATTAAATAAAATAAACACTAATGGAACAATTATATTAGAAAATGGTGAAGAACTATTTAATGCAGCCAACCAAAATATAAGAATATTAACTGTTAAATATTTTGGGAAAAATGTGTTAGTAAATCCCGAATTTTTTAATTTTGAGGTAATAACACAAAATATAGTTGATGATAATTATTTAAAAGCTGGCAATTATGGATATGCAATTAGTTTTTATACATTAACATCAGAATCTGATTTAAGTGATATACAGTATGTTTCAAATATTAATTCAAAAGCTATAATTAGACTATTTAATATACCAGTAAGTGATGACAAAAATATAATTGGAAGAAAAATATATAGAACAAAATCAGATTCAACTAATTTATTTTTGCTCGAAACAATTAAAAACAACACTGATACAACTTTTATTGATAACATTAATGACAACTTATTAGGTTTAGATTATGTTGAAGGTGATAAAACAAAAGTAAACACAGTTAATCCAACAGACACTTTAACAAAAAAATATGTTGTTAATATAAATAAACGTGGTAATACGTACTATTTTGTAGATACAACAACAAATATGGAAATTTTTATTTTAAATGAACTATCATTAATTAAAGAAATATACTTAGAAGATATTGAATATTTTATAAATGTTATTCCAAATACCAATTTTACAATAAATAAAACAGGTATAGTTTCTTTAAATAATTCCTTAGATTATTCTCCAGATTATTTGTATTATTTAAGATTAAGTACAAATCCACAAGATATAACAAAATTAATACCACTAAAAAGAAATGCAATTTTTGTAAATGATGTTAGTTATTTATTAATATCTGGTGCATCATTTTTTGTTGCAAACACATATAACTATATGATATCATTTTATAACACAACAACAGGTAAGGAATCATTGCCAAAAAATTTTACTGTTACAATTCCTTCATCAGGAGACAAATTTGTAAGATTATTTGGTTTTCCAGAAATTTTAGAACAATCATATAATTCATGGAAAATATATCGACAAAAAACAGATGGAAAATTTTATTTAGTCAAAACAATAAGTAATAATTTAGAAAGTAGTTTTGATGATAATTTTCCTGATAACGTCTTAACAGTTCAATATGAAAATCCAGCATTTGTTTTATCTAAACCAATTAACACACATACTATAATTCGCCCAAGTAGTTTTACAATAACAAATTCCACAATTATTAAACCAGAAAATTTTCCCTCTGGTACTTACAAGTACGAAATATCATACTTTGGTGAAAATAATCAAGAAACAAGAACATCTTCATATGAGTTATATAATATTAATAATATGTGCCCACAACTTAACTTTATAAATCCATCAGATTCTAATATTTTAGGCTGGAGAATTTATAGAAGTGATCAAATAATAGTTGGTACAAATCCAGATAGTTATAAAACATACTACGTTGGTTTAATATATGTATCATCAATAAATAAATTATTTGTTGACCCACTTTTTGTAACAAATCCTCCAAAATTAAATACATTGTCATTAGAATTTGGTGTACCATTTTTTACTATAACCGATTCAACAGAAGATAAACAATCAACATTTACATCAGGTTTATATAAATATGAATGTACATTTTTTGGCTTAAATAATACAGAATCTACAAAATCGACCAGTATTTTATATACAATTAATACTAAAAAACCCAAAATAAGTTTTCAATCAATTTCTAACTCCAATATACTAGGATGGAAAATTTATAGAAGTTCATTAATTCCACTCGGAAACGATGGAACATCATATCAAACAAGTTTAGTTGGATATTTAAATAAGTCACAATCAAATGAATTTATTGATTCCTTAGTTTTTATAAATCAACCACAAACACCAACAATATCAAATTCAACACAACTAAAACAAAGTAATTTTCCTTCTGGTACTTATAAATATGAAGTTACGTTTTATGGAAATAATAATATTGAATCAAGTCCATCAACATTTATAAATTATAATATTACAGCATATAAACCAATTATTACATTAGCAAGTTTTACAAACACAAATAATTTACCTATTATTGGATGGAAAATTTATAGAAGTGAACAAATACTTAATAGTGCAGACTTAATTAATTACCCAACTAAGCTTGTTGGTATAGTAAACTTTTCGCAAAATATTAATACTTTTACTGATGATTTACTTATCCCAACAACTGAAAACACAATTAATAATATTTACAATATTATAAAAATTCCAATATCAGGAGTAGTACCAAATTTAAATAGTTTTATATCTCATTCGACCGATTATAATTTTATAAATAATAAGCAATTGTCAGATGTGAATGATTATATATTCAATAAACCAATGATATTGATGGTTAATAATAATCAGTTGACTATAACAAATGAATATGAAAGTTTAAAAGGATTAAACTCACAACTGTTATATTTTTATAATTTAAACTTTAAAATTAACAACACATCTGTTATTAAATTAGATGAGTATACAATAAATTATGTTTGTCCAATATCAACACAACAATTTTTTGTAAAACAAAATGATGAAACTTATCATAAGATATATCGAGTAACAAACACAATATCAAGCAGTATTAAAAACAATGTTGATACCGTTTTACAAAAAACATTTAATCCAGCATTTGATGAATTTAATTTATCAACTGAATTTATTAACTTAAAATATTATTACAATGTATTTGTTGATAAACTTTGTGATAAATATTTTTTGTATATTAATGAAAATCCAGATTACATAAAAACATTTGAAATAATTGATAAATCCATTAACGAATTTAATAATTTATTTATAAATATTTTGAATACAAATAATATATATTATGGTTTAGTTTCACGTCAGATTTTAGATATGGGTTCTTATTTAAATAAATTTTATAATATATTAAAATCTTCTGTTTTAACTTTACCATTACCAACAAATTATTCAGAAAATACACTTTTTGATGGAGATTTTATAAAATTTACAAAAAGTGCTTTAAGACTAGAAGAAACTAATTTAAATTATGGTAAAGCATTTAAAAATATTGTTAAGACAACACTAAGTCCTGAAAAATATGATACTTTTATAGTTTATTCTCCATTTTATAAAAAATATTCTCGTAAAGAAAGAATTTCTGACCAATATATTAACACAATTAATAATATGTCACAATTTTTTGACAATCATATAAAATATATTAATGATAATATTGATTTTATAAATTTTTCAAATCCAAACAATAAAAAAAATAAATATTTATCAGATGATGAAATTAACCAAGATATTAATAATAATTTTTATGACTATTCTGGTAATTCAATATTAACAACACTTCATCCATTATTAGATACAACTATTGACAAAATTTATGTAAAAGACGATGAAAATAATATTGCAGAGATAACAAACTTTACAAAAACTAATTTATATGAAATTAGTACAACTGATACAATTAAAAACAGTGAAGAGAATGTTTATGATAATAATGAAATTATAACAAATGTTTTTGGTAGACAAAAATCAGATAAGTTTAATTATCATGGAATATTATCTTTAGATTCAAATAGTGAATTTATTTTTAATGATACTTATTCTGAAAAAACAGTAAACACAAGATATATAATGTTAGACAATAACAAGGTGCATAATGCAATTTATAACACAAATTTACAAAGATATGTTGTAAATAACCTCATGATTCCAAATTATCAAATAACAAACCCAGTTGAAATAGATTTGGACAATATAAAGTTGGCAAGTTCAGTTGTACTTGGTAACGCATTTACAATTAACAGAATTCAAGACGAACTTGGTAATTCAATTTTTAATTATATTTATGAATATAGTGTTGTTTTTGAAAGTTCAGTCTCATCAATTTTTACAAGCCCTGCACCAACACCAACACCACCACTACCACCGCTACCACAACAACATTCAACTCAAATTTTACTGGGTTTAGATAAAATAAATTGTACAATTCAAAAAATTTCAGATATTGAAGTTAAGCTTTATATTAGATCTTTAACACCTGTTAATCTTACTGAAAAAAGATTAGTTTTACTTTCTGATATATTTAATTCAACATCATTTTATGTTACACCAAACATAGTATCACTTCAAATATCTAGATTTTTAAAGGCAAATTATCAAATTGCACGTAGTACCACATTATTGAATTTACCTGTAAAATTATCTGAATTGTTTATACTAATTAATACAACAGGGAATAATCTAAACATTCATTCATTATATGATATATTTACTGTAAATTTAGCTCCAATTAGTGGTCAAACATCACTAGTAACAGAAAGAGGCTTTTGGTTATATTTAGATGAAAAAATAACAACTTCAACTTTTACAACCAGATTATATAAAATATCAAATAACGCAAAATTAGAAGCTGAGGACAATAATTTTATAACACTTAAAAAATTACCATCAATGACAATAAAAGACAATATTATTTATTCAACTTATAAATTATCTGAATCAACAAGACAAATTATTGAAACTAATGATGAATATTATATTATGTTGTGTAGTTTAAGTGATTCAAGATATTATATTACAAAAAAAAAAAATATTAAAACATCAAAAATTCCTCAAGGAAACTATGACATGTGGATTTTAAATAAAAACACAATTGATGTTATAAAATTAAATAAGTCATATAATTTACAACTCAACGGAAACTTGACAAATATAACAAATTTTATTGAAAACTCATTTTACATGGTAAAAGATTCTGGAAATTTAGGGAATGAGTGTTTTTATTATTATAGTTCTGGTAGTACAATTAACACAAATACTTCTTTAATAAACAACAAACCAATTCCATATTATTTAGATATAATTGGAACAAGTTCTGGTGTTATTCCTAAAACAGAAATTTATTTAGTCGATAATGATTTATTTGATGTTGTAAATTCTCAGTTAATAAAATCATATAAGAGTTACAATTGTAATGCAAATTTTTTAACAAAAACTTTAACTAATACAAGTGGAATATTTAATTTTGATTCTAATGATAATTTGTCTTTTAATTCCAAAATGATGTCTGATAACTTTAATATTGTGTCTTATAATACAAAAGAAGCTATTTTTGAAGGTTCAAATGAAATTAGTACAAACTTGATTCTTAAAGTTAAAAATTTGATACCAGAAAAAAAAATTTTAGTTCCTATTATAATTAAAAAATATGAGAATATTACCATTCCAATGATTAAATTTAATAGAAGTAATGTTACTTATACACATTCAATAATCCCAGTATTAACAACAACTTTGTCGCTATCAGGTAGGACATTAACATCAAATTTTGAAATTGGAAAAATTCAATCAAGTTATAAAATTAAGGCCTTTTCAGAATATTTACAAATATTAACAAATGCCAATGAATATACAATTATATTAAAATCTGGATATATTATTCCATCTATAACAACTACATCTACATATTCAAATACAATTTGGAATTTACAATTAGAGTTTGAAAATAGTCAGATTTTAGTTTTTTATTTTAATATTGTATTTGTTAATTCATTAGAATTGGTAGATAATTATTTAGGATTACTAACAGATACTACTAATAAAATTGGTTTTCCTCAACCAGTACTTGCAAATTTAGATGGCGAAATAAATCTAGTTGATTTACTAAAGAATTATGATTTACTAAACGAGAATATATTTAAAGCTAATTTAAATAATTTGTTACTTAATAAATTATCAACATCATATTCCATTGGATATAAATATTATGAAAACGTGCGAAATAAAAATACAACTGATTATAATCATGTGTTAAAACCATTAAATTTTCATGGAATTTTAAATATTAAACCTAAACTTATTGATGTGTTAAACCAATTCAATTCGGCAATTAATGCTTATCAGGAACAGGTCGTTTTTTATATTGTTACATACACACCAACATCGACATATAAAAATATACAAGTACAAGAAAAAAAAGTTGAGGTTATATTTAATAATTTTCAAGGAATTACAAGACTAATCGAGTTGGGTAGTTCAACAGACATTGAACCAAATTCTATTTCTATTTCAGTATCGTATCAAAATCCTTTATTTGTTAAAAATAGAATTTGTTTTTATCAAAAAACATTAACACAATATATTATAACTTCTTATGATAGTTTATATTTGGAGGCAAATGAAATAATTATCATTGATGGAAATTTTTTTATTATAAAAGGATTAAATATATTTAATGACACATATGAGGCTCAAATTATAAATTTATCGCGCGAACTAAAATATTTATACAATGGTTATTATTCATTAGGAGTATATTATAGCAAAGAAAATAGAGAACTTGCGGATATTCAACCAAATAACATCATTACATTTAATACACTTCAAGACATATCAATTGGAGATTTTTATTTGCAAAATAATCAACTCATAAGTTCTTATCAGTCAACATTAATAAATTCTACAAATGGGTCTTTATGTGGTAAGTTTTCTGAGAAATCTTTGAATATTAAATTATATTGTCTCAATAATAGGTTTTATTTATGTGATAATTTTATAAAAATAAAAAAAATGGATAAATTGACTTATATTAATAACCAAAATGTTGTTCAAATGTTTACTGTTTTAAATATTATAAATAATGAAGTTATCTTTGATTCTACTTTACAATTAACATCAGGTCAATTTTATAATTTTATTTTGTCTTATTTACCAACAAAAAGCAAGTATATTTACATTGATATTAATGGAAAAATTAATTCTGATGAAAAAATTAATGATAATATTGTAATTGGTATACAAAATATTTTATCAACAAATAAAATTGATTTGTTTTATGTTAGTAATAATAAAATTATTGGTTGGAACATGTCTGCATCATATTATTGGGTTTATTTATTAGACATAAATTATAAGAAAAATTTTATAAACTATATGAAATTGCCAAAAAATACTAATGGTTTAGTAATAAAAGATAAACATTCAATAGCAATAGATGTCATTTATGAAAAAAATAAATCCAGATTCAAAATATCTGACTCAACAAATTTTATACAAGGTTTTAATTGGTTTTTTGGTCAACCAGTTAAAGTAAATGGATTTTATTCATTTATTAGAGATATTATATTAGAGTCAGGGGTTTTTTATATTAAGGTAAATGATGATTTGTTATTTTCATCTCTTTCTGATTCTCAATTATCAACAACAATTTATATTTCATGTTCATCATCAAATAATAAAACATTTTATTTATTAAACAAATTTAGGTATAATTACGGAATTCAAATAGTTGATTATGATATGAAAATTGGAACTGAAATTGAAGTAATTAGATGTGCACTTAAAAATGATGAGTTAATTTTTATTGATTCTACAATTAATAACAAAAAAATTAAATTTAAATATGGCGTTTCAATATTAGAAAATGAAAAAGCAAATAATATTAATGGAGATTATCAAAATGTATATTTTTATAAATATTGTATGATAAATTCAGATGGATTAATTAGTAATTTTGATACTCTTATAGGAACATATTATTTACATTGCGAAAGAGATAATATAACAATCCAAAGAATTTATCTTAGTAAAATAAAAAATGGAAACAGAATTAAAACATATTCCTCGATATTATTTCCATGGAACTCACATACATTAAGTAAATTTGTAAGCATTAAATTACATTATTCTGGTGAGTTTTCATACAATTTTTCACAAATTATACAAGCAAAAAATGACATGGAAATTAACATGCGCGAAATATTAATGTTAAATATGTATGAAATTAAATTTAAAAACATATATCAAATAATAAACAATGAGTATTACCAAGAAATTATTTTTATAAACCCAAATAAAAAAGTTAACACAAACATTTACCAAAAAGTATATTTAGATGAAAATTTATTAAAAGAAATAAAAATTATTTTAAATAATTCTAGCTATTTTTTAGTAACATCAAATATTTTACCAAACAATATAACAAAAATATACACAAAAAATACAAACTACTTAGTAAAATCAAAACAAACAACAAAAAACTTTAAAAAATATAATTTAAGTGATTCTTCTTTAGATTATTACATAAACACAAAAATTTTAGATACAGAAGATTATGTTCAAACAATTAATTTATCAAAAGTTGACGAAAACTCCACAAAGTACAAATACAAACTTCTTGATAATACAAATTATATATTTACAACAGGTGAAAAATATGCAATTAATTCATTAACAGCTGTCGTTCAAAATATTGACACAAATAATTATACATTTACAACAACAAATCCCATAGACGTCGATGATGTTGAGTTTTCTGATAATTTTTATAAAATTAAATTATTAACAACTGTTTCAATTGATACATCCAGTTATTTTGATCAACTTTTACTTTTTAAAAGTGTAAAACATCTTAAATTAAAATTGTTTAACAATTGTTTTATTAAAACTATTAATATTTGTAATTATATAAAACCATGGAACAAATGGGGTTTATTATGTTCTATTAATAATACAAGTTCTCTATTAAACTTGGTAGTGTCAAATACTTGTATAAAATGGGAAAATAACGTAGTTAAAATTATAACAGACCCAAATAATAGTAATTATAGTTATTTAACAAAAAATGAAGTTTATAGATTAAGTAAATTTTTAGAATCAATTAACAGTAATGAAACAAGAAAACAAAATTATAATACATTAAAAACAAGTATTGAACCATTAATATTTAATAATTTAGATAAACTTATTAGTGTTCCTGATTTTTTTATTAATGTTGTTGATAATATTAATACATTATTAAAGTCTTTTGGATTTAATGTAATTTTTGATGGAAACAATTTAATATTTGAAAATGATACAAATCCTCCATATATAACTATTGATGGTGAAAATGAAATTGCATATGATTTATCAAATGAATATACTTACGATCCAATAACAAATAGCGTTTACAGAAATCAAAACTCATTAAGTGAAATCACCAATCAAGTTACAAATTGGATTAACAAAACAACTATTATGCAAGATAAAGAATTATTTGGTGTTGGGATAAATAAATTATTAAGATATCTTAATATATTTGGAACTCAATTAAATAAATTACTTGATGAATTTTCAAATAACTTAGATGATACACCTAACTATTATTACTTAAACCCAATAAAATTTTTAGTTAGTAAAATATGGGAAAAATATTCAACAACTGGTAATTTAATAAATCTTGATAAAGAATTTACAGACAAATTACTTTCAACTGTTACGTTTAATAAAAATAATACAAAAATTTACAATTACATATCAACTGACTATTTACTTAATATTACATATTATGGTTTATATTATTATGGATATTATTTAAGCTTAAATTATAATTTACCCATTAAAGATGAGAATATTTCGGATTTAATTGAGTATAATCCTTATGGATTTGTTAAAAAAGAACAAGTAAATGGATTAATTATTAATCCAGTTTATAAATATAAATTAAATTTTGCAACTTCAGAAATATTACCAAACTGTACTTACACACTTGATTTTTTAAATGGGGATAAAATAAATACTACTATTGACTTAGCTAATTTTGAACTTTATCCGGACCAAATTAATTTTTCATCAAATTATAATATAACACCAAATGATTTTTACATATTAAATCAAGAAAAAACATATTCTATAATTTCATCAGTGTTTTTAGGATATTTATTTAGAGTAAAATTTAGTTTGAATTACAATGTAGCACTTATTGATGAAATATTTTTAAATGGTATTAATCTTAATATTCAAAATGTGGATAATATAAATTCTTATGTTGAATTATTGATTCCAGACTCTACGCCATCAGTTAATGATGTTTTCGAATTCAGAAATCAAGAATTTGTCAAGTCATATTCAACAATTAATAACAAAGTATATTTGGAATTTGTAAATCCTGTTTTTCCTTATGTTTTGAATAAAACTTTTATTTTAATTGAGGATAAAAACTATTATCTTTATATTGATGAAGATGGAAAGTATTATATTAATTTAGCTGGCTTTTCAAATTTTACAGACTATGATATTATTGTAATTAATCAACTAACATGTGAAGAATTAACACCATTAAACCAGGTATTATATGAGTACAAATTAGACCCACCTATTTACGATACTGATTATAGACCAATTAATGATAATTATATTGTACCACTTGAATTTTCAATACTTAATCAAAATACATCATCGCCAAATAAAAAAATTCAACCATTACACGTGCATACTTTTGGCGATAATAAAGTTGTGTTTCATTATACATATGCTCAAAATTTAATACTTGTTGATAAAGCAGAAACTTTTACAAAAGTTTCACACAAGAAACGTATAGTTGAAGATTTATCAAATCAAATAGTGTCAATTACAAAACAAGAAGAATTTCTTTATTATACAAATGTTAAATATCCTGTTTGTGTCAATACAACAGCATTTGTTTATAAAAATATAATGGATGGTCCACCAAGTAGTCAAGTTTATGATATTATACCTTGGGAAGGTATTACTGAACCAAGATTTAATATTGAAAATAAAACATCAATTTATTTTAACCAAGAAAATGATTCAACATATTTTTCAATAAAAACACAATATATGGCCCAAGAACTTAAGAATAATGTTGGTTTCATTCAAAAGAATACATGGGACATTACACAAACTGATTATTCAATTGCAAATAATTCATTAGTGATTACAATGCCTGATGATTTTGTTCTAATTCTTTTACAAAATAAATCTTTTTACAAAATAAACAATTTCCAAATTCAAAATTCAGATATTAGCACATATGATAATAAGCTTGTAATAAAATGGAATCCACTTAATGGAGTTTTAACTGAAACAATTACTTTGAAACAATATTTTATTGAATCTATAGGAACTGTTTTTAAGCCTTTGGAAAATAGAAAATACATTGTAAAAATTAAATACCCATATCAGTATTTACCAACAACAAATTTATACATGTACCAATACGATGGTTTTGGAACCAAATTTGATAATTATTTATATTTAATAGAAACAACAGAACCAAGCCCAGGTCCAAATGGCTATTTCCAAGAAATTGTTCCACAATCAACAATTCAATTAATTACCAATAACACAACATTCACTGTAAAAATTTTAGATAAAGTCAGGGAAAATAATAAAATTTGTTATGTGGTTTCATGTTTTGAAAAACTAAACACAACTCAACCATATTTATATCACTTTAATAATTTTAAAATGAATGTAGTAACAAGTATTAGATTTTATCAAAATAGTTTGCAGTTTGCAAAGTTTTATTTTCAAACCGAACTTGATACTTTAAATGTGTTTATGAATGATTCAGTAAATGATTTTAAAATACTTGATGGTTTTACAACAATTTCTAACCCATTAAAGTTTTATTTAGTTTCATATGAAAAATCTGAATTAACTAATTTGTTTTATTCTAATGAATTCAAACAAAATATTAATATGAATAAAATAGTTGAATATAATCAAAATGTTATAACTACAAACATAGTACCAAAATTTAGTGATTATAGTAAATTTTTCTCATCAATAAAATTATATTTTAATGACCAGCTTGTTGAAGAGTTAAGTGAAAACACATTTTTGATTGATAAATATTTATACTCAACAGATGAAACTCGTAATCAAAAAAATAAAATGTGTGAAATTAGATTTGATGGCAAAAAATGGTATTTTTATTTACCTTTAAATTTTTGGTATTCTTGTAAACCTGGCTTATCCATACCAACTGTTGCAATGCCAAATACTCAAATAAGACTAAAATATACATTAAATGATGTTGCTTATACTTTAACCAATATTTTAACAAATACGTCAGATACAACTTTTACATTTACAAATAAACCAACTGTAAATTTATCATTAATAACAGATTATATGTTATTAGATAATTCTGAAAGAAAATTATTTGGAAATAATGCTCATGAATATATTATTGATAGATACAAAATCTATCCAGACACATATATAACAAGCGAAGAGTCTGTTGTTAAATGTAATTTTAAAGGACTGGTTAAGGATATTCATTTAATTTCAAGACCTTCATCAAATTCAAAACTCACTTATTACCCAATTATTAATACCAAATACGATGCTAAATATGATACTTATGTTAAAGCATATTACTTTTATCTTGACCTTTTAGCTTATGGAAAATATAGAACAGACGAACAACGTAATTATGCAGTAGACATTGAACAAATAAAAACAAATGAAATTAAATATGCATTATATAAAATGTCAACAAACAAAACTAGTGCTGATTTTTTCCAAATTTATAGATTAACTGAATGGTTTAGTACATGGTCAATATGGTCAGAAGACTTGTTAAAATACCTTATGTATTATGAAACAAAATATTTATATGAAATTACCGATTACAAAAGAAAAGAATATTTAATTGCAATGTACTTAAAATACCAATTTTCTAATGAATATGAAACTCAAACAATCTCACCAATTGATTCATTGTTATTTAAAGCTAATGGCAGTTCTTTATTTGCCGAAAGAGATTATACATACTTTACAGATGTTGTACCTTATCAAAAATTTAAAAATTCTTTACCAAACGGACACTACGCCTATACATTTTCATTACATCCAACTGAAGATCAACATTCTGGTCATTTGAATTTTTCCAACTTTGATGATGTGGTCATGCGTGTTAAATCAAATTCAAAGGTAAAATCTGACCCATATAGTTTATCAACAGTAGTAAAAGAATATAATATATTAAGATTTATGAGTGGACATAGTAGTTTGGCATGGTTATAAAAAAGCATATGAAATCTTCAAAAAGTTTTTTTAAACTTTCAAATGCTAAATTGCAAACCACCAATACCATTAGATGTTCTTAATATATTATATTGAATTCCATAACACCTGATTGTAACAGGATTTTGGTAATTAATCATTTTGTTTAATTTAAATAATATGTAGGCATCATCAACCTTACTAAAATTTAAACTTCCAGATGGTTGTAAATCCAATGGATTTAATCCAAACGAGTAAAAGTAAATTCCTTTTTGCGTACTTTTAATTTTATATTGATATTTTGGTAAATAAGTATAAAACTCATTACTATTTGATTCCATTCTATTTATTGAATTAATAACAAGACTATTTTTATTTACAATTTCTTCAATCGTTTCAGTGTTAGGAAATGTTGTGTAGTTAAAGTCATCATTTGCATTTGAATTTGATAATAGTACGCCGCGCCAAATTAGAAATTTAACAGGATTTGAAAAAGGTAATTTATATGTTACATTTGTTGAATACATAACTTGATCTGGAATATTTTGAACAATTGGAATAAGATATTCGTGTGAGTTATTTAAAAAATTAAATCTTTCAAAGTTATCAAGGAAAATGTAATTAATTAGTAAATATGCATTTAATAATGATGGTTTATTAAACTTGAAATAATCTTGATCTTTTACAACAATTGAATTTGGTTTAATGTTATTAATAGTTTTTGATGTATTACCAGTTAGTGAGAGATATGAATCATTTAATTTCGTTGGGACAATAAATTTTCCCTTTATGGGATTATAATATAAATTTTGTGTAATAGGGTCAAAACTTATAAATTCTCCAATATTTTTATTATTTTGAAATGTTTGTGAGAATTTTTCACCAGGTTTAAATAAGCAAAAATTATCAGATAAAGTTATGTAGTGGCTTGGAGATAATTTATAACATTTTTCAATATCATTAAATTCCACATGAATTTTAATATCATTATGAGTGAGAGCAATTAATGGCAATGCAAGCCCAGTGTCTTGACAAAACCAAAAATACAAGGGTATATAAAGTTTGTATGATTCTTTTGTTTTTGAAAAATTTGTTAATTCAGGAATATTTCCAATCATTTTATTGTAACCTGGTTTTTGACCAGTACTAATAGTTATTTCACTCCAAATATTTAACCAATCGCCATAATGTCTTTCAATTACAGAACCACCTATTTCTATTTCAATAAAATTTATTAAAGCTAAACCAATCTTATTAACCCAAGCAAATTGTTTATTAGATGCAGATGTATTTTCAAGTTGTATATTAGGTAATTCTGCGTAAATGTATGACATTCCAATTAAATCTGCATTTTTTGCTACACTAATAGTACATCTTCTACCAAAATCAGGAGTTGTTTTAAAATATTGTGGTGTTGGTTCTATTGAATAATTTGTGTGTCTTCTGTAGGCTATTTTAAAAAATGTTATTTCTGGTTGAGCAGACAAGTAAAGGTTCTCCTTACCCACAGAAACAAGTAATAAAAGTCCTAATCCCATTATACAATAATTAGAAATTCCATCTTTATATTATTTTATTAATAATAATTATTATTAATAAAATTAATTATCATGTTTTATTTTTGTTTGTTTAACTGGTTTAATTTAACCAAGTAAAGCACCAAAGTTAACAGATTTGGAATCAACATCAATAGCTTTCATTTCGGCTTCAGTTGAAGGGGCTTCTTTGTTAGCAGCTTCAGCAATGGATCTAAGAATGCTTAATAAGTCGTTTTGTTTCTTGGCAACACGAGAGAAGTATTTGTTACGGTTATCAACAAATTGTTTAAGATGATCCATGCTTAATACACTGGTAGCATCTTTTTGACCGTGAATTTCAAGTAATTTGGCATATTTTTCGGTATATAAAGAAGCTTTGTATAATTTTTCTTCAGCATTTTTAAGATCTTCAATTAACTTGTTAATTTTATCGGAATCTGATTTTTCAATTTGTTTTCCGTATTTTCCTAATCTAAGTAAAAGACCAGCAAAGTGTTGTTGAATAATGTAACTGGTATGTTTGGTAGTATCAGAAACTTTAGTTTCTAAGTCTTCAACAGAGCCACCACCAGACATAAGGTTAAGTTTAGTAGCATAACCGTATAAACCAGGATATCCAAGAGTGATGCTTACTCTGGCATTAGCATCTTTAATACCATTGGCTAATTTATCAATTGAACTGACGGATAAAGTAGGAGCAGCTAAACGAGCTTTAACACCCATTTTGTGTAATCTGCTACCGACAAAAGCATCAGGATCGTTAATTCTTCCAGCATCAGTAGCACCAGAGTAGTCTTTGTTAAGGATGGCAGGGTTGGAGTTAACTTTCTTGACTAACATGTTAAGGTAACCAATAAGTTTGGTATTACCAGCAATCTTTTTAACATCAGGTTCAGCTAAAGAGCCGCTAGATCTTCCTTTAGTAAGTTCAACAAGACCGGCAATCCAGGCATCAGTGGACTTGTATTTAAGGAGTCTACGGTTAGCAGTGTTGTCCCAAACTTGTTCCATAGGAAATTCAAAGGCATTAAGAGTTTGAACAGCCATGGCAGGTAACATAGCATCAACTTCTTTGACAGCATCAGTCCAGAAATCATCATTGTCAAGATATGCTTTGCATTTCATAACGTCTTTTCCGGATAAGCAGTCGCGTAAGTAGTCGGCACAAGACTTTCCTTTAGTAACATCAAAACCAGTACCTAAGCACTTTTTAGCAGTATCAAGTGATTGGAAAGCAGGGGAACCAGCATCAACACGAACTTCGGCACCAGATGCGTCGCGCATGTAAAGTTCGGAACCTTTGCGATAATAAGTTTGACCAGCAGTTTGAACTTCATCATTCCAGAAACTAGAAGGACCAACTGATTGAGTAGCGGAAGCGGCATGAGCTTCAAGTAAAGTTCTGAGCCAGAATTTGTCGAATCTGTAACCAAATTCAGTAGCTTTGGAACCAGCACCGGAACTAGCACCGGATACCTTGGCTTTAAGAGTAGAAACATCTGCTCCTTTAAAAAGGTCAGAGAGGTTAGCAGCAGTTTTGTATTTTGCATCAGTAACACCACTCCAAGTAGTGACATTGTCTAATCTTGCAGTACTTGGAGAAACAGAGACAAAAAGGGCTTTAAGTAATTGTTGGACAAAACGTTGTTCAGCATCGGGTGTTGCAGTGCCAGCATATTTGAAAATATCACGAATTGCAGTGTCAGTTACAGTGTTTCCTTGGAGACGAGCACCTAAATCTTGGGCAAAGGTTTCCCATTCGGAATGGATGGCATCGCCAGCAGTACTATCTTGATTTTTAAAGTATTGGTTTTCAAATACGGCGGATTTTTTTGTAATAGCTACGGTTGTGCCATCAAATTGGTTTCTTAATTCGTCAACGAATAATTTGGCACGGTTATCGGCAGTATTACCAAATAGGGGAACTAATTTAGCATTTTCAGTATTTTTGGACATCAAATATATATAATATACTATAGAAAAAAATTTATTAGATTTTTTTTTTAAATATTTTTAAAAATAAAATATTTTTATCTTAACTATGTTATAATAATGTTAAACCAAAATTATTTTGGGCTCCCATTATGGGTTTGGATAATTGTACTTGCTATTGTTGCATACAGCGTTTATCAATCATGTGAAAAACCATTAAAAAAACCTGTTGTAAAAACCGAAGTTAAAGATGATGAAGTAGATGAAGTTAAAGAAGGGTTTGCAGTTGTTGCAAGAAAAAAACCAAAAAGAAAACCTATAATAAAAGTATTTAATTTTAACACAGACTGGTGTGGTTGGTCACAGAAATTTAGACCAGAATGGGATGGATTTATGGGATATGTTGCTAATCCTGCAAATAAATTAACACATGTTAAAGCTTATGATATAAGATGTGACGAAGATAAAAATAGTAAAATGTGTAACGAATATGATGTTCCTGGATATCCTTATGTTGTTATTGAAGTAAATGGTTCAAGAACATCATATGAAGGTGAACGCACTAAAGATGCATTAGTTGCTTATGTGTCATCAATTTAAAAAACAATTTTTGATTTACTTTAACCTTTAAATATTAAATTAAATCAAATACTAAAACTATTTAAACCAATTTTATTTAATATATATTATATAAGTAGTAATATGTCGAAAATTGAAATTGATTTTAATAGTTTGAAATATAACCTATACGAAATTCTTAATGTAACTCCGGATGCCGATGACAATAAAATTAAAAAGAGTTTTATGAAAGTAATTAAAAAGTTCCATCCTGATAAAAACTCGGACTTAGAAGAAGAAATTTATTATCATGTGATTATGGCCAATCAAGTTCTTTTAAATAAAGACTCCAGAAAAAAATACGATGAATTTTTATCTGGTCGTGCTGATACTTTTATGGAACTAAGAGATGGTTTTGAAAAAAGTATGAAGGAAATTGAACAATATTTCCCTGACAAAAATTCATCTCAAGCACAATTTTCCAATAAACTCGATGAACTAAATAAAAAACATGGTTATACATCAGAGATTGACTCTATGTCTGTAATGGAACGATTTGAGAAGGCTAGACAAAAACGTGATGAAATTAAAATAGAAAAAGAAGATATTCGCGACGAAAAGGACTTTAATGCTAAATTTGAATTTAACAAAACCGATGGTAAATTTAAAGATCAAATTGTTGAGTATCATGGAGCACCAAGTGAATTATCAACTTATGTTGCTGGTGAACATTACACTAGTTTAGCAGATATGGACAAATTATATTTAGAAGATTCAATTCAAAGTTCTCGTTATTCAAGTTTAGACAGGGCATTTTCTTTACATCCAGTTACTAGCAATTCCGATGCAAACAAATCTCTCGAGGAAAGAATGAAAGAATACCAATCCCAATCTGATTTATTTAATAGCATGAAACCAACTGATTTTTCAAATAAAAAATTCGATGAATGGTAAAATAATTTAATTACTAAACATATTTATTAAACCTAATAGTTTTAATAAATATTGGATTAAGTTGATTTGGTTTCAGATTCAGTTACATTTGTTGTATTTATTGTATTTTCCTCAATATCTGTCTGAGTTGATGCATGTGAAAATTTTTTTTTATTTAATTCTGCTTCAACATTTTCAATAATTTCATTAATAATCCCGGTGCAAATTTTTTTTGGATATTCTTCAACAAACTTTTTTGCATAAATTTGGCCCAGATTTATAATTTTTAATTTGTTTTCAATTGTTAAATCAAACTTAATAACTTCATTTGCATAATTATCAATTTGTATCACGTTTTCGTGATAGTCTGTATCTTTAAAAGTTATGGTATCGGTTACAATACCCAAACATCCAGTCACAATAGTAGCAATTGAATCTATTGAATCAATTGAATTATTGTTTTTAATGTACAACCCCAAAGTAGTTTTTTTATTGCAATAATTTATTGGAAAATTATTTTTTACACCACCATCAACATAATAACAACCTTTATACAATACCGGAGTAAAAAATACTGGTATTGAACAAGATATTCTTACTGCTGTGATAACTGACATTGTTGGTGTACGTTCCCAACTAAATGCTTCTTCGCAACATTTTGTAAAGTTTGTTCCGATTATAACAAGGGTTTTTTTCGTTACTTGATAAAGGTTTTTAAAATTTATATCATCAATGCCAAGTTTTTTTTTTAAAAAAGATTTTAAAATAAATTCAAACCGTTCGCCATTACTAATACCAAATTTTAAAAACACATTCTCAACTGAAATATCAGGATCCATTTTTTTAAAATCAAAATCAATTACAAAATCTCCTATTTCAACAGGTGTGTATCCAATTGATAATAATAATGCTAATATTGAACCAGCTGATGTACCAACCCAATTAACTATTTTTTTAATATCAAGATAATTTGTGTTGTTTAAATAGTCTAATGCTCCAACAAATGAAAATCCTTTTATACCTCCACCAGACATGCAAATTGTATCAATTTCCATTGGTTCCAATAGTAATTTTAATTTAAAAACACGTTTATTCTTTAAATAAAATCTAACTAAATTTAATGGTAAAAGCTGATGAATTAATTAAACAACAAAAAGAAAGAGAAGATAGAAAATACTTAACTTTTGATAAAATTTATACTCATGTTGAAAAAAAAATTTGTTTGGCAAGCTCAGGCAATTATTATTACACATGGTTTCAGGTTCCAGAAATGTTAATTGGTTTACCAAGTTACTGTTATAAAGAATGCCAATCTTATATAATGAGTAAACTAAAGAAAAATGGATTTGAAACAGAATTTTTTGAACCAAATATCATATTAATAAAATGGTTTCCAAAAACTAAAAAATAAAATGGTTTATAAAATCAAATTAAATATTTTCCAATAAAATTAATTTGATTTTGTCATGTTATTTATTAAATTAAAAAACAACAAAATTGAAATACCAATAAGGATTAAAACTATAGTATCTCTGTTGTCATCAATAATGTCTTGAAAATTTTCAACAATTTTTGGTCTAAAATAGTTTCGCATTTTATTATGGCATTTTCTACAATTACGTATATGGTTTATAAAAGAATCACAATCATATAATTCATCTAAATGATGGTCATCATTTTTTGTTAAAGTTTTTGTTGGTTGGTAATTTGTTCTATTTTGGTTTGTTGTACTTGGTGTGTTATTAAAACTTTCAACAACCAAGTCTGTTTTAATATTTTCAGCTGGTTGTGGTTCTGTGTATTTTTTTTCAACCATATAATTTTTATATTGGTTGCTTATTTGATTACACTTACCACCCCAGGCATCTTCTAAGGAACAATAGTTCATGTTCTATTGTAAAAAGTTAGATAATAATTTCTAAATTAAAATATAAATGGAAACTGATAATTTTAATAATTTAATTAAAAATAACTTATTTAAAATATTTTTATTTGGCATTGTAATTTTATTTTTAGTTGACAAAAGACATAAATTTGTATTTTTATTGATTTTTGTACTAGGTTTAATTTTACTTAAAGAACAAAATCAAATTGAAAATTTTAGCGAGAGTTCAATTGAAAATAAAATTAATAAAATAAATCCTATTGATTTATCTTATGGACATAAATATGATATAATTAAAATAGATGAAATTACAAATAAGTTAGTATATTTATGCAAATATTATGAACAAATTAATAAAGCAGTAAAAACAAAACTAGTTGATATTTATAAAGAAATTAAACAAAATGATGAGCTTAAAAATTATCTCAAGTTTATTAATTTGGTTGACGATAATGGTGTTCCTCTTTTTATAAATGAATCTCCAGATGTGTCGTTATTTAATCAAATTAAAATACTATTAGTTACTTTACCAAAAAAAGAATAAAAATTATTTAAATTTATTTTTTTATCTAAATAAATATATAAATGATTTCCGAAGTTTTCGATAATAAATACGTAACAACTGGTATTACTGTTATACTTGGTTTATACGCCGCCCTTTTAGGTCCTAATTTGCCACCTTTTGTACAAAACTTATTTTCTAATACTATTTTTAGAATTTTAGTATTGTTTTTAGTTGTTGTTAGTGGTAACAAAGACCCTAAACTTGCAATTATGATTGCTGTTGCATTTGTATTAACTCTTGACTATGTTTACGCACAACAAGCAAAAGAAGCATTTAGAAACATTGAAAAAATGCGCAATGTTAGATATTAAAAATTATTGGTTTAATACCAAATAATATTATTTAAGTTAAAGTATTTAAATAATATTATTGCGTTAAGTTAAAGGAAAGAATCTTAATATTATTATAATGTCAGAGTCAGAAACATCATCAGATATAAAAGTTAAATATCAAAATGCTAATGGCGATAATTTACTAGAAGATAAATCAAATGATAGAAAACAACAATCAACAGATACTGATTACTATTTTGGAATGATTGCAAATCCAGCTAAAACACAACAACTGCAAAAATCAGATTCAGAGTCTTCAGAATTAAATCAATTATTAAATAATACAGATACATCAAGTTCTTCAAGACGTTCAAGTAGTTCTTCACATTCACGTAAAAGTTCATCAAGTTCTAGTTCTAGTTCTTCAGAATCAGAAAGAAGAAAATCATCAGAATCACGTGAAAAATATGATAAAATAAGTGTGTCTCCTAAACCATCACCAAATTCTCAACAACAATCGGCAATTCCCAAATTTACTCCTTACGCTTCTCAAAACTCCTCAAATCAAAATGGGTCAAATGTACCACAAAGTACTGCTGAAATTAAACCAGTTGAAAAGCGCGAATTAACACAACAAGAAATTCGCCTTAAAAAAATAGAAATGATAAGAAAACTTTGTGAAATTAAAGCAAAGGGTTTCCAACTTTCAAAAGAATATGATTTTAATTCTTCACTTGAAGAAATGGAATATGAGTATGACTTGTTAAGAAGTTTTGCAGATAAAAGAAATGGCGTCAAAATTTTTAAAGGAGGTATTTTACAAGCAGTTTCTGTTATTGAATTTTTAAATGACAAATATGATCCTTTTGATTTCCATTTAACTGGTTGGGGTGATCATTTAAATGTGGAAATTGATTCATGGGAAGACGTACTTGAAGAAATTTATGAAAAATACAAAGGAACTGGAAAGAAAATGGCACCCGAAATTAAATTATTATATTTAATGATAGTTTCTGCTTCTGCTTTCCATATGACAAAAACTCAAGCATCTAAATTACCCGGCTTGGATTCGGTATTATCAGCAAATCCTGGACTATTAAGTAAAATTATAAATCCTGGAAAAGGCGAAAGTTCACAATTTATGACTCCACAAGAACTAAATATTGAACGTCAACGTGAAGAACTAAGAAAAAAAGAAGCTGAATCTAAAAATCAACTACAACACCATATGAATCAACAAATGCAACAACAAATGCAACAACAACAATATATTAGTCAATTAGAATCTCAATTAAAACAACAACAACAACAAATAAATCAATTTCATTCAGAACCTCAGCCGGCAAATTCTAAACCTCCTGTAACTTTACCAGCTACAATTCCTGCTAATCAATTAAGACCTGTAGCACTTGATGTTAGAGCTCCTAGCCAAGTTAAAGATATTTTAAATAGATTACATAGTGTTCAACCAACAAATATAAAAGCAGGTGCTACAGAAACACAGGATGAAACATCTTCAAATAATGACAGGTTAGTTTCGGAAGCTACTGTCAGTGAGTCAAATCCTAAGAAACGTGCTGGAAGAAAACCAAAATCATCTGGAATATCAATTTTCTAAATTGACTATTAATATTAATTGTTTAATTATTATTAATATTTGTATCTTAATTAACAAATTAACTAAAAATTTCTGAAAGAAAATTAGATTCTGATTCAGTGTTTCCACCTTTTAATTCACCAACATCTAATTTAATTTCTTTTAATGTATTTGTTGTTGATTTAGTTGTTTCAGTTAATTTGCCAATGTCTAATATCAATTGTTCTTTAATTTTTTCTAATTTCTCAATATTAGATGTTAACTCTTTTAGTGTGTCTTCTTTAATTTTCATTTCTGTTTCTCTTGCTACAAGTTGTGTTTCTTTTTCTTTTAACAAATCTGATTTTGTTTTAAGTTTATCAATAATTTCTCTTACTGAATCCTTAATTGAATCAACACTATTAACTTCAAGATTAACCATTTCTGATGTTGTACTGTTAACAACAGATTCAGGTACAGCACTTGATGTTGCACTATCAACTACAGTACCAGATTCTGGTACAGCACTTGAAGTTGTATTATCAGATAATCCATCAGCACCGCCAAACATAAAATTATTAATTTTTCCCATTAGTTTTACTACCTTTTCTTTTGAATGTGTTGTAATTATATTATTTATTTCACTAATATGAGTTTTACCTTGTGTGGCTTGTTGAATTAAGTTTTGGTTTTTAGATTGTGATAATGATTTCATATGATTATAAATTATTTTAAATTCATTTTTACTAATAGTCATTTATATATACTAATAAATAGATAATTTTTAACAAAATGACAATTTCTTTAAATGTTTTTTGTCTTAAACTTAAAGAATTGTTTACTAGAATAATAATGTCAGAAATAATTCCAAAAAAGAAGCGAGGAAGAAAGCCAAAAAACTTTAGCATTATTCAAGCAAAAAATGAAAACCCTGTGTCAGAAGAATCTGTAAATTCAGAAGAAGAAAAAGTAATATTTCATTTACCAATAACAATAGATGAAATTAATTCTAATGATAATAATGATATGGGTATTTTTATAAAATCGGAAAAAGATTTAAAAGAATCAAAACTAAATTTACAAAAGCTTAAATCTTCTGAAGATTCCGATTCAACAGAAACATTAAAAACATCTGTTAACAATACAATTACAAATACAATTGGAAACAAACTTGGTCTGAATAGCTCGGTTAATAAAATAATAACAACAAACTTAAATTTCACACAAAAGACTAAGTGTTGGTGGTGCAGAAATTGCTTTAGTACACCAGCATTACAATTACCAGAAGATTATTACAATGAAACGTTTTATTGTGTTGGTAATTTTTGTAGTTGGAATTGTAAGAAAGCATTTAATCTCGACTTAAATGATACATTAACATGGAAAAGAGATTCTTTAATAAATTTAATGTATAATAAAACTTATGGACAATATGTTGATATTATACCTTCTCCTCATTGGATGTGTTTGGAAGAATATGGTGGAAATATGACAATAGATGATTTTAGAAAATCAGCTATATTAAATACAAAAGAATATTTGGTGTTACATCCTCCATTAATTTCACGTCAAATGCAAATTGAAGAATCTTATAAAACAAATAAACTAAAAGAAGTACCAATTGACAAAGTAAATAAAATTTATTCTGAAATTGATTCTGAATATGCAATTAAACGTAATAAACCAATTCAGTCAAACCAATTAAATTTGGAAACAACAATGGGATTGATTAAAAAGAAAAAGTCAAAGGGTTTTTAATTAAATAATTTATATAAATTAAAATTTTATTTTATATAAAATAAACTAATTTTCATTATTCAGAAACTTTAGCAACTTCTTCTGGAATTGCTTGAACAAAAACTAATTTAAGTCCAAGTTTTTTAATTTGTTCTTGAAGATTCCTAATGAGGTCATGATGGTCATCCGGACACGAATCAGCAGTTGTGGTCTCAAAAATAAAATTAGGAGCTGTAGAATATTTGAAGCTAAACTGATAGTTTAGTGACCCTAAACAATTCTCAAGAAGTTTTTTAGTACTTGTCATTCCCTCTTGTGAAATAATCTTAATGTTTGAAGTAATTTTCTTTGGCCCCTTTTCCTTTCTCTTTTCAAAAATACCTTTTAGCGCATCTTTTATTTCTGAAGACAACCCAGCAACTTCACACCAGCCATCAATTTTCTCCTCGAAATTTTCAGAAAAATATCTCCAAAGAGACACAGGTTCATCGTCATTGTCGTCATTATATTCTCTTCGTTCTGAATCAACAACATGAACTAGTGCTTGCCAAATTTCAGCATAGTTTGTTTTGGTAATTGTACACAGAGATGTAATTAAACTCTCTAGTAGTTTGTTTTCACTAAATCCAAGCAATAGTTTTTCCTGAATATCTAACGGCGAGAGATTTTTCTCTGTAAAATATTCATCTAGGTATGCTGTTGATAAGTTTACAATTTTAGCTTTTTCATCAACTTCATCAACGCGCGCAACCATTTGCTTATTTAATGGGACAATTTTTCCCCAACTTGAAATCTTTCTCTTTTTCGAAGCATCTGAATAGTTCATCATGCCGCGATAAGGATACTCAATTAGTTTAGCATCAAAGAAAGAGTCAAGTCTTTCAGTAAATTCAACGAGAACAAGCTCGCCGACAGTAGGATTTATAGTAGAATAGTATTGATAATCTGACATTATTGATATTATTAATAGCAAATAACAATAATAATTTCAATTTTTTTACTTGTTGATATAATAAAGTCCTGTGGCTCTTGTAAACAAGAGGCTCACAAATTTAAACCTCGATTTCAACATTAACTTTCTTCTTTTGTTTTGTTTTCTTAATAACACCCGATTCTAATAATTTGGTTACATTGGATTTCTTGGTTGTTTGAACATTTAAGCTTGTGTTTTCTTGTACAGAAACTGGACTTTTACTTTCTAGTTCTTCTATACTTTTAATTTGATTTTTACTTGGTTTCACAGGTGCTGGTTGAAGCACATTAGTATAAAAATATGCACCTTGTAAAAAAGAGTCAGCTAAATCGTCACGTTTTTTAAATAAGTTAAAATGTTTAATCCAATCCGGTAAATGCGCAATCAAATCTAAACAATACTTAATTCCAAGACTTTTAGTTAATTTATATGCTTTTGTGTCATCTGTACTTTTTGCTTTAACTAATTGTTTAGTATCACCTTCTGATGCTAATTTTAGTTTATTTGATGGAGACATAAATTTTACTTGGGTAATTTTTGATTTAGTAATTGGTTTATCAATAATCCCTCGAATTAAATAATAATCATATAATGTTGAAGCGATTGATTTCATTCTTGGATTTTTAAAACTAGGTTGATTTTCAATTACTACATAGTCTGCTTCTAATAACCTATTTCTTTTTTCAAGTTCCATCATTAAACTATATTTTACGTCATCAAAATTTAAGGTTGTTGAACTTTTAAGTTTAAAAGGTTTTAGTTCAATTTGTTTTATTTCTGATTTGTATTTTTGTTTGGCATGTGTGGTACAATAACAAAAATCTTTATTTAAAAATGAACCTGATTTTCCACATAGTTTATCTCCACCACCCTTGAGGTGATACATACAGGTCTTACCACTTGATTTGTCACATGAAATAAAACATGACTCAAAAGGTTCAACTTCTGTATCTACTTTTTTACCATGAGTTTTACAATAATATTTGCAATCTCCGTTAACTGTTTGAGTTAAACTTGCTTTTGCACCACATGAACATTTTTGTTCTTCTCTATTTGTTAAATCTATATTGTTCCAATCTAAAATACACCAATTAACATATGATGTACCATCCTGTTTTGTAAATTTCTTTTGTGTTAATAAGCAATATGATAAGTGAATAACTCCAACGTCAAATGACAAAACAATAGGATAATTTTCCCCATTCATTTTATATGTACATATATATATTTTTATTCTGTTAAACTAATATTAATAAAAAATGTTGCTTAAAGAAAAAATTGATGATTCTTCTTTTAATTCCAAATAAATATATATTTTAATGAGCGGAAATCTTGAAATAATAATCGGTCCTATGTTTTCTGGAAAATCTACTGAAATTATTAGACGTATTAGACTTTTACAAAAAATAGATAAAAAAATACTTATTATAAAACCATCAATTGATAATAGATATACATCTGATAAAATTACTTCACATAATTTCGAGTCAGTTGATTGTATTGTTGTTAATAACTTGTCTGACATTACTGAATCAATTATAAAAGAACACGACACTATTGTAATTGATGAGGGGCAATTTTTTGATGATTTAGTTGAAAATGTTGATACTTGGTTAAAATTATACAATATAAATATTATTGTTGCTGGATTAGATGGTGATTTTCAACAAAAACCTATTGGAAAAATACTTAATCTTATACCTTTATCTAATAAATGTGTAAAATTAAATTCTCTGTGTAATATTTGTAAAGACGGAACTGAGGCTCCTTTTAGTTTTAGACTAGTTCAATCAAAAGAAGCAGTACTTGTTGGTGGTTCTGACTCGTATATGCCACTATGTAGAACCCATTATAATTTATTATCAAAAAATTCTGAAAAATGTACAAATGAACAAGAATTAAACATTTGAATATTATCTTGAAAAAATTTATCTTCGCTTTGAAAATTTAGTGCAACTAATTGTATCTTATTATTCCAAAAATATTTTGGATTATAATTTAATGAAAAGTGTCCATAAATATCTCCTGGTGGATAAACTCGTTGAATTTGATTTACTTTTTTATTTGAAGCTACCAATTCCAAATTTGCAGAATTATTCAAATAGTAACCATCACCCGCATAAGAATCAAAAATATCCATCAATTCTTCATTTATAATATTGACATTTTTGCTTGTAGTTATTATTATTTTATTTATGAAATTACCAATTGGTTCTTGTGAAAAATGTTTTTTATTTTTTCCAATTTTATATTCAGGTGTTAGTATTTTTGTGGAAAAATTTTCTAGAATAATTTCTTTTATTCTTTTTTGTGCGAGAGAGTTTTTATTAACATTAAGTTCCAAGTCTATCCATATTGGATCAGTTGTTGTTTCTGAAAATTTTCTAATAGCTTTAATACAATCAGAAAAATACACATAACTTGTTGTAAAAATATTTCCTGAATCTAATTGAATTCCATGAGTTACAATTGGTTCAATATCTTCAGTATTTGTTCCCAAATTATTTTTTGAAAATACATCAAGTTCAATTACTCTTGCACCCATTTTAAGAGCATGTGTGATAGCTTGTACAGATGAAATATCACCATTTTGATAGCAAGGTAAATAAGTATTATGTGATGTATTTATAAAAAATTCATAAAATGGTTTTAATAATAAATTAGGTTTAGAAATTGTTAAAGGTATAATATTTGTTTGTTTGTAATTGATTTTTAAACAACTTGAAACTCTATTTGGATTTGATAAATTTAAATAAAAATTAGTAAAAACAAATAAAACTATCCACATACTCCAATTGTAAAAATTCCAATAGTTTTTCTCCACTTTTTTTTTTAAAATAAAAATTCCCAGTAAAATAATTATTACCATAATTAATAACACACTTTTGATATCGTTCATTGTTCCCAATAATATTAACAAATAGAAATAATATAATTTGTGGATTTACATGTTTAAAAATATTAGTTAAAACCACTGTTTTGCCCCATTATCCTATAGTTAACCTATTTAAAGACTTGTGTTTTAATATAAAAAAATGAAAATTAATATTTAAAGATTTATTTCTTTAACTATATAACTAATGTCTATAAAATCAAGATGGGATACTTTCGAGTTTACAGATTACCTCAATGTAGAAGATGTGGAGATTAAAAATCTCCCAGCTGGTATCAGCGTATCAACTATGTGTGCATCGTGTAAACTTAACACTAGGTTAAATATACCTAACATCGAAAAGTACTTGCAATTAAATTCAGATGATATTTTAACTGTAAAGATGAACAAAGAAAGGATGAGAACTCTTATTGCAATTAAAAATAAACCTAAACGAGTTAAAAAGTCTGAAGTAAAATCAAAACAAAAAGATACTTCAAAAAATCATTTTTATAATCAAATTACAGTTGTTGTTCGTGTTGGCCAGGGTCAATGCAAAGACTTAAATGAAGCACCTAAAATAAACATGAAATTATTTAGAAATGGTTCGGTTCAAATGTCCGGTTGTAAATCAATTAAGAACATTAATATCGCACTTAATAAATTAATAACAAAATTAAAAGAAGTTAAAGCAAAAATTGAGGATGGAAAAATTTGTGAAAAAGAGTTTATTGATGACAGTGAAAACATTACTGTAAAGGATTTTAAAATAGATATGATTAATTCTAATTATCAAGTAAATATGCAAATTGACAGAGACAAGTTATATAATTTACTTCTTAAAAAGAAAATTAAATCTTCTTATGAACCATGTATACGCGCATGTGTAATTATTAAATATGTACCTATTAAAGAAAATGTTGAGCAAAAAGAAGTCAGTGTATTTGTTTTCCAAAAAGGAAATATTATAATTACTGGTGCAAGATCTAAATCACATATTATATCGGCTTATAATTACATGAATGAAATTCTTCTTACTCATACTGATGAAATTATCAAAAAAGATGAAAACGAAGAAGAAGAACTAATTCTTGACATTTACAAAGATATTATGAATGATGTAAACATGGGGATTATCAAAGTTTAAAACAAAAAATAAATTTTATTTATAATTAATTAAATAATTAGTTAATTATAAATTTTAATAATCTTCACTTTGTGAAAAAACTATTTTTTTATTTTCGCCAATATATACAGTATGTTCATATTGCGCGGTATATGCCCCTGGATTTACACAAGCAGGAGGATAAGAGTGAATAATTTTATTTTTCCTCAAGTTTTCCAAATGCGATTTATATCCATTAATATTAAATAATTCGACATATCTATCAGTAAAAGGTAGTGTGTTAAATTTTGTATAAATATTTTTTACTAAGCTGGTTGACTCAGCTGGTAATTTTTTAAAATTTTGTTTATTGTAATTGTTTGGATTTATTCTATAAAGGGTTGAATCTGATTTTTCAATAACATGATTTACACCAGTTGAACCAAATGTTTCCACTGCATAAACACCTTCTTTAAATCTATAAGTTGATGGGAAATATCCGCGCATATCAACACTTGGTAAAAACATTCCTCCATGAATTATTCCTTGTACTATATTATGGCCTCCTAAATTATTTATTGCTTTAATAGGATATGTTTTACCATCTAGTTTAATTTCATATGATTCCATAACTTCTTGAATTTGTGCACCCCATTCAGGTATACTTACATCAACACCTATATTTTTAATACCAGTGTAAGTTGCGTCTCTTACAGCTTCAGCAAGAATGTCATATTTACTATCAAAATACACGGTAAAAGCTGAATCAATTATCCATTTGTTAGCTTCAACACCAAAATCAATTTTAACAATGTCCGATTCTTTTAGAGTTTGAGTTGAGCCAGGTGCAGGATGAAAGTGTGCAGCACATTCATTTATAGCAAGGCCAACTGGAAAACCAATACCTTTATTTACTGGTTTGGTTTCATAATTTTTCATTTGTTTTGTTAATTCTTCAGTTTTTAATTCAATTATATTTGCAATGTCAACTAATTTAATTCCTGGCCTTAAATATGGTTGTAAAAATCTTCTAACTTCTTTATGAATTTGTCCAGCTGCTGTTAGTGAACCAATCACGTCATTTTCTGATGGATATGTTGAAACAATTTGATTTGTATTAAAAAATGGATTCACTCCTTTGAGTTCAGGATAGTTATCTACAAAATTTCCAAAAGCTTTATACATTTTTTTGGTGATATATATCATTAACTAGAGGATTATCCTTTAAAGTATTTATAAAATAAGGATTTACATAATATGATGAAGTTTCAATAACTGGTTTACTCATTGAATAAACTTTTTCAATTGTATCTCTTGATGTTGTTGGCATTACACTATGATCTAAAGTTTTATGAGGGTGAGGAACATAACTAAATAATATTGGTTCATTTAATCTCACGTTTTCTCTGTCAATGTATGGACCGTTTAAATCACCTTTACCGTTTGGAGTTCTATTATATGTGGAAATTTCACGACGTTCATCAATACACATGTTTTTGGCTGCTTCATGAGATGATGGTGCTTCAATTTCACCATGAAGAGCACCAGTGTAGTCTTCCAGCATAGTTGTTTCTTTTGTTGTTGTTCTCATTGTGTCCATCAAGTCAGTGTAGTTACCCATATTTGTATTTGCAACACGACCTCCTGGTGTTTGAACAACAGTTGTTTGTTTAATTGTTGGTTTTGCAATATCAGAATAATCTTTAACATATGAAGCAGATTTATCATTAGCTTTTGTATGACCAACGTGTTGGGTTTCTTCTGTTTGTTGTCTTATTGTGGTTCTTGCACTATCAGATAAATCACGTACATAAGTTCCAGATTTGTCAGATGATTTTGTATGACCAATATGTTGAGTTTCTTCTGTTTGTTGTCTTATTGTAGTTCGTGCTTTATCAGTTAAGTCACGAACATATGTGGCTTCAATATTATTAGCATTAGCATGACCAATATGTTGAGTTTCTTCTGTTTGTTGTCTTATGGTAACACGAGCTTTATCATTCAAGTCGCGAACATATGTTGCTTCAATATTATTAGCATTAGCATGCCCAATATGTTGGGTAACTTCAGTTTGTTCTCTAATTGTTGTTTTGGCGGAATCTGAAGAGTCTCGTACGTATGTTTTTGTATTTGCATATTTTCCAATTTGTCCTGTATAATTATTAATTATGGTTGTTTGTTTAATAGTAGGTTTTGCAATGTCAGTGTTATATATTGTTCCTTGTTTAACCTCACCAACAAGGTTAGACACAATATTATGTGATGTTCCTTGACGTATTGTTTTTCTAGCTTCATCATCATTATAAATTGCACCTTGTTTAACTTCACTTTGAGCATTAATTACTAAACTATGAGATGTTCCTGGTCTTAATGTCATTTTAGCTTCATCACCATTATATACAATACCTTGTTTTACTTCTCCAACAATATTTGATACAATATTATGAGATGTTCCTGGACGTTGTGTTCTTCTTGCTTCATCATCATTGTATATTACACCTTGTTTAACTTCACTAGTTGCATTGATTACTAAATTATGCGAAGTACTTGGTCTTAAAGTCATTTTAGCCTTATCATTATTGTATATTAAACCTTGTTTAACTTCGCTGGTTGTATTAATGGCTAAATTGTGTGATGTGCTAGGTCTCAATGTCATTTTAGCTTCATTACCATTATATATAATACCTTGCTTAACTTCACTTTGAGTATTTATAACCATATTATGTGATGTACTTTGACGTTGTGTAGTTTTTGCATCATCGTTAAAATAAACAGATGAATTTTTAACGGTTGAGGTTGGACCCAAAACACTTTGTTGTTCCATTGTTTGTCTTTTAGTTACTGGAAGAACCATGTCATTTGAAAACACATAAGTTTTTTGCTCAGTACTAGGACCAAGAACATTATCATTATAAATCATTAATTCGCGAGCAGTTGTTAATGGAACGTCTTTGTAGTCAATAACATAACCAGATTGAGACATATTTACAGGTGCCTCATATTCAATATTAGTAGTTAATCTTTGATTTTCATATGCAGTGAATGATTTTGCATTTGTCATAACAGGTTTATTATATACAGCAGTAACTGCATGTGTGTTATCATTCATGTAATTTTCTCTTTTACTTGGTTCAAATCTTGTTTTACCTTTGTCTGGACCATCGCCAATATTTGTGTTAACAGCATGACCTGGATTATAAGTTTCTTTTTCATTTCTCATAGTAGTAACATTAGTGTAAGTTCCTGTTTGTTTAGGAGCATCAAATTGAGATTTGGATGGCATTAAATCGTCAAATTTGGTTTCTCTGAAATCTGGTAATTTAAATTTGGTGAGATTTGGATCTGGTCCTCTAAATTCGCCTTTTTTAACTGCTTCGTTTCTTCTTCCTTCGTATGTTGTTTTTTGATTAATATCACTGCGTAGTTCATCAACATTTTTAGGATTAATACGATAAACTGCATAATTACCTGATTGATTCTTGTCATCAACACCAGGACGTACACGTACGTTGGTTTCAAATGGAGTATTTCCATAATTATTTTTATTTGAAGGTAAATATCTATCAGCAATCGAATTAGTAATAGATGGCATACCATGAGTAAATGTTAAGTCTGCCATGGGTTCAAACAAATGATGTTTTTCTTTTTTTGGAGTATAATATTCAAAAGCCCCAGTAAATGTTTCCAATTTTCTTTGTGTTCTATCTGCGTTTACATCAAAATCACGTCTTGATGTATTTGGTGTCATATTGTTATGTACAAATTCTTCTTTACTTACTACATCATAGTGCATATCATTATGTGCAAATTGTGAATAACCATTTGCAAAATCTAAATTTCTTTGTAAAGAAGAATTAACTCCGGATATGGTTGTAAATGATTCATTAATACCAACTGGTACACTTATATTATCAAAACGTAAATCATCAAATTGATTTAAAAATTCAGGTTTCATTTGATTTTGTCTTGCTTGTATTTGTTCTATCATATTCATTTTTCCACTAATATTAGAATTATACACAGCATCAAGTTTCTTTGATGCTTTATTCTGTGCCAATGGACCTAATAAAATACTTGACATATTATTATTAGATACATTTTATTTTTAACTTTTAACTTAACTAACTTAACTAAAAATACCAATATTAATACTAGAATACATTAGCATTTTATCAAACAAATAAAATTTTTTAACTTAAATTATTTTTTGTAATTAAGCATCACAAGTTTGTTTAGCAGTTGGAATTTCTTTAGGTAAAGCATCGCCTTTATCCCAAAATTCTTGTGGTTGTAATTTAAAGGTATCTTTAGAATATAATCTTGAATTTAAACCAATGCGATCACCTGATTCTTGAATATGGCATTGAGGGTTAACATGTAAGTAAGGTTCAAGCATAAGGTCGGTTAAACTCATTCCACGATAGTTATCAAGAGGATGAGTAAATCTAGTGTCTTCAGGAGTTAATTTGTTTGAACATACTGGTTTATGTTCTAGTTTAACATTGGCAAGAGGATTTGATTGTTCATTTGTTTTACCTAGTCTTTGATTTCTCCATGAAAGTTGTGATTCAGCATCAGCCATGTCTTTAAAACATAAATCCATGGGTTTTTTAACTAATGATACATCAGACTTTGCACCAATTGGTCCTGAATAAGCATAGCATTGGTCGCAGTTTTCAGCAAAAGGGGCATATAATCTGTAATCGCCAGGTGCAGTACTTCTTCCCATTTGAAGATCGTAAGCACTGTTATCATATTTAGTTCTATTAAATGACATTTAGCCTATATTATAAGATAAGATTTTTTTTATAACTTTTTTAAATTCTGATATAAAAAAAATAATTGTTAAAAATTAGATATTTCTTGTTTATTTTTCACCTTCGGCTTTTGTTCTAACAACCATAGGGCAGAAATTGATACCCAAATTCTTTTCATTTAACATGTTAGATTTAGGTTTTTCTAAGTTGTTAGGTGTGATGTAGTGAATGTTTTCACACATGGCAGCAGGAGAAAATTCAGGAGTTTTAAATTCCTTGGCGGGGTTAAATTTTAAACTGGGGCATAAAGTACCAGGTCTATTTAAACCATATAATTCATTTTCAACATCGGCACGGGCTCCAAATTCGACAACATTAGTGAAATCACCTGCTGGGCATTGTTTGCAGTTTTCGTATTTGCCTTTGAACAAGTTGTATTCTAATGGACCAGTGCTTTCTTTAATTTCAGTAGCATAAGCGCATTTATCGTAAATTAAGCGATTAGAACTCATATTATATATTATTATATTAGAAAAAAATTATATTTATCAAAAACAAATTAATACAAATTTAGAATTAATTTTTTTCTTAAATATAACTAAACTTTTATTTTATAAACCCATTGTAGCACAATTATTTGGACTAACCCTTCGGGTATTATTTCTGGTTTAATATAAGATAAATATAATAGTTCTGCTAATTCTTGTTTTAACTCCTTTGTATTTATTCTAATTTTGTTTTTTAATATTTTTAAAATGGAATATTTTACTTCAAGACTTATTAACCAGTTTAATTTAAGGTTTTGATTTTGGTCTATAAAAGGTACCAAATTATAAAGAATTATTTCTAATGGTTTTGTTGGACATCCTAGCTTAAATGCCAATGGATAACTAAGTTCGTCTTTTAAAATATCAATAAAACTTTTTTTTGAATCTTCGCTAAAATTAGAAACCATATAATCAAGTTTTTTAATAAAATCTTTTACTGTAATTTTTTCCATTGATATTGTTGAATTTTTTGGATTTGAATAATCTATATCAATGTGTTCTTCTGAATTAATATAGTTAAAAACAAATTCTAGGTTTTTTATTTTCCAATTTTTGATTTCATTAAACTCCATAACTTTTTTTTCTATCAACGCAATATCAATTTGTTGAGAATTATTAAAATATTTTTTCCCTTCTCTAAATTCTAAATGCTTCTTCATGTCTGCCCCATATGCTGATAAAAAATTAATCATATTTGGGTCTTTTTCTAAACATGCATGTTCTAGTAATGTATGACCAAATTTATTTGTCTGGTCAACTCCTGCACCAAGTTTAAATGACTCTCGTAAAAATCCAGTATCTCCAAACCTAATTGCATAATGTAATGGCGTTAGTCCATAATCATTTATAATATTAAAATCAACATCTCCATAATTATATGATTTTAATTTGTGAATATCTCCTATTTCTACCAACTCAAAAAGTTCATTATCTGCATCAGGTGATTTTACTTTTTTAATATTCGGTTTATCAATTGTAATTGCAATTGCTTGGGTTAAATATTTACTACATTCTGTTTCTGTTTCATCAATAAGACCAATAAATTTGTCTTCTATTTTAATATTTTTTTCTTTAAGATCATTTAATATTTTTATACATTGTTTAAAATATTCCATTGACTTATCAGTATCAGTATCATAGTATTTCTTTGCAGTTAGGTATGATTTTAAATATTTTAATACTTTTTTATTATTTGTGTCAATTTCCATATTTTTTATTATTATATTTAACTAAAAATTAAATTTAAATTAAACGAAATAAAATAACTCAAAAAAATTGATTTAAAAAATATTTTCAATTATCTAATAAGATTATAATTATGAGTAAAATACAGAAGCTTATTGAATCTGGACAAATATCAAAAACAAATACAAACCCAAAATCAATTAAAAAACCCATTGATACATCAAACCAATTTGAGTTGGTTAAATCAAAAAAATATGATTTTGAACCAGTAAAACCTTTACTTAAATGGGTCGGTGGAAAAACTCAAATTTTAGAAAAAGTTATTGGAGAATTTCCGTCAACTATTAAAAACTATCATGAATTATTTATTGGAGGTGGTAGTGTTTTATTTTGCTTATTGGGTTTAATTAAATCTGGAACAATAAAACTTACTGGAAAAATTAATGCTTATGATTTAAATTCAGATTTAATTACATTATATAAAATTGTGCAGTCAAAACCAAAAAAGTTATTTACTGAAATTACTGGAATAATTAATCAGTATAATGATATTGAAGATTCTGACGGTGTTAAAAATAAGAAACCATCAAACATTGATGAAGCTCTTACGTCTAAAGAATCATACTATTACTGGATAAGAAAACAATATAATACAAAACCAGAAAAAGGAAAAACTTTATCTGAAAAAGAACAAATAAAAAAATCAGCGATGTTTATATTTTTAAATAAAACATGTTTTCGAGGTCTTTATAGAACTGGCCCAAATGGTTTTAATGTTCCTTATGGTAATTATAAAAATCCTTCTATTTGTGATAAATCGCATTTGATGGAAATATCAGAATTACTTGCAAATGTTAACTTTTATAATTTAGATTTTACTGAATCAATAAAATTAGTTGAAATTGGTGATTTTGTGTATATGGACCCTCCATATGCTCCAGAAAATGAAACTTCATTTGTAGGATATACTGATGTTGGTTTTGATATTGAGTCACATAATAAACTATTTAAATTATCAAATGAACTTAAAAACACTGGTAAATATTTTATTATGAGTAATGCTGATGTTAAATTAGTTAGAGACAGTTTTTCCGGTTTTAACATTGAATCCATTGATTGTAAGCGGTCAATAAATTCTAAAAACCCAGGAGCAAAAACAAAAGAAGTAATTATAAAATCATTTTAAATTTCTATTGACTTTATTTGTTTTTTTATTTTTGACGATTTTTTACTTTTATCTTTTACTTTAATTTCTGAATTATTATCTGTGTGAGACTTTAAACATGGAAATCCCCAGTTAACAACTTGAGTAAAATAGTCCAAATCTAATGGATTAAAAACATTAATGTTGTTTTCTTTTAAAATTTTTTTTAATATAACCCATTTAATATCTTCTGAATTAAGTTTGTTTATTAAATATTCGCTTAAGGCAAATGAATAATTAATTGTATGTTTATTATCGTAATATAATTCATATTCTCTTTTTAAAGCACACCCAGCCCATAATTTTACATCTACACTACCATCAACGCTTTGGTATTTTTTTTCTAATACATTTATTGTTAATTTGTCTTGACCATTTGGTTCATTTGATTTTTCAATGCAAATAAAAGCTTCATCAGGTTTTCTAATTGATGAACTGGCATAAAATTCTTCCATAAATGTTTTTAACCCAAATTGTTTAACATAAATTAGTTTTACATTTGGATTGGATAAATTTTTTTCCATATAATAATCAGACCTTGTTGTAAATTTTTTCTTTGTGAATTTTTTTGATAAAAGCATTGATTCTATACTAGTTATATTTTCAAAGGCACCACCATTTAATGTTGTATTAGCACCTCCAGCACCAGTTCCTTTATTTTTTATATTGGGTTTTGTTGCCGTATTAATTGCAATTTGTGAAACATTCTTTGTAAGCTCTTCCATTGTACATTATTATTTATTAATGTGAAATAAAAATATTCAATTTTTAATTTTGTTTATAATTTAAAAATAAAAAAATCTGTATTGAAAACTATTTTTTAATAATTAAATTTAATTGTTTTTGTTCTTGCTTCAAAATCAGATGAATCTTCGCGCATAGTATTTACAGTAAGTTGATTTTGTTTTCTTGTTGACTCTCCACCTCTTGGTATTGGCATTACTATATGAGATGGATCTTGAAAATTTCTATCCAAATATTGAAATTGATAATCAAAAAATTGTTGACCTTCACGTACTTCTTTAAATTCTTTTGTATCATGTCTTGATGCATCACCATATCTAATATCATTTGATATTTCTAAATTACCAAACCCACGACCAGCACCAACATCTTTGTTTGTATAATAAAAACCTTCTCTTGGATTGCATTGTTCTGTTTTTAAACTATTAGTATACCTTACATTAAAATCATTTGGTTGGAATTCATCATTTAATTTCATTTGAATTTTTTCTCTTTTAGTGATACCAGGTGTAATTAGTACTGTTTCATTATCAACAACGTTAGCTTTTTTCTCTGGTAAAACCCAATGTCCATGGGACCATGTGTCTGGTTTTTCTTTTGTAACAAATTTATTTTTAGTAACAGGATTACTTTGAGTTTCTTCAGGTTTAACATGAGAACTTAAAGTAAAAGCCGAATTTATGTCTGCATAATTACTCATTAAATTAATAAATATTTTATTTATTTATTAAACTAATTTTGTTTTCACAATATTTTTATTCATCATTTTCATCCATATTTGTTATTCTTCCCCTATGATATACAGGGTCTCTGTATTTAAGACAATTATTACCAGTTGACTTACATTCTCCACTTCCACCATAACACCAGTTTGCAAATTCAGTTTGTTTATTTACAATATTGGTGTTTGGCATTGTGTAAAAATTTCTATCAGATATAAATTTACCCCAAATATCAGAAGAATCAGAAAACAAATGCATTCTAAAAGCCTGTCTTATTAAAGATTTTGCTTTTTCATATTCGCATCCAGCCAATCTACTTGGATTATCAATTAAGTCACCTATTGTATAATTCATAAATGGGTTATCTTTTGTTGGTTTATAACATGCATTTTTATTTAGTTTTTTGTCAGTTGAAACAAAATTTTCAGTTTGACCTAAAAAAAAACTAATAATAATTATTACCACTGATATTGATAACCATTTGTTGTCATATTTTAACACATACACAATTATTGCCCAATAAATTGCAAGTCTAACTAAAGAATTTATTTTTTCAATATGTGACTGATCTTTTGATGGTAAAAATTGGTCCGGATAATCCAATAATATTTTTGGATTTTCATACCATAATTCTGTCATTCAATTATTAAATATTAGATATTTTTATTGCTTGATTATTAAAAAGAAAAAAATTGTCAGAACACTTTAGTGAGCTAAAATCAAAAATTTTGATGGCGAAGCCCGACATGGTGCGTCACTCGTAAAACGAGGGTTTTCGTTTTTATTAAAAAAAATTGATGATTTTATTAATTATTCCAATTTCATATATTTTTAATGGAAGTAAACAAAATTACTATTAAACGTATTAACGGAGATTACAAGTTATTTGAAAAATCAGATCCACAATTTTTTGATGTTTTAGCTAACCCAGATAATATTTTAGAAATTTATTTTTTAATGTATGGTCGTGATGGTACACCTTATGAAGGAGGACACTACATTGGTAAAATTGTTCACAGTCCCGAGTACCCACGTAAAGCTCCTGATTACTACATGTTGACTCCAAATGGTCGTTTTGAAACAAATAAAAAAATTTGTTTGACTAACTCAAGTTATCATCAATCTGACTGGGCACCTGCTGCTTGGAATTTAGTTAGTATTCTTGAAGGTTTCAGTTCAGTTTGGCATTCGGAAATTAAAGAGGATAAACACGGTATTAGTCACATTGGTGGGACACCTCCTGAACAACTTAAAAAACTCGCAAGCCAATCAGTTGAATATAATGTGACTAATCTTGCTAACCTCTATCCACGATTTCCTAAGGTTCAAAAAAATTATAACCCTTATGCTAAAACCACAACTACCGAACAAGCTAATATTACTGTATAGGGTTTGTTCCTAATGGAAAAAAAATTGATTTATTATTTTATTTAATTTAGAAAGTTATTTGTAATGTCAACATTAAAAGAGCTTGATTTTACAGAAATGCTAAATTTTTCAAAACAAATGCAGCAATACTATTATTCTTGTCGCTTAGAAAAACAACCAGATGCAAATTCTGTATGGAAGTGTGCAAAATTTGCTAATTTGTCAGATGCTGAAAAATTTGCATCAGAAACAAATTCAAACACTCAGTTAACAAGAATTATTCCTCACAAATGTGGAAATCCATTTGAGTATTTTGAAAGTAGAGTTGTTTATGATAAAGTAAATTATCCAGTTGAAATTATTAAGATTGATAACGAAAAATCCGAAAAAAATTGAAAAAAATTATTTTATTTAATTTGATTATTAATGTTAATGGCTTTATTTGATAATATTAACATTAATTACCAACCAGTTTACTCGCAGTTTGTTAACTTGGATTTAAGCGACTGGACTCGTATGATTAAACTATTTTTAACTAAACTCGCAGAAAAACCTGTAGGACGAATTCTTTCGGATAAATTATTAAACTATGTACAACAAGGATATTCAATAACAATTCAAAATCATGATTTTCCAACTAATAGAACTGTTTTTCCAAAAATCAGATACACTGGACCACGTGGAGTTTTAATTGTAATTCCATCAATTCCATACTTTACAACTATCGATGTTGTTGAATCTGGATTATGTGATGATGTTGAAGACAAGTTTTTTGCTAATTTATCAGATGCAATTGCACATGAACCAGTAAGCTTTCCAATTAATCTTGATAATCATAAATTCTTGTTATCAAAAGGCAAGCAAACTGGTTTTATCAGTTTAGCACATGAGTTAATCCATTGTTTGAGGAAATGGGAGGGAATGAATTCTGAGGACCCAAGAGAAGAACCCAATACAATCTATGGTATTAAAGGTTCAGTATTAACTTATACTGTGGGACAAAAAAAAGTTTACATTACAGAAAATACAATAAGAAAAGAATGGGGTATGCAAGCTAGAGTATCTCATGATTGTAAGGAAATTTTTTGTATGTATGTTCCTTCCACTCATGTCAATTCTGAGAAATTTACAAAACAAAGTTATTTTGAATTGAATTAGTTTATTATTTTATATACATTCTCCACTTTTTTATTTAATATTTTTTGGACTAAACAAAATATTACCAAACCTATTTAAGGAGATTTTTCCAATTTAATATAATTCCAAATCAATGAATAATAAAAATTACTCTTGGGTAGAAAAGTATAGACCTGAAAACTTGAGTGAAATTAGTGCACAAACAAATGTAGTTAAATCTTTAAAATCAGCCCTAACCACTAAAAACATACCTCACTTGATATTTTTCGGTCCTTCAGGATGTGGTAAGACATCAACCATTTTAGCCCTTTCAAAAGAATTATTTGGGTCTGAAAATTATGCAGACAGAATTATTGAACTAAATGCATCTGATGAGCGAGGTATTAATGTTATTAGAGAAAAAATTAAAACTTATGCTAAACAATCTGTTAAAAATATTAAAAATGCACCACCTTGGAAAATAATTATTTTAGATGAAGCAGATACAATGACTTCGGATTCTCAATTTGCTTTAAGAAGAATTATGGAACAGTACTCAAAAATTACCAGATTTTGTATTATTTGTAATTACCATAATAAAATAATTGACCCAATTATTTCTAGATGTTCCCTTTTTAGATTTAAACCAATTGATTCAGATGAAATAATTGCAAAACTAAAATATATTTGTGCCTGTGAAAAATTTACTTGTCCAGATAAATTACTTGTGAAAATTGTTGGTATTTGTCGCGGGGATTTACGTAAAGCAATTAACTTGTTACAAAAATGTTATAATTCTTACGGTGACAAAGTTAATGAAGAATTACTTGACGAAATGTCTGGTGTTATTCCACAAGAAAAGTTTAAAAAGTTAATGGCCCATGTTCTTAAAAAAGAAATAAATGCAGTTGATACAATAGTTAACGGACTATTTTTAGAAGGTTATTCAATGGTTAACCAAGTAATTGCATTTCATAATTTTATTGTTGATTTAGACTTGGCTAGTGATGTTAAATCAAATATTCTATGTAAAATTGCGGACATTGACCAAAATCTAATTAAGGGTTGTGATGAATATATCCAGTTTATGAAATTGGTTTATCATATAATGGTTACAATTTAAACACATGTGTTTAAATCTTAATAACACCTTACATTTAATTACGAAAAAACATTGAACAAATAATATTTAATATAATCTAATTATGGATAATATTAAATGGTATTAAAATATGGAGAAATATATGTATATCATAATCAAAGTGAAGAATCTATTGGCAATACTTTATGGAGATTTTTTGGATGGGAAACTCCTGTTGATAAAACATCACAAATATTAATGATTTTTGATGAAACAAATGAACTATTTGATGTTAATGAATATTTATCAAGACCAAACACTGCAAGTAAAATCATAGTAAGTTTTAGTCATAAACCACTTTGTGAATTACCTAAATCTTTTACTAACTCCGCTGGTAAAATTGCAAATTACAAAGAACCTATTAAATCTAATGGAGTTAAAAAACAGTGTTTTAATAATATTTTTAAAAACTATAAATTAAAAACTCTTGAAAAAGTTGCATCGGTTTACAATCTAATTTATATGTTTAATTCAAAAGAAGTGTTTGTCACCCTACGTATAAAATCAACAGAAGAAAAACCAAGGTTTATTTTTGCATTTGACCCTGATTTTTTATCAAATACTGATGTTGTCCATTTAGTTAATTTATTATTTCGTCTATAAATCAATATCATCTGGGTTTTTTGATGCCGATTTAACAGAAACAAAACCAGATAAATCTGTATCAGATTCTTCATCTGAAGATAATTCTGAATCAGAAGAAAATTCATCAATTAACAAATAGTCAAGTTTTTTATTTGCTAAGTTTTTATTATTTATTACTGGTATTGATGAATTAGATTTTGTATTCTTTTTTTTATTTTCCCATGTATCAAGTACAATATCTTTTCTATTATATGATAAACCAATTAGTTCTTTTATTAAACCATTAAATACTTTGTCGTTTGGTTTTCTATTTTGCATTGTATTTAAAATTTCAAGACAATCTTCGACTTGTTGTTGCTTTTTCTTTGGAATTTTGTTTTTAATATCCTTGTATAATTCTTGTAAATATTTTATGAACATAAGAATTATTTCAGCAAAAAAATATTTTTTAAGCCTCGGTTCATGTTTAGATAGGCTTGTATTATATGTTTGAACATATTTGCCTTCTAATGATGTTGAACAAAAATTATGATTTTCTGGCAGTCGTTCATTAAAATTCAAGTGTTCGGCTAATTTAATTGGGCTTTCTAAGTGTTTGTCAAATATTTCTAATAATTCTTTAAAATTAAGGTCTTTAATATTTTCAGTTCCAATCGTTTTTATCATAACAACATTGTTAATTGTGTTATTTGTAATATTATTATTTGTTATGTTGTTATTTGTAACATTGTTATTATTTGTAATTTTATTTGGTGAAATACCACTTTGTTTAATTAAGTCTTTTAAGTGTTCAACTTCTTTCATATATGTTAGTACTTCATTTTTAAGTGTTTTTACTTCATTTTTAAGTTGATTATCACTATTATTTTTATTTTGTTCAATAATGATATTTTTAGATTTGCATGCAGAATCTATATGAAGATTCATACTTTGTTTGGTAACAAATTTTTTATTACAAAATTCACATTCAAAATTTCTTATTTTTCTATTGTTTTTTCTTATTTGTTCTTCTTTATGAAATTGATTGTTATGGTTCCATAAACTTTTATATGAGCAATAATTTTTATTACAAATTGTACAGACAAATTCCATAATATAAAATTAATACTATTGTGTTTTTAAATAATAAAAGAAAAAAAATATCACTTAAAAAATCCATATTGTTAAAGACACATAATTACATAATATTTGGATTTTTGAAGGTTAAAATTATTAAATAAGACAATAATATTTGTTTATCATGGAATTATTAAAGGGAAAATGGATTTTTTAAATTATATGATATAAATAATATTATATTACAATATAAAATTTATATTTGGAAAATATTTTTAGTACCTATTTACAATTTACTATTAATAATTATTAATTTTTCGCGCGCGCCCGTATTTTACCATTTAATAAATCCATTTTTATAACAATAAAACGACGAAGATAATCAAATATTTAATTTAATGTATTTATTAATAAAATATTATAGGTTTAAAATATCCATGTAATTAGTCCCGTTTAATTTATATTATTAAATAAAAAATACATTTATTAGCCTGTTATTAAATGGTTTTATTTGACACAGAGTTTTTTTTCTTTTTAAAAATATTCCAATTAAATTAATTTGTTAAAAATAACATTGCAAATAAAAAACTATTTTGAATTAATTATATAAAGAGAATTTAACTTTATTCACTAATAATATGGAAAATTCTGATTCTGATTTTTTACCTTGGGTTGAAAAATACAGGCCGAAATCAATTAATGATATTATATCACACGCGCAAAATATTGAAACAATTAAAAAATTATTAATTGGTGGTTCTTTACCACATTTACTTTTTCATGGCGCATCAGGTACCGGAAAAACATCAACTATAATGGCATTAGCAAAAGAAATTTATGGGAACAATGTGAGATTAATGGTTATGAAATTAGATGCATCTGATGATCGTGGTATTAATTCAGTACGCGAAGACATTAAAGGATTTGCTGAAAAATCAAACATGTTTCAAAAAGGTGTGCGCTTAATTATTTTAGATGAAGCAGATTCAATGACATTTGATGCACAATTTGCTTTAAGAAGAATAATTGAAAAGTATTCTGCAACAATTAGATTTTGTTTAATTTGTAATTATGAAAATAAAATAATTCCCGCTATTCGTTCTCGTTGTGCAAATTTTCGTTTTTCAAATATTGATAATGTTCACATATGTACTAAGCTATCACAAATAATTACAGCTGAAAAATTAACTCATGAACCAGATGTACCAAACACAATTGCAACATTAGCAAAGGGTGATTTAAGAAAAGCAATTAATTTATTACAATCAATTTCCATGCAAACAAAGTTCATTACAAATGAACTATGTTATGAAACAGCAGGAATACCTTCTAAAAAAGAAATAAAACAAATACTTAAAACTTTAGCAAATAAATCAGATAGTTTTGATAAAAGTTATAAAACTATTTGTGCCATTATAAAAACACAAGGTTATTCGCTTTCTATTGTGCTAAAAGAAATAATACTTGAATTATTATCTGGTGAATTAACCGAATCAATGCCTCAGATTATATCTGATTTATCTGATTTAGAAAACATGGTTACAAAGTCAACTTTTGGAGATATTTATATTACATCATTAATTGGGATATTTAAAAAGTAAATACAAAACATCCATAAACATGTTTTTAAAATTATAGTATAATTAAAAAAAATTGAAAAATTTACTGGCTCTAATAGCTATTGATAAGGTTTTAATGTCGTCTTTTACTAGTTCTGCTAATAATTCTACTACTACCAAGCCTCTTGCTGCTGCCTTTTCGGCTGCTGCAAAGGCTAGCGCCGAGTCTAGCTTGATTGATGGTGTCACCTGGAATGGTGATATCAACTTTAGCTCTCTCGGTGACGACTTTCAGTCAGCTCTACTCGCGCTAGACCAGAAGATGGTACTTCCTGAGGCTTGTCGAAAGACAAGGGAGCTTGATGCTTCCACAAAGGCCATCCTTGATGGATACTTTGATGCTTTCACAGGAATCGTGTCTTCGATGAGCGATGTTCAGCGCGCAAAGGCATATGGACTTATGTTCCGTTACCTGTTTTACCTCCGTTCAGTTCGTGTAGCAGGTAAAAAGTCACGTCTCCTCTTCTACTACCTTTTCAAGCGTCTTCACTCAGTGTTCCCCAAGACTTGTGTTGCACTTGTTGAACTGGTACCGGAGTTTGGTTACTTTGGTGACCTCGATGCTCTTATCCAAGAGATGGGTGCTTACCCTGATGTTGTTGCTGCTGCTGAGCGTGTGTACATCAAGTTCCTAGATGCTGACTGTGTTCTTATCTTCGGCAAACCCCTTGCTAAGGTGACAAAGGATGAGGCGCAGGAACTGAATGCTCGACTCAAGGCAATGAGCTCAGAACAAGTCCGTGCATTTGTTGGTTCTCGTCGTCTTTCACTTGCCGCCAAGTGGTTCAAGCGTGAGGGAAAGCACAATTCTGGACATCGCGATGATGTACTGGTTCAGATTTACTTCCCCAACGGAGGTATTCGTGACCTTCAGGCATCTCCCAGTGCAGCTGCTCAGCAACTTGCTAAGAAGCGTCTAAGCTACTGTCAGATGGTTTTCCGCCATGTCATTACTTCCCTGTCCCAGTGTGTTCTGGTTGGTGAACAGATGATGTGCGAGTCAGATGAATCAAACCGCACTTGGGCTGACATCAACCATGAGACTGCTCCTGCCAAGTTCCTCACCAAGTATCGCAAGGCACTTGCTAACGAGGACCTGAAGGTTCCTGTCGAAGAACACCAGGTTGAAACTGGCAATCGTCATGCATTTGATGATGATCGTGTTCAGTGCCGCAAGAATCTGCTTGCTGCCCTCATCAAGGGTAAGCTCAAGGGTGCAGCACAGGACATTGACCGTCTGAGCAAGATTGTGTACGATCACCTTAAGCCTCAGCACTCGTACTCTCACAATTCCCGTGTTTGCATTAGTCCCACGCTCAGTCCTACTGAACGTGCTGTGATTGCTACCCAATGGTCGGACCTTGTGAGCAAGCTGAAGGAAGAGATTGTTGGACTGATTGCGCAGGCACAAGCAGAGGCTGCTACCACTGGGACCCAGTTCCTTGACCCACGCAATGTGATTCCGGTGATTGATACTTCGGGTTCAATGGAGGGTGCAAAGGTACAAGACAAGGCAATTGGTCTTGGTATTCTTGCCTCTCATATCAGCACGATGCCCGGATGCCTAATTAGCTTTTCTGAGAAGCCCGAGGTGTTCAATCTTGACATGTCAGGCAAGGCAGACGTGTTCGACCACTTTGTTACCATCATGAATGGTCCTACTGGTTTGAGCACAAACATTGATTCAACCTACGATGTGATGCTTGGTCTGATGAAGTCTGCTGGTGTTACCAATACTGACTTTGCCATGCTGTTCCTAACCGATGGACAGTTTGATTCCCAAGTTATCTACTCTGACACATCAAGTTCTCGCGCTTACACCTACGGGTACTACCGCGAGTCAGCTCTTGACAAGTTTGGTAAGACCGCACTTGGACGTTTGGAGGCAAAGTTTGCAGCTGCTGGCTACTCCATGCCACGCACCATCTTCTGGAACCTGAATGCCCACTCCCCTGGCTTCCCTGCTTCCGGAGTTACCCGTGGTGTCCAGCTTGTCAGTGGCTACTCTCAAGCTCTGATGCTTCAGGTCTTCACAGGTGACTACGAGTATGAGCTCCAAGATGATGGTACTCTCAGGGTCTCTGTTGACCCATGGACCAGCTTCTACAAGGCCATCAGCAACGTTGGCTACGACCCAGTCATGCAAGTTGTTGCTGCTGCCGGTGAGGGTTGCCTCGTTCATCTCCGTTCTACAGACTAAGCCAGAGGGGAGCAAAAATTTTTTTATTCTAATGTACTAACGAGTACATAAACCAATTATATTTTATTTTCAATTAAATAAATAATTTATTACTTATTTAATCAGAATATTTATTTATTAGCCTTGGATTTTGGTTGTTTTTTTGGTTTAGTTTCAGACTTGGTGATTAGTTTTTCAAGTTCAGTGGAAACTGGTTCTTCAGGAATTTTAGCTGCTTTTGCTTTTGTTGTTTTTTTTACTTTTGGTTGTGTAGTTTGGACAACTTCTTCAACATCTTGAACATGTTTTTTGTTTGCTTGTTTTTTACCAGATGGCTTGGCAGTTTTACCAACTGGTTTGACTGGCTCTGCCGGAACAGGTTGAACTGACTGGGTTGTTTTGTTTTCCACTGGTTCAGAATCAGATTCTGTATCTGAGTCTTCACTAATTACTGTTTGTTTAACAAATTCAACAATTGAACTCATTTCATTTGACCTCATTGCACTTAATTCAAGTCCACCATATTTTATTTCCTCAGGCGCTAAAAATTTTTGTGTTAATTGTGCTGATGGAAATGTTGATATTACAGATTTTAAATCTGCGTCTCTGTCAAGTAAGTACTTGTCAAAAACTGATTTAAATTGTTCAACAGGAATTGGTTTGTCTTCCACAGTAACATTTTTAAAGTTTCCTAATGGTTTTTCAGCTTCTAATGGTTTACGAACAAGGCCATACCAATAAATACCATCTGATAATCTCTTTTTATTAAGTCCCAAGTCTTGTAAAATTACTGGTAGTTGACGTTTAGTATAGTTTACAAATGATTCTGAAACTTTTAATTCCGAACTAATAATTTCCCAAATATTGGTAAACTTGATACAATGTTCAGGGTTAGTGTCGAGTATAAAATACTTTTTAATAAGGAATTTAATTTCGTCAATTGATAATTTGGAATCAATAACTTTATCATGAAGAATTTTGTTTAATTTAGTTTTTACATCTTCCACGTTAACAAAAATATCTCTAGATAAAGCATTAACTTCTTCAAAACTTTCTTTACTTAAACGTTCCTTAGAAACTAACATAATTTCTGGGAATAACTTCTTAAGCTTGGCATTTGACCCAATAAAATCACTCTTGGATTCAACAATAGTCACATTATTAAATTGATTGTTAAAGTAAATGGTGTAATCTTTATGATAGTCTAATAGTGATTCATCAAAGTTTTCTAAATTCATATAACTACCGGTTGGACCATACTCATAATTACCACCGTCTGTCTCACCAAATAATTCTGAAGAATATCCAGAAATCCCATCAATATTACCAGTGTTATCATTAATATATCTACCAGTGGTGTCAAACATAACTGGTCCCAATACTGATTTTGGTAAAACAGAATTATTTTCTTCAAGTGATTTTGTTTGTTGAAAAATATTTGCTGGGTCAATAAATTTACTGCCAATTTGGCTCATTGGGTTAGATTTTCCAATATTTTGTAGAGCAAAAGTAAATTTATGAGAGCTTCCAAAAATATTTAAATAACCAATCATTTCATCAAATTTATTGAAATATTCAATAAACATTGCTGGATCAATTTCATTATTTTTTAAAAAAGAATTTCCATTACAAATATAACTTGATAGTAAATCAATGTTGTTTGCAACTGGGAAAACTTCTAATTCATTTGTTGGATAATAAGTGCAAATAATTTTTTTAAGTTGTTCTGAACTTAAATGTGCACAGTCTGTAACTAATTTAAAGTCGTCATCTAATTTAACCAAGAAATTTTTATTTAATTGGTTAACATGGTAACCTGGTAACAAATCTTGTCTTATTCCTAAATAACTCAAATTGGTTTTTCCAATAGTTTGGACATAAGCATTTTCTGTTAATTCAGGTAGTATTTTTAATTGTTCGTATAAATCATTGTCAGACATGGTTTTTTCTACTTGTTTTTGTCCTGCAAATTCTTTTGATAATTCAGAAGCCTTAGAATCAGTTGGATCGGCACGCAATTGTAAATTTTGTTGATATGTAGTTCCTACATTCATTGGAGGTGCTGGTAATAATGATTTAAAATCTTCTATTGAATACGAACTTGTATTAATCGTAGGTCCGGGCATTAAAAAGTCAGGTTCAATTGTGGAACTGGACCAGCTGGATACTTTAGTCTTTGCCACAGGATTCTCTAAGGGTACCCAGGCAGATACTTTTGTTGAAAGGTTAGGCATGGTGCTCGATAACATTTCTTTATGTAGGTATATACACTACTATACATTTAATAAAAATTTTAAACGCATTTAATTTCCATTTAACCGGAGCCAATAAATTATCTAATTTATTGGTCTAGATATAGCATCTAGCCTTAGAAAAATTGAATAAGACTATTATTATATTCTAAAATCCTATATATTAATGTCAACTGAATCCAGTGAATATATCCATGAATTAAAGTCACTTATAACAAAACCACTGAACGGTCGAGTTATTAGATTGATTAAACACAATGACAATGTGTCTGATACAATTATACATTTAGATGTGGACACATTTCCTATCAAGGTTACTACTGATTTTAATAAGTATTGTTTAGCAGAGTCAGTGCTTGAAAATTTTGCTACTAATAAATTTAATATGGCGATGTGTTTCAAAAGTAAAACTCCACAACAGATTCTTGAAGAAATTTGTAAAACAATTAATATGGAATCAGAATCAAATTCTAACTCTAAATTTTCTGACTCATTTCATATTTATCAAAAACTTGATGAATTTTCCAAAGTTCAAATTGATTATAAGCAATTGGAAAAAGAATTTGGCAAAATTATTGACCAAACAAAAGGTGTTCAACCTAATGATAAAATTCCAAAGGACTTGTTACTTTCACCACAACAAATTTCCCAGTTAATTATTAACGAAGTTAAAAAAGTCAATAGAACTCGTGATTATACACATTATGTGATTCCAAATGAATCAAACCCATATGTTCTGACATTGCGAATTAAGTTTGACCCCGATACTGAGTCAGGAAAAATTTTCCAACAAATTAACAAAGATTTTGGTTATGACTATATGGAATTAAAACTAACTATTGAACCAAAAACACACCCTTTTATTCCTCCTAAACTCGAGTATGTGAAACCTAAAATTAAGTTACCTTTACTTTTGTCTTTGATTAATCTTGATGTGCTTAAGATTGATACTTGGTCGCCAACAATTACATTGGAATATTTTGTTACTAATTTGGCAAATCAAATTGCACAAGTTGTTAAAGATTATGTGATACCTGATGCTCAATCTAATGCAAATGCTAATGTATCTTTTGATGAACTGGAATATGAACTTATTAAATTAGCTTCTATTACTAAGGAAACCACAATGGATAAAGTAGAAATTAAAATTCCTGTTCCTAAAAAAGCAGCAGGTGACACTACAGGACCATCATCAAAATATTGGAAAGCAGGTACTGGTTATGGTAGTGAAGGACTAAAAGAATGGGATATCAAAGCCTACATTAAAGAGCAAGAATTACATACTAATGAAATTGCTGGAATTCTTGGTCGTATTAATAAAATTATTACTGATGATAACATTGGAATGATAAATGAATCAGTATTAATGAAATATATTATTAATCAAATTAAGGGATTTACAATGCTTGAGTATGAAAAGTCCAAACTCCTTTACAAACAAATATTTAATACTTTGGCTAATTTTATTGGCAAACCAATTGGACAGACTGTGATTAATGCCATTAGTATGGGTCTTAAACCAACTTGGGATGAGCTTGATATGCTATTTAAATCTTCAAAAGAGGCCATGCAAGACGAAACTTTACTACAAATATATTGTTTGTCTGACTGGTATGTAAGCAAATATCAAGAACCAGTTACTGAAATTGTAATTAGTTCTGATAATAAAGAAGCTTATTGTCAAGCTATGAAGAAACTACAATTTGGAAATTATGATATTCCAAGTGCTCATAGATTTATGAAATACAAAGACCAAAAACCATCTCAAACAGCTCTAATGAGAATTTTATCTGAAATTTCATCCTTTAAAAAGGATTTACCACTAAACTGGGAGTCAACAATTTGGGCACGTGTACCTAAAAGTAACTTTCATTTGTTTTCATTCTTGATATCGGGACCAAAAGATACTCCTTATGAAAACGGATTGTTTGAGTTCCATGGTTATTTACCATCTGACTATCCTAACACTGTGCCTCAAGTGTTACTTCATACTACTGGTGGTGGTAAAGTGCGCTTTAATCCTAATTTATATGATTCTGGCAAAGTATGTTTATCAATTCTTGGAACTTGGTCAGGTCAAGCAGGTGAATCGTGGAATCCAAAAACATCCACATTTTTGCAAGTGATGGTTTCAATCCAATCACTCATTTTAGTTGAACAACCATACTTTAATGAACCAGGTTGGGAGAGAGAAATGCACACTGAAAAAGGAAAGGCTGCATCTTCAATGTACAGTGAAGAACGTATGCCATCAACTATTAAGTTGGCAATGACCGAAATGATTAAAAATCCTCCTAATGGTTTTGAAGAAGTTGTCCGAACCCATTTTAAAATGAAAAAAGACGAAATTATTAACCGTACATTGATTTGGGAACAAAAGGCAACCAAACACCAACAAGCTATTAAAACCAATCGTGCAGAACTAATTGATTTGTTAGAAAAACTATAAAATCATTTTTTAATTTATTATCTGAGTTAATTTAATATATAATATATTTGAATGAATTGGGATTTAATATTAAAAGGTTCTGAAGAGTTTTATCCAGGACTAAATAACAAAACATATTGGATTTTAAAAGCAAATACCCCAGAAAAAATCAATTGGACAAGTAATTTTTTTTCCACTTTTATTTCAAATGCAAAAAAAGCTAAAACAAAACATTATTTAGGTATAGATTTTGAATTTAATAAAGTTGGAAAGGGAGAAAGGGATGTTGCATTAATGCAAATTAATTTAGAATCAGATGACACAAATGAAGGTTATATTATTGTGTTATATCCTCCAGAGCTTCCAAAAGCTGATTTAGAAATTTTAATTGAACTTGTTACTGAACCAATTATAATTAAAATTTTACATGGGGCCGAATCATTGGATATACCATATATGTTTAATCAATTATTAAAAACTAAAAAATTAATTGATGGTTTTTGTACAAATTTTTATGATACAAAATTTTTATGTGACTATTCGCATATATCAGAGAAAAAACAGGGAAGATGTTCAATATATTATTTATTAACAGAAAACAATGTTATAACTCAAAAAAAATTTGATGAATTAGAAAATATTGAAAACATAACGGGACCAATATATTTAATTCATATTGATATTCATACAATGTCACATGATGTATTTAGATATTCTCTTTATGATGTATTGTATTTACCAGAATTAATTAAAAAATACATTGTAAAAGGAATTGTATATGATAAAATTATTCCACAAATAACATGTGCAATTAATAAATACAAAAGAAATATTGAAACAGATTTTATTAGCTTAGAAAAAATAATTAACACATTGAATATATATTATATTAACCAAGTTAATTCATCTGTTTTATTACATGAAATATGGGAATGTTATTATTATCATGTTTCAGACAAAAATGGATTTATTCAAAATTTAAAGGAAATACCAAATTTTAAACACTTTTTTGAAATTATAACAAAAATGATTATATATTCTCATGTTACCCGATTGTTTCAAATACATAAAACAAAAAAAGAAACAATACATTTACCTGATGAATACTGGGACAAATATAAAAACTGGTTAAAAAAATACTCTGAATTAACTAGTTTAATGGATGAATACTCTTCTTTAATATTAGTTGATATTAATAAAATACTAAGTCATTAGAATGTAAATTGCGAGTCTTTAACCCAAAAAAATTGATAAATATTATTTAAGGAAATAACTCCCTATTATACTAATGCCTAATACTAAAAACACAGATACCACTAAAACTACTAAGACTACCAAAACTACTAAAAATACTAGTACTGAAAAGGTAGCTAAAACTGAGGCTAAGACTACAACTACTAAAACAGCTAAAACATCAAAAAATGTAGAAACTAAAAAATCAGAACCAGTTGTTGCTACTGTTAATGTAACTGAAAAAACACAATCACAAGACGGTGAAAAACAAAAAAAATCAGTTCGTAAAGCTGGAAGAACTATTCTTATTAAGACAGTTTCTGGTAACTCAATTGATTCAAGTGTGTTTGATTCACTTACTGGGCTCGTATCTCGTTCCGAAACAAAATCATCAAGTTCATACTTTTTAACTTTTGATAATGTTACCAACTCAGTTAATGCCTTCCGTAAACTCAAGACTGATTCTACTGATTACAAAGTTAAATTTAGTTATTACCGTGTTTTCTTCACAGTAAATGGATTAACTGATTCAAGTGACTACAACCAAGTTAAACAAGACATTGTTACTTGGGTTGGTGACAAAACTAAATCATCTGTTCTCTATTGCAAACTTTATCGTAAAGACAATAAATATCTCGGATGTGGTGACTTTACTATTGACACTATTGATGGTATGAATACTTTACTTGCTAAAGAAGGAGGACTTAAAGAATTCACTGTTGGTCAACTATCTGGTACTTTCTACCGTTACAATGGAAAGAAAGACAAATCAGACCAAGCTGAAGCTACTGATGCTTAAATGGGCTAATTATTTTATAATTAATATATAAAAGATTTTTATTTATTTATATATAGATAAATAAAAATGTCAATAATTCAAACAGATAATAATGCTAATACAAAAACTAACACAAATGCAAATTATGTAGTATATGTGCTTGTTAATACAATTCATAATAAAACCTATATAGGTATAACAAATAAACCAGATAGAAGAATAAGACAACACAATGGAGAATTAGTAGGCGGTGCCAAATATACCACATCAAATAAAGGAGAAGGTTTGTGGGTATTTTATGGTTTCATTCGTAATCTTGATAAACACACTGCATTGAGTTTAGAAAAAAAAATTAAAATACGTAGCAAAAAAGTATCAGGTACACCTATTGAAAAAAGAATAAAAGCTATTGGATCCTTATTAACAGAACATAATCAATTAACAAATGGGAATTTATATTTTGAACAAGTTTTGCAAAATCAACAGGCTTAATATCAAATGATTAAGATTTATTTTGACTCAAATCAATTATCATTTGATATATTTTATCAATATGTTCTTCTATTTGTATTAAAATTTGTGGAAAACTTGTTGAAAAATTTGTTTTCATTAATTCTGCTACTTGAATTTTCCATTGGGCATTAGATTCGTCATTTACTGGTGCATCCATTTGAACAATAAAGTCAATGACAAAACCAATAAATTTAATTAGTTCATTGGTATATTCTGGTTCTGCTAATATTTCAGTAAGAATGTTATCCGAAAACTTAGCTATAAATGCTTCTTGTCTTTTTTCAGGACACAACAAACAAAGTCTTTGACCTATTTCTTTTAAAAGAGAAAAGCATGACAATAAATTACCATTAGATATATCTGTTGATAACATATCAAAATATGCTTTTTTCATAGTATTAGTTATGAACACATGTAATTGTGTCCAGGATTGTTGAATTTGATTATAAATTTCCCGATAGTTTTCTTGTAAATACTCAACATTAAAGTTTTTATCAATTAGTTTAATTGAGTGTATAATTTCTTTTCTTTGTGTTTCTAATTCCATAATCATTTGATTTTGTTGTTCTTTATCAACAAATTCTTGTTTTTTAATTAATTCACCAGATTTAATTTTTTCAATATGTTCAGACCTGTAATAATATGAAATTACTAATTTTTCAATTGTTCTATCCTTGTCCATACGAGACCAATCAGTAAATACAGATTTGAATTCTTTAAGTTTGTTCCAAATATTATTAATTTTATTTGATTCTAAATTTTCAACAACACTTGCTGATAATTCTATAATGTATCTATCAGATGGGTGTAAATCTTTTTCAGTACCAACTAATTCTGTTGGATAAGCTTTAATTAAATAAGCAGTTATTAATACTTTTGGATTAATTTTTAACCCTGATTTAAAATTTTCAAGTGTGTCAACGAAGTGTTTGGTAATGTCTAATACATCTTTTCTCATTATAATTTTTCTAAATTCATCAAAATTCATTGATAAAGAAAGTTTGTTTAATTTAATATTTTGAAATTTTTCCAAATTTTTAATACAATTATTTAATTTTAATGCAAACTGTATTTTTAATGCAGCGCTGTTTGCCTTAAAATCGCTCATATCTATTATAGGATAGATTTTTTTTTATAGGTAATTATTCTTTTGTAAGTTTTTCATTAGATTTATCTATACGACCCTGTTGTGGTTTTCTTAATTCTGTTTCAAAATCTGAAGAAAAACCTGGCCTTTTATTAAATTCAGATAAGCTAAAAATCCTGTCTCCTAACATATTTGATTCGTTTCTTCCTTTTCTACCAGAGCTATCAGATTTTTTTTCAGTTGTTTTCATCCAACTATTATCAACATTAAATAGAGAATCTAAAGAGTCTGGTATATTAGCATTACCAGCAACCGGTTCAAATTCTTTTTTGTGTTCCTTTTTAATTCCAATTATTTTATCATATGTGTTTCTTAGTTCTGAATTTATTAAAACAAACAAACCAACTTTTAAAAGTTTAATTTCATTAATTTGTTCTCGTGTTAATGAGTGCAAATTATTAAATTTTGTTATTTTATTTTCATAAGCAAGCAATATTTGTTTTGATGATGCGTGTGGATGAATTTCAAATAAGTCATAATAATTTGTTTGAGATTTTGTATCTGTGGTAGATTTTTCCATTATTTAACTAAATATATTTAATATATTTCAAACCAATAAATAATTCAAAAGGAAATATTTCTATACTATTTTAATGAGTATTATTGAAGCAAAAAAAGATAAAATATTTAATAAAATGAAATATTTGTCAAAAAAATATTGGAAACTTGATACGTTTGAACGTGAACAAGAAGATAAGTTTGTTGAAGATGAAAAGCAATTAGAAAAAGTCGGTAAAGAAATATTTGATAATTTTGGTCTTGGTAAATCCAATGTAAAATTATTTGCAGATATTTGTTCAGCTCCTGGTATGTATTCTAAAATTATTTTAGATAAATTTGATAAAACTACTGGAATTGGTGTTAGTCTTCCAGTTGAAGAAGGCGGAGTTCCATACACAATAAATAATTCCCGATACAAAATTTTTTATAAAAATATATTGGACAAAACTTATAAACTTGAACTATCAGAACCATTAAAATTAGATTTAGGGTTAGCTTCTTGTGTTAGTTATCAACACGATGCAAAAAATGCATTTTACTTAAACATGCAATTAATTTTAAAAAGTTTAATGTTAATTTTTCCAAATTTAAAATCTGACGGTAATTTAATTATAAACTTAACTGTTAAAAATGTTGAATTAGCATTTAATATTGTTAACACTTTAAGTTCCATGTTTAAAAGTTTTAAGTTATGGAAGTCACCAACTGTATGGGCAACAAAAAATACTTTTTATTTCTTTGGATATGGTTTTAAGGAAAATTATTCTCCAGAAATTTTATCAAATATATTAGAAAAGATAAAATATGAGCACGAACCAATTAATAATCAATTTATTGGTAAACCAGATGAATATGCTAAAATATATAATCAAATGAAAAATATTTATATTGTAAGAATTAAAGCTTGGGAAAAATTAATTGAAGATTCAAAAAAATAATTTTAATAAATATTTAAAATCCAATTTGTTTTTTGTTCATTTTTAGATAGCAATGAATTAACTAGATGTGACAAATGTATTTGTGACATGTTATTTAATTTTTTTTCCATACCATAGGTACAATTAGTACCATTAATTATTAAACCGGTACCACCCATTTGATTTTTATTTTTAACCAAATTACATAATCGATAATGCGATATTCTCAAATCATGGTCGAATAACTCAATTTGATTTGACATTAAAATATTTTTAAATTTTATTAAATCAATAAATGATGTCATTTTTAGTTATATTAACTAAGAAAAAATTAATTTAAAAGTTTAAAAAAAATGAAATTATCATAATTTCATTTAAGAAAACATTATCTAATAATACATAATGTTGTCAATAAATAACCTAAGTCCAATTAAAGCCTTATTTAGCAAAATTTCAGATAACAATGAATTTGAAGTTATGTTTAATAACTTTCGTTCAGATAACAAGTTATCAATAACCAAATTCATGAATTTGTTAAATTTTGCTAAATACCGCTCAGAAAATGAAAACCTTAAGTTGTCAAATGAAACAACTCTTGATATTTCTTATGGGTATTCAAATAATAATGTATATCGTGTAACAATTGAAGGAATTGAAAAAATTAACAAAATTTTAAATCTTGTTCATCAAAGAAAAAATCATGTTATATTTTCTATTTTAACTTCACAATTTGCAAAAACAGATGGTATAACATTTATGAATAAAATTAAAGACCCTAAAAATATTTATGATTTAGATCAGTACGACTTGAGATTTAGATTAAGTCAGGAAGAACCAATTGATAAAAAACAAATGGAAATTCTAACAAATTTACAATATTCTGAATCAGATAAAGTTTTTTTCCGTTATAAACAACGTCTTAGTTTGATGATTAAATCAGATGATAAAGCTGGTTCAATTCGTTTGGATTTAACTATTATTAAATCATCAACAAACCCAGACAAATTACATGATTCTGATAAACAATATGAAGTTGAAATTGAATTTATTCCTGGTAAATCCAAACCATCTGAATCAATGTTAAACGAAATTAACAAAGAAATTTTAATTGTTAAACAAGTATTGGAAAACTCTAGTCAAATTATTAGTAAAGAAGAAACAGATTCAGTTATCAAGGCATATAAAAAACTTGTATTTAATTCAGAATCTGATAATTCTACAAACTTATATTCTATGCAACCTATCAGTGCTGAAGTTCAACATATAGTTGATAAAATTCCAAACAAGTATTCAATTACTGATAAAGCAGATGGTGAAAAATTTCAATTGTTTGTTCTAGATGAAAAAATCTATTTGATATCAAATAACTTGGTTGTTAGAAAAACCCAATATACTGTTAAGGAATTATCAGGCTCTCTAATTGAAGGCGAACTAATTCATATTCATACCCAAGGTGTATACTTATTTATGATGTTTGACTGTCTATTTTATAAAGGTAAAGATGTTAGAAATGAAAACATGCTAGTTAATAGATTGAAACTAATTGATGATTTTGTAAGTAAAATGAAAGTTAAAGCTTATAACATTAAGCCATTCCAAGGAAAATTTGACATTGTTAAACAAGAATTACATTATGAAGATGAAATGGAAAAATTTTACAATAACTTAAACAAACTTATTAAGGAAGCTAATAAAAATGATATTATTTTTCATTCTAAAATGTTTATATTCCCAACAGGAGGAGAAAATTCTGAAGTTTACTCATTTAGTAATTTACTTTGGACAGGATGTACATCAAATCAAAAAGTTGCTTGTCCATATTTTCTCGATGGTATTATTTGTACTGGTATTGATCAAAAATACACTAGAGACAAACGCGAGCAAAAATATCCAATTTATAAATATAAACCACCTTCTACTAACTCAATAGATGTATACTTAACTTTCCAAAGAAACATGGAAACAGGTGGTTATCTTGAAATTTATGATAATTCTGTTGGCAGTAATATTGGTGGAAGTAATAAAATTTTCCGCGTTGCTAATTTTTTTGTTGGAGATTTAATTGGTTCAAAAGAAGTTCCAGTTCCTTTTATGAAAGAAGAAAATAATCACGAAGCATTTTTCTTATTAGATAGAGATGAAGTTAGAGATATTGAAGGAAACCTAGTAAATGATGCCACTGTAGTTGAAGTAATTTATGTTAATGATGCAACTATTCCTCACCAATACAGATGGAAAATTCTTAGAACTCGTTGGGATAAAACAGAGTCTGTGTTACGCGATAAGAAACGTTATGGTAACTTTAAAGATAATGCAATTAAAGTTTGGAAATCTATGAGAGAAGCAGTTACAATTGATGAAATTAAAAAATTATCAAGACCAGATACATATGCACAACAACAAAAACAATTATCATCTCGAATTGATTCTAAAGTAATTTCATCAGAAAGAGCTCAAGATATTTACTATCAAAAAGTTACTAATCTTGGAAAGATTTTCCGCGACTACCATAACTGGATTAAGTCAATTATTATTTATTCATATTGTTCAATGGGTAAGGAAAATCGTGATGGCAAAGATAAGAAAAAATCAGTATTAGATATTGGATGTGGTCGTGGTGGAGATATTATGAAAATGTATCACGCTCGTGTTGGAGAATTTATTGGTACTGACCCGGATCATGAAGGTTTATTTGGAGCAATTGATTCAGCGACTGTTAGATATAACGAAAATGTTAAAAAATTCCCAGACTTTACCAAAATGACTTTTATTCATGCAGATGGTTCAGTTCCAATGACAGTCGAAGCTCAAGAAAAGAAATTACAAGGGATGACTCCTGAAAATAAAAAACAAATTGAAAAAGTGTTTACCAAAGACAGAAAATTTGATATTATAAACTCCCAATTTGCAATTCACTATTTATTTGATTCCACTGAATCCGCAAATAATTTGGTTAGCACAGTTAAAACTTATCTTAAAACAGACGGATATCTTATTTGCACTTTATTTGATCCTAAACAAGTTATGACAGTGTTAAATACCAAAGATACTTTTACATCTTGGTACACTGATGAAGAAGGACAAAGAGCAAAATTCTTTGAAATTGTTAAAAAATTTGAAGGAGAAGTAAAAGACGAACCAGGCATGGCAGTTGACATTCATATGGGCTGGATTAGTCAAGAAGGTAAGTACATTACCGAGTATTTAGTAACACCAAAACTACTTATTAAAACAATGGAAAAAGCAGGTTGTGTTCTTGTTGATACCGACTTGTTTGTCAATTTATATAACATTAATAAAGAATGGTTTACTGATGTAATTGACCATGAAGAAAATCCTAAAAACAAAAAATTCTACAAAACTGTTGCTAATTTTTATGGTGACCTTAAAGGCGCAGACAAAGAAAGCAAAGTATGGAATGACTTGTATAGATTTTATGTTTTTAAGAAATTAAATTAAATTAAATTATTTTACAATTGTTTGCATTTTGTTTTATTAAAGTTTATAGTAAAAAAAATTGAATTTGATTAATATTAATTAATAGATAGTTAATATTAATGGAATCAGAATCTAATAATTATACAGGTATATATCATCATGCTGTTAAATCAGGGCTATTCAATAGTTCTCAAATTAGTAAAAAATTTACTCATGTTGACAACATGGTACCTTTAGTTCGTGTTAATAATTTCTTTTTTGGAACAAGTTCTTTTGCTGATAATTTTAATTACTTAAATTTGGCAAAAGAAAATATTGTTCGCAAAGAATATGGTATTTATTATCTGGAGACAAAAAAATTGGAGAATTATTTGGAATATGTGGTTGAGCATTTAAGATTTGACACAACATTTAATTGCTGCCCATACAACTATTTTAAATTTAGGAAAAACTTGGATAAACCTTATAATATCCCTTTACATTTCCAACTTATGTGTAAAACCATTGATAATTTTTTATCTTATCTTGATACGCTAGATACACAACAAGCAAAAACCATCAGACATATTCTTACACCAAATGCTAAGTTAGGGGAATTTAATAAGTTGGAATGTGAAGTTTCAGATGTTTTATCATTTGACAACTTAATATTAAATGAATTTGTTATTAAACTTATTAGGACAGCAGGTAAACCTATTTTTCTAAGACTAAGATGCGAAACTGAAACTTGTGATTCGTATAATTCTAATACTTTAATCTTATCTGCAACTCCAAATACCGATAATTTTAATTCGGTATATAATTACATTAATGAACAAATGTTGATGTCAGATACTCCTGAAGAATTTTTAATTTGTAATATTGAAAGAGTATGTGGGTCTCGAGTTTTTGCTGAAATTATGGTAAAATCTTATTTAGACAAGGATGGATTTGTGTTTTCTATGGATTCAATTAGTTCAATTATTCTATGGGCTAGTTCAGAGGCAGAATTAAAATATTCTGAATATTTTTGTGGAAAATATCCTAATTGTATTGAACTCACTAATAGCACCCGAATGCTAAATTTTGAAGGTATTAATAAATTTTTACTTAATATTAGCGAAGATGATGTGGAAAACTTTGAGGTAAAAGAACAAATTAATGAAATGTATTATAACTCTATGTTTGAGTTAATACATAGCTTTGAACAATTATATAAAAATAAATAGGCCTTAATTTTTATTTTTTAATTTGAGATACTTTTGTTTATATTTTAAATATTTATTTCTCCAGTAAAAATCATTATTATTTGGAAAACAATCAAAATATTTTTTTTCATTTGTTAGTGTATTAATATAATGAATTTGAAGATTAGTATGGTTACCACATGTCATGCGTAATATTCCTTTTCCATCTGCGTCTCTAGAATTTGGTGCTGGTGTGTATTGAATATTGCCATTATTTTCACGTCTATCTGTGTATATTGTAATATTTTCTATTGCTGTTCTAAAACTGGAACCTAATGGTATATTAAATATAGCACCGTCTTTGACTATTTTTTCAAATTCATATTTAACAACCGAATCACATTTAATTATATTATTAAAATTAATAAGGGCTATTTCGTTTTGGTCACTTTTATTTTCATAACCATAGACACAAAAATAGTCACATAAAATGTTTAAAACAGGATCAGACATAATAAATCTATTATATCCTTCACAGAAATACAATATATATTTATTATTTTCTTTAGCAAATGAGTAAATATCCATCTCATTAAAACCTAAAGTTTTAAAAAAGTTTGTAATTGCATGTTCTTTATCAAATGGTAAACCAAGTTTTTCTAAAATTTTAAAATTATCAGAAACTTGTGTTGATAGTATTTGAACTGGTTTTAATAATTTAAATTCAAAAAATACAGGTTGTATTTCATCAGTAATTCTTATTCTATCTAGTTGATGTAATAACGCTTGGTCGAGTTGTGGTGTAAACCAACATGATTTTTTTTCACAAAAATCTTCTTTAGAAATATTTGTTGAAACTGAAGAATAATACGTAACAGTATCGGTTACTTTATTAAAACGAATTTCATTATCTAGATTATTTAAAAATTCAATAAAAGAGTTGACTAATAAAAAAGATTTAAAAATTTCTATGTCAGAATCATATAGTTCTGATTTTAAAAATAATTTATTAATTTTATCTCTAGTTTCATCATTAATGAATTTTGAATTTTTAATATAATTTGAATCATCTTTGATATATTCAAAATCTTCTTTAAAATAGGAAAATTTTTGTTTTAATTCGTAAATATCAGTTGGTATTTCACTTATTTTATTTTTTATTGATAAACAAAATTTTGGATTGGATGCAACAAAATATTCCTTTATTTTTTCAATAACTTCCTCTCTTTTACTTGACATATACTTATTATTAGAATTAATTAAATTCAAATAAAAATTATTTTTAAACTTTTAATTAAGATTGAATATAGTTAATAGGCATAAATTTTAATTAAAGCTTAAGATTTAATTCAATGTAAGGGGTAACATATGAATAAAAAGTTGGTATGTAAATAGAATCTAAGCGGTAAACATAAGGGTCATACCACCAGTAGTAAATAGGTTGATTTACAGGAAGGTATTGTTTGGCTCTGCGATAAAAATCATCTGATGAAGCATCCCAGTCAGATGAATCAGAGTCGTCGGAATCGTGTTTGTGTGATTTCTTATGTTTTTTGCCACCGTCTTGATTGAATTTGGCTTTGAAGTTTTCAAGTCTTGATTTAAAGGAATCCATTGATTCTCCTTCACCTGATAATTTCATAGAGTTTACTTTAAAACTAACATCGTTTTCAGTTCTTGATTCTTTAACTTCAAAATGATAATATTTGCCATCTCCAGATGAACCTTTTTGGATGGTAAAGTGAAACTTGGGAACAGAATTGTTAAAATGTTCAGATAAGTTTTTGTAAAAAATGTTAGCTGCTTCTTCTGAATTTTTAGCTTTAATTTTAGAATTAAAATTACCTTCGATATGTGGGTTTACTAAGCGATATGTGTTAACCATTTTTATATATAATTAATTAGATTTTTTTAATTTTTTTTTCTATATTTAAACTAAATCTTTTATTATAAACAATATAAAGAATAATAATTGTTAATAAGTAATAAATGGTATATATTCTTGAACTCAAAACAACACAAGCTGCTGCTATGAAAATCGTAACAGATGCTATAAATTCATTACTAACCGATGCAAATTTTGATTTTTATCCTTATTATATTGAAGAAAATGAAGACACTGATGATGATTCAGACAATAAAAGTGAAAACTCAGAATCTGATAATGATTATGAATCGGAATCAGAAGATGATAACTCTTCAGATGATTCAGATTCTGAACAATATATTAAAAAAAAAGTTACTAAAAAAAATCAAAAAAATAAAGAAAAACAAGAGAAAAAATCTTCAAATAAAAAAGATGAAAAATCTCCAGAAAAAGAAGGTGATGTAGAAAAGAAAAAAACTATTGGTGGTGTTGTGTTAAAAGAAGTAAATAAAACAGGAAAAATTCTTGTTTATATGAGATTAGATGCCGATAAATTTGATGTTTACAAATATAATTATCATAAGAAAAAACTTACTTTAGGAATTGATATTGGTAACTTACTTAAATGTCTCAAGTGTATGAGTCATTTTGATACAATGTCTTGGTTAGTTGATGATGATGATATTAATAAACTTATTGTTGTGTTAGAATCTGTTGAAAGAAAAGAAAAGAAAACATTCAAATTAAATTTAATGGATATTGAAGAAGAAACTTATGATATTACACCAATCCAATTCCCATATTCTATAACATTGCCTTCACCTGATTTTCATAAATATTGTAAAGATATGTCTGGTTCAACAGATAAAATGGAAATTAAAGCAACTTCTAAAAAATTATTTTTCTCTGGTAAAGGAGAAATAGGTAATGTTGAATTTGAAGTTGGAGAAACTAATGGAGGATTACAAATTGTATCAACTACATCAAATACTAATGAAATTGTTCAAGGTTTATTTGAACTGAAGTTTTTATTAATTTTTACAAAATGTACAAACTTATGTAATCAAGTTACATTGTTCTTAAAAAATGACTATCCAATTATTGTCACATATCAAATAGCAGCATTAGGTGAGATTAAATTAGTATTAAGTCCAAGTAAATCAGATTAATTTACTTATAATTGTATTTAAATACTTTAATAGTATATAATAATTATTATATGCTATTAATTTATAGTTACAACAGAACATATACGCCTTGTAGAGGCTATACTTTAATTGTTGAATTAGAATTTGCGTCTGGCATATGAGCAATGTAAATGATGTCCATACCCCATTTTTGTAATATATTTTCATTAATGAGCTTTAAACTGTTGTTCTTAGAATTTTTATTCCAAATTTTAATTACAGTATTATTATTTTTCTTTAAACAAATTGATAAACCCATAATTTCTTCTGGTATTGTTGGACACAGATGATTACAAACTAAATAAGATGATAAATCTTCCCATAATTCATCTGCTGACTCTTCTTGAACCTTAAATGACCAACAACCTCCATTAATATTTTTTGGGTCTTCCCAAATTGGTGTAACATCATCTCTCATTAAAAAAAAGTGTTTTGCTGTTACACCACCAACTTTTTCCCAGTTATTATAAAAAAGCCAAAAATCTTCAACAGTTTGTATTTGATATATTTGTTTGTAACCAGAAATTTTCCAGTTATCTTTTTCATGATGATACCAAATATTCCATGTATGATTAAATTTTGTACTTAGTACTAATTTTGACTCAGTATTTTGTTCCATTAATATTTATATATTAAGTTTTCTTTAATTATATTTTATATTTTGAATGTTTAATATATTTAAAGTTAGGGATTATTATTAATAATAATGTTCGAACAAAGTTTAATTAGTATTAGAAATTTTTTTGTTGGAAATTTTTTTGTTAATATTGTTGGATTTAAAAATATAAATAATAATAAATTTTTTTTACTATTTGGTAATACTATATTATCAAAAATTTTATATTTTTTATTATTGTTGGTTCCTTTAGTTGTTACAACAACTATATCAAATATTTTTGGAAAAGAAGTTATTTATAAATATGATAATATATTTTATATTACAAATGCAAATCAAAATAAAATTATCCCAGTGCTTTTAGAATTTAAAGCATATTGTAGCAATGAACCTGCTTATTTATATGATTTAACTTATCAAATTAAATACTATAATACATCAATACCTTTTAATGTTTTTGCAACATTAAATATTCCGAAAATTTATGATTCAATAAAAATAAAATATATAACAAAAGGAAAAATTATTGAAAAGCATTTGATTATTAATGATAATAAAAATTATTTAATTTATAATTTATTTGAAAATTAAAAAAAAATTCTACTATTCAATATAACAAAAATGAACAAAATTTTATTAATTGTATTATTATGTCTTGTAATTATAATTTTATTTAAATATAATACATGCGAACCATTTGAAAATGTCTGCAAAGAATTACAAGTTAATGTTAAAGCACAAATATTAAAATATAATGAAGGAATTATAACTATCGGAAATTTTGAAAAAACAATTGACACAATTATTGATCCATTTGTTAACTTAAAAAAAATAGAACCAGAAATTACAGTTGAAGAGTATCTTGTTGAAAAAAATATTCCTGTTGGAGATATTGACAAATCAATATTATTAATTAAATCAATTGTAAATAACAATTGTCTAATGTCTGCATTGACTGAATATGATGTTTCTAGAAAAACATTGTTAAAAGATGTTGTTCAAACCTTTTTATTAGACAATCTTAAAAATAGTTTGATTTGTTTAATTCCCGATAAAAAAGCCATCGAATTAGTTGTTCAACAACTCGGTTTACTAATAATTAAACCATATGTTGAAATTTGTAGTACTGAAAAATTTAAGCAATATTGTGAAGCAAATTATACACAAGTACAACAAGAAGTGTCAGATGTTGTTGATTTACAAATTATTTCTGTAAATGTTAATCCAGAAACAAAATCTGAAACATTAGATGAAAAATCTAATAAGAAAAAAATATGTAAAGTGGCAAATAAAAAACAAATTGAAAAATTTGCAAATGAACTTGATAAAACTGCAGAAGAAATTAAATCGGGTACAATAAAAATTTTAGACATTGAATCCAAAATGTTACCTTTGATAAGTAATTCACCTAAATTTATGGGTACTGAATCTATTGAAAAAATAATAAAGTCTTTTAACCAATCTAGTCTTGGTGAAGATGTTCAAACATATATGAAAGAATTAATGGATGAATATAAAAAAAAATACAATAAGGACTTAAATATTTCAATTAAAGCTGATTTTAGTAATTTTGTATTGGTATTAATTGACAATTTTAATTTGTTAATTGAAGAACTAAGAGGCGATAATTTATGTGAAGGCGAAGAAGATGATGGTGATGAAATAGATAACTTAATAAATAAATTTAACGGGTATAAAAAAATTTATTATATGCTTAAACATTATTATAAAATAGTAACTGTTTACGAATTAATTAATGACAATGTAAAAGAATCTGATGAAAAATTACAAGCAATGCTATGTTGTTCTCGTCAAGGTGATAATACCTGTCATAACTTTTCTAAGGATGTTAAAAATCCTTCTGCAATTATATTTGGTTTTAATGATTATGGATACGTGAATTCAATAAAGTGTGTTAAAGGAACACCTGAAGCACTAGCTAACGAAGAAGAACAAAAGAAAACACTTGACGAAATTTTAAGTTCAAAATATGAAATGTGGAAGAAAATATCAAGAGAAAATAAAGCAATAATTTATGCGTCAGTAATAAATTTATTTAAAATTTATGGAGCACAATTAAATTCTATTGAAGGAAAATTAGGAGATATTAGAAAAAATTTAAGAGATATATCAAATAAAATTAGCATTAGTGATTTTACAAAAATTATTAAAGTACGAGAAAGTGATATTATTAATAAATTAAATATAACAAGTGCTGATTACATTAAGGCTATTGAACTAATTAATAAAGCTGAAAACTTGGAAACACTTGAAAAAATACTCGCAAATTACGGCTTTACAAAAGAACAAGTTGTTTTTAATGCAAATGTGTTACTTGATGTTGCTAAATCAATTGCAAAAGTTGCTATTTTTTCCAAATTTGTTTTTAGTAATTTTTATTTTTCTAATAGCTCAGAAACAATTGTTAAAATAATGGGAATTATGAAAACAAAACAATCATTTAATGAAATTTTTGCAGAAACAAATATTGTACCAAGATACTTTTCATTAATTCAACAAGCAATTATTACAGCAATTACAAATGGTAAATTTGCAATAATCTCAAAACATGATATGAACTCTATACCAAATGATGTTATAAACTATATTAAATCAAAACCAATAGATCAAAGTTTAACATTGTGTAATGTTTATGGATTAGCACTTGATAAGTTTAGAAAAGACAGAGTTATCGGTGTTAATGATTATATAAATATGGATGAAAAAATGAATATTTATTGTAATCCAGACAAAGTTAAACTTGATAAACTTGAATCATCTAGTATCCCAGTTAGTGATTCTAAAGGGCTTAATGTATTAGAAAGAACTCACCCAAATTATCCAACTTTTGTTGTTGAACATGACAAAGTTGTTAAAAATAATATGAAATCTGAAATTGTGTCTGACAATATTTTATATAACTTTATTAAAAATACATATAATTAAGCCCAATCAATTTAAAAAAATAAATTTATTATATAATAATGGAACTTTTAGAATTATTATTATATACTACTGCTTTTTCACAATTATCTTATGGAAATTTTTTTGATTTTTGTATAATAACCTTATTTTTAAAACATGCATATACATACAAACCTAATGAATTTAACCAATATTCTGTTGATTTTTCTACATTTTTAATTACTTTTACACATTTAACATTACATATGCTAAACTATTATTTGTACTCTTTGTGTTATAAGTGTTATACTTTTAAATATGGTAAATTCATAATTGACTCTTATAATAATTTAAACAAAAAATACTTAAATATTCGATTTAAACTTCTATATTACACTTTTTTATTACCAATCAAATTTATAATGAAAAAATATATTTTTTCAGACCTACCAGAACAAAACAAAAATTATATAAAAAAAATTATTGAGTTTAATTTATTAAATAATAATTTAAAAAATGAAAACAATTCCGCTTGTCTTGAATTAAAAACAAATAAACAAATTGACAGTTTTCTTGACAAAATTTTAATGGAAAATAATAAAAATAAATAAAATTATGAATTATAAAAAAAAATAAAAAATAAGATATTATAATAAAATGGGCGATAATCCAGTTTTTAAAGCACTATACTTTAGACCAAAATTAATAAAAGTAGAAAAAAATACAACTATACCTGGCCAATGGGGTGAATCAACAAAAACAATTGCAGCTATTGAAGATCCTGAAAATATTATTGAAGATGAAGTTGGTGTAGTTAGTAGAGAACAAATAACCCACTACACACCTCAACCACCAAACCCAGAAACATATGATCCAAGTGTAACTTTATCAATTTACACTTCCACAAGTCAGAGAAATGGAGATCCATTCTATAGACTTGACCCAGTAAGAGCGTATTCGCTTATTGATAAAGATTTTTTATCAGCTTTTTTGTTTAGAACACTATTTAAATATAGTTCTGATGGTAATTTAGTTCCTGATTTATCAGAAGATTATGGTATACCAACAGAAAATTACTCTATATGGACATTTAGAATTAAAAATAATTGTTTCTTTGAAAACGGCCAAGAAATTAAGCCATCAGATATAGCATATGGTATATCAAGAAGATTTGCGGTTAATAATATTGTAAATTTAGAACTTGAGTCTCCCTATTACCCAGTTTTTGTTCTTGCAGTTCAAAAAGATTGTTATGGTATATTGTACAAAGGACCTTATGATAGGTCAAATGGATATATAACAAGACAACAATTATTTAATAATGCGGTTTTTGCAAATGATAATGAACGAACAATAAAATTTATTTTAAAAAAATCTGTTTATGATTTTAGAGATATGTTAACATGGTTTTGTTTTGGAACTCCTGTTCCATCAAACACAGGTTTACCGGACGGTTCAGACATTGATCATAAACCAGTATCCTCGGGACCCTATAAAATTAATGAGTCTTTGTCAGTTAGTTTTAATACATTATCAAATAAAAATTTTACTGACGCAGCAACAAAACCAAAAAGATATTCAAAATTAGTGTTGATTAAAAATACTGCTTGGAATCCAACAACTGATAATGCAAGAAGTGGTAAAAACTATCAAAACGTTATTGAAATAAATTTTGCTCAAAACCAAATGTATTTAAAAAATTTAATTTTAGATAACTTGGATAAAAATTCAATTATTTTAGATTCAATTCCACAAAACATATTTAATTCAGATGGTACTCCTACAAATTTATTTACTAATAGAGTTTTAAATTTTAACAATGGATTCGTAAACTATCTTGGTGTTAATTGTAATTTAATAACTTCTAATGAAATTAGACAAGCAATTTATTATGTAATTGATCCATCAGCATTTATTAATGCAAGGGCATCATCAAAAGGATTTACTATACCCTCATTATATGCATCACAAGCCGACCAGTTAATTTCACCATGGCAATATGATTATATACCTTCTCAAAATAAATCCAGACCAAATATTCAATATGCTAAAATGCTTATGAACATTGCTGCTACAAAAAGTCCTGGAAATTATAACTATGTTACATCTGCTAATGGTATAACTTTAACATTACCAAATTGGAGTACTCAAGATAGAACATTTGTCAGCACATGGATAAATAATTTTGCTCAAATTGGTATAAAACTAAAGATATCATATGTTTCAAATTATTATATAACTTTATTAGATAGAGAAAAAACAGAAAATCTTTCTGACCTTACATTTTTTACATGGTGCCCAGATTGGGATAGCGCTTCCAATGTTTTCTACCCAATATTTGTTAATGATGATTTGAGCCCAATTCATTTACTAGTTAATCAAAACGATTCTGACTATAGTAATTTCATAGATTTACTTAATTCAACTTCAGTTATTGACTCTCAATCTAATAGAAAAGCAGGTTGGCAAGTTATTCAAAATATTTTAATGGATGAAATGTGGGTAATTCCTTTTTGTGTAACTAATCAACAAATTGCATTTGGATCAAATGTAAGAGGAATCAAACAAAAATTTCAAACAATTGCTTTTAATGAAATATATCTTGTAAAATAAATTATATTCTTAAATGCTCTTTTTTAGTATTTTTTAAATACAAAATAAAAAAAAATTGAATTAAAAATAATATCTAAAAAAAGAATATATATATTAATAATGACATCAAATATTCAAAAGGAAATAGATAAATTAATAGAACTTCATTTTAATCAACCAAAGGTCCTTTATGAAC
>JACCDH010438235.1_pt1 | contig 108341 bp, 91 predicted proteins | sample 7442481 | NCBI WGS metagenome assembly JACCDH01 (sample SAMN15323433, study PRJNA562643) | freshwater metagenome | isolation source: river surface water | place: USA:Blue River Watershed | collected 2017-08-15 | reverse complement strand
CCGTTCTTCGGACGGGATTTTTTTTAAGTCTGTAACAGACGCCTTGGTGGTGGAACTGGTAGACACGCAGGACTTAAAATCCTGTTCGCCGCAACGCGAGTGCGGGTTCGATTCCCGCCTGAGGCACAAAGCCTCTCACGAAAGTGAGAGGCTTTTTTGTTTTGAGGCTGTGTCGAAAGCTTGCTTTCGTAAACAGATGAAAAGCAAAAAAGCCAACAAAGTGCGTAGCACTTTGTTGAAAGGCTTTGGGTAAGACCGACTTGATTGGGAAGACGTTTTGAGCAAAGCGAAAAACGGCAGTCCCGAAGTACTTTGTTGAAAGGCTTTGGGTAAGACCGACTTGATTGGGAAGACGTTTTGAGCAAAGCGAAAAACGGCAGTCCCGTAGCACTTTTTTGAAAGGCTTTGTGTAAGACCGACTTGATTGGGAAGACGTTTTGAGCAAAGCGAAAAACGGCAGTCCAGAAATTCGTATCTTAGCAACAATATGTCACATTTAAAGGAAAGAATTGCTAAAAACTGTCTTAACTGTGGTACCGAGGTTGCTGGAAGATTTTGTCAGCAATGTGGACAAGAAAATGTGGAGATCAAGGAAAGTTTCATTCAATTATTAATTCATTTTGTAGAGGATCTTACGCATTTTGACGGAAAGCTTTGGAAGACCATAAAGCTACTTCTATTCAAGCCCGGAAGCTTAACTCAATATTATATTGAGGGTAAGCGTGCCACCTATTTGCATCCAATTAGAATGTATTTATTTGTTTCTGCTGTTTTTTTCTTGTTTATGTTTACAGGAGATGTGCCCGATAAACCTGAATTCATTAATGGCAGTCCCACACCTCCAAAAGACATTGCAACTGGTATCAATGAAGGACTTGATTTAAATTTAGGAAGTGATTCTGTACAATACAAAACGGTCGAAGCATACCAACTGGCACAACAAAAATTACCAGAAGGAAAAAGAGATGGTTGGTTAGATGCCCTGGTAAAAAAGAAAGGAATTGAATTGAATGCTAAATATGAAGGAGATAAATTTAAAATTGGTAAGGCGCTAATAGAGCAATTCGAACACTATTTTTCAAGAATGCTCTATGTATCTCTTCCAATTTTTGCTTTCTTTATTTGGATCTTATATAGAAGGAATAAAAATCATTTCTTTGTCGACCATATTATATTTAGTATTCACATCTATTGTGCTTTGTACATTATTTTATTTTCTGTAAAACTAATCAATCAGATTTTAGAATTGATAATTTCAAAATCAACAGGTATTCCTGTGTTGATGGTTGCTTCTGTGATTGTGGTCTACTTGTATATGTCTCTAAGGAATCATTTTAATCAATCATTCTGGAAAACCCTATTAAAATTTTTAATTTTAATACTTCTTACGTTGATTTTAATGGGTACATTGATGATTTTATTTTTTATGTTTTCATTATTTAATATATAGCCATGTCTCAAGATCAACTTGCGGGAAGTTTTTTAGAATTAGTAGAAATCATGGATACGCTAAGAGCGAAGTGTCCATGGGATAAAAAACAAACGATACAAAGTTTGAGAAGTAATACCATTGAAGAATTATATGAACTAATTGATGCAATCATAGAAGAGGACTGGGAAGGTATTAAAGAAGAATTAGGTGATCTACTTTTACATGTTTTATTTTATGCTAAGATTGGAACGGAACAAGGTCATTTTACTTTACAAGATTCAATTGAAGCAATCTCTAAAAAGTTGATTCATCGTCATCCACATATTTATGGCGACGTAAATGTGCAAGATGAAGAAGAGGTAAAGCGCAATTGGGAGCAATTGAAATTACAAGAAGGCAAGACTTCCTTATTAGCTGGTGTGCCGAATAGTTTGCCAGCGATGGTGAAAGCATTTAGAATTCAACAAAAAGTAAAACAAGTAGGATTTGAATGGGAGCATGTAGAACAGGTTTGGGATAAAGTAGAAGAGGAGATAGCTGAGTTAAAAGCTGAAATAGCAGCAAATAATAAAGCGCAAATGGAAGCAGAATTCGGGGATGTCTTATTTAGTTTGATCAATTATGCACGTTTTTTAAATATTGATCCAGAGACGGCATTAGAGAAAACAAATAAGAAATTTAAACATCGCTTTGAACTGATGGAAGCCCACGCAAAAGCAAATGGATTGGATTTAGCTATACTAAGTTTAAGTGAGAAAGAGGAACTTTGGCAATCGATGAAGTCAAAATAAGAATGCATAAAAAAGAGGCGCAAATATTTGCGCCTCTTTTTTTAGTCTTTGGAATAATTTTTTTATTCATTTAAATTTAACATGAACGCATAGTTTCCAAAGAAGCCTGGATAAATGCCTGATAATTTAAGCGTGGAGCTCTTTATTTTTTTCAATTGATCATAGAACTCTTCTGTATTTTTGATTGGTTGATCATTTACATGGGTTATAACAAAGCCTTTTTCAACCCTGCTTTTACTTAAAATCCCATTGCCTAATTCTTTCACCAATACACCACCTTCGATATCATTTTTTTCTGCAGTTGCTTTGTCGACAGTTTCCAATTTGCCCCCAAGCTTTTCTGCTGCTCTGCTGCTACTTGCTAAGTCGGTGTTCCCTAATTTTGCTTTTAGAGTCACATTTAAAGTCACATCCTTATTATCTCTTTTAACAGTAATGGTAATTTTATCGTTGGGTTTGTATTTAGCCAGCTGTTCTTGAAGCTCTGGAGAGGATGTAATTGATGTGCCATTCAATTTGGTAATGATATCGCCAACTTTAACGCCAGCTGCTTTAGCTGCGCCACCTTCAAGCACATCTGTTACAACGATACCCTGTACATCACCTATTTTTACTTTAAAATCAGCCTCTAATTTTTTAATTTGTTCTTCAGTCAAATCATCTTGTGGGTAGGAAATACCAAGGTATGCACGTTGTACAGTACCAAATTTCACAATATCTGTCACAACCTTTTTTACAAGATTTACTGGAATAGCGTATGAATAACCAGCATAGGATCCAGTTGGAGAAGCAATTGCTGAATTAATACCTACCAATTCCCCGCTTGTATTTACTAAAGCACCACCACTATTTCCTTGATTGACTGCAGCATCTGTTTGTAAAAAGGTTTCAAGTGGCTTATCACTTTGTCTAGAGTTGATATTGATAGACCTGTTTTTTGCACTTATAATACCAGCAGTGATGGTTACATCTAAATTTAAAGGGTAACCAATTGCCAATACCCATTGACCTAATTTAATTTCATCACTATTGCCGTATACTAAATAAGGTAATCCACTCGCATCAATTTTAATGACTGCTAAGTCACTGCTAGGATCTGTCCCAATTACCTTCGCTTTATAGGTTTTTTTATTCGTTAAAGTAACATTGATTTCATCTGCGCCATTAACTACATGATTGTTGGTTACGATATAGCCATCTGCTGTTATCAACACGCCACTACCACTTGCTCTCTGTTCAGGGATGACTCTTGGCCCGCCAAAAAAGTCACCAAACATATCGTCGTCTCCAAAGAAATCAAAAAATGGATTTCTTTGTCTTGGTTGAGCATTTTGCTGAACTTGTTTGGCATTTGTTTTAGTTTTAATATGAACCACAGCCGGAGATGCTGCACTTGCTGCAGGTGTAAAATCTACTGTTGAGCTAGGTGCATTTCCTTGGAACAAACTTGCATAGTTGGCTGGCAAACTATTAGTGGCATCAAATGCGTTATTGGATTTGTTCAATTTAGCATAACCCCAAACACTTAAAAGTGTCGTGGTAACACTAATGCCAACAATGGCTAATACATTTTTTAAATTCAAATTCATAACTAACTATTTGTTGTTTATATAATCTTTTTTACAAATTATGTACCAATTTCAATGCAATCTAATGCAGCTGAAATTATGTCACAAATTTGATCAATGAGTTTAACAAAAGATTTACGAAATTGTTCGTTTATGTATTTAAAACCATGAGTATCCTGTGGTCAAGGGCTTATTGTAGTTCTGATAAGAATTGCAAAGTATCTACTCCATCTGCATATTGAGCGAGTACTGGTTTTTGTAAACTTCCAAAAGGAAGGTGTTTTTTTCCAACAATGCATTGGATGGCTTCCATGTCAAAATTGAATGTATGCGCCGGGTCATAATACTGATAATGGATCTGACTGATTGCAGCAAATGGGGATGGATTTTCACTTAAAAGTACGCCTCCTGAGTCCATGTACAATTGCTTGCTCATTATCAATAAGGCCAATTGATAATCATAATTGTGCTTGTATTTGTGTTGATCCAATAAATAGTTATATTTACTAAGGGCGTTTAAAAATGGAATAAAATCATATCCATGAGGTACCAAAATTTGGGTCACATTCCTGCATCCCATTCCAAAATAAAGCATGCAATCATCTGCAAGAAGCCTCAATTCTGCTTCGGTTTCATGGCCGTCTAGTAAGGCGATAGAGGTTTTATTTTTTCGTATAATATTCGGGAATTTGCCAAAATAGTATTCAAAATAATTACCAGCATTATTGCCGCCGGTTGCAATGTAAGCATCACAATTTTTCAATTGTTCTTGCACCAAAATCTGCGCTTTAAAATCTGGGTTGATCTGAATTAAACTTTCAATGATGAAGTCGATCAATACTTTGTCTTTTGAAGATGGTTTTACCACAGCTGTATGTCCAGCAATAAGGGTGCTTAATAAATCATGAAAACCGACTAATGGGATATTGCCAGCCATGACAATTCCCACTTTTATTTGAGTTGGTTGATCGGCAATGGTTGGATAGTTACCGGTCCATTCGATTAATGCTTGTTCATTCAGAAACTGCTGACTAATTTGAAGGATTGCCTGGTCGATAAATGCTGGTAAAAACCAAGCATTTTGACGATATGCAGCTTCTTTAGCAGCTAATAATGCGGAATTATTTGAATTTTGGAGCTGTTGTCCAAGGGTTACAAAACCTTTAATTCTTGCTTGTAAGTTCATGCTTGTGTTATATCTTTGTAAGCAAAAGTACGTTACTAAAATTTAAATAATTTTTATGGCAATCAAAATTACAGACGAGTGTATCAATTGTGGCGCATGTGAGCCAGAATGTCCAAATAATGCAATTTACGAGGGTGGTGTAGAATGGGCAATGTCCGATGGTACATCTTTAAAGGGGACTTATACTTTAATGGATGGAAGTTCGGTAGATGCTGGTGCAAGACAAACTCCAGTTGCAATGGATACTTATTACATTACTCCCAATAAATGTACCGAATGCCAGGGTTTTCATGAGGAACCTCAATGTGCTGCTGTTTGTCCTGTTGATTGTTGTGTGCCAGATGAGTTGTATAAAGAAACAGTAGATGAGTTAATGGCTAAGAAAGAAAAATTACATTTATAAAAATGGTTTAAAAAAGGGAATCGTTTCCCTTTTTTTATTGTTCAATTATTTGGTCAATGAATGACCTTTTCAAAAAAGATGCTATGAAAATTAAAGTTGCATTAGTTACAGGTGGGTATAGCTCAGAAGCTGAGATCAGTTATAAAAGTGCTAAGACTGTTTTGAATGCATTGGATAAAGAAAAATTTGAGGTGTATCAAATTGATATTCATCCAACTGGATGGTGGTACGAAAATGCTGTAGGGGAGGAAGTAGCTGTAGATAAAGCAGATTTTAGTATTGTTGAAGGTGCTGAAAAAATAAAATTTGATGTAGCATTGATGTGTATTCATGGAACGCCAGGTGAAGATGGTAAATTACAAGGTTATTTTGATATGATTGGCTTGCCTTATACCAGCTGTGATACAGCGACATCTGCATTGACTTTTAATAAAAGATATACTGTCGCTGTGGCGGGATTTGGCGGTGTTGGTGTGGCTAAATCTTTACATTTATTTAAAGAAAATACTTTGAGCACAGCTGAAATTTTAGCAAATCTAAAATTACCTGTATTTGTCAAACCCAATAACGGAGGAAGCAGTTTTGGTATTAGCAAAGTGAATCAAGCTGAAGCATTGCCTATAGCATTAGAGAAAGCATTTAAAGAAGATACTCAAATTTTAATAGAGGAGTTTATTAGTGGAAGGGAATTTACAATTGGTGTTTTTAAATCCAAAGGTAAGATTACAGTTTTGCCTATTACTGAGATCAAAACAGAGAATGAGTTTTTTGATTATGAGGCAAAATACCAAGGTAAAAGTAAAGAAATTACGCCTGCGGATATCCCAACAAAAATGTTTGAAGAATTAACTGCTGCTGCTCAAAAAGTATATGCTATTTTGAACTGCAGAGGTGTGGTTAGAATTGATTTCATTTATGATGAGGTTGCAGAAAAAGCATATATGTTAGAAGTAAATACTGTGCCTGGGCAAAGTGAGGCAAGTGTTATCCCCCAACAGGTGAAAGCAATGGGCTGGACTTTAACTGAATTTTATGGTTGGATAATAGAAGATTGTTTAGAAAAAAAATAAACTCAAGCATTTTGAAAATCATTGACGATATACTTAAAAAGCCTTTGTGGATCAATGTACTCATTGGATTTGGAGTAGCATTATTTTTATTTATAGTTTTCTTTTTTTCATTAGGTTGGATTACTGGCAATGGTGAAACAGAAAAAGTACCAGCAGTCATTGGATTGGATGTTATTGCTGCTGAAAAAAACTTAAGAGCACTTGGTTTTGATGTGGAGTTACAAGATTCAATTTATGTTGACACACTTGCAAGAAATGCGGTTTTAAGACAAACCCCAGATGCAGATGAAATTGTAAAAAAGGGCAGAACAGTCTATCTTACAATCAATCGAGTAATCGCACCACAGGTTGATATGCCTAATCTAGTTGGATTTTCTATTAAAAGTGCGGAGACTTATTTAAAAGTGCTTGGATTAAGATTAGGATCAATTCAAATGGTGCCTGATCAAAATAAAAATGTTGTGATTGATCAGTTGGTGAATGGTCAGCCTATAGCGCCTGGATCCAAAATCCCTTCGGGTACTTTGATTCATTTTCTTGTTGGAGATGGAGGCGCTTCTGCGGTGATGACTATGCCTGATTTAGTTGGGTTAACTTATGAGCAAGCTAAAGCACAATTAATCAATTTGGGATTAAATCTTGGTATCGTAACAGTAAATGGATCAATCAATGATAGCGCATCAGCTTTTGTTTTTGATCAAAGCCCAAGTGTATATGGCAGTCAATTAGACTCATTAGGGATGCCCATAAAAAATAATATTTCCAGGGGTGCAACGATCAATCTAGTTTTAGACAAGGTGGCGCCGATGAAAGCAATTCGAGATTCAATACAATAACGCAATTATTTAAAATTTAAACTTTATTTTTTTATGAATACAATTACTGTAGAAGCTTTAAAAGCAAAAATTGATGCCGGGGAAAAGTTAAATCTTTTGGATGTGAGAGAACCACATGAGCATGCTGCGTTTAATATTGGAGGACAATTATTGCCTTTAGGTTTGGTGCAAGCATTACAATTAGATGAAATTGAACATTTAAAAGATGAAACTATTTATGTGTATTGTAGAAGTGGTAATCGAAGTGGCCAGGCTTGTATGATGATGGAACCTTATGGTTTCAAAAATGTGGTCAATGTAGTGGGTGGCATGTTGGCTTGGCAAGAAAAGTTTGCTAGCTAGTCTACTATAGATTGGTATCATATTAAATTTATTATATGAGAAAACTATTTCAATGCATTGGACTTAGTTGCTTAGTTTTTTTGTCAGCGTGTCAAAACGATAAAATCATATCAAAATCAAATTATCATGACACAACTGGCAAAACTGATATCTTATCTGGAGGGGTAAAAAGGATCCCAATTCATACTGTAAAAGGCGATTTTACAGTATGGACAAAAAGAGTTGGAAATCATCCTACTAAGAAAGTTTTATTATTGCATGGAGGGCCAGGTGCAACACATGAATATTTTGAATGTTTTGATTCATTTTTTCCTCAAGAAGGGGTAGAGTATTATTATTATGATCAATTGGGGTCTGCGTATTCTGATAATCCTAATGATAGCAGTCTGTGGACCATTGATCGTTTTGTTGATGAGGTCGAAACGGTTAGAACTGCGCTTGGCTTAGATGCCAATAATTTTTATTTACTTGGACATTCTTGGGGAGGTATTTTAGCAATTGAATATGCATTAAAATACCAACAAAATTTAAAAGGATTGATTATATCCAATATGATGGCTTCTATCCCAGCCTATGTTCAATATGCGAACGATGTGTTAGGGCCTCAATTACCTAAAGAGGTTTTGACTAAAATAAGGGCTTATGAAGCGATTGGCATGTACACAGATCCAACGTATTTAAAATTAATCAATGATTATTATTATCCTGAACATGTATTAAGGATGCCTCCATCAAATTGGCCAGATCCGGTTTTACGTGCTTTCGCTAAATTAAATTACCCTTTGTATTTAAAAATGCAAGGTCCTTCTGAATTTGGTGTAGTTGGAAATGCAACATTGAAAGACTGGGATAGGACAGCTGATCTGTCCAAAATTAAAGTACCAACTTTAAGTATTGGTGGTACTTTTGATACAATGGATCCAGAAGCTATGAAAAAGATAGCTAAGCAAGTGCAGAATGGTACTTTTTTACTCTGTCCCAAAGGTTCTCATATGTCTATGTATGATGATCAACAAACTTATTTCAAGGGGCTGATTGCATTCATCAACAAAGTAGATAAAGAAGCAAGATAATTTATAAAAAAGGTCCTTATTTCTAAGGACCTTTTTTATATGGATTATTTTAAATCAATTTTTAAACTCAACCAGAAGTTTCTTCCAGCCATTGGATAATAATTATTTGAAGTGATGGTTGTACGATCATAAATATAACTGTAGGTATATCCATTGGGTTCATATTGCACATCTAAAAGATTATTGATATAAAATTGTAATAACATCTTGTATTTTGATTTATTTAAAACTGTCCAGTGGGCGTTGATGTCATTCAAAAAATAAGCGTCCAATATTCTTGATTCGTTTTGTGTATTGTCTAAATATTGCTTAGAAATATACTTAGTTGTCCAATATAAGCTAAGTTTATCTGTTGGGTTCCAATTAAAAGTTCTGTTAGAAATGATTGATGGTGATAACGCGATTGTAGTGTTTTTATGCTGTATTGCAACTTGAGTATTTTCATCGTAATCGTCCACGTATTCGGTGAATGCTTTTATTTTATTTTGACTAAAGCTCACGCTGTAAGTTGTATTTACTTTTTTACTATATGCGTATTTGATTTGAAATTCAGCACCTGCTCTATAGCTTTTTGGCGTGTTTGTTCTAGTATAAGCACCTACATCATTAATTTTTCCAGTCAATACCAATTGGTCAGTATAATCCATAAAATAGAAGTTGGCATTGAATGCATATTTAGACTTTTTATATTCCAAGCCAGCTTCCCAATCTATCAATCGTTCGCTTTTTGGTTGTTCATTTATACTTGCTTCAAAATCGTCTCTGATGGGTTCTTTATTTGCGACAGCGACACTTGCGAAGTATAAAATATTTTTTGTTTGGTATGAAATTCCCATTTTCGGATTAAAAAAATTGAACTTACGCCCAATAATTAAATCTGTATTTTTTGTAAATCCATTCATCTGATGGTGAACTGTTCTATATTGTAAGTCAATAAAACTACTTAATTGGGTGTTTAGTTTTCTTTCCCATTTAATATAGGAGCTGGCTTCTTTTTTTGTTGCATCATTATCATAATACTTATAATTAGACGGGGCAAGTGTAATGGGTAGATAGGGTAGTGTTCCAAAATGCAATCCATCGTAGATACTCCAAGCGCCACCTAAAGTGATGTCATTTATTTTGTCTTGATAGGAGACTGCTGCTATTTGGCCATAAAATTGGTTGTCTAGCCATCTTCTTCTTACTAAATCCGAAGGCACATTTACTTTGCCTATAATATCAATTTTGTAATCTTCGAAATCAACTCCAGCTTTATATTCTTCATAGTAGCCTTTACCTGTAGTTAAATAGAATGCAGTATTCCATTTCCAAAATGGATTGATCTGCTTATTGTAAAACAATTGATAGTGCGTTTGCGTATAATTATCGGTTTGGTTGTCATAAGGGGCATCTGCTTTTTCTGTACCAGCAGGGTTGAATGTTCTATTGGTTGACAATAATTCTTGAGGTACACCATACCATGCTTGATAGGTTTTTTCTTTTCCGCTAAAAATATTTAGTCTCAAGGATGATTGATCTCCCCAATAGGTTGCACTCATAAAATAACTTTTCAAATTACTACTTGCACGATCAATATAACCATCACTTGTAATTTGACTTAACCTGGCGTCGATTGTAAAATGATTGTTGAGTAAACCAGAACCAAACATCAAATTATTCTTAAAGCTATTAAATGAACCCGCACTATTTTGAGTGGTTAAATAAGCTTTAGGCTGGTAATCGTTTGTCAATAAATTAACACTTGCTCCAAAAGCTCCAGCGCCGTTGGTAGAAGTTCCCACGCCTCTTTGTATTTGTATACTATTGACACTTGAACTAAAATCCGGTAAGTTCACAAAAAATGTACCCATGCTCTCTGCATCATTGTATGGAATGCCATTTAAAGTAAAATTGATTCTTGTTGCATCTGTACCTCTTATCCTAATCCCAGTGTAACCAATACCATTTCCGGCATCTGCATGCACCACCACTGAGGGTGTATTTTCAATAATAAAAGGCAGGTCTTGTCCAACATTGTTCAATGCAATTTGAGCTTTACTCACATTGGTTTTAGCAAAGGGCGCTTGTTCACCGAGGCGGATAGATTTTACTTCCAGTGGCGGTAAATTTCTAATGCTGTCTGTTGTTTTCTTATCTACCTTTTGCGCCAATAAGGGTTGGATCAGCATCGACAATACAATTGTTCCCAATAACTTAGTCATTTTAAATGTTTTAGTTTTTCAAAAAATACTGGGAACAGGAATAAATTGCTTTGAGAAGTGCACGAATTGTGCGGTACCTTCCCTTCGCAGGAATTACCCTGTTCAGGTTCAACGGGTTTTATCTCAGCTTTTTAAAGCACCCCGAGGACAGTGCAAAATTAGGGCGCTTTATTTAATATAACAACTGTAACTTTAAGCTATGACTTTCGTTATACGATATAAATAATAAAGATTATGAAAAAGATTTTCGCTTTATCTCTGGTTTTAATTGCATTTGTAGCGATTGCCCAAAATAAAATGGGTGTGATTTATGACGAAAATGTACAGGTCCGCAAAGTTCCAAATTTTACGTCTATTCGCGTTTCAAATGCCATTGAACTGTATATTAGTCAGTCTAATAAGACAGATGTGGCTGTGAGTGCAAAATCTGAAGCATACAGAAACAAGATCATTACTGAAGTAGAGGGAGGCACTTTGATTATTCGTATGGAGGATAATTATAAATGGTGGAAATGGAATAGTGAGGACTATAAGGCAAAAGTTTATGTAAGTGTAAAGGAATTATATGCATTAAATGGTGCTGGAGCGACCAACATTAAAATCATCAATGGGTTGAATGCAGAGAAATTTAAAATCAATCTATCAGGAGCCAGTGATTTGAAAGGGGAGATAAAAGCAAGAACACTATTGACGGATCTTTCTGGCGCTTCAAGTTTAAAAGCAACGATACATGCCAATGCCTTATCTGTCAAAGGAACTGGTGCTAGCTCATTTGATGTGATAGGGGCAGGGGATGATCTGATTGTAGATGTATCAGGCGCTTCCACTGTCAAAATGTATGATTATATTGTAAAAGGGGCTTCAGTAGAAGCTTCTGGAGCCAGTAGCGTAAAGGTGCATGTTGAGGATATGTTAAAAGTGAATGCAACAGGTGCAAGTAGTATCGATTATAAAGGCGCCGCTTCAATAAAAGAAATGCATAGTTCCGGTGCTTCAAGTGTGAAACATAAGAATTGATATTAGTGAATAGTTTCAAAAATGCCTGTTTGTAGCAGGCATTTTTTTTGCACTTGTATATTCTTTTCAATAAACTTGCTCATGAACTTATATTGTCTTATCTTTGCAATCCAAACATCGCGAGGTAGAGCAGCGGTAGCTCGTCGGGCTCATAACCCGAAGGTCGGAGGTTCGATCCCTTCCCTCGCAACATCTAAATCCGCTCCCGATACTTATCGAGAGCGGATTTTTTTTGTCGTAACTTTGTGTCAATAATTGTAAGGAATGAAAGTCGGTTTTGTAAATATTTTTGGTAAGCCTAATGCAGGAAAGAGCACTTTGCTGAATGCCATCATGGGCGAAAAGATGGCTATTGTGTCTTCTAAAGTCCAAACTACAAGACATAGAATCAAGGCCTTTTTAAACAAAGAAGATGAGTATCAGGTCATTTTCTCGGATACGCCGGGAATCATTGATCCTAAATATAAGTTACATGAACGAATGATGGGCGCTGTTAAGTCAGCGCTTGAAGATGCAGACCTAGCTTTGTTGATGGTGGATGTAAGGGATAATTTAGAGGAAGTGGATGAGGTCTTTAGTGCATTGAAACTTAAAGTACCCTGTATTGTGGTTTTGAATAAGACGGATTTGGCAAAGGGGAATCAAGTAAAAGAGGCCAGTGCATTTTTTAGTTCAAAGCCTTATTGTACAAAAATAATTTCAATTAGTGCTTTGAATATCAATGATATAGAAAGGTTATTGAAAATTATATTAGATTTAATACCAGAAGGAGCTCCTTTTTATAGTCAAGAAGATTTAAGTGATTTGCCTACAAAGTTTTTTGTAAGTGAACTGATTCGAGAAAAGATCTACCAATTGTTTGGGGAAGAAATTCCTTACCATACTGCTGTGTTGGTGAATTCATACAAAGAACAACCTTCAATTGTAAAGATCCAAGCAGATATTGTTGTAAATAGAGAAACACAGAAGGCTATTATCATTGGGGAGAAGGGTAAGTTGATTAAAGAAATAGGCACATTGGCAAGGAAAGATATTGAAGCTTTTATTGGCACTAAAGTGTACTTAGAGCTTTTTGTGAAAGTGAAGCCAAAGTGGAGAGACAATGAGTTGAAATTAAAAGAATTTGGATACCAATAGTGAATTATAAATTAATATTAATTTATTGATTTATAATTGTTTAATATAGTTTATTTGATTATTAAATTTAAGTTTTATGAGTTTTACAGTCGCTATAGTAGGAAGGCCCAATGTGGGAAAGAGCACGCTGTTTAATCGTTTATTAGAAGAGCGTAAAGCCATTGTGGATGATGTCAGTGGTGTAACAAGAGATCGTCAATATGGCGTTACGGAATGGAATGGTAAAAATTTCAATGTAATTGATACGGGTGGTTTTGTACCAGATTCAAGTGATATGTTTGAGACGGAGATCAGAAAGCAAGTTAAAATTGCTTTGGATGAAGCAAATTGTATCATTTTTATGGTCGATGCTGCGGTAGGCATGACAGATTTAGACGCAGCCATGGCGGATATGTTGAGACGTTCAACAAAACCAGTCTTGGTGGTAGCCAACAAGGTTGATAATTCAAATAGAGCTTTGGATGCAACAGAGTTTTATAGTATGGGTTTTGAGCACAATTACTTTATAAGTTCTATCTCAGGTAGTGGAACGGGTGAGTTATTAGATGCAGTCACCAGCTTTATAACCGAAGAGCAAGGCGCTGAAGAAGTAGCAACAGATGAAGTGAATATACCTAAGATTGCCATTATTGGACAGCCTAATGTGGGTAAATCTTCTTTATTGAATGCATTTATAGGTCAAGAAAGAACAATTGTGAGTGATATTGCTGGCACAACCAGGGATACCATCCATACGCATTACAATATGTTCCAAAAGGAATTTATCTTAATTGATACGGCTGGAATTAGAAGAAAAAATAAAGAGAAGGATGATTTAGAGTTTTATTCTGTGATCCGAGCGATCAAGGCTATGGACGAAGCAGATGTTTGTATGATGGTGATTGACGCGGTAAAAGGGATTACAGCTCAAGACCTTAGTATATTTAGCCTCGCCTCTAAAAAAGGTAAAGGAATCGTATTTTTAGTAAACAAATGGGATTTAGTTCCTAAAGAAACCAATACGGCAAGAGATTATGAAAAAAGATTAAAAGACAAACTGGCACCTTTTACGGATGTCCCCATTTTATTCATATCTGCACTAGAAAAGACACGTATTTTTAAAGCCATTGAAATGGCTTTGGATGTATTTGAAAACAAAAATCGAAAAATCCCAACTTCCAAGTTGAATGATATTATGTTGAAGGCGATTGAAAAATACCAAGCTCCTGTAGTTAGGGGGCATGTGATCAAAATCAAGTTCGTTCAACAATTACCAACTAGGGTACCTAGCTTTGCTTTTTTTACAAATTTCCCTGATGACATTAAGACACCTTACCGAAATTACCTAGAAAATCAAGTAAGGGCTAATTTTAAATTTACGGGGGTGCCAGTTCGTATTTACTTTAGAAAGAAGTAGTTATGAGGCTTAAAACTACTATTTTGGGTGTTTTTTTGAAAAAAGTCAAAATAATTAGTTGAAATTTGGTGAATATATTGTTAAATCCTATCTTTGCCAACGTATTTTTTATACCAACTTAAAACATTTAAAATGAAAAAAGTATTCGCAATCTTCGCTATCGCTGCTTTAACTGCATGTGGTGGTGCTTCTACTGAAGCTACAACTGATTCTGCTACTGCAACTGTAGATACAGCTGCTGTTGCTGTTGATTCTGCTGCTGTTGCAACTGATTCAACTGCTACTGATTCTGCTGCTACTAAGTAGTTCTAGAAGTTTTTTAATAACTTCTTGCAAGAAGGTCCTTTCCGAATTTCGGAAAGGATTTTTTTTTGCCCTCAATGGATACATTTTGGCATCAATATTGCCTATATAAATTAAGACTTATAGGTCTATTATTATTATTAGACCTATGTCATTTTGACTAGAATTATAAAATTTAAGATTTTGGATAAACAATTTTTATTTAAGAGCGAAGAAGACAATGAATTCATTCCTTTATTTACTTTTAATGAGCAGGATATGGAAAATGAACCAACTATCGTAATTGAAGAAATGATTCCAATCCTTCCTTTAAGAAACACCGTCTTATTTCCAGGGGTTGTGATTCCTATTACAGTTGGAAGGGATAAAAGTATTCAAGCTGTCAAAGCTGCTTATGCGAAAGATAAATTCGTAGGTGTATTGGCACAAAAAGATGGCAATATAGAAGATCCTAATCCAGCCGATTTATGCAATATTGGAACAGTTGCTAAGATCATTAAAATGATCAAGATGCAAGATGGGGGAACCACAATCATCATTCAGGGGAAAAAACGTTTTGAATTATTGGAGATGGTTGAAGAGGATCCTTTTTTCAAAGGCAAAGTGAAATTAATTGAAGATGTGCCAGTACAAAAAGATGACAAACATTTTGAAGCTTTATTATCTACTATCAAAGATTTGGCAGCACAGATCATACAATTATCTCCCAATTTTCCATCTGAAGCGACCATGATTTTGAAGAACATTGAGAGCCCTATGTTCTTGATCAATTTTGTGGGCAGTAATTTAAATATTGAATTACAAGAAAAACAAGGTTTATTAGAAATACATAATGTAGTTGAAAAGGCAGAGAAATTAGTTGAGTACTTGCAAAAAGAATTGCAGTTTGTTGAATTAAAAAATAAAGTTGCAAATAAAACTCGAACAGAGATTGATAAACAACAAAGGGATTATTTTTTACAACAACAACTTAAAAGTATCAAGGATGAGTTAGGAGGCGACCCTAATGAGCGCGAAGTAGCTGAAATGAAAAAGAAGGCAGAGCATAAAAAATGGCCTGATGCTGCAAAAAAATTATTTCAAAATGGGTTGGAGAAATTGGAACGTATGCATCCAAGCACGCCAGATTATTCTGTGGTTTACAATCACTTGGATTTATTATTAGACCTCCCTTGGGGTGAATATACCGACGATAATTATGATCTGAAACACGCAAAAAAAGTGTTAGATAACGATCATTATGGCATGGGTAAAATCAAGAATCGTATTTTAGAATATTTAGCTGTATTGAAATTAAAGGGCGACATGAAGAGTCCTATTCTTTGTTTTCTTGGCCCTCCAGGTATTGGTAAAACATCATTAGGTAGGTCTATTGCACATGCCATTGGAAGAAAATATACTCGTGTGAGTTTAGGTGGATTACATGACGAAAGTGAAATTAGAGGTCATCGTAAAACCTATATAGGTGCGATGCCTGGTAGAATCATACAAAGTATTCGTAAAGTAAAGACTTCAAATCCTGTTATGATTCTGGATGAGATAGATAAAATTGGCAAAGACCTAAGGGGCGATCCTTCTTCAGCATTATTAGAAGTATTGGATCCAGAACAAAATCACAGCTTTTATGATAATTACTTGGAATCTGAGTATGACTTAAGTAAAACCTTGTTCATTGCAACCGCAAACGATATTAGTCAAATTCAACCTGCCTTAAGAGATCGATTAGAGATCATTGATCTGAGTGGTTATGCAGTTGAAGAAAAGGTGGAGATTGCTAAAAGGCATTTATTACCTAAGCAAAAAGCCCTTCATGGTTTAGAGCAATACAAATTCAAAATTCAGGATAATGTATTAGAAAAAGTAATTGAAGATTATACAAGAGAGAGTGGTGTACGTGAATTAGATCGTCAATTGGCATCCATCATGCGCTATCAAGCAAAACAAATTGCTTATAATCAAAAGATCAAGCCAACAGTAAGTAAGTTAGATTTAATTAAAATATTGGGTCAGCCTAGGTACAGCAACGAATTGTATAAAACGGTTAATATGCCTGGAGTAGCAGTTGGATTGGCATGGACCTATGTTGGTGGGGATATTCTCTTCATCGAAACATTGCTTTCAGAAGGTAAAGGTGAATTGAAACTAACTGGTAATTTAGGAAATGTAATGAAAGAGAGTGCCACCACAGCATTGACTTATTTACAAGCTAATGCTAAAAAAATCGGTGTAGATCCTGAATTGTTTAAAACAAAATCGGTCCATATGCACGTACCTGAAGGTGCAGTTCCTAAGGATGGACCAAGTGCTGGGATTACGATTTTGACAGCATTAAGTTCTGCTTTTACTGGTAGAAAAGTAAAACCTTTTTTAGCGATGACTGGTGAAATTACGCTAAGAGGTCAGGTGCTACCAGTGGGGGGAATTAAAGAGAAAATTTTAGCCGCTAAAAGAGCTGGTATGAAAGAGATTATCCTTTGTTGGCAAAATGAAAAAGATGTGAATGAAATAGATCAAGCTTTTATTAAAGGTTTGAAGTTCTATTATGTAAAAAATATGCAGCAAGTGTTAGATTTAGCGCTTGTTTAATTGATTTTTAAGTTCCAACCCCTAGCTTTGTTATATGTCTTATACAAGATATCTACATAAGCTAGGGTTTTTCTTTGCTTGCTATTTTTTTAGTGGAGGTCATTATGTTGGCAACTATTTAAATGCACAGACAACAGCAGGCAATGCTGTATTTGAATTTTTAAAATTACCTGCTACTGCAAAAGCTACAAGTTTGGGTGGAATAAATATCAGTGCTATTGGAAATGACCTAGGACTTGCAATGATACAACCAGCATTACTCACAACCAATATGGATGGACTATTGCAAGTTAGTGTGAAGCCTTATTTTGCTGGCATACAACAATATGACCTAAATGCTGCTTCCAAACTAAAATCTGATTGGGTAATAGGTTGGGGCGTTCATTATATGGACTATGGAAGTATCGAACAAACCGATATATTAGGAAATACATATGGTATCACCCATCCAAATGAGTATGCAGTTCAATTGGGTATCGCCAAAACCTATCAAGAGCATTTTCATTTTGGAACACAAGTCAAATTCATACAGTCTAGTTTTGGCGCTTTTAGTTCTAATGGTATTGCAATGGATGTAGGTGTGCGTTATTTTGCGCCAAGTGGTTTGTCACAATGGAGTATTTTATTGCAAAATGTGGGTACGCAATTAAAGCATTTTCAAGTGAGAGAGGAATTGCCATTGAATTTGATAATGGGATGGTCTAAGAAATTAGCCAATGCGCCAATACAATTTTCTGTGACAGCTGAAAGACTTTCTGTTTGGAATGATACATACTATGATTTGGATTTTTACAATCAAGAAGGATATAAAAAGCCTGGTTCATTACAAAATATATTCAATCATCTTATTTTAGGTAGTCAGTTGTATATTGGACAAAATTTTGAATTAGATGTAGGTTATCATTTTGCACGCAGGTTTGAATTGAATATTCCAAATCAACCCAATAGTTTAAATGGACTCAGTGCTGGTTTTAGTTTCCCATACAAACGTATGCAATTTCAATATGGGACTGGTTTTTTTCAAAAAAACAGCTACCATCATTTTACGATTCAATATGCATTGAAACAGTTATAAAGGCTGAAATAAATTCAGCCTTTATAATGCTTAATAAAGATTAATCGAATATTGTTTTCAATCCTATTTGCAATTATTGCTTTTTCTTTGGCATCAATGCTTTAGGTTTATCTGCAGGAGTGGTAGCTAGTTTGGGAGCTGCACTTGGCTTTTTGGGTACTGCAGGTTTGTTTGCAGGTGCCGCTGTTGAGGCTGGTGTCACCACTGTTGGTTCGTTGTTTGAAATTAAACTATAATCTGATTCAGCCTCTATAGATTCTGCATCTTGGTCTGGTAAGGTTAAGTCAATACTTGAATCTTTGCCAACAAAGTTGACATTAAAGTCGGTGCTTAAATTATCAGGTTTCAAGAAACTTGCATTTCTATCTAAATTACATGCTGGATCATTTGCTACTTTGTTCATAAAGTAGGCCCAAATTGGTAATGAACCATGTGCGCCTTGACCAAAATAATTATCTGTAAATCTGATATAACGATCATCCGCACCTACCCATGCGCCAGCAAGGATTTGTGGCGTATAACCCATAAACCATAAGTCGCTATTGTCGTTGGTTGTGCCGGTTTTACCAGCAACAGACTGCGTTCCAATATCGTAAGAATACATACTTCTTCCGGTACCTTTAGAGATCACACCTTCCATCATACTTACCATCGAGTAGGCAGTTAATTCACTTATGACTTTTCTTCTTTGAGGTGAAAAGCTTTCTAAAACATTGCCATTTTTATCTTCAATTCGATTGATAAAGAATGGCTGTGCATTGTATCCGCCACCTGGGAACATGGTATAAGCTTGCACCATTTCAAATAATGAAACTTCACATGCGCCTAATGCAATTGAAGGATAAGCTGGTATATCAGCTTGTATGTTGGTTTTCTTTAAGTAAGCGACCAATTCTTTTGCTGCTTCATTGCCATCACCATTGATTTGTTTCATAATATAGGCAGTCGCGCAATTTCTTGATTCTGCTAAAGCTTGTGCCATTGGCATAGATTGTCCTGTACATGATTTAGGTGTATTAGGAACCATGCCATAGCCTTCAAAATTTTGTTGTTGATCTTGTACAATACTAAATGGCGTAAATCCTGCTTTTTCAATTGCTAAAGAATACAATAGAGGTTTCATAGTGGAACCTACTTGTCTTCTTGTGTTGACATTAACATGGTCATATTTGAAAGTTTTAAAATCAATGCCACCCACCCAAGCTTTTACTTCTCCAGTAAATGGATCAACTGCTAAGAAGCCAGTTTGTAACATTTGTTTATGGTATTTCAAAGAATCAAGCGGAGTCATAATGGTGTCAATGAATCTATTTTTGTTCCATGCAAATACACGCATTGGTAAAGTCTCGTCAAATGATTTTCTAATTTCAGATTCGTCTACGTCTTCACGCTTCATATTTCTCCAGCGATCTGTTTGTTTAATAGCCAATTCCAATTGATTACTAAAGTCTTTCCAAACAGAACCTGTTTTAATATTAGATTGCTTATTAAACTCTTTTTGTAAATAAGCCATATGTCTAGCAACTGCTTCCTCTGCATACAACTGCATTCGGGGATTGATAGTTGTATATATTTTTAAACCATCTCTATATAAGTTGTAAGGGTCTCCATTGTTCTTTTTGTGTTCCTTGCACCATTTTTTCATGTATTCGCCCAGGTAGCTCCTAAAGTATGGGCCAAGTCCGTTATTTTCGTCTAATTTTTTAAAGTTGGTCACCAATGGTAAAGCTTTTAACTGTTCCGCTTGCTCTGTTGTAATATATTTTTGACCAGCCATTCTATTCAATACCAGGTTCCTCCTTTCTATCGCCAATTTAGGATTTCTATTGGGATTGTATTTAGTTGGTGCATTGATCATGCCAATTAATAAAGCTGCTTCTTCTATTGTTAAACGATCTGGTTCTTTTTGGAAAAAGGATCTTGATGCATTGCTTACACCGAATAAATTTTCACTAAAAGGCACCGTATTTAAATACAATGTGATGATCTCTTGTTTAGTAAAATTCCGTTCCAACTTAATGGCGATGATACTCTCTTTTATTTTTTGAATAATTCTTAATAATTTATTCTTAGTGGCCCAGTTGTCAGTGAATAAATTTTTTGCTGTCTGCATGGTAATGGTAGAAGCACCACCTTGGCTTCCTAAGAATGCTAGCGCTCTTAATAATCCTTCCCCATCAATTCCATAATGGTCATAAAATCTTTTGTCTTCAGTGGCTACTAAGGCTTGTAACAAATAGGGGCTAATGTCTCTATACTTTACACTAATTCTATCTTCTAAATAAAACTTACCCATGGGCGTGCCATCTTGTGCATAAACCTGACTTGCTAATGAAGCAGTTGGATTTTCAATATCATCTAAATCTGGCATATCACCAATCCATCCAAAATTGAGCATTAATATAAATAGCACAAAAACGCCCGCAGAAATTAGGTAATATTTCCAAAATATTTTCACCCAATTCTTTCCTCCTTGCTTCATATTTTTTACTGTTGTTTTATTTTCTGAATTCACTTTTTACCCTTTAAGGTTTAAAATAATATTTTGCTTTATCACCTTTATATTGATCTAATTGTATTTGATTGTTGATCTGAATGATATTTGATTTTCCAATCAATACAATGTCATATTGTTTCTTTCCAATAAATGAGATAATTTCTGTACTTAGTCTGGGTCTAACTTTCTGAATATAATGCAAACCACTAGTCGCATGTTCAAACGGTCCTATCCATACAATATGACTTTGTTCATTAAACTGAACATAAGTCACTGATAAATTCATTTTTCTAAATTCTTCTGCATTGACATCTTTCAAGGCATTTTGAATCTCTTTTACAAAAGTGGGGGATACATTGAAAGTTTCTAATGCAATATAGTGTTGCTCTAAACTATCATCTGTGAAAACTAGTTGAGGTGTTGCAATTTTTACCAAGGTGGTATTTGCTATAGCGCTACTATCTTTTAATTGTTTAGATGATTGTTTGTTCTCAGTAGGATTTTTTGCAGTGAGGCTTGTTTCATTTTTAATAGAAGCGCCTTGTGTTTGTGCAATTCCATCTTCTTCAATATAGATAGGCTTGTTTTGTTTAACTATTTTCAAAGCTGTAAGGTAGGACTCGGTCGTTTTTCTATTGTTAATTTCAGTGATGATATTTTTAGCTCTTGCTTTGACAATTTCGCTTTTATTTTGTTCAATAAGCTGATTTAACAATACAATTGCCAAACTATCCATGCCCTGCTGTGCATACATCTTTACCTTTAAAAATTGAAAAGGGGTATTCCACTTTGTGCCTTTAAATTGTTTTTGAGCTGCATCTATTTGTGTATTGAACTGTTCCCAGTCGCCAATTTGTGCTAAGAAATAGGTTGCTTCATAGGCTTCTGCACTGTTCTTGTCTATTTGAGCTAGTTTTTCTTTCGCTTTCTTTTTTTGAATATAATCGCCTTCTGGGAATTGAGTAGTGATTATTTCAATGATACTATCTGATTTTGCATTTTGGCCAATGTGGATGTATTGGCTTGCAAGATCGAGTAGGGCGTTTTCTGTTGCTATTGGGTCTAGATTCTTTTGAATCAAAGCTTGGTATCTTGGCAATGCTTTTTCAAAATCATTAAGTTCGTATAAAAATAATTTTGCTATCAATAAAGTGTGTTTATTCCATATTGCCTGAGATGCTTTTAAATCAGCTTTAGATTGTATCAGTTGTATTTTTAGTCGCACTGTACTATCATTATTTTTTTCTTCTTGCTTTTTTGACTTACTATCAACTAGGGATGTATTTTGAATAGCAATTTGACTGATACTATCTTTAGCTTGATCTGCACTTGAAGTATTTTTTATTAATTGAATATTTGTTTTTCTTCTCCAGTTGTCTACATTAGGTCGATCTCCCCATTTCTTTATAAAATTAGTAGTACCCATATTGACGCTTTGAGGATTGTCAAAATAGAAGTCTGACTTTACAGCTTGTTTAGAAGCGGCATTGGGACTAAATGCATTGCTAAAAGTAGAACCAGTATTGTTACTAACTATTTGCGTGTTGGTTGTTTGAGGGTTTTTCTTAGTGGGATCGATTAGTAAGTCTTTGTTTTGATCGGCGATACGTTCTGTTCTTTGTTGCCATTTTAACGCGATCAGTTCTTGTTCTTTTAATGGGGCTGCATAAATTATTTGCAAAGTATCTTGTTTAGTGATGATTGCATCATAATTTGCTATTTGTTCAATCCACTTTTTCCTCAAACTGATTTGTTCGTAATTGGGATAGCTTTTTAATAAATTATTTAATTGATCATATGCAATTTTAGCTACAACAAATTGATTGTTTTGATAATTGAGTCCTCCCAACTGAACCAAGGCTTTTTGTTTTAGTTTATTATTTTGTTCGTTTTTTTGAATAGAACTAATCAGCCATTGATTTGCTTTTGAAAATGAATGATTGCGCAAAGCAAGCTGGGCCATTTCATAGTAGATGATATCTGCAAATGGCTGGTACTTATCTCTTTTAAGCATGCGCTCTAAAGAATTTGCCAAAGACTCCCATGATTTTTCGCCACTACTGGCTTCAATACTTGCCATATGGATACTCGCATATACTGCAATCATAGGATCTGCAGCAATGGCACCTGCTTTTTTGTACCATTGATAGGCTTGATCAATTTTTTGTTCTTTTTCAAATAACTGTGCAACTAAATAAGTCCATCTGGCTTTTGTAATTAGATCGTCTGCATTTTCTAAACCTTTAATGAGGTAATTTGCTGCACTATCATATATGCCAGATAGATAATAGCCATAAGCTAATTGTTCAAATAAGAATGGGTGTAATCTTTTCGGGAATCCTGCGTCAGTTTTGAGTAATTGTAATAGACTAATTCCTTCATTTAATGCGCCTGCTTCAAAATAATTCCTGGCCTGCCAGATCATACTTTCATTTCTCACATTTTTATTTTCCCAAACTCTTTCATCTTCAGCAGATGCGATACTGAATTTCCCCGATTTATTTAAATTACTACCTATGGGCAAGTCAGCACCTGCTTCTTTATCATAAAATGAATAGTTAATGAATTGTAATATACTTGCTGCTGTGTCAAAATTTTTATGAAACATGTATGCTTTTGCTAATAGCAAGTAGGCATCATCTACATAATTACTTCTTAAATCATGTAAAACAATATTGGCATTGCAACGATAGATAATCGAGTCGATAGATTCTTTGGCAGTATTACTTAAATCATAATTGTAAAAAGGGAGTAATTCTGTAAAATCGTCCTCATGTTGACTTTTTGCTTTTTGTATGATTTCTTCTAATGAGATCTCTGCATTAAATAGATAATTAAACTGCGATACTGTATTTTGATAGGCTCTTCGACCTAATGTGTATTTTTTATTCAACAAACGTTCATATGGCAGTGGTTTATCGATTTCACTAATCCCTGTTTTCTCTATTAAAGCATTTGTTTTTTTATTGAGCCCATCTTTGGCATTTTCAATTTTTTTATTGAAAAAACTATTGATCTTTTTCTGATTGCTATCTAAAAATTGATTGGCTTTTTTAATTAACCTGGAATTATTGATATCTAGGATTGATCTTGGGGTATCCTGGGCATATGATTGACCACTCCAAATGGATATCAAGCCAATTGCCATCAGGCAAAATATGCGCTTCAACTGAGGATAGTTAGAATCTTCTTGCATAGGGTTAAAAACGCCTTAAAAATACGGCATATTCTGTTTAAATAAAGCAAAGGTTGTACCTTTATACAGATTCAATCTTATGGCAAACTTAGATATTAACAATACTTTTAAACGAAGAAGTAACACCTATCGTTTGGTGGTCACCAATGATGACACTTATGACGAGGTAATTGCCTTTAGATTATCTAGAAAGTCTGTGTATTTAGGTATTAGTATTGCCTTTATGTTTTTAGTGGGATTGACTATTGCTTTGATTGCTTTTACCCCATTAAAATATTATATACCAGGTTATGGTACGAAAGAAAGTAGATCTGCTTTGGAATTGCTAAAAATCAGAACTGATTCCCTTGAACAAGCTGTTCACTTTAAAGAACAATATATAGAGGGAATCAAAAAAGTATTGTCTGAGGGCAATCCTAAGCAGCTTGATACCATTCCTTTGACACTTCCGGAAAGTTTGCCATCATTAGATTAATTTCAATACCTTGAAAGACAAAAATAATGCGACTATTCAGTGGGCTAAATTTGCTGGCCTTGCAAGTCAGTGGGCAGTTACTTTAACTTTGCTTATTTTTATCGGCAAATATATTGACCATAAATTGAATAGGATAGCGCCCCTTTTTTTATGGGTATTGCCTTCTTTATTTATTGTATTTTCATTGTTTAAAATAGTAAGGGATACACAAATCAAATCTAAAAACAAATGAATCTATATTTTCAAAAACATTTCCTTCCAGTTGTTGCTCTATTTTTTGCGGTGATAGCATTGGTTTTATTACACCAAAAATTAGCGATTCAATTACCAATCAATGGTATGTTTATTGCTATAGTGAATGGTATGCTATTCTGTATGGCTTTATTTAATTTCAAAAGGATCAGTCAGGTGGATATGACCAATCCAAATGCAATCGTACAATCTGTAATGATTGGCACCATGTTCAAATTTATTGTGTTTGGAGGTGCAGCATTATGGTATGCATCTCAAAAAAAAGCACCTATTGGAACCAATAATTTATGCATTGCAATGGGATTATACTTAGTCTACACTTGGATTGAAATTAGTTGGACAAAACGTAAAAAAGACGCATAAATTAATTCCATTGGCTAAAGTTGAACATCCACTTCATGCACTCAAAGCTTATTTGCCTGATGGCGCATTTGAGCCTGTCTTGGCGCTAATACATCAATACAAAGTACATCTAACTGTAACCAAGGCAAGGAAGTCTGTATTGGGTGATTATCGCCATCCATTTTTAGGGGCAAATCATAAAATATCTGTCAATGGGAATTTAAATAAATATGAATTTCTAATTACATTATTGCACGAGCTAGGTCATTTACTTTGTTATGAGCAATATAAAAACAAGGTAGATGCACATGGTCAAGAATGGAAAACGATTTATGGTAATTTGTTGATGCAATTTATTCGTTTGGATTTGTTTCCAGCAGATATTAAGCAATGTTTATTAAAGACACTTAGGAATCCTGCAGCTACAGCCAATGGAGAGACTGCGTTGTTATTGGCGTTGAGGAAATATGATCAAATCAAAAAAGAAGGTATGACTTTTGTGGCACATCTTCCAGAAGGGGCATTGTTTGAGACTGAAAAAGGAAAAATATTTAAAAAAATAAAAAAGCGCCGCATCCGAATCGAGTGTGTTGAAATTGCCACTGGACATGTGTATTCATTTAGTGGACTGTCAGAAGTGAAGATTGTCAGTTCAATTTAGAAACCAAAATACCCAACGAGCACTCGTTGGGTATTTTAAAAATCATCAGACTGTTTTTTTTGAGACGCTTAACTTTAGAAAATAAAGAGTCTCAAAAAAAAAATAACCCAACGAGCACTCGTTGGGTATTTTAAAAATCATTAAAGGTTTTTATATCCCTTATTTTCGAAGAAAATAAGGGATATAAAACTAAGCAACGGCTTGCTTCACCAAGTCTGCAGCTTCGCTCAATAAGATAGCAGATTGTACTTTCAATCCACTTTCGTCTATTAATTTCTTGGCTTCTACCGCATTTGTACCTTGTAAACGTACAATGATAGGAATGTCGATATTGCCTAATTTATTGAATGCTTCAATCACACCAGCAGCAACACGATCACAACGAACGATACCGCCGAATATATTGATCAAAATTGCTTTTACGTTTGGATCTTTCATGATGATTCTGAATCCAGCTTCTACTGTTTGAGCGTTTGCTGAACCGCCTACGTCTAAGAAGTTAGCTGGTTCACCACCGCTTAACTTAATCATATCCATTGTTGCCATCGCTAAACCAGCACCGTTCACCATACAGCCTACGTTACCGTCCAACTTCACAAAGTTCAAATTGAATTCACCTGCTTCTACTTCTGTTGGGTCTTCTTCTGTAATATCTCTCATTGCTAATAAATCGGGATGACGCATTAAAGCACTGTCGTCAATATTCATTTTACAATCCACTGCAATAATTTTATCGTCAGCAGTTTTGAATAAAGGGTTGATCTCTAGCATTCCACAATCCAATCCAACATAGGCATTGTAGAGGTTGGTAACAAACTTTACGCAATTCTTAAATGCATCTCCACTTAAGCCTAGGTTAAATGCAATTTTTCTTGCTTGGAAACCTTGTAAGCCACCTCCAGGGTGCACCCACTCTTTAAATATTTTCTCAGGTGTATTGTGTGCAACTTCTTCAATATCCATACCCCCTTCAGTGCTATACATCACCACATTCATGCCTTTAGCACGATCTAATAAGATAGATAAATACAATTCCTTTGTAGGTTGAGGACCTTCGTAGTAAACGTCTTGAGCAACTAAAATTTTACTAACTAATTTACCAGTTGGGCCAGTTTGAATGGTAACAAGTGTTCCACCAAGGATGTTTTTTGCAAAATTTTCGATGTCTTCGGCTGATTTACCAACCGCAACACCTCTTTGTTCAGAACCATTAATTTTACCCTTGCCACGACCACCTGCGTGTATTTGAGCTTTAACGACAGCAAATTTGTTGTTGGTATCTGTTGCAATTTTTTGATATGCAGCTACAGCGTCTTGTACATTATCTACAGCTACACCTTCTTGAACAGGAACATTGTACTTTTTAAGCAATTCTTTTGCTTGATATTCATGCAGGTTCATAGTTAGGAATTTTGGCGAAGATAATAGATAATACGCAGATTATGAGGGGAAAATAGATTGAAAAATATATTTTGTTGTTTAAACATTGATTTGTAATTTTGTGTTTATATAAGAAATACCAAACATTTTACTTGGGTATTTGTTATATCATTTGGAATAAATATTGATTGAACCTAAAACAAATAAAAACATATGAAAAAAATCATTCTTTCTTCGGCTTTCGCATTAGCTACAGTGGTGTTGTTTTCTTTTAACAACCCAACTTCAACAAAACAAGTTGAAACTTTCTCAGTAACTGCTCAAAAAAGTAGAGTAGATTTCACAGGCTCAAAAAAGAACGATTTCCATACTGGTTATTTCCCAGTGAAATCAGGTGCTGTGAAAGTAGATGCTGGTAAGTTAGTAGGCGGTTCTTTTGTTGTCGATGTTGCTGGTATGAAAGTAACAGACGCGGCTGGTGATAAATTAGCTGGTCATTTATCTACTGCTGATTTTTTTGACGTAGCAAAATTTGGCGAAGCTACTTTTAACATTAGTTCAGTAAAATATACAACTGCAGAAAAAGCAACATTAACAGGCGCTGTAACTTTGAAAGGCATTACAAAAGAAATTAGTTTCGAGGCAATTATCAGAAGTGCTGATGATAAAGGATTCTTCGCTGAAGCTTTCTTCCCATTAGATAGAACATTGTTCGGCATCAATTATGGTGTTGGTGCTATTGATTCTCAAGTACAATTAGCTGTTCATATATATGCAAGTAAGTAATTAATAAATTAAAAGGCAAGCCTTTTAATTTACGAAGCATTCAAAATTGGGTTATTAATTCTCCCTTCAAAAAATGAGTATGGCCGAAAGGCAAAAAAGAACCCCTAATTTATTTTAGGGGTTCTTTTTTTATACGAAATTTTTGAATGCTTCAAATGAAACCCGTCACAAGAGTTACATTTTCAATTATCATACGTCGTATCGTTCCTTTAAAATATGTAAGTGGTGTAGGGCATGTCCGAAAATGATGAATCCTAGTGCATTCACGGTGATATCATGTCCATTGCAATTGCCTTTTGTCCTTAATTGTTCTTGTGTAAAAGATGCAAATAACAAGTTGGTCGCTTGTCTTACAGTTCTCCATTCAATCAACATGTCTTTCCAATTACGGTGGCTCGCATCTCCATTCGCTGCATAATTATTTTCATCAAATCCAGGCAGCGCTGTTTTATCCTGTCTTGCAATGGCAAGTGCTCGGTAAGCAAAAATTCTTTCCGTGTCAATTACATGCTGAAACATTTGTTGGATAGTCCATTTTGCAGGACCATATGCATATTTGATTTTTTCTAATGGAATCGCATTCCAAGAATCAATCAGTCTGTCATGATATTGTTTTACAAGGATTTCATAATCTTTACCACTCGTATAATTGATATAAGTTTGATAAAATGGTGCGTACTCAGTGGTGCTTGGTCTAGACATGGATATATTTTATTTTTTATTTTTTCTTGAACTATAAATGGTTGCATGTTGAATGCATAATGCAGCATTGATGATACCACCTTCTGCAGCTATCTCATTTAATTTTATAGAAGCCTCTTTTTGTGGAATAGGGTATAAGCTGTTTTCGTCTTTTGGTTTCCAACAACTTTGTAATATAATTTCTTTTATTTCTTTGGCTGTTAATTTTGGGAAATAGGCACGTAATAATCCTGCAATATGACTCACTATGGGTGCAGCCATACTCGTCCCATTTAAAAATCCAAAATTTTGATTGGGTAGCGTTGAATAAATTTTATTGCCAGGGCTTAACAAGTCCACAATTTGGTTGCCAAAATTGCTAAAATTAGTAAGGATACTTTCCGCAATCATAGGGTCACTACTAGCACCAACAGTAATCATATTGCTGGCCTTGTCCTTGAAGACATTAGAGTAGGGGCTTGGATACACAGATTTAATATTTAAATCATAAGCTTCGTTTCCTGCTGAATGAATAATCAATACATCTTTGGATGCTGCATACCTTATTGCACTATCCACCCAAGCTTGTTCTGGTGAATAGGATTTGCCAAAACTCATATTGATGACTTTAGCACCATTATTGACTGCATATCGAATGCCTAAAGCAATATCCTTGTCATATTCATCCCCATCAGGAACAACACGTACACCCATGATTTGAATGGGGTTATTGAAACTGTTTGAAGTTACAATAGTATCAGTGATTCCTGCAGTCAGACCAGCAACATGTGTACCATGTTTGGCATTAGGGCCCATGATATTATTATTGCCGTAATACTGATCAGAGAATAGTGTGTAATCGTCACGTATGATTTGCTTTCTGAGGTCTTCTGGCGCTGTCTCCATTGAAACTGCAGCTAGTTCTTTCCCTGCAATGTATTCATTCAGATCTTCAATAATTGATTGAAATCCATTCGTTTTATCTATACCTAAAGCTTGTAATGTCCTTAGGTAAGCAATTTTTGTATCTGCGGTTATTTTACCAATAGGTTGGTAGGGCTCTAATTTTTCTGCTGTAAAATTACTGTCTTCTAATTCCTTGATAAGGATATTGCCCATTTTTACAACAGCATTTTTTGCCATTTTAATAAAGGCAAGATTGTCAATATCTTCATCGGTGAAAACGATTTCAGCTGCAGCTTGTTGCCAAATTTTATACTCTAATTTCTTTTTTTGATCCCAATTAGAGCTATCAGATTTGATTTGCTTGAATTCATTTTTAAATCGATGATAGATCCTGGATTTTTCATCAGCAGCTTTATTGATATTTTCTCCATCCGCATTGCCTAAGAAGTTCCAACCATATAGGTCATCTATATAACCATTCTTGTCATCATCCATTTGATTACCAGGAATTTCTTTAGGATTTTTCCACAAGTATGGTTTAATGAGTCTATGACTTGTGTCTATTCCACCATCTAAAACAGCGATGATAATAGGCGTAGGTTTTAATTTTAAATCGATGAGCATCTGTTGGGCTTTGAATAAGCTCACACCATGAACACCTTCCTTCTCAAGATCTTTCCAATGCCAAAATTTACTATCCTGTCCCCAAACAAATAGGGATGAAGTAAACATTAATAAAGTCAAGCAGTATTTTAACAAAAAGTGCATTAAAAATCAAATTTTATGCCTTGTGCAAGTGGTAATTGTGTACTCCAATTGATGGTATTCGTTTGTCTGCGCATATATGCTTTCCAAGCATCTGAGCCACTTTCTCTACCGCCACCAGTTTCTTTTTCTCCGCCAAATGCACCACCAATTTCTGCACCACTTGTACCAATATTGACATTGGCGATACCACAATCACTGCCTTTTGCAGAAAGGAATAATTCTGATTCACGCATATTCAGGGTCATGATGGCGGAAGATAATCCTTGTGGTACATCGTTTTGAATTGCAATTGCTTCTTCGATTGTTTTGTATTTTAATAAATATAAAATAGGCGCAAAAGTTTCGTGTTGAACAATTTGATAATGAGGTTTTGCTTCTGCAATACATGGTTTTACATAGCAACCACTTTCATATCCTGCTCCTTCTAATATACCTCCTTCCACTACAAAATTCCCACCTTCTTTTTTGCAAGCATCTATAGAAGCTAAATACATTTTAACTGCATCAGTATCAATCAATGGGCCCATATGGTTATTGCTATCCAATGGATTGCCAATCTTAATCTGTTGATAAGCTTTCACTAATTTTTCTACAAATTGATCGTATATATTTTCATGTATAATCAATCTTCTTGTGCTTGTGCATCGCTGACCTGCTGTTCCAACGGCACCAAACACAGCACCAATCAGTGACATGTCTAGGTCTGCATTTTCAGTAATAATAATGGCGTTGTTGCCTCCTAATTCTAAAATAGTTTTGCCTAAACGTCCAGCAACTTCTTTATTTAATTCTTTACCCATTCTTGTTGAACCAGTAGCAGATATTAAGGGAATTCTTGTGTCTTTACTCATCCATTCACCAACAGTTCGTCCACCTTGAATTAAATTATTGACGCCTTCAGGAACATTATTTTCTGTAAATACTTTTTCAACTATTTTCTGAATGGCATTGCCACATAATGGTGTTTTTTCACTTGGCTTCCATACCGTCACATTGCCACATACCCATGCCAATGCAGCATTCCAGCTCCATACAGCCACAGGAAAATTGAAAGCAGAAATAATACCTACGATACCCATTGGATGCCATTGTTCATACATTCTATGAGAAGGTCTTTCACTGTGCATGGTTAAACCATACAATTGTCTGGACAAGCCAACTGCAAAGTCACATATATCAATCATTTCTTGTACTTCACCCAATCCTTCTTGTAAACTTTTACCCATTTCATAACTCACCAATTGACCTAATGCTGCTTTTTCTTTTCTCAATGCCTCTCCCAATTGTCGTACTACTTCACCTCTTTTAGGAGCTGGCCAATCACGCCATGCTGAAAAAGCATGTTGCGCTGTTTCTATGACTTTTTCATAAGCTGCTTTATCAGTAGTGGTGACAGCACCAATTAACTGATTGTCTACAGGAGAAAAAGATAAAATCAATTCGCCTTTACTTTGAATCCATGCTGCACCTGTTGAAGTACCTTCGTTTTCTTTTTGAATCTGTAATTGCTGTAAAAATTGCATCGTTATTTTTTTATTTTTTCAATAATATTGGTGGTGGAAAAGCCCTCCACAATAGGGTTGATAATGACTTTTCCTCCGTTTGCTATCACTTCTTTTGCACCAACAATAGTATCTATTGTGTAATCGCCGCCTTTTACAAGTACGTCTGGCATTAAAGTTTTGATTAATTCTAGAGGGGTATCTTCTTCAAATACAACCACAGCATCCACTAAAACTAAATTAGCTAATACACTTGCCCTACTATCGGTCGAGTTGATTGGACGTTCAGGACCTTTTAATCTTTGTATACTTGCATCACTATTCAAACCCACTAATAAAAAATCAGCTTCTTTTGCGGTTTGTGCCAGTGAGAATAAATGACCTGGATGTAAGATATCAAAGCATCCATTGGTAAATGCGACAGTCTTGCCAGTAATTTTACAAGCTTGCATAAATGCTTTCGCTTGCTCGATGGTCATGATTTTTTTTGATATTTGCTCAATTGCGCGCATCTTACTTTGATTGTTTATTAATAATTGGTAATAAAATTAAGCTAATGCCGCCTAAGACGATTACAATCAAAAATTGAGAGAACCATTGTAATGTACCATTGGCTAACCCTAATGTATAGTCAACACCATTCAATTCTAACACTTTGGCCATAAAATAAGCATAAGCGCCAATGCCTCCTGGAGTAAGGATCATACCAATACTTGCATATGCCAAACAACTGATGGCAGTAGCAAAACTACTTTCTGTGCCAGCAGTCGCATGTAAACCAACATAAGTTGCGAGTAAGTATAAAAACCAAATTCCAAAAGAATAGAAAAAGAATAAATTGTGTTGCTTCAATTTTGTGGCACTTATCACACCTTCCCAAATACCGCTAAAAATCTGTTGAATGGATGCAATCATTTTAGGAAGTCGATTCCTTAATATAAAAAACAATGAAAGTCCAAGTATCAATAATCCTACTAAAATATATAGGCTTAAATTGCTTGTGTTGGAAGCTGCAGCTGGTGAAGCAGTTTGATTTTTTAATTGATTCCATCCTGCTTCAATCACATTGAATTGTAAGCCAAGCGCCATTAAAAATACAATGCCAAGACTCATTACATCAAATGCCCTTTCTGCTACAATCGTACCCACAATTTTTTCTGCTGGTACTTTTTCATATTTGGCCAATAAGGTACATTTTAAAACTTCTCCTAATCGGGGGATGGCTAAATTGGCTAAATATCCAATCAGCACTGCTAAATAGGTATTTCCAATACTTGGTTGGTAGCCCAATGGTTCCATAATCAATCTCCATCTAAGCGCACGTAAAAAATGAGAAAGTCCAAGGATGATAAAAACAGGGAATACAATCCATAGTTTAGATTGTTTTAAGGCTGCTGTGAATTTTGTCCATTCTTGGGCAGGAATTTGATGTAAACTCCACCATATCAAGGCGATACCTAGTATAAAAAAGAACCCGATTTTAAGAAACTTGCCCATTTTTGTAAGGTTTCAGTTGCCACGCAATTTACAACCAATTGTCTAGATTAGACCTAACATTGGTCATTAATTGACTATTTTAAGGGTTTTAAAAAGTCCTCTAAAATACGTACCTTCGCCAACTCGAAGAGGGTACTTAGTTAAACTTTAAAAGGAATGTCAGAAAAAAAACGAATCTTATACATCGCCACAGAAATGTCACCTTATTTGGAGATGACGGAGTTCGCGGAGGTGATCAATAAACTCGCAATTAAAAGTAATGACAGTGGATTAGAAGTACGTTGTATTATGCCAAGATTTGGTGTAATCAATGAAAGAAGACACCGATTACACGAGGTCGTTAGATTGTCAGGTATCAATGTTCAAGTGGATAGTGATGATTATCCTTTGCAGATTAAAGTAGCTTCTTTGCCGAATGCCAGACTTCAGGTTTATTTTTTAGAAAACGAAGATTTTTTCAAGCGCAAGCATATTTTTCATGATGAAAATGAATCATGGTTTGATGACAATGCCATGAGAACCATTTTCTTTTGCCGAGGTGCATTAGAAACAGTTAAAAAGTTTGGATGGCCTCCTGATATCATTCACTGTAGTGGTTGGATGACTGGTTTGATTCCTGCTTATATCAAGACTGCTTTCAAAAAAGAACCAGTATTCTCCAATGCTAAAGTAGTATTCACAATTGGTCAAAATACATTTGAGGAGCAATTCCCAACTGACTTTTTAACGAAAGCATTGATCAATATTAATGTGAAGGAGAAGGAGCTCGAGGCTTTTAAAGATTTATCTAATTCAGCCATGTTCCGTGGAGGTGCAACATACGCCGATGCTGTTACATTTGGATCTGATGTGATTGATAAAAATTTAGTCACTGAATTTGCTGCATTAAAAGGTAAAAAAGTAGTGCCATTTAATGGTTGGGATTCTGATTTAACAGAGTATTTAGATTTATACAACGAACTTGCAGGCAAGTAAAGCAATTTATACATGGCATTCATCAAAATAGTAAAATGGTTCACCTATAGTACTTTAACAGCTACATTGTTTTTTTCTTGTACTAGAATTGGGACTTCTGAGCTTGGTTTAGACTTTTTGTCCCAAGATGCGATCAATACGAAGGATACGATTATAGATGTGGAGACCGAAACAGTTGTGATGGAAGATTCATTAAGAATTTATCCAACTGACGAACACGTCATAGGAGATATTACCAATGACCCAATTTTTGGGACTACTAGTGCTTCTGTTTTTTTTCAACTTAAGCCAAGTTTTTATCCATTTTATATAAAAGGCACTCAAGATAGCATTGTTGTCGATTCTGCAGTATTGGTATTAAGCTATAGAGGATTTTATGGAGATTCTACCAAGCCGCTTAAAATTTATACACATAAAATTGATCCAGCTACACCTTTAGAAGTTGGCAAGTTTTATTCGAGTAATTATCCTGAAGCTTATAATTTAAGAAGTGGCTCATCTATTGCTAACCCTCACACAGTGTATTTTGATCGAGCAAGAGATTCGGTCATCAACAGGTTTGAACGAGCTACAAATCAAATTCGAATTAAATTATCAAACACCATCGCAAGTCAATTGTTGACTAAATTTGATTCAACTGGTGCTTACAAGAATGATAGTGCATTTAGATTGGCTTTTACTGGTTTTGCTTTAAGTACAAATCCAGCTGACAACCATAATGTGTTGCTTAAAATGTCATTATTGGATTCGAATACAAAATTAGCATTGTATTATTCTACAAGTGCAACAGGTAGCGTGACTAGAGATACCACTGTGACTTACTTTAGATTTAATTATTATACAGCTCAAGGGGCCAATTTTATCAAAAGAAACAGAGCTGCATCCGAAATTGCTAGACATTTGAATGGTTATGCTAAAGACTCTTTGGTTTATGTTCAAACGAGTCCAGGTACCATGGTGAAAATTAAAGTGCCAGGGTTAAAAACGTTTAAAAATAAAATCATCCATCGTGCCGAATTGATTGCTGAACAAGTGCCAGATGATGCTCGTTTAACAACCACGGATAGTTATATGACTGCACCAAAATTTTTATTCTTAGGAGTCTACGATACTGCTACTAAACAATTGAGATCGGTGCCCAATGACTATTTAGGAGCGTCTAATACGCAATTATTAGAAAAATTTGGTGGACAGAAAATTTCTAAATCAATTCATGGATATAACAATGTTGCGACCTATAATTTTAATGTCAGTCGATATGTGCAAGGATTAATTGCAAGAACGGATTCATTATTTGATTTTAGATTATATGCACCTGTCAATGATTCAATCAAGTTTGTACAACCTTATCCATACAATAAAATACAAACGACTGACTACTTGTCAACCGCTTTGGGAAACCAACCTGCGATAGGAAGGGTTAGATTGGGTGGAGGCGCACATTCTAAATTCAGAATGAGGTTGCGTATTTATTACACCAACTTATAATCATTAGGATTATTTAATATATTTGCATTTTACAACAACATCTAAAACCTACAATATGCCTTATTTATTTACCTCAGAGAGTGTTTCTGAAGGACATCCAGACAAAGTAGCGGATCAGATATCTGACGCTTTAATTGATCATTTTTTAGCATTTGATCCACAATCTAAAGTGGCATGTGAGACATTGGTAACCACAGGCCAAGTAGTATTGGCAGGTGAAGTAAAATCGAAAGCTTATTTAGATGTGCAAGAGATTGCAAGAGGGGTGATTAGAAAGATAGGATATACGAAGAGTGAATATATGTTTGAAGCGAATAGCTGTGGTATTTTATCTGCTATTCATGAGCAATCAGCTGATATCAACCAAGGGGTGGACAGAAAAAAGAAGGAAGAGCAAGGAGCAGGAGACCAAGGTATGATGTTTGGTTATGCAACTAACGAGACAGAAGATTATATGCCATTGGCTTTGGACTTAGCGCACAAGATCTTAATTGAATTGGCTGCATTAAGAAGAGAGCACAAGGCAATCAAATATTTAAGACCAGATGCCAAGTCTCAAGTGACTTTGGAGTACAACGATAAAAACGAGCCAGTAAGAATTGACGCGATTGTAGTTTCTACACAACACGATGATTTTGATACAGAAGCGAAGATGTTGGCGAAAATCAAGAAAGATATCGTTGAGATCTTGATCCCAAGAGTACAAGCGAAGTACAAGAAATACGCGAAGTTATTTAACAAGGATATCAAGTACCATATTAACCCAACAGGTAAGTTTGTGATTGGTGGTCCTCACGGAGATACAGGATTGACAGGACGTAAGATTATTGTTGATACTTATGGTGGTAAAGGTGCACACGGCGGTGGTGCTTTTTCTGGTAAAGATCCAAGTAAGGTAGACCGTTCTGCTGCTTATGCAACAAGACATATTGCAAAGAACTTAGTAGCTGCAGGTGTGGCTTCTGAAGTATTGGTGCAAGTGTCTTATGCAATTGGTGTGGCAAAGCCAACCTCTATTAACGTAAACACTTATGGTACTGCTAAAGTAAACTTAACTGATGGTCAAATTGGTAAGATTGTAGAAGGTATCTTCGATATGCGTCCTTACTTTATTGAGCAAAGATTAAAGTTAAGAACGCCGATGTATAGTGAGACTGCTGCTTATGGACATATGGGCCGTAAGAATGAGACAGTTACTAAAACATTTACTACTCCTGATGGTAAATCAAAAACAATGAAAGTAGAATTGTTTACTTGGGAGAAATTAGATTATGTAGCAAAGGTTAAAAAAGCCTTTGGTTTAAAATAAATCAAGTATTGAATTAAAAATCCCGTCTCGACACCAATTGGGACGGGATTTTTATTTTAATCCATAACTTTGAAGCATGCAGGAGAGAAATAATAAGCCAGAAAGGAAGTTCACAGGACAAAGAAGATTTAGCCCTAGACCGAGTCTCAAGACGGAACGTAAATTTATTATTGGTCGACAACCATTAATTGAGTCGTTAGCATCTGGTGCCAATATTGAAAAAATTTTACTGCAAAAAAATGCACAAGGGGAAGGCCTCGACGAAATCAAGCAATTTGCAAAAGCAAATATAATTCCTGTTCAACTAGTTCCAATTGAAAAGTTGAATGGCATGACCAAAGCTAATCACCAAGGGGTATTGGCCTTTATTTCCAATGTTAAATATTTAGACTTACAAGAAGTCATTGATTTTGTGGTTGCAAAAGGAGAAACACCTTTGTTCATGATGTTAGATGGGGTGACGGATGTTCGTAATATCGGAGCAATCAGTAGAAGTATACATTGTTGTGGCGCACAAGCTTTAATTATTCCTGATAAAGGGGTAGGCGCTTTGAATGAAGAAGCATTTAAAAGTAGTGCTGGGGCTTTGGAACACATTCATGTAGTTCGTGTAAGTAGTTTATTGAAGGCAGTAGATGATTTACATATGAATGGTATCCAAGTTTTTACCAGTGAAATGCGTGCAGATAAAAATGTACATGAATTAGATTTGACCATACCAAGTTGCATCATCATGGGGGATGAGGGAAGAGGGGTTCAGCCTTATTTAGCAAAAGCAGCAGATTATTTTTTCAAAATACCGATGGCTACAAATTTTGATTCCTTCAATGTTTCTGTTGCTGCTGGAATTATTTTATATGAAGCAATGAAGCAAAGATTGTTTCCGATTAAATAATAGGAAATGAATATGAAATTCAAATTAACACTAGAAGCTAAGCCATCAAAACAAAGTATTGAATATACGGATAAGCTCCTATTAATTGGTTCATGTTTTACTGAAAATATTGGTGCAAAATTAAAGAGCCATTTATTCAATGTTTTAGAAAATCCTTATGGTATTTTATTCAATCCAGTTAGTGTATCAAATGCATTAGTAGAAATTATAGAAGCAAGACAATACAAAGTAGGCGATTTATTTCAATACAATGAATTATGGCATAGCTGGCATCACCACAGCCGTTTTTCCGCTATCGAACAAAATACAGCTTTAGAAAAAATAAATGGTGCAATTATTACTGCGCATCATTTTTTAAAAACAGCCAATCGATTAGTGATTACACTAGGTTCTGCATGGTTGTATCATCTTCAACCTGAAGCACCATTAGGTGTAGGACAAGTGGTTGCCAATAATCATAAAGCACCATCAGGCTGGTTCTATAAATCACTGATGCAGCCGATGGTTTTACAAGAAAATTTGAATGGGTTAATTAGATTACTAAAAACATTCAATCCAACTTTACAGATTACTTTTACGATTAGTCCAGTGAGGCATTTAAGAGAGGGTTTAATTGAAAACAATCGTAGTAAAGCAGTCTTAATACATGCAATACATGAGGTTGTATGTGCTCATGAAGACGTTGATTATTTTCCAGCTTATGAATATGTGGTGGATGATTTAAGGGATTATAGATATTATGCAGAGGATTTAGTACATCCAAATTTTGCAGCGTCTGGATATGTATGGGAAAAATTAGTTGAAACCTACATGCGTCCTGAAACACAAGTTGTTATGAAACAAGTTGCTGAAATACAATTGGCAGTAAATCACAAGCCTTTATTTCATGGGTCAGTTGAACACCAAAAATTTCTTCAAACTTGTATCCGTAAAACCAATGCATTAATGGATGCGCATCCTTACCTGCCTTTACAATCGCATTTAGCATTTTTTACTTCAAGTGTATGTAAATAATTGTTACATTAGTGGTCTAAATTATAGCCATGCGCATTTTACCATTCTTAGTGTCAGCGACTGTAACAGCTGGGCTTGTTTTTACATTGAATATTCAATTAAAATTAGGAACTACTCAATCACCAAGACTGGGTTATTTTTTATCCCCTCAACATGGGTTCTGGAAAAATGCCGAAAAAATCAACACCAATTTTGATGCAACCATCCTTGCAAATGAATTAAAGGGTGATGTGGATGTCTACATGGATGATCGTTTAGTACCTCATATTTATGCAGACCACGATGAAGATGCTTATTATGTTCAAGGCTATCTGCATGCGAAATACAGGCTATGGCAAATGGATTTTCAGACCAGGGTTGCAGCAGGTAGATTAAGTGAGATTGCAGGAGCAGATAAATTGTCAATTGACCGATTTTTTAGAAGATTAGGAATGGTGTATGGTGCAGAAAAAACTGAAGCCTATATCAATGAAAATAACCCAGTGATGAAAGCAACAGTGGATGCTTACACTGCAGGTGTAAATGCTTATCTTAAACAATTGGCTCCTGAAGACCTTCCTTTTGAATATAAGTTGATGAACTATGCACCAGAAAATTGGACGCCTCAAAAAACTTATTTGTTTTTAATGTTTATGTCTTACGATCTAACAGGTAGATCTGCAACTGCAGATTTACAATTGACCAATACTAGAGATTATCTTGGATACGATTTGTTTGATCAATTATACACCAATCAACAAGATTCATTGGATCCGATCATCCCAAAAGGTACTGCATTTGCGGCTCCAAGTATCATTCCTGTAAAACCAGCACAATCCGATATTGCATATTTGAAAAAAACGTCCAATGTTGATATCGCAAAATTGGTTGAAGCACCAGAAGCGCCAAATCCAAATAATGGAAGTAATAACTGGGCCGTTGCTGGATCAAAAACCAAATCTGGAAGGCCAATATTGGCTAGCGATCCGCATTTAGGACTAAACTTACCTTCATTGTGGTATGAAGTTCAAATCACGACGCCAACGCACAGCACTTATGGTGCTAGTTTCCCTGGATCTCCAGCGGTCATCATTGGATTTAATGATAGCCTGGCATGGGGCGTTACCAATGCAGGAAGGGATGTACTGGATTATTATGAGTTAAAATTTAAGGATACAACTCAACAGGAATATTGGTACAATGGAGCCTGGAAGGCTGTTACAAAAAGAGTGGAAGTAATTAAGGTAAAAGATAGTGCAGATGTAATTGAAAACATATCAATGAGTCATTGGGGGCCAGTGATGTTTGATACGTACTACCAAAATCCACAATCAAAAGGCAAGCATTTGGCAGTTAAATGGACGGCTCATAATCCATCAACCGGTGTGGAAACATTTTACCAATTAAACCGTGCAAAAAATTTGAATGATTATTCCAACGCGATTAAATTATGGAAATGTCCAGGACAAAATTTTGTAGTCGCAACTAAAACTGGAGATATAGCGATTAAACAACAAGGAGATTTCGTAGCAAGATGGGATAGGCAAGGGGATTTTATCATGCCTGGAGAAGATAGTAATTATGAATGGCAGGGGATTATTCCGTTTGAAGAAAATCCAATGATCATCAACCCTGAGCGTGGCTTTGTAAGCAGTGCCAATCAAAAATCAACGGATGCGACTTATCCATATTATTTAGGTACAGCAAGTTCTTTCCCTTTGTACAGAGGGATCAGTGTCAATCAACAATTAGCTGGAATGGCCCAAGTAACGGCGCAAGATATGCAAGCATTACAGACCAATAATTTTAATGTGTTTGCAGAACAAGCCAGACCTGCTTTAATGAAATTGATTGAAATGAATCGTTTAAGTAAGGATGCACAGAGGATGGTGCAAACCATGGCAGAATGGAACCTCTATAATCACCCTAAAGAAAACGGGATCACCATATTTAAATTGATTTGGGATAGTGTTGAAAATGCGGTTTGGGGAGATGAATTAGCTGGTTCAGTTATTCCATTAACAAAGCCCGAGGCATTTGTATTATTGGAGCAAATGAATCGTGACTCTAACTTTAGTGTCGCAGATGATATAAGGACAAAAGATAAAGTAGAAACTTTAAAAGACCAAGTTTTATTGGGTATTGAAAAAGCAACTTTAAAATGTCTAGAATTAGAAAAAGAAGGCAAATTAAGTTGGCAAGCCTTTAAAGCAACACGTGTGCTACATTTGACCAAAATACCTGCATTAAGTAGATTGAATTTACCAATTGGTGGCGGAGTGCATATCATCAATGCAACCAGTGAAAATCATGGGCCAAGTTGGAGAATGGTGGTGCACTTAACAGATGAAATTGAAGCTTACGGATTGTACCCTGGAGGTCAGAGTGGTAATCCTGGTAGTCCTTATTATGATAGCTTTGTTGACTATTGGGCTGCTGGTAAATACTATAGATTGCTGTTTTTGCCTAAAGAAAAGTTAATGCAACATCCAAATACAAAGTGGCATATTCAATTTAAAAAAGCAGTTGTTTAATCCACCTTCATTCAACCTTAAAAATATTCAAATGAAATTTATACTTTCAATTTTTTTAGTCGCTCTGGTAACTTATGCGGTTGGCATTTATGGCAATCTTCCTTGGTGGAGTTTTGTAGTCACTAATTGCATCATCGCAATAGCACTTCCAATCAAACCAATTCAATCTTTTGCTGCTGGTGCGCTTGGGGTAGGAGCTTTATGGGCAGGATTAGCCGTTGGGATAGATTTGTCAAATAACCATATCTTGTCAACCAAGGTAGCACAAATACTTCCTCTGGGCGGTTCTTATATTGCTTTAATAAGTATCACTGCAATGGTTGGTGCGCTATTAGGTGGCTTGGCTTCTTTAACAGGTGCTTTTGTTAGAAAGCCTGAATAAGCTTGTATTTTAATCATATCAATTTTACAATAGCTGATTTTTATCAGCTATTGTAGCTTTAGATCATATTCAAATTGTAGTATCTTTGTCATCAATTTGCTTAATCTGTAATTGAGCTCAAATTAAAATTTATGGCACAACTGCACAACCGTGTTTCTAACAAAGAGTTGAAACAAAGATTGTTCGAAGAAGATTTCGAAAGAATTACAATTAGTTTTTATCATTATTTCCCAATTCAAGATCCTGTTTCTTTCAGAGACGAATTGTACCGCGCTTTAAATGCGATGCAAGTATTTGGACGAATTTATGTAGCTTCAGAAGGCATCAATGCACAAATTAGTGTGCCCGTACATTTGTTTGAAGTCTTTAAAGCTTACCTATATTCATTCAAACCATTGAATGGAATAAGATTGAATAAAGCAGTCCATGATAATGGTAAGGGTTTTTGGGTCCTCAAGATTAAAGTAAGAGAAAAAGTAGTGGCTGATGGAATCGTTGATCCTAGCTTTAGTATGGAAAACAAAGGCAAATATGTGAATGCAGTACAAATGAATGCAATGCTGGAATCACCTGATACCATTGTGATTGACATGCGTAATCATTATGAGTATGAAGTGGGGCATTTTGAAAATGCTATTGAGATTCCTTCAGATACATTTAGAGAACAATTGCCAATGGCAGTCGAAATGATGCAACCGCATAAGGACAAAAATATCATCATGTATTGTACAGGGGGAATACGTTGTGAGAAAGCAAGTGCTTATATGTTACATGAAGGATTTAAAAATGTATTCCATTTAGAAGGCGGGGTGATTCATTATGCCAACAAAATAAAAGAAGCTGGCCTAGAGAGTAAGTTTAAAGGAAAGAATTTTGTTTTTGATGATCGTTTAGGCGAAAAAATTACGGATGATATCATTGCTCAGTGTCATCAATGCGGAAAGCCTGCCGACACACATACCAATTGCAAAAACGATGCTTGCCATTTGTTGTTTATTCAATGTGCTGAATGTGCTAAGGAATTTGATGGTTGTTGCACAACTGCATGTAAAGATGTCTACCAACTTCCTATAGAGGCTCAAGAAGCATTGAGAAAAGGGGTAAAGAAGGGGATGCAAGTGTTTAATAAATCCAAACAAAGATTGAGGCCTAAGTTAGGCATAGATATAGAAGTAAAATAAATTTTTGCATCTCCATAAAATATCCCGGATTTGACCGGGATATTTTATTTTCAAACAAGCTTAAAATTCAAATCATTTCGGTATTGAATGTACGCCTAGTTCATTCAATGCTTTTGAAACAAGTTCGAAAGTTTCAGCCGCTGTTTTTGGCGCTGGCTTAAATGCTTCTCCAATTATTTGCTCATACAATTCAATGTATCTTTTAGAAATGGTATCAATCCATTCATCTGTCATAGTAGGAATAGTTTGACCTTGTTTGCCCATGAAGTCATTTTCGATGAGCCATTCTCTAACAAACTCTTTGCTTAATTGTTTTTGTTTTTCTTGATTGGCTTGTCTTGCTTCAAACCCATCTGCATAAAAATACCTCGAGGAATCAGGGGTATGAATTTCATCCATTAAATAAATGGTGTCACCAATTTTTCCGAATTCATATTTTGTATCAACTAGAATCAGCCCTCTTTTTGCAGCAATTTCTTTTCCTCTTGCAAAGAGTGCTTGAGCATATTTTTCCAAAATTGCCCATTCAGCTTCTGAAGCCAAGCCTTGGGCAATGATTGCTTCTTTTGAAATATCTTCATCATGTCCTTCACTTGCTTTTGTAGAAGGCGTAATGATTGGTTGTGGGAAGTAATCATTTTCTTTTAAGCCTTCAGGAAGTGTAACACCACATAAAGTTCTTCCACCGGCTTGATAAGTGCGCCAAGCATGTCCTACTAAATTGCCTCTGACGACCATTTCTATCTTGAATGGGGTGCATTTTTTTCCAATAGCAGCATTGGGTGCAGGGGTACTTATGAGCCAATTGGGGCATATATCCCTTGTTGCTTCAAGCATATAAGCTGCAATTTGGTTCAAAACCTGACCTTTAAAAGGAATCGGCTTTGGTAAAATCACATCAAAAGCTGAAATTCTGTCACTTGCAATCATTACAAGTAGTTCATTTTCAATGTAATAAACATCTCTTACTTTGCCATGGTAAGTATTTAATTGGCCAGGGAAGGGAGTAGGATTCATTGTACGAAAGTAAAAACTTTAACAGTATTTTGATAATTTTTTCTGTTTTGCTAACAATTTGGTATTTTGCCTTACAATTCAATTTAAAAACAATTCATTATGACAAGATTATTAACTCGTTTTGGTCTTTTTTGCGCCATTGCTTTTACAGCAATCAGTGCAATGGCTCAGAACGCAGGAACAATCACAGGAACTGTAAAGAATGCAACTAGCGGTGAGACCGTTGCTGCTGTATCTGTTACAGTGAAAGGCACGTCCGCAGGTACATTTACGGATGACAAAGGAACTTTCAGATTAAATGTGTCTTTAAAAACACCTTATACATTGGTTTTTAGCTCGGTAGGTTTTGAGAACCAAGAGTTGGTGGTGAACGCGGGAACTTCAAAAGTAGATGTAAGTTTAAAGCAAGCTTATACCTTAGGTTCTGAGGTTGTTGTAGCTGCCTCAAGAGTTGCTGAACGTATTCTAGAATCTCCAGTAACAATTGAAAGAATCAACAACACAACCATTAGAAATGCGCCAGTGTCTAACTATTATGACTTATTGACTACTTTAAAAGGGGTGGATGTCAATACAGCTAGTTTAACCTTCAAAAGTATCAGTACTAGAGGTTTCAATGGTAGTGGTAACAACCGTCTTAATCAATTGATTGATGGTATGGATAACCAAGCTCCTGGCTTAAACTTCTCTGTGGGTAGTATTGTTGGTTTGACAGAATTAGATGTGGACAATATTGAATTATTGCCAGGTGCATCCTCTGCATTGTATGGTGCTGGTGGTATGAATGGTACTGTTTTAATTAACAGTAAAAGTCCTTTCAAATACCAAGGCTTAAGTTTTCAAGTTAGACAAGGTATCAACCACATTGATAATAAACAACGTGCATTAGCGCCTTTTAAAGATTGGACAGTTCGTTGGGCAAAGAAAATGGGAGATCGTTTTGCATACAAATTCAGCATGCAATACACAGAAGCTGAAGATTGGAGAGCAAATAGTGCTCAAAACTATTCAAGAACAACTGGTACTCAGAATGGTCAAATCATTCCAGGTACTAGAGAGTCAGATCCAAACTATGATGGTGTAAACTTTTATGGTGACGAAACAACTAGTTCTTTAGCAGGGGTAGGTACTGCAGTTAAAAATGGTGTTTTAGCATCTTTAGTAGGTGCTTATGGTAGCACTGTTGGTACTGCTACATTTAACAGTCTATACAATGCAGCTGCATTGTATCCAACTTTATCAGCCTATCAAGCTTTCTTGACAGGTGCAGGCGGCGCTGCTTTAGGAGCAAATGCTGCATTTTTATGGGGTGATAAAAGAGGCTATTTTAATGGTGTAAACGTAAGTAGAACTGGTTATGCAGAGAAGGATATCATTGATCCAACTGCTTTGAACGTTAAGTTCCAAGGTTCTATGCACTACAAAATCAACGATAATGTAGAAGCTTCAATTGCTGCATACAATGGTTTTGGTAATACAGTTTATACTGGTAGTGACCGTTATTCATTGAAGGATTTAAGAATGGGTCAATACAAAGCCGAGTTAAAATCTAAAAACTGGTATTTAAGAGCCTACACTACATTAGAAAACTCTGGTGCTTCATTTAACTCTACAATTGCTGCTCGTTATTTTAACGAAGCTTGGAAACCAAGTACAACATGGTACCCAGTTTATGCTGCTACTTATTCAACTTTATTAAGTGCAGGAATGAATCAAACAGCTGCACATGCAGGTGCTCGTGCAAATGCAGATGCCGGTAGACCAACTGGATTCATTGCCAATAATCCATTGTTCCAAAATATCGTAAATACTCCTATTTCTAAAGGTGGTGCGATGTTCTTAGATAGATCATCTTTACGTGTATTTGAAGGTCAATATAACTTAACTGAAGCATTAGGCTTAGCTAAACACAATGCAGACTTCTTAGTTGGCGCAAGCACAAGACAATATTTATTGAATTCACAAGGAACTTTGTTTGCTGACACAGCGGCAAAGATCAAAGTGAATGAAACAGGTGCATATGCACAATTGTCTAAGCGTTTCTTGGATGATTTATTTAAGTTCTCTGTTTCCGCTCGTTATGACAAGAATGATAATTTCAAGGGCCGATTTACTCCAAGAGCTACTTTGGTGGTGAAATTAGAAGAAGATCATAATTTACGTTTATCTTATCAGACAGCGTACCGTTTCCCTACCACTCAAAACCAATGGATCAATTTATTGATTGGTGGTGGTACAAGATTGATGGGTGGTTTGCCTCAGTTAAGAAATTTCTACAATTTCAATACCAACCCAGCTTATTCTTTAGCGAGCGTGAATGCTTTTGGTGCTTCTGCTTTAGCGGGTGCTCCAAATCCAGCTTTACTTCAGGTGCAAGCTTTTCCTGAGTTCAAGCCTGAGTCTATGAGTTCTTATGAAGTTGGTTACAAGGGTCTTGTTGCAAAGAAGTTATTGATTGATTTTTACTACTATTTTGGTAAGTATGAAAACTTCATTAGTGGTGTAACTGTTTTACAATCAAGAAATGCATCTGCGCCTAGTCCATTGGATGTATTGGATGCGAATAAGCGAATTGCTTACAGTATCTCTACTAACTCAACACAAGAGGTAAATACTTCAGGATGGGGACTTTCATTAGATTATATTTTACCAGGAAACTTTACAGTATCTAGTAGCATCTATGGCGATAAAATTGGCGGGTTACAAGAAGGATTTATTTCTTATTTCAATACCCCTAAGTTTAGAGCAAACGTAGCATTAAGCAACAGTGGTTTTGCATTAAAGAACCGTTTAGGTTTTAGTGCGAACTATCGTTACCAAGATGGCTTCACTTACGAAGGAACATTTGGAGTAGGTGATGTATCAGCTTTCAATACATTAGATGCAGTATTGACTTATAAAGTACCTTCAATTAAATCATTAATTAAGGTAGGTGGAACCAATATTATGAACACTTATTATAACACTGCACATGGTAGTCCAGCTATTGGTGGATTGTATTATGTAAGCTTTGCTTATAACGTATTCTAAGGCACTCAGATGGGTTAGTTAGTGAATCCCTTCCCGATTTTCGGGAGGGGATTTTTTTTATATGTATAAGTGCTTTTTTACTTGATAAACGCTATTTTTGCAATTCAATATTAAAAACGAATTTTCATGCGATCAATAGCCTTTAGAGAAGCATTACGCGAAGCGATGAATGAAGAAATGAGAAGAGATGAACGTGTATTTTTAATGGGAGAGGAAGTGGCTGAATACAATGGCGCTTATAAAGTGAGCCAAGGTATGTTGGCTGAATTTGGTCCAAAAAGAGTGATAGACACGCCTATCTCTGAGTTAGGTTTTGCTGCTGTTGCCGTAGGTGCAGCACAAAATGGGTTAAGACCAATAGTGGAGTTTATGACATGGAATTTTGCAGTCTTACCATTAGATCAAATATTGAACACTGCAAGTAAAATGTTGGCAATGAGTGGTGGTCAGATTGGCTGTCCAATTGTAATGAGAGGGCCCAATGGTAGTGCCGGTCAATTAGGTGCACAACACTCTACTGCATTTGAGAGTTTTTTAGCCAATATCCCTGGTATTAAAGTAGTTTCTCCTTCAAATGGATACGACGCTAAGGGTTTATTGAAACAAGCAATACGTTACGAGGAAGATCCAATCATGTTCTTGGAGAGTGAAGTGATGTATGGTGATAAATGTGAAGTGCCAGAAGAGGAATACTATATACCATTGGGAAAAGCTGATGTAAAGCGTGCTGGACGTGATATTACAATTGTCTCTTTTAATAAAATGATGAAAGTAGCTTTGGCAACTGCAGATGAATTAGAAAAAGAAGGCATCAGTGCTGAAGTGATTGACTTAAGAACAATACGTCCGATGGATTGGATGACTGTTTTGGAAAGTGTTAAAAAAACAAATCGTTTAGTGATTATTGAAGAACAATGGCCATTTGCTTCAGTCTCTTCTGAATTGAGTTACCGCATCCAAAAAGAAGGTTTTGACTATTTGGATGCGCCTATCAGAAGGATTACAAGTGCAGATGCACCAATGCACTACGCACCAAATTTAACTGCTTTAGCTATCCCTGATGTAACAAGATCAGTGAAATTAGTTAAAGAAGTGTTGCATCAGTATAAATAAGGGCAAATCCTCTTATTTGACCATTTAAACGATTGCACAACAGCTAATAAATCTTTTTTATAATATCCCTCACAAAGGGATATTTTTGTACTATCTAATTACATCTTTATGGGTATGACATTATTTATTCTTTATTGGTTAGGTTGGCATCTTGGCATTTATAGTATGTTAAAAAAAGCAGGTGTTTCTGCTAATAAAGCAATCATACCTATCTATAATACTTGGGAAGTTGTTCAACTTTGTAAGATTCCAAAAATATGGTTCTGGATACAATTGATTCCAATAGTTGGACAATTTGTTAGCTTATGGATCACCATTATTTTTGTGATGCACTTTAAACGTGTCAAATTAATACATCACACACTAGCTGTGTTGGTGCCTTTTATATATTTACCTTATTTAGGTTTGGATAAAAAAGAACAATGGTATGGGGATCAAGCATTGGTTCATTACCATAAACCAGCTTCTAGAGAATGGGTTGATGCGGGTGTGTTTGCTGTTGTAGCTGCCACTTTGATCAGAACATTTTTATTTGAAGCCTATGTGATTCCAACAGAAAGTATGGAAAAAACTTTATTGGTAAATGATTTTTTATTTGTTGATAAAGTTACTTATGGTGCTAGAATTCCTCAGACACCATTATCCTTTCCTTTCGTACACAACACATTACCAGGTGCGCCAACAACACCATCCTATTTGAAATGGATTCAATTGGATTATAGCCGATTCCCTAAATTAAGAGACGTTCAAAGAAACGATGTAGTGGTGTTTAATTTCCCAGCGGGAGATACGATTATCAACTTGCCTGATTTTGGCTCCAAGATCCCTTATTATGACGTGCTTAGGAGTCCACAGTATAATTATGACCGTGCAAAACTTCAAGCCGATTATCCTATACTAGTTCATCCCATGGATAAGACAGACAATTATATCAAAAGATGTGTTGGCATCCCAGGTGATTTAATTGAAATTAAAAAAAGTCAATTATGGGTAAATAATGCACCAGCATTAGTAGCTCCCAATATGCAAACAGAATATCTAGTTGAAACAGATGGAAGGCCATTGTCAGAGGACTTTGTTCAAGATACGCTAGGCATAAATATCAACGAAGCAACCGCAGATTTTCAATTTGTAGAAGGTCGACCAAATACTTTTAAGCTCAACATAACAGCTGCTGCTGCAGCAAGTTTGAAAAGACTACCAAATGTAAAATCCATTGTTGTATTTGAAGACCAAAATGTCGGTTACACATTTCCAAACGACATTGTACATTTTCCGTGGACAGCAGATAATTATGGCCCAATAAGAGTACCCAAAAAAGGAGATCAAGTTTTTTTAAATGATAGTACAATTGAATTGTATAGGAGAATTATAGAAGGCTATGAGCATCAAAAACTAACTGTGCAAAATGGACAATATTTCATCAATGACCAACCAGCGAAATCCTATACCATTCAACAAAATTATTACTGGATGATGGGGGATAATCGTCACCGTAGTCAGGATAGCCGATACTGGGGTTTTGTGCCTGAGACACATATTGTAGGAAGAGCTGCTTTAATATGGTTTAGTTATAGCCAATCAATTAGGTGGAATAGAATCTTTAATTTGATAAAATGATAGCATGCATAAGAAATATGAATTTGAATATGAGGAATTTGCTGCTAAAGAAGATTTAGCAATAGAAGACATAGAATTATTAAATGCTGCATATGATGCAGTTGAAACTGCTTTTGCACCTTATTCAAAATTTAAAGTGGGGGCTGCAGCCAGATTGTCCAATGGTCAGATCATCATCGGCTCTAATCAAGAGAGTGCAAGCTACCCTGTGGGCATTTGTGCGGAGCGAACTTTGTTAAATAGTATTGGAAGTCAATACCCAAATGAAACAATAAAGGCGATGGCCATCAGCTACACCCCTAACGGAGTCGCATCTGATCATCCATTGTCACCTTGTGGAATGTGTCGTCAATCTTTATTGGATTATGAATTAAGATACAAGGCGCCAATTAGACTTATTTTGGCTGGCAAAACAGGCAATGTGCTGGTTATGCCATCAGCAAGCAAAATGCTGCCATTTGGATTTACAGGCTCTATTTTAGGCAAATAAAGTTTGCACACCAAGTCCAATTCTAAACTCATGCTGTAGGAGCCATTTTTTTCTGGGAAGCCCCCATGCATAACCTGTTAAATTTCGATCAGATCCGATGATTCTATGACAGGGTACAATGATTGCAATCTTGTTTTTCCCATTTGCTGATGCAGCCGCTCTGATGACTTTTGGATCTCCCAATTTTTTGGCTAATTCGGCATAGCTCATTGTTTTGGCAAATGGAACTTCATACAATTCCTTCCATACTTTTTGTTGAAAATCTGTGCCCTCCTGGTGAATTGGTACAGTAAATTTTATTCTTGTCCCATTAAAATATTCAATCAATTCTTCCATGCATTGATGCACTATTGCAGGACTTTCTGTAGGAATTGTTTGAGTTGTAATCGAGTTCGTTTCAATAAAACTCAATGCAAGGATACAATCATAGTTCGATACTATTTTAATTTGACCAATTGGGCTAGTATAAATATGTTCGAACTGTGCTTTCATTTGCATAGTTAGTTTGGTGCTTGCTCCAACAAACTTGCTAATTCAATTAGATCGTCATGCTTGAATTGTAGGGTGGGGCTCTGAAAACATTTAGCAAATTCAAGGATTAATTTTTTAATGATCCTTTGATTTGTAAGTCGTTTATAATAAACTGTTTTTGGTTCAATATTATGTCTTAAGAAATATTGGTCCATGTCTTTTTGAGAAAAGGGGTGACCAGAAGTGCCTTCGACATAAAACTGTATAAATTCTTGTGGGTTAGGAACAACTTCGTGTGGTTCCCAATCTGCACTAAAATATGCAAGGATACATTGTTTTGGGATATTGATCCACTCTGCATGAATTTCTAGTTGCTGGCAGAGTGTTGCATAAATTAATGAATTTGCAAATGCATTCCCGGGTTTTGATTGTAAAGGTGAAGAAACTAAAAAATGATCTGGATTGTCATAATTTACTTCAACGCCTTTAATTTGGTAATAACTAAATAAAATATTACGAATTACATTCGCTTGTTCTAAAGGCGTCAAATAATTATTTAATTCAAGCCATATATTTCTTCTAATCTTTTCTAGCTGATGTCTTAATGGATCTAATGATAATTCAGGATACTGGTATTTTACCAAGATCAAACCGCCTTCAAAAAGTGAGGGTTTAGGCGCAGCAGCCCATTCGATTAATTCTAATCGAATATCTTTTAAACGCAGTTTGTAAATCATTCGCTCAATACGTTCCAATGTTGTTTCCTCTAAAGTATTCTCCCATAAGTGTTCTAAATCAGGGATAATGGGCGTGCCATAGTCCAATAACCTATTTGCTATTGTGCTAAACACTTCTTCATCTGGATCATCAATCAAGCTGAACAATGCTTTTATTTCATCATTTTTTGACAACATGGGTATATTTTGCGAATGAAATCTTGTTCAAATAGACGTAAAAAATATTAAACAAACGATTTAAGTTATTCATCCTTTGTGGATATATATATCAATCATAATGTATAATAAAAAGAATTATCTATCGTTAAGCTTTTTTTAGCATTTATTAGGCAATATCTAATGAATTAATCACGTAAATTGCATATACTAAACTATCAACTTGCTTATGCAAAACCCAAACCTTACTATTCCCAAATTCCCAGTTGTTAACAAATCACTTCATGCAGAATTAAAGAAAAGAGTCAACCAATATTTAGAGGAACATACCATCCGTGGCACAGGTAATTATAAATTATTTACCAAAGCTGCTATACTTGTAAGTTTATTTTTTCTGACCTATATTCATTTGGTGTTTTTCACTCCACCCACATCGATTGCGATTATTGAATGTTTATTTTTTGGAGGCTTAATTGCTGCGATTGGTTTTAATATAATGCACGATGGAAGCCATGGCAGTTTTAGTAAGTATGCTTGGTTAAATAAACTTGCATCGTCATCTATTAGTATTCTTGGAGCGAGTCGTTTTATGTGGAGTATGAAACATGTTACCATACATCATACCTATACTAATGTGGATGGGGTAGATGATGATATTGAAGTAGGTGTGTTTATGCGTATGGCACCTACCCAAAAACATTATGTACTGCATCGTTTTCAACATATTTATTTTTGTATTCTTTATATGTTGTTGTACGTATTTTGGATTTTCTTTACTGACTATAATAAATATTTTAAAGGCAAGATTGGTGCTATCCCATTAAAGAAAATGTCAATCGCAGATCATATAGAATTTTGGGTCGTAAAAATCTATCATGCTGTAATTTTTGTCGTACTGCCAGTGATCATGTTAGGTTGGCAAGCTTGGTTAGTTGGATTTATAATCAGTACTTTCTTTGCAGGCTTTGTTTTAAGTATCGTATTTCAATTAGCACATACAGTAGAACATACAGAATTTCCTGTTGCAATCCAGCCTGAAAACAGATTGCCAGATGAATTTGCAGCACATCAAATTCAGACCACTGCAAATTTCGCTACTAAAAGTAAAATTGTGAGCTGGTTAGTAGGTGGTTTGAATTTTCAAATTGAACATCATTTATTTCCAAAAATATCGCATGTGCATTACCCTGCAATTAGTAAGATTGTGAAAGAAGCTTGCGCTGAATTCCAATTGAATTACATAGAATACCCAACTGTACTGAGTGCCATTAAAGCGCATATTCATTTCTTGAAACAAATGAGTAAGCCTTCTGTCGCATAAGCATCTAGTTTAACAACATAAAAAAGCCCTTAGAAAATACTTCATCATTCTGTATTAGCGTAGTAAATTCGTACACAAAACATGATGAATATTGCTTTCTAAGGGCTTTTTATTGTCGTTTTACTTACATAATTTATAGCTAAGCTTTCTTCTTCCTTGCTGTTTTTCTTGGAGGATTCTTTTTCAGTTCTTCGATTATTTCTTTCACTTCTTCAATAGTGAGTTCCTCTACTTTATCTTGTTGTTCTTTAGTAAGCTTGAAATTACGTAACCCTTGCTTGATATAAGGACCATATGGACCTCTTAACAATTGGATCTTTTCTTTCTCAAACACCTTAATGGTACGTTCGTCTTTTGCCTTGCGCTTCTCTGCAATCATTGGCGTCAATTCCTCAAGGGTAACCGTGTAAGGATCCATTTCCTTGTTAAGCGAGTAGAACTTCTTGCTATGGGCAGCATAAGGGCCAAAACGACCAATATTAACTGTCACTTCTTCGTCCTCAAATAAACCTAAGGTTCTTGGAAGCTTGAATAATTCCATTGCTTCTTCGAAACTGATGGTTTCTATACTTTGAGATGCTTTTAGTTTAGCAAATTTTGGCTTTTCTTCTTCGTCTTGATGACCAATTTGTACCATTGGGCCATATCTACCCATACGTGCAATGACTTTTTTGCCGCTCACTGGGTCAAAGCCTAATTCACGTTCTCCTTTTGCACGTTCTGCAGTTTCTAATGTATGTTCAATCGTTTCATGGAAAGGTTGGTAGAAGTTCTCCAACATCTTACTCCATTTCAACTTGCCTTCTGCAATTTCATCAAATTCACCTTCTATTTTAGCGGTGAAACCAAAGTCCATGACTTTTTCAAAATGTTGTTTTAAAAAATCAGTCACTACCAAGCCCAAATCTGTAGGGGATAATTTATTCTTTTCTGCACCAGTGATTTCCGAGGCTTTTTCTGTTTTAAGCTCATCTTTGGCATTTAAAGAAAGAATTTGATACACTCTTTTTACCCCCTCTTTTTCTCTTTTCTCTACATAATTACGCTTCATAATCGTCGTAATAGTAGGTGCATAGGTAGAAGGTCGTCCAATTCCAAGTTCCTCTAATTTTTTCACCAAACTTGCTTCTGTATACCTTGAAGCAGGACGGCTAAATCTTTCAACACCAGTCATACTTATAAAGTCTAGTACCTGACCTTTGGTCAATGGTGGTAAAAGTGCTTCGCCATCAGACGCATTCGCATCTTCTTCTTCGATATCATCATCGTCTTTGCCTTCTAAATATACTTTTAAGAAACCATCAAATTTCATCACTTCGCCACTTGCAGTTAGGGTTTCTTTATTGGTAGAAATTTCAATTTTAGCAGTTGTTTTTTCAAATTGTGCATCACTCATTTGAGACGCGATCGTTCTTTTCCAAATCAATTCATACAATCGATTGGTATCGGCGTCGTCCACCTTGCTTTCATTCATATAGGTAGGACGGATGGCCTCGTGTGCTTCTTGTGCACTTTCGTTTTTATTTTTAAACTTTCTTGGTTGGTAGTATTGCTCACCAAAGCTTGAGTGGATTTCTGATTTAATCGCATCAATTGCCGTTTCACTCAAACTAATACTATCCGTTCTCATGTAAGTGATCTTACCACTCTCGTATAATTTTTGAGCCAATAACATGGTTTTACTCACACTATAGCCCAATTTTCTGGATGCTTCTTGTTGTAAGGTAGAAGTGGTGAAAGGTGCAGATGGTGTACGTTTCCCGTCTTTAACAGTGATCTCTTTTACTGTATAGGTAGCGCCTTTGCATTCATTTAGGAATTTTTCGGCCGCACCTGCATTTGTTAATTTCTGTGGACCATCAGCCTTGAATTTCACTTTCTTTTGATTGATATCCAATGCCGAAAATAATGCAGCTACTTTAAATATACTTTCTGGAACAAATTGATTGATCTCCCTTTCTCTTTCCGCAATCAATCGAACCGCCACACTTTGAACACGACCAGCACTCAGGCTTCTTTGCATGCCTATTTTGCGCCACAAGACAGGACTTAATTCAAAACCAACAATTCTATCTAGTATTCTTCTAGCTTGTTGTGCATCCACTAAATTCATATTGATTAAACGTGGATTTTCAACCGCTTTTTTAATGGCAGGCGCAGTGATTTCATGGAAAACAATGCGTTTTGTTTTTTTGGGGTCAAGTCCTAAAACTTCTGCCAAATGCCAACTGATACTTTCTCCTTCACGGTCCTCATCCGAAGCAAGCCAAACTTCTTTTGCTTTTTTGGTCATGGATTTAAGTTCTTTCACCACTTTTTCTTTCTCACTTGGTATCATATACCTTGGCGCAAAATGGTTTTTCATATCAATACCCATATCGTTTTTTTCCAAATCTCTGATATGGCCATAACAGCTTCTTACTTCAAATTCTGTTCCTAAAATCTTCTCTATCGTCTTCGCTTTTGCAGGAGACTCCACAATTAATAGGTTCTTTGACATAGTGCAAACCGCTCCTTCGGGTTATTTATATATTGAAAATCAACTATTTATACGCTAAGATAAAGTAAATTCAATATCAAAATCAAGCTTTATCCTTGGTGCAATATTATAGCTTTCGGCTATAAAATAAAAATGAACTACTTGATTGGGGCCAAAAATGCCATGATTCGATCCATCACTTCGGCAGTTTTGTACACTTTATTATGTCCTAAACCATTGGTAATCAGAAACTCAATATTGGATGGTGCATTTTTTTGAAATTCAATCAAATCTTTATAAGGGCAAACCAAATCACTTTCATCATGTACCCAAAGTAAGGGTCCACTGTATTTGGCCAAAGCTCGGTCTGCGGCAAAATATTCAACTGGATGGTGTGTTCTACTTTTGACCTCATTGAGGAATGCTTGCTTAGTCACTTCATTAAAATGCATCATTTTAAAAAAATTAGCAAAAGTGGTAGTGGTTTTTGTAGCAGGGGCAATCAAAACCATTTTTCTGTCCTGTGGTGCATCAATTTGTTCTGCAATCATTGATAAAGTAAGTGAGCCTAAAGAATGGCCTATAAAGTGATGCACTGGTCCAACTTGTTGCATGATTTGTTGAATCGCTTCTTGGTAAACAACAACATTGATATGTTTCCCCTCACTTTGACCATGTCCAGGTGCGTCAAAGGCTAGAACACGATAGCCCAATTTTAACAAAGGACTAATATACTGTTCAAATTTATATGCAAAACTGGCATAGCCATGTACAATTAATACTGTTTGATGGATGGGTGAATTTGGTAACCATTCAAAGCCTTTTAGCTTTGTTTTATCTGCTAATTCGACAGTCTTATGCACTGCATGGTTGAAAATTGCTGGAGCTTTTCTTTTTTTATACTTGGGGTAGGGCGTACAGAATAAGTCAAAAGCCATACTGCCTGCTAAAGCTGGGGACAATCTACTTAGGGTTTTGAATTTTGTCCTTAAATATTGAAGGTAAATTCTTTCAGAAAAGCCAACTATAGCCATATGTTCTTAATTTGAACGCAAAGATAGCCTTCATGTAGTCCTCTAAATTATATTTTTTTGTATTTCGACAAATAAAAGGGGCATAGCGTTTTTACCATTGCAGCTTTAAAGCTATTTTTGCAAAAATAGTAACGATCATATATGTATTCATTAAAAATCAATTTCGAACAAAAAGGTTTAGAGCCAGTAACACTAGAAAACGTTGCTGCAGATCAAAGTCTATTAGAAGTAATATTAGATGCAGGGATAGAATTACACCATAATTGCGGTGCAGTTTGTGCATGTAGTACTTGTCACTTGTACGTGAAAAAAGGGATGGAACATTTAGCAGAATTATCAGATAAAGAAGAAGACTTTATTGATAGAGCAGTGAGTCCAAGAATTGAATCAAGATTAGGCTGTCAATGTGAATTGAAAGCAGGATCTGGTGAGATTGAAGTGGTATTGCCTGACCAGACACAATTTTTAGGAGAATAATTATAAAAGAAGAAAAACTATGAATCAATTTGAGCCACCCATTCATTGGAACGATCATGAAGACATAGCCCAAAAATTGTATGAGAAATTTGGGGATGACTTTACAGAATCTAAAATTTACAGAGTTCGTTTTACAGATCTTTTAGAGTGGGTTTTGAGTTTGCCTCATTTTGAAGGTAAAAAAGAAGAATCTAATGAAGGCCATTTAGAAATGATCCAGAGCGCTTGGGTATATGAATGGCGTGATAATCAAAAAAAATAAATCCCTTGCTGACTGCATTAGAAAAAATTAAATGTTTTGTATTTGATGTTGATGGCGTATTGACCAATGGCACATTGATTGTGATGCCTAATGGGGTAATGGTACGTACTATGAATATCAAAGACGGTTATGCCATTCAGTTGGCGATTAAAAAAGGCTATAAAGTGTGGGTGATTTCTGGAGGGTACTCCGAGGAAGTGCAAGACAGATTAGAAAAACTTGGTGTGGAACAAGTCAATATGAAAGTAAAAGACAAAAAAGTTTTATTAGAAACACTTTCCATGACTGAGCAGGTCCCTTTGGAAGAGATTTTATACATGGGTGATGATATGCCAGATTTTGAAGCAATGCAGGTGGTGGGGATTGCAGCATGTCCTGCAGACGCTTGTTTTGATATTAAAAATATTGCTAGCTATAAGGCCATAGCTAAAGGAGGAGAGGGTTGTGCAAGAGAAGTGATAGAAAAAGTGCTTAAACTAAATGGACACTGGGATGTGGTGGACCATATTCAAGCTAAATAATCCACCAGTGAAAAGCTTTATACATTTTTTAAGATTAGTAAGATGGCCCAATTTGCTTTTTATTTTACTTGCTGAATCTTTATTTCATTTTTGTATTTATAAGCCGCTTTATCCAGAATCAGTATTGACTGCTGATTTTCCATTTTATTTTATTGTTGCAACAAGTATTTGCATAGCAGCTGCAGGTTATATAATCAATGATTATTTTGATGTAAATATTGATCAAGTGAATAAGCCGCAGAGTGTGGTGGTAGGTGCGCATATTAGTAGACGTTGGGTAATCTTCTGGCACTTGATTTTAAGTATGGGGGGTGTATATATTTCATTGGTTGCTTTTCCGTTTCAACAATTTATACATATTCACTTTTCTAATTTATTGACCATTTTAATCTTGTGGTTTTATTCTACTAATTTCAAAAGAGACTTTTTAATTGGAAATGTGGTGATTGCAGTTTTGACTGCGTGGACGATTGGTGTTGTGTATTTTTCTAAGTTCACCATCATTCAGCTAGTGCATCCATCCAATATGATGCAGACCGATTTAAAGTTTTTCAAACTCATGATACTCTACAGTAGTTTTGCATTTATTTTAACATTGGTAAGAGAAGCATTGAAAGACATGGAAGATATGGGGGGTGACGAGAAATTTGGTTGTAAAACGATGCCAATTGCATGGGGATTACAAACTACTAAAGTATATGTAGCTGTTTGGTTAATGGTATTAATTTTAGTTTTGACGATTATTCAATTGTATGCCATTCCTTTTGGATGGTGGATTCCTATTGCATACTGTGTCTTAACAATCATTGCACCATTAGTATATGTGTTGTTTCATTTAAAGCAAGCATTTACAAGTGCAGATTTCAATCGATTGAGTAACTGGATCAAGTTGGCGATGTTGATGGGCATTTTATCTATGGGCTTCTTTTATTACTTGTTCTAATTTTTTTTACCATGAATGGATTTATTTTAGCTTCTCAATCTCCAAGAAGAAAGCAGTTATTGGCATGGGCAGATTTACAGTTTGATGTGATTGTATCTTCTGCAGATGAAGACTATCCATCAGATATGCCAATACAAGATGTGCCTGTACATATTGCTAAAAACAAAGCTTTAGCAGTCCAAAGTAAAATAGATAAAGAATTGACAGCACACCAAGGCAAATGGATTATTGCCGCTGATACCATTGTGGTATTGGAAAACGAAATGATTGGCAAACCAATCGACAGAGCTGATGCCATCGCTATCTTACAAAAATTATCAGGTAAAACACATCGAGTAATTACAGGTGTTTTTTTAATCAATGGTAACGAAACGCGCTATTTTAGTGAAACCACATTGGTGCATTTTCATCCATTAACGGATGCGCAAATACAGTACTATATTGACCAATACCAGCCCTATGACAAAGCAGGTGCTTATGGCATTCAAGATTGGATTGGCGTGGTAGGTATTAAAGGAATAGAAGGAGATTTCTATAATGTCATGGGATTGCCAGTAAGTAAATTGTTAGGCTATTTGCCTACAACCACTGAAAGCTAATATCTAATTCCATATCTGGATGTAAGCTGCGTTCAACAGGGCAGGTTCTTCCAACTCTTTCTAAAATTTCTTTTGTTTTATCGTCTAGGTTCAATGCAGGCATTGTGACAGCTATGATAATTTTTCCAATTCTTCTAGGCTCACTCATCATCACTTTTGTCACATCCACTTTCGCTCCGTCTAATTTGATGTCCATGCTTTCTGCTTTGATGCCCATCGTGGTGATCAAACATGCACCTAAGCCCGTTGCAATTAAATCTGTAGGAGAAAATCGCGCACCTTGACCTTTGTTGTCTGAAGGAGCATCTGTTTCAAAACTTGAACCGCTTTGAAGGTGCAAGCAGGTGGTTCTTAAATTAGCGTCATAGGTTACTGTGGATGTCATTTCCTTAGATTTAATTGATTTGTGATTTTGGTAAATTTACAACGAATGGATTAATTTAAGCACAAGTCTTGTATTTTTGCATTCGATAAATATGACGCATGCAAGAATTACCAATCGTACCAGCAGAACAACATATAAAAAAGCCAAATTGGTTAAGGGTTAAATTGCCAATCGGAGAAAGCTATAAGCATGTTAGAGGTTTGGTGGATCAACATAAATTACATACCATCTGTGAGAGCGGAAACTGTCCAAATATGGGAGAATGTTGGGGAGAGGGCACAGCTACATTTATGATCCTAGGTAATATATGTACAAGAAGTTGTCAGTTTTGTGCCGTCGCAACAGGAAGGCCAAAACCTGTGGAGTGGGATGAGCCTCAGCGTGTAGCAGAAGCGATTTATTTAATGAAAGTAAAACATGCTGTTTTGACAAGTGTGGATAGAGATGAATTACCTGACGGCGGATCAATTATTTGGGCAAACACCATTAAGGCAATTAAAGCTTTAACTCCAGATACAACATTAGAAACTTTGATTCCAGATTTTAGAGGGATCAAAGAGCAAATAGAAAGAATTATAGAAGCTGCACCAGAAGTGGTGAGTCATAATATGGAAACAGTAGAGCGCAATACCAAGCGCGTTCGAGTGCAAGCAAAATACAGAAGAAGTTTAGAAGTGTTAGAGACTTTGAAGAAAGGGGGCATGCGTACTAAAACAGGCATCATGTTGGGCATCGGTGAAGAGAAAGAAGAAGTGGTACAAACTATGAAAGATTTAATTGGCGTAGGATGTGATGTCATTACAATCGGTCAATATTTACAGCCCACTAAGAAGCATTTACCTGTGCAGCGCTTTGTGCATCCAGACGAGTTCGCAGAATTGAGAGCAATCGGCTATGAATTAGGCTTTGACTATGTGGAGAGTGGTCCATTGGTGAGATCCTCTTACCATTCCGAGAAGCACGTGATACCAGGCTGGGGTAGAAATAAATATTTAGAAGAACTAGCATTGAAAAAATAGCTCAGCTACGTCATAATAAAAAAGAGGTACTTAAAAGCACCTCTTTTTTTTATTCCCACATCAAAGCAGAAGCGCCAAGTATGGCGGCATCTGATTCTTTAAGATGACTAATTAAAATCTTTACTTTATGTTGGAAGATCTCAATTAAATTGGCTTCCATATGTTCTCTGGTTGGTTTTAAAATCATATCGCCAGCTTTTGTTAAGCCTCCAAATAAAATAATTGCTTCAGGACTTGAGAACATTACGAAGTTCGCAAGTGACATGCCTAATATTTTACCAGTGAATTCAAATACTTCAATTGCAACTTCATCTCCTTTACTTGCGGCTTCGTATACATCTTTTGAAGTGATGCTATTTATATCTAATGCTCTTAGTGTGCTTGGACGATCTGACTGACTTAAAATTTCTTTTGCAGATTCTGCAACACCCGTTGCGGATGCATAACTTTCTAAGGAACCTTTTTTACCTGTACCATGGTGCAATCTTCCGTCAGGGATGATGATCGTGTGCCCAAGTTCACCTGCAAATCCATCATGGCCATAAATTAATTGTCCGTTGGCTACGATACCACTTCCTACTCCAGTACCAAGCGTAATCATAATAAAATCTTTCATACCTTTTGCTGCACCATACATCATTTCTCCAACAGCTGCAGCATTGGCATCATTTGTTAATTTAACTGGCACTTTAAACTTGTCTTGTACCATTTTGGCAAATGGGATAATGCCTTTCCATGGAAGATTAGGTGCATATTCGATGGTGCCGGTATAAATATTACCATTGGGTGCGCCTATGCCAATACCTTTTATACGGCCAAAGCCGCCCACTTTTTCAATCATATCAGACAAATGCACATGCAATTCGTCAATGAAACTAGTTACGTCAAGGTGTTTTTTTGTTGACATTTCACTGGAAAATAACACATTCCCGTCCTTGTCTACGATGCCAAATTTTGTTCCTGTTCCGCCGATATCGACGCCTACCACATATGATTCCATAAATATTTTTTATTTTTTTTAGTGTCCGCCACTTGTTTCAGTTTCTTCGTAGTTAATTCCTTGCTTCTTTAAAATTCCTTTAACTGTGATGGCAAAAAAGACTAAATACGCAAAACACAATGCTGGAACCCAGAATGAATTATGAATACCAAATCCAGGTTGATCTAGATGTGATGACTGCAGGTAGTCAGCAATTTTACCCTGAATAGGAGGTATAATGCCACCCCCTAATATCATCATGATTAAAAAGGCAGATCCTTGAGGTGTATATTTTCCTAAACCAGCAACTGATAAAGAAAAAATTGAAGGCCACATGATAGAACAAGCCAATCCACCAGTTAGAAAAGCATATGTAGCTACTGTGCCTTTGGTGAAAATACCCAATACCATTGCTGTTACACCCACTAAACTAAAAATTAGTAAAGTTTTAGCTGGTTTGTTTTGACTAAGGTAGAATGCAATAATTTGAATGAATACGCAAATGATATACCAATAAAGTGGACTCATATCATATTGTGCAATGCTATTCAATCCTATCACAATTCCAAAAGCGATAATTGGTATGATAAATGTCAAATATTGTTGCGTTTTCTGCTTGAAGTCGAAAGCGCTAATGGCTCCAGCCCAACGTCCAATCATCATACTGCCCCAATACATAGAAACATAGGGAGCAATAGCAGAAGAGGAGATGCTACCAAAATCAGATTGCTTTAGTAATTCTCCTAGGTTAGATCCAATTGCAACCTCAACACCTACATAAACAAAGATGGCTAACATACCTAATACCAATTGCGGATATTTCATTGCGCCCCATCCTTTTTCATTTTTTTGTGCTGTAAAATTAGCTGCCAATAATCCAATTACAACGGTTGCAAGCGCACCAAAAAGCCATTTCATTCTGTAGGTTTCTAATGCATGTCTACCATCGTCTGTTAAAGTAGATGGGTCAATTTTATAACTATTAAAGATTGGAACAAATAAAGCGATTAAGACGCCAGTCATAATGATCAATAAAGACAAAGCTTTTCCAGCTGGTTCCATTTTTTCATCTGAAATTCCTGCAGGAACTTTTTTAGAAAAATGAAATAATGCTGCAGCGGCTATAAATAAACCACCCACTGCTGAATAAAGAATAATGACTTTATCTAAACTTAATTCCTTGATTTGTTCGTCAGTAATCGCTGCTGCAGAACCAAATAATGCCAATGCAACTACAATTGGACCAATAGAAGTGCCAAATGAATTAATTCCACCGCCTAGGCTTACTCGGCTTGTGCCAGTTGATGGATCACCCAATGCGATTGCGAATGGTTGTGCAGCAGTTTGTTGCAAGGAAAAACCAAGCGCTACAATAAATAAGCCCACTAACATTCCAGTAAAGGTATTTGCATTTACGGCGATGATCATTGCGGCAGCACCAATAGCAGAGAATAATAAACCATAAACAATGCTCTTTTTATAGCCCCATTTTCCAACCAGGTCTTTGCCACCTAAAGCACCATAGGCAAATAATCCTAGCGCTCCTATATAATAAGCTAGATAAAATGCAAAATCTATCAACTGACTTTGAAACTGATCTAGTTCAAAGTAGTTTTTACAAAAAGGGATAAATACACTGTTACCAGCTGCAATAAATCCCCAGAAAAAGAAAACCACAATCAGTGTGGTAAGCGCACCAGTATTGGTTGGCTGTTTGGTTGGGCTCATAGCATTCGTTAGTTTAGTCGTTGAATCGATCCCCCAAAATACTCATTTTTTTTTAATCCCTGACTACAAAAAAACAATTATTGTAAATAGTATTTAGTAAATTGAAAGCAAAATGATTGTTTGATGCATATAGTACATGTTAGTGCCGAGTGTTACCCAATGGCCAAAGCTGGAGGCTTGGGCGATGTGGTTGGTGCTTTGCCTAAATACCAAAATAAAATTGGGCAAGATGCGATGGTGGTGATGCCTATGTACAAGACTTCATTTTTAGAAAAATCAAGTTGGAATGTAGTGCATCAAGGGAATGCTTATTTGGGAAATTGGTATTTCAATTACACGATCATTCAAGAAAGTACTGGACAACTCGGTTACCCTTTGTATTTAGTAGATATTCATGGTTTATTAGACCGTCCTAAAATATATGGTTATGAAGATGATGCAGATCGTTTTATTGGATTTCAAATTGCAGTAGTGGATTGGTTGAAAAGTTGGAATGAAACCCCTGATTTAGTGCATTGTCACGACCATCAAGCCGGGCTCGTTCCTTTTATGATGAAGTACTGTTATGATTACCAAAAATTAGCTGCTATCAAAACCATCTTAACGATACACAATGCACAATACCATGGTGCAATGAGTTGGGAGAAATCAATATTAATTCCTAGATGGGACACATGGAAAAGAGGGTTACTAGAGTGGGATGGATGCATTAATCCTTTGGCAACCGCAATTAAATGCGTAGACAAGGTAACGACGGTAAGCCCAACCTACATGCAACAACTGAAATACCACTCAAATGGTTTAGAACCATTATTTGAATATGAGCAAGGAAAATGTGTTGGTATATTAAATGGTATAGACAATGAAGTTTGGAACCCTGGTTCAGATCCTTTTGTCCCATATCATTTTAATGTCCATAATTTTCATAGTGAGAAACAAAAAAATAAAAAGTTATTGTGTGAACGCTATCATTTAGATTTCAATAAACCATTGATTGTTTTTATTGGCAGATTAGTGCACGAAAAAGCTGCGGATGTTTTACCTGGCGCGATACAACATGCGTTAGATAAGACCAATGGTGGAGCTAATTTTTTAATGATTGGCGCTGGTGATACTGCTGTTGAATCTGCATTAAATTATTTAGTGCAATTGTATCCAGGGGTGTACAATACTTTTATTGGTTATGACGAAAAAGTAGGACACGAAGCTTATGCTGGGGCAGATTTTTTATTGATGCCAAGTAGGGTAGAGCCATGTGGCTTGAATCAAATGTACGCATTAAGATATGGTGCCATTCCAATGGTCAGAGATACAGGGGGGCTTCATGATACGGTGATAGACATGGGAGATCAGGGCGGTTTTGGTATTCGTTTTTTACATGCTACAGAATCCGATATTGTACATGCGATTGAGCGAGCGATAGAAGTGTATCAGGACCAAATAAAAATGAAACAAATGATTGAACATGCTATGACAATTGACCATAGTTGGGAATCCGTAGTACATGCTTATCAGTCTGTTTATGAATCATATTAAATATAATAATCAATAATACCATGTCTAATTATGCAAAAAAGGCAGTTTCCATTATTTTAGGTGGAGGTGCAGGATCAAGATTGTATCCCCTTACGGCAAGTCGTTCAAAACCTGCTGTGTCTATTGCAGGTAAATATAGATTGGTGGATATTCCTATTAGTAATTGTATCAATAGTAATCTGAATCGAATTTTTGTGTTGACACAATTCAATTCAGCATCTTTGAATCAGCATATCAAAAACACCTACCATTTTAGTGCTTTTAGTTCTGGTTTTGTAGATATACTTGCTGCGGAACAAACACCCGATAATCCGGGTTGGTTTCAGGGGACTGCAGATGCGGTAAGGCAATCCCTCAGGCATATTCAAAATTTTGATTTCGAATATGTCTTGATTTTAAGTGGGGATCAATTGTACCAAATGGATTTTAGCAAAATGATTGATGCACATAGGGCACATGGTGCAGCATTGACGATTGCTACGATCCCTGTTGGAGAAAGAGATGCACCAGAGTTTGGAATTTTAAAATCTAATCATGAACATGTAATTACTTCTTTTATTGAAAAGCCTAATAAAACATTATTACCAGATTGGGTGAGCGACACTGGTGCGGCAATGCAATCACAAGGACGTAACTATTTGGCATCAATGGGTATTTATGTATTTAACAAAGAAGTACTATTCCAATTATTAAATGAAGTGCATCCCAATGCGACTGATTTTGGGAAAGAAATTATCCCTGATTCAATTGCTAATTTCAAAGTTTTGAGTTACCAATATGACGGCTATTGGACAGATATAGGAAATATCTATTCATTTTTTGAAGCAAATTTGGCATTAACTGATGAAATTCCTCCATTTAATTTATTTGATAGTGCACAAACGGTTTATACAAGACCAAGGATGTTGCCTCCAGCAAAAATTAGCGGAACAATTATTAATAAAGCCATTATTGCTGAGGGGTCCATCATTCATGCTAAAGAAATAACACAATCAGTGATTGGTATTCGTTCTAGAATTGGAAAAGATACGGTGGTAAAAAATTCTTATATCATGGGATGTGATTATTACGAAACGATTGAGCAGATCAATCATAAAAATAACACAGGTGCTCCTATTTTGGGGATAGGGGAAAGGTGTACCATAGAAGATGCGATTGTGGACAAAAATTGTGCTATTGGTAATGATGTTCATATTAAAGGCGGAGCACATTTAGAAAAAGTGGACCACCCTTTATATACAATCAAAGACAATATAATTGTAATTAAAAAAGGTGCAATTATTCCTAATGGATTTAAAATTTAAATGAAAATGAGTACAGCGTACACAGGCGAAAAAGTCAAATTAAGCTTTTGGCAAATTTGGAATATGTGTTTTGGATTTTTTGGCATTCAGTTTGGATGGAGTTTGCAGATGGGTAACATGAGTGCGATTTATGAATTTCTGGGCGCAGCACCTGATGAAATTCCAGGACTATGGTTAGCTGCTCCAATGACTGGATTAATCATTCAGCCGATTGTTGGCTACTTTAGTGATCGAACATGGCATCCAAAATTAGGAAGACGTCGACCTTTCTTTTTGATTGGTGCAATTTTTAGTTCATTGTTGTTATTTGTCATGCCTAATTCATCCACTGTTTGGATGGCAGCAGGAGTCTTATGGATTTTAGATTCGAGTATTAACATCACGATGGAGCCATTCAGGGCATTTGTAGCTGACAACTTAAATGAAAAACAACGCTCCTTTGGCTTCGCGATGCAGAGTATGTTTATTGGATTGGCATCATTCATTGCAGGCTATCTGCCTCAATTGTTGGCCAATTGGTTCAATGTATCTAGAGCTAAATTAAATGGTTCAATTCCTCAAAATATATTATTGTCATTTTATATTGGAGGTGTTGTTTTTTTTATATCAGTTTTATACACAATCGTTACAAGCGAAGAATATCCGCCCTCAAGTCCGAGTAAATTACAGGATGAAGCTGCTCCAAAAGTGGGCATTCTACAAGAAATTATACATTCTATAAAAAATATGCCGGTACAAATGAAGCGATTGGCCTTGGTCAATTTCATCACATGGCCAGGTTTATTTTTAATGTGGTTCTATTATAGTACTGGAGTGGCAACACAAATCTTTAACGGAGATCCAACATCGAATGGCGCACAATTTACATTGGGATTAGAACATGCAAACACAACCTCTGCTATTTTAAATTTAGTCACTTTTGGCTTTTCATTTACATTGCCATTTTGGGTAAGTAAAATTGGCAAAAAGTATACGCATACCTTGTGCCTGTTGATTGGTGGACTAGGCTTGATATCGGTCTATTTTGTAGAACAGCCAAATGTCTTGTATGTAAGTATGGGGCTTGTGGGCATTGCTTGGGCTTCAATATTATCCATGCCATATTCAATGTTAGCTGGTTTTATTCCTGAAAATAAAATGGGCATTTACATGGGGATATTTAATTTTTTTATTGTACTACCTGAAATTATAGCTTCATTATTTTTTGGAAAAATTATGTCAGCTTATTTAAACAATGATCGTTTGATGGCTGTCTTTATTGGGGGCATTTTACTAATCATTGCAGGTATGGTTTGTGCAGTCATCATCAAAGAAGAAAAAAGTAATCTTTCATAGCGTTTAAAGTATTTTTTAAAATGAATTTTAAATTTAAAATAATCAGTTTTTCAATTTTAGCCTCTTTGTTTTTAACCATTCAAACATTTGCTTTAGACGCATACCCAAGCAATTGGTTTGTACAAATGAAATGGAACAAAGTGCAAGTTTTATTGAGGGCTACTGATGCAGACTTTTCTGAATCGACTATTTCAATTCAATATCCCGGCGTGCAGCTTCAAAAAGTGCATCATTTTGAAAATGGCCATTATGTTGCTTTAGACTTGTTGATACAACCATCAGCAAAGCCCGGGGAAGTAAAAATGAATATTAAAGCTGGTTCACGAACATTCATACATTCATGGCCTATTAAACCAAGACGAGAAGGCAATGGAACAAAATTCGCGCAAGGTGTGAATCAATCCGATTTGATTTATTTTTTAATGCCTGATCGATTCAGTAACGGTGATAAAAATAATGATCGAATAGTTGGATTGAAGGACCAGTCCTTGAATCGAGATTCCATTTTTTTAAGACATGGCGGTGATTTAAAAGGGGTGCAAAATCATTTAGATTATCTACAAAATTTAGGTGCAACTACTTTATGGATGACACCTATTTTAGAGAATGACATGCCTGATAGAACTGAGCATGGATATGCTGCAACAAACCATTATGTGGTGGAGAAAAGATTTGGAGGTGAAGCAGCCTACCTTGCCTTAAGTGATGCATTGCATGCAAGGGGCATGAAATTAATACAAGATGCGGTTTACAATCATGTGGGGCGCTTTCATTTTTTAGTTCAAGATGCGCCTGCTAAAGATTGGTTGCATCAATGGCCAAGATTCACCCAGACAAATTACAAAGATCAGCCAATCTTTGATCCGCATGCGGCAATACAAGATAAAAGAAAATTAACCAATGGTTGGTTCACAACTGAAATGCCTGATGTGAATCATGAAAATGAGTTTGTTGCCAATTATTTAATTCAACATGCAATATGGTCTGTTGAAACTTTTGGCATAGATGGTTGGAGGATTGATACCTATATCTATAATGATTTAGCGTTTATGAATCGATGTAATCAGGCACTTGAAAATGAGTATCCTAAAATCACCTCATTTGGTGAATGTTGGGTACATGGCACTGCTAATCAAGCTTATTTTGCACAGAACAATATCAATACTCCTTTCAAAAGCAATTTACAAGGGGTAGCTGATTTCCAAACATTATTATACGGTATCCAACCAGCGCTCAATGAAAAATTTGGATGGATGGAAGGCGTAAGCAAATTATACAATACCTTATCAAATGATTTCTTATATAAAGATCCAACACGTAATGTGATTTTTTTAGACAACCATGATATGACGCGTATTTTATCACAGGTAGGAGAAAGTATTCCAAAAGTGAAAATGGGTTTAGCATGGTTAATGACTTGTAGAGGCATACCTCAATTGTATTATGGTACAGAAATTTTAATGAAGGGAATCGCAAATCCAGATGGCTGGGTACGTTTAGATTTTCCTGGTGGATGGGAGGGAGATCAAAAGAATGCATTTACTAAATCTGGTTTGACAGCATCTGAATTAGACATGTTAACCTACACGCAAAAATTGGGTTTGTTCAGGAAGTCATCATCTGCGATTACGAAGGGCAAGATGATGCAATATTTGCCAACAGAGGGGCTCTATGTATATTTTAGGTATGATGACAATCAAACAGTCATGTGCGTAATGAATACAAGTGAGCAAGTAAGAAAAGTCGATTTTGGAGATTATAGTGAGCGGACCAATGGATTTTCTGGAGGAAAAGAAGTAGTTTCAGGCCAATCTATTGCAAAAGTATTCAGTATTCCAGCTTTAACTATGCAAGTAATTGAGCTAACTAAATAAGATCCATGTCTAAATACGAATCAATACATTTTGTAGATACTGCACAAGCGGTGTGGAATTATTCACTTTTTACCGACTCGGATATTCAAGCATTCCAACGGGGGACACATTCTACTTTGTATCGATTGTTTGGAAATAAACAAATTGAAGTATTGGGTGTACATGGCACTTATTTTAGTGTTTGGGCACCTAACGCGACTGCTGTATTTGTAAAGGGTAACTTTAATGATTGGAGCAACGAAGCACATCCATTAAAAGTAAGACTCGATGCATCAGGTATTTGGGAAGGTTTTATCCCAAATATTGGACAAGGTGAAGTGTATAAATACCATATACATGGCTATAAAGGTATGGTATTGGACAAAGGTGATCCGTTTGCACATTATTGGGAATTAAGACCATTAACAGCATCTATAACATGGCAGACTGACTATGCTTGGAAGGATCAACAATGGCAAGAAGATAGAAAGATAAAAAATAGAACTGATCAGCCCTATTCAGTGTACGAAGTGCATTTGGCTAGTTGGATGCGACCGGATAAAACGAATGAGGATCGTTATAATTCTTATATACAGCTTATTGATTTATTGGTGCCTTATGTGCAAGAGATGGGTTTTACACATGTAGAATTTATGCCTGTAATGGAGCATCCATTTGATGGAAGTTGGGGTTATCAAGGGGTTGGTTTTTTTGCACCTACATCTAGGTTTGGAAACCCACAAGGTTTTGCTGCATTGGTTGATGCATTTCATCAAGCTGGTATTGGTGTGATATTGGATTGGGTTCCTTCACATTTCCCGTATGATGGTCATGGCTTATTTATGTTTGATGGCGCCAATACTTATGAATATGCAGATATGCGTAAAGGGTATCATCCAGACTGGAATTCTTATATTTTCAATTATAAAAGAGGCGAGGTAAAGTCTTTCCTTATTAGTAGTGCAAAGTTTTGGTGTGATCAGTTTCATATTGATGCGTTAAGAGTGGATGCAGTAAGTTCTATGCTTCGATTAGATTATAGCAGGGAGGAAGGCGCATGGGAACCCAACGAATTTGGAGGTAATGGTAATTTAGAAGCCATTGAATTCATTAAAGACTTAAACATTACTCTATACAGAGATTTCCCTTATATACAAACCATTGCAGAAGAAGCTTCCGATTGGCCAGGGATCAGTCAGCCAGTCTTCATGGATGGTTTAGGATTTGGCATGAAGTGGATGATGGGTTGGATGCATGATACTTTGGATTATTTTAAACTAGACCCAATCATGCGCTCAGGTGCGCAAGATAAATTTAGTTTTTCCATGATGTATTATTATGACGAACATTTTATGTTGCCTCTAAGTCATGATGAAGTAGTTCATGGGAAAAGCCCCATGTTGTATAAAATGCCCGGAGACGAATGGCAAAAATTTGCAAATCTGAGGCTGATGTATACTTATATGTTTATGCATCCTGGTGCAAAATTGTTATTTATGGGCAATGAATTTGCAGCTACTCAAGAATGGAATTATAAGTCTGAACTTCAGTGGGATTTGTTACAATATGTTTCTCATGGAGGTATGAAATACTGTGTACAACAACTGAATGCAATCTATAAAGCACATCCTGCATTGTATGAATTACAATATGATATTGAAGGATTTGAATGGGTAGAAACCAATAAAAGACAAGAAGGTGTCATTGCTTTTAAGCGAAAAGCAAAGGATCCAAAAGAGGAAATATTGGTCGTATTGAACATGACGCCAGTTCCAAGACATCAATTTCCAATTCATATATGTGGTAAATCAAATTGGAAAGAAATATTCAACAGCGATCACAAGGCATTCTGGGGTGTTGGTGATTTGTTTAATAATGAAGTAAAAGGTGTTTCAGTAGATGGTACAAACAATTGGTTGGTATTGCATTTGGAACTGCCAGCTTTGGCTGCGATTGTGTTGAAATAAAATAATCCTATAGCATAAAATAATAGGTAACAAAAAAATGCCACTCCATGGAGTGGCATTTTTTTTAAGGATCATTTAAGTTTAGAATAAACCACCTTTCTTCAAAGTTGTTTTACCTTCTCCAATTTTAAAACCATTGTGGTACACTTCAACTAAGTATTCACCTTCAACAAATTTGGAAGCTTGCTTAATGTCATAGCTGATTGGTAATACAGCATTCTGAACATATTGTATGCTTATTTTATTTGCATATGCTTTGTTGCCATCTTCTCTTGTATTAATCTTGCCACCTTCAGAGAAAATAGATCCATTAGGTGCAGTGATACATACATACAAGTCTTGTGCACCAGAAGGAGTGATTTTATTTTTATCAATCTGGAAAGACAAACGAATTGTGTTTGCGCGCTTTGCAGATTTTGTAATTTTTTCTGATCCATCTTCTTTTACTCTTACTGCTTGAATACTGAATGCAGAAGCATGTAATGTAGAACCAAGATCTTGTAATCTTTCTTTTTCTTTAGTCGTAGCAGTCAAATTGTTGTTTAAGTTAGTATTCTCAGTTGTTAAAGCTTCATTCTTTACTGTTAATACTTTATTTTCTTCTTGTGCTTTAGCAAGATCAGTTAACAATCCAGCTACCTTGCCGTTCAATTCAGCAATCATCGATTTAGCTTCAGCTAATTCTTTATCCGTTGCATTTTTCTTGCGCAAAATACTGCTGATATTTGACTTTAATTGTTGGATATCATTTGACTTCGCCAATAAATCACCTTGTAATTGTGTGTTTTGTTGCGTTAATGAATCTGCTTTTGCAGAAACGGCAATAAAATCAGCTTGAATAGCATTTTTCGCGCTATCCAAAGTATTCACTTGTGTAGTGTAGTTATTTATGATTTCAGTCTTAGAAGTGCTGAAATAGATCCATGATCCAATAAGTGCAACAATCAATACACCGATTAAAATTTTGCCTCCGTTACCTGAATTTTCGTTAGTCATGATAAAATGTGTTTATTTATTTGCCACAAGATATAAAAAAAATGCCATTCATGTATATCTTTGGGCATGCCCATCTCCAAAATTCTATCGAACTGGAAAAATAATGTATTCGATGCAGTCTACTGGCTGGAAGGGGAAGAGCCGTTCTATATTGATCAGTTAGTCCATTATGCAGAACATAATTTATTACCTGAGGCAGATCAGGCTTTCAATCTCACTGTCTTTTATGGTAAGGACGCTGATTGGGCAGAAGTAGTGAACGCTTGTAAGCGTTATCCTGTCTTTGCAGAAAAGCAAGTGGTGATTCTGAAAGAGGCGCAACATATGAATTCATTGGAGAAATTAGCCTCTTATGTCGAAAATCCACTTAATTCAACAATTCTTATTGTAGCACATAAAGATAAAAATCTTGATGGTCGTTCGGCGCTTGCAAAATTATTAAAGACTAAGGCTGTGGTAGTCAGTACAAAAAAAATGTACGACAATAAATTACCTGATTGGGTGAACCAATGGGTTACAGAAAACGGGTATCAAATCAGTCCTAAGGCAGTTCAAATTATTGTAGATCATATTGGGAACGATTTAAGTAGGATCAAAAATGAATTGGAAAAATTAATAGTCAATCTTGGTGATCGTAAAAAAATTACCGAGGACGATATAGAAAAATATATTGGCATTAGCAAGGAATTTAATGCATTTGAATTTCAGGACGCTATTGCGCATAAAAAATTCTCAAGGGCCATGCAAATGATTCAATATTTTGAATCGAATCAAAAAGCAGCGCCCATACAATTTATTTTGCCAACACTGTATGGTTTTTTTAGTAAACTATATGCAGTCTATGGATTGGGTACAAATGATGAAAAAAGAATCATGGCCGAAGTGGGGCTTAATTTCTTTTCTATAAAAACCACCATGGCTGCAACAAGGCATTATCATTATGCAAAAGTGGAGCAAATTCTTTTGTTAATTCACGAGTACAATTTAAGGGTGCTTGGGATCAATGATGCCAGCAATGCTGATGCTGAATTGTTAAAAGAATTGGTTGTGAAAATAATGTCTTAAACTAAATGCCAGAAAGCATTTTAGATGCAGTAATCTTATCTTGGTGTAATTGGTCTTTTAATGCGTCTAATCCATTAAATTTTACTTCTCCCCTTATAAATTCATAGACCATTACAGTGATATATTGCTCATAAATATCTTGATCAAAATTAAAAATATTTACCTCAATCACTTTCTTTTGTCCGTCTACGGTTGGTCGAATACCAATGTTCATCATGCCATTAAGTAATTCGTGGTTGGTACAGATGCCTTTTACTTTAACTGCATATACGCCATTGGCAGGGATTAATTTTTCTTCATCATTGATATGAAGATTGGCAGTAGGGTAGCCAATTGTTCTGCCTAATTGATTGCCTCTTACTACAAAACCTTCAAAGCAATAGGGGTAACCTAGTAATGCGTTTGCTTTTGCTATTTTTTGATCTGTGATATAGTTTCTAATTAAAGTAGAACTGATGATTTCATGATTGACCAATTGTTCGTTGATCTCTTCTACTTTAAAATTGAATTTTGCACCCATGCTTTTTAATAAAGCAATATTGCCATTTCTTCCTTTGCCAAAATGATGATCATACCCCACAATCACAGTATTTGGCTTAAACTTCTGGTATAAAAAATCTTCTACATATTGCTCGGCAGACATGTTAGAGAAGTTATAATTAAAATCTACAATAACTAAATGATCAACACCAGCAGACTCCAATAGAAGAATACGTTCTTTGATACTACTCAACTGTTTGATTTCACCTGGAACAGAAGAAATGACTTTTCTTGGATGAGGATGAAAAGTGATGATGATGGTTTCGCCATGCACATTTTGTGCTAATTGCTTCATTCTTTCGATAATTTGCTGGTGCCCTTTGTGCACGCCATCAAAGGCACCCATTGTAACAATGGCATCTTTGAATGGTGGTAATGTAGCTAAATCGTAGTGAACCTTCATCTTTATATTGTAAATAGGGTACAAATGTAAAACAATTGTACCTTTGTTGTAAAATCAATTTATAGCTATGTCCTTGTATGCACAGCGCGGTGTGTCCGCTCAAAAAGAAGAAGTTCATGCCGCCATTCAAAATTTAGATCAAGGGTTGTATCCAAATGCATTTTGTAAACTATATGCTGATTTTTTAGGCGGTGACAATGCATATATCAATATCATGCATGCGGATGGTGCAGGTACCAAGAGCATATTGGCTTATTTGTATTGGAAAGAAACTGGCGACCTGTCTGTTTGGAAAGGAATTGCACAAGACGCTATTGCAATGAATTTAGATGATTTGTTGTGTGTAGGGATTTATGATCAAATTTTATTTTCATCAACGATTGATCGAAATAAACTATTGATTAGTGGTGAAGTGATTAGTCAAGTGATCAATGGCACACAGGATTTTTTTAATACCTTAAAAGAGTTTGGGGTACATATTGCTTTTTTAGGTGGAGAAACAGCAGATGTGGGGGATGTTGTTAGAACAATAGCTGTGAATGGCACCATGACTGCAAGGTGGCCAAAGTCAAAATTAATTACCAATGATTTAATTGCACCAGGCCAAGTGATTGTTGGGTTTTCAAGTTCAGGTCAAGCGCATTACGAAAGTGAATACAATAGCGGATTAGGTAGTAATGGATTGACAAGTGCAAGACATGATGTGTTGTCGCATCATTATGCAACAGTATATCCTGAATCTTTTGAACCAACATTGAAGGATGAAGTGGTGTATTTAGGAAAAAATAAAATGACGGATAAACTAACTATCGAAGGATTTGGCGAGATAAGTGTTGGTAAATTATTATTAAGTCCAACACGTACCTATGCACCTTTGGTGAAGGCGATTTTATCACAACATTTTGATGCGGTAAAAGGAATGATTCATTGCAGTGGGGGTGGTCAAACCAAATGCATGAAATATTTGCCAGGCAATATGCGCATTGTTAAAAATAATTTATTTGAAACGCCTCCCATTTTCAAATTAATCCAAGCGAATTCTGGTGCCAATACAAAAGAAATGTACCAAGTCTTTAACATGGGACATCGATTAGAAATATTTACAGATGCAGCATCTGCTGATGGTTTAATTGCAATTGCAGAAAGCCTTGGTATAGCTGCCCAAGTAGTAGGCTATGTGGAAGCTGCTGATAAGAAAGAATTGGTTTTAGAAGGAAGTTTTGGAAAGGAAGTGTTTAGCTATTAATTTTAATTCATTAAAATAAACCATATGAGCGAAATTGTTGTACAAATTGAACATGCAAATATCTACCAAAGTGGCAATTTGATATTACAAGATGTCAACTTAAATGTACAAAGAGGTGAATTCGTTTACCTTGTGGGCAAAACTGGAACTGGCAAAAGTAGCTTGTTAAAAACATTATATGGTGAATTAACCCTTACCGAAGGAATTGGCAATGTGGTAGGGTTTAATTTAAAAGAAATGGACTGGAAAAAGCTGCCATTTTTAAGAAGAAATTTAGGTGTAGTTTTCCAAGATTTTCAATTGTTAACCGACCGAAATGTCAATGAAAATTTGAGATTTGTGCTTAAAGCAACTGGTTGGCAGGATGAGCAATTAATTCAACAAAAAATTGACGATGTTTTGACCAAAGTGGGACTTCAAAACAAAGGCTTTAAAATGACTTTTGAAATGAGTGGCGGTGAACAACAAAGGGTTGATATTGCTCGCGCCCTGTTAAATTCTCCTAAATTGATCCTTGCGGATGAGCCAACTGGCAGTTTAGACCCTGAAACCAGTGATGAAATCATGCAACTTTTGTTTCAAATTGCTAAGGAAGACGGAACCGCCATTGTGATGGCAACCCACGATTATATTGTTGTGAACAAGTTCCCTGCCCGCACCCTGAGTACCGAAGGCGGCCGACTTGTTGAAAAGGGGTAGTTTTCTCCACAATTCAACCTAAAAAGCCCTTTTCCCTTGACTTTTTGGTCGTTTTTTCTTATGTTCGCAGACATTTTAAAGCGTTACAAAAGTGAGATTAAAGTCATTAGAAATCAAGGGGTTCAAGAGTTTTGCTGATAAAACCATTGTCAGTTTTGACGAAGGCATTACAGGTATTATTGGACCAAACGGTTGTGGTAAAAGTAATATTATAGATAGTATCAGATGGGTGATTGGGGAATCTAAGATTTCAGCTTTGAGATCTGAGAATTTAGATTCATTGGTTTTCAATGGTTCAAAGACTAGAAATGCGAGTAGCATGGCGGAAGTGAGTTTAACTTTCGAGAATACGAAGAATTTATTACCTACTGAATTTAGTACCATTACGGTAACACGTCGTTATTATAAAAATGGTGAAAGTGAATATCGATTGAATGATGTGTCTTGTCGTTTGAAAGACATCCACAATTTATTTATGGATACGGGGGTAAGTACAGACAGCTATGCCATTATTGAATTGGGTATGGTGGATGACATTATCAAGGACAAGGACAATAGTCGTCGCAAAATGTTAGAGCAAGCTGCAGGGATTACCATCTATAAAACAAGAAAAAAAGAAGCGAAAAATAAATTAGATGCCACTGAGCAAGATTTATCACGTATAGAAGATTTATTATTTGAAATTAACAACCAGTTAAAGACCTTAGAGAATCAAGCAAAGAAAGCTGAGAAGTATTTTGAGATCAAGAAAGATTATAAAGAAACAGCAATTGAATTAGCGATAGCATCATTAGAAGGGTTTAACTTAACTTATAAAGAATTAACTGAACAACAAGAAGCTGAAACAGATAAAAAGTTTGAATTAGAAGCAGCTATCGCTTTAGAAGAAGCAGCACTCGAACAAGAACGTGTTGTATTCATAGAAAAAGAGAAAGCCTTGCAAAGCATGCAACAGGAGTTCAATGAAATGTTGCAACGTTTAAGGACAAAAGAGAATGATAAAAGTCTAGCTGCTCAACGCTTAGATTATCTAAACGATAAAGAAAAAGGGTTACAAGAATTTTTAGAAAGAGCAGAAGGTCAATTGAAAACAATTGGAGACTCTATTGAGTATACCAAATTGCAAGTGATTGACGAAGAGCAATTGTACAATGACTTCAAAAATAGAGTAGAGCAATCGCATATTGAATTAACCAATAAACGTGCTCAATTTGACGATCAAAGAACCGTTTTAGATAGTTTACGTCAACAGTTTGGTCAAATTCAGAGAAATCAATTTGAAGCAGAAAAAAAAGTAGCTGTATCTGATACTTCTATTCAGAATATTCAAAGAAGTCAGCATCAATTAGACGAAGAACAATTACAGCGTGCTGAGCAAGTTGAGGTATTAACGCAACAATTGATGGCTAAAGAAGCTGAATTAGCAGAACTAAAAGCGCATTTAGTAGATCTACAAGCACAGCATGAACAAGCGAAGGTCAATATTTTTGAAACCCAAGAGCAGCTTGAAGCTTTAAGATCCAAACTTGCAGAGCAATCAAGAATTTTGGATGCTAAAAAGAATGAATACGATTTATTAAAAAGCTTAGTTGACTCTATGGAAGGTTATCCAGAGAGTGTAAAATTCTTACACAAGAATACTGGATGGAACCATAATGCGCCTATTCTCTCAGACATTTTATATGTTCAAGAAGCATACCGTACTGCAGTAGAAAATGTACTTGAACCTTATTTGAATTATTATGTAGTGAATAATTTAAAAGAAGGGATGCAAGCAGTTCAGTTGTTAGATGAAAATAAAAAAGGGAAGGCTAACTTTTTCTTATTGGATCAATTGAATGGCGCAAAGGCAGAGTCTGCTCCAACTAATACCATTGCAGCATTATCTGTTATTGAAATTGACCCCCAGTATGCAGCATTGGCAAATCATTTATTAGGCAATGTTTTCATTGCTGAAAATGAAGCTGCTTTAGAAGCGAACTCAACTGGAATTATTCTCGAGAAGACAGGAAAATATGTAAAAGGCAAATTCACACTAACCGGTGGAAGTGTAGGTTTATTTGAAGGAAAGAAAATTGGTCGTGCAAAGAATTTAGAAAAATTATTGGAAGATATTCAAGCGCAAGAAATGGTGGTGAATGATTTAAAAGCGCAAATACAAGTGAAGCATGAAGCTGTTTTACAATTCAATGAATTGTTAAAGGAGCAAGAAATCAGGGCCACAGAACAAAATGTGAACCGCTTGATCAATGATGTTTTTGCAAATAAAAACAGACTAGAGAACTTGCAATCAGCTCAAGTTGCCGCTGTCGCGAAACTAGCAGAATTAGCAGAGAAGATAGCGCAAGAACATGCGTTGATTGGAGACACTAGGATTGAATTGAACGAATTAAATGCTTCATTGCAAGCAACACAAGCGCAATTAGGTGCTATTGAATTGGCGTATCAAGCTGCAGAGCAAGCATACCACCAAGCATCTGGTGAATTCAATGAGATGAATTTACAATTGACAAAGCAGCAAAGTAAGATTGAAGCATTACAACAAGAAGTTATTTTTAAAGGCAACCAATTGAATGACTTACATGCTCAGATTCAAACCAATACTGCTCAATTAACAGAAGCTTCCTCTGCAATTGTTGAAAGCAGAACGCAGTTAGAGGCAATTGATATTGAATTAATTGAATTGTTGAAAAACAAAGATTCCGAAGAATTAAAATTAAACGAGGCTGATCAGGCTTATTATACATTACGTACTGCTTTACAAGAAAAAGAAAGCAATTTAAGACTCCAGGTGAAGTCTAAGGAGTTAATGGATCAATTGATCAATGAGATCAAGGATAAATTAAACAACTTAAAATTACAGTTGGCTGGTACAAAGGAAAGATTAAGCGTTGAGTTTAAAGTGGAATTAGAAGAGATCTTAGATCTTGGAAGACAAACTGAAGCAACATTGGAAGAATTACAAGCAGATGTAGAAAAGATGAAGAAGCGCTTAGAGAATATGGGTGAAGTGAATCCTACTGCGATTGAAGCTTATACTGAAATGAAAAAGCGTTACGATTTCATCTTAGAGCAAAAGAATGACTTAGTGACAGCGAAAGAAAGTTTATTGTTGACCATCCAAGAAGTGGAAGCAACAGCGAATCAAGCTTTCTTAGAAACCTACAATACAGCAAGAGAGAATTTCCAGAAAGTATTCAAGGCCTTGTTTACAGAAGAAGATTCTTGTGACTTGATCTTGGTGGATCCAACAAATTTAGCTGAAACTGCCGTGGAAATTGTTGCAAAGCCCAAAGGTAAGCGCCCATCTTCTATCACACAGTTGAGTGGAGGAGAGCGTACCTTAACAGCAACAGCTATGTTGTTCGCGATTTACTTAATCAAGCCAGCACCATTCTGTATCTTGGATGAGGTGGACGCTCCATTGGATGACGCCAACGTTGGTAAATTCACACAAATGATCCAGAAGTTTTCTGACAACTCACAGTTCATTATTGTAACACACAATAAACAAACAATGAGTGCAGTGGATGTGATCTATGGTGTGACCATGCAAGAACCAGGTGTAAGTAAATTGGTTCCTGTTGACTTTAGAAGTTTAACCAATTAAAATTTGTATAAATTAGCTTTAAGAGTCCTCGTGAGCAATTGCGGGGGCTCTTTTTGTTTCACCTGTTTTTTTAATACATTCAATTGATCAAATCTGTCCTTATATTATTCATTGCTTGTTTCTTGGTTTATCTGCCTTTTAGCAGAACGCCAGATTATTTTGATAGTGTAACCACGCCAGCTTTAATTGAAACAAAACAGGGTGTTGTCGTGGCTGTGTTCAATGAATCAGGTAAAATCTATCGGGTGCCTTTGGATCAAAAGCAATTTCAATCCAAGCTTGGTACAAGAGTCGAAATTAGGTATGAACTAAGTGCACCTGAACATGCAAAGCTGAATCAACTAATGGGGTATTGGCTGGTGCCAAAAGAATTACTCGGTGCGTTTGGGATTTTGATTTTTTTATTAATTGCTGCTTACGCCACTACGCATCGTCCCGATCCTGCTTCGCTGAGAGAGCAGATTGAGTTTAAGAAAGAAGATACGGGGAAGTATGTTTGATTATTTTGCTAGATAACGCTTGATGTCTTTGTCGATGTCGCGGTTCTTGATGGTTTCACGTTTGTCGTACTCTTTTTTACCTCTTCCAATGCCAATTTCCATTTTGGCATAATGCTTGTCATTAAAAAAAATACGAAGTGGGACGATTGTGAAGCCTTTTTCCTTCGTTTTTGCTTCAATTTTCTTAAGCTCTCTTGCTGTTAACAAGAGCTTACGATCATGCACTTCAATATGGTTATTTTTGTTGCCATGGGAGTAGGCGTTGATGAATAACGACCTTACCCATAGTTCACCTTTGTCAAAGAAACAAAATGAATCATTAAAGCTCACTTTACCTGAACGGATTGATTTTACTTCAGTGCCCATCAATACAATACCTGCCACATATTTATCTTCTATCTGGTAGTTAAAATAGGCTTGCCTATTGTTTAATTCTATTGACTTAGGTGCTTTCGCCATAAAAAAATATCCCGATGTGCTACACCGGGATACAAAAGTACTATTTAAAATTGATTTTGTTTTAGCATTAGTTTCTAAACAAGAAAGCTACTTCTGCTAATTTGTTTTTTAAATCTTTTCGGTCAACAATAAAATCAAGGAATCCATGCTCTAATAGGAATTCTGATCTTTGGAAACCTGGAGGTAAATCTTTTTTGATAGTTTCTTTAATCACGCGCGGACCTGCAAAACCTATTAAAGCGCCTGGCTCTGCAATATTGATATCACCTAACATACCAAAGCTGGCAGAAATACCACCAAAAGTAGGATCGGTCAATAAAGAAATAAAAGGCAATTTGGCATCACTCAATTGAGATAATTTACCGCTTGTTTTTGCCAACTGCATCAAACTGAATGCACTCTCCATCATACGTGCGCCACCACTTTTACTAATGACTAAGAAGGGGAGCTTATGTTGTATGCAATAGTCTACCGCGCGACTAAATTTTTCACCCATTACGCTTCCAAGCGATCCACCAATGAATTCAAAATCCATACAAGCCACTACATATCCTTCACCATTCATTTTACCTACACCAACACGCATTGAATCTTTCAAATCTGTTTTTGAATGAATTTCATCCAAACGTTTTTGGTAGTTCTTTAAGTCGGTAAAATTAAGGGCATCCTTACTTTTGATTTCATCAAAAAGAACAGTGTATTCGTTGTTGTCAAAAAGGATTTCAAAATACTCATCACTTCCAATTCGATGATGGTAATTGCAATTTCCACAGATATACAAATGTTCTTTTAATTCAGAGCTTGTACAAATATGGTTACATGTTGGGCATTTTGTCCATAATCCTTCTGGTGTTTCTTTTTTGTCTGCTGTAGAAGTGGTAATCCCTTTTCTTAATCTTTTAAACCACCTTGATTTTCCTGCTTCTGTATTGGTGGCTTCTTCGCCAGTCAAATTCAGGTCAATATCTTCTTCTCTGTTTCGCATGGGGTTGACTTTTGTTAAGCAATCGTTATTCTATTCGCAATTTTGAAACTTATATTAAGCGTTTCTGTTGATACAGTTTAAATCGTCAAATGATTGTTCTAATCGTTTGATAAAAGATTCTTCACCTTTTCTTAACCAAACTCTTGGATCGTAATATTTTTTATTTGGTTTATCATTTCCTTCTGGGTTGCCCAATTGAGTTTGTAAATAAGCCTCATTCTTTTTGTAATAACCAAGTACACCTTCCCAGAAAGCCCATTGTAAATCGGTATCCAAGTTCATTTTGATTGCACCATATCCAATGGCTTCTCTAATTTGATTTTGAGGAGAACCGGAGCCACCATGGAATACAAAATAAACTGGCTTTGGAGCTGTACCCAATGTTTTTTCGATATGCAATTGGCTGTTGTGCAGAATCTCAGGCTTTAACTCAACATTGCCAGGACTATACACGCCATGCACATTGCCAAATGCTGCTGCAACCGTGAATAAATTGCCAATTTTACTTAATTCAGTATAGGCATATGCAACATGTTCTGGTTGTGTGTATAATTTATCATTTTCAACACCGCTGTTATCTACGCCATCTTCTTCACCACCTGTTACGCCTAACTCAATTTCAATACCCATGCCTAATGGAGCCATGCGTTTGAAGAATTCAACCGATGTTTGGATATTTTCTTCGATTGGTTCTTCAGATAAATCCAACATATGAGAACTGAACAATGGTTGGCCATGTAATTTGAAATATTTTTCACTCTCGTCAATCAAAGCACTAATCCATGGCAACCATTTTTTTGCAGCATGGTCAGTATGCAAAACAACAGGTACATCATAGTATTTTGCTACTTGATGAACATGTAAAGCACCTGCAATAGCACCTTGGATATTTGCTTGTAAATTGTCGTTTGGCATGCCTTTACCTGCGATAAACTGAGCACCACCATTCGAGAACTGTATGATGATTGGAGACTTCACTTTTGCAGCTGTTTCGATTGCTGCATTGATGGTATCTGTACCAGTGGTATTTACTGCTGGGATTGCAAAATTATTTGCTTTAGCATCGTTGTACAATGCTTCTAATTCTTTACCATGTAAAACACCCGATCTGTACTTATTCATAGATTATTTATTGAATAACAAATATACAATTTCATACCCAAACACATGTTAGCAAGGCCTTGAAATCAAGATAGAAATTGTCAAAAATTAGTCTATAAAACCTTTTGATTTCATCCAATCATCATTGTAAACTTTTCCTACATACCTGCTTCCGTGGTCATGGAAGATACAGACTACTAAATCGTTGGGTTTTAATCGATCTTTTAATTGTGTAAGTCCTTGAAAACAGCTCCCTGCAGAGTAGCCGCAGAATAAGCCTTCTTCTTTTGCAAGTCTTCTGGTCATTAATGCACCTTCTTTATCTGCGACTTGTTCAAAATGATCTATGACAGACATGTCGTAATTGGCTGGAACAAAGTCTTCGCCAAATCCTTCAGCAATATAAGGCTTTACAAAAGCCATATCGATTGCTCCTGTTTGAAAATAATTTGTCAGTAAAGATCCTATTGGGTCGATCGCCCAAACTTGAATATTGGGTTGTTGTTCTTTTAAATATTTAGCAGTACCAGTGATGGTACCACCTGTTCCTGCTGTACAAACAAGATGGGTGATTTTTCCTTCGGTCTGACGCCAAATTTCTGGACCAGTTGTCTCGTAGTGTGCTTGACGATTAGCTAAATTATCATACTGATTAAAGAAAAAAGAATTAGGTATTTCGGCGGCTAATTTTCTTGCGACTGAATAGTAACTCGCAGGATCCTCTGGTGCCACATTGGTAGGGCAGACGATGACTTCTGCACCAACAGCTTTAAGGATATCCATTTTTTCTTTGCTCTGTTTATCTGTGGTTGTAAAAATGCATTTGTATCCTTTTACCACCGCTGCTAAAGCCAAACCCATACCCGTATTTCCACTGGTACATTCAATGATGGTGCCACCTGGTTTTAATTTGCCCTCAGCTTCTGCAACTTCAACCATTTTTAAGGCCATCCTGTCTTTAATAGAATTGCCTGGATTGAAATAATCCACTTTTGCCAGCACAGTGCATGGAATCTCTTTTGCAACTTTATTTAAACGAATCAATGGCGTATTGCCAATGGTTTCTAATACATTGTTTAACCACATAAAAACGATTGTTTTATTCGCAGTGAAATTAAGCTAAAAACTAAGAAAACTAAAGGATGTTAGCAAAATTGCTTGTAATGATTTGGCAAAATTGGGTGTCAATCATTTTCTCGGCCAATGCAATCATATTAGAGAATGCTTTAGCGTTACTAATGCCATGCCCAATTATAACTGGCTTATTCACGCCAAGTACAGGTGTGCCGCCATAATTTTCAAAATGAAAACGTCCAAAGAATGCATCTTTTTCAAGGCCCTGGTGTGCAGCTGCATCGTACATTGCTTCTGCTGTTTTTAAGATGATATTACCAGTGAATCCGTCACAAACAATGACGTCGGCTTTGTCATTGAATACATCTCTACCCTCAACATTGCCAATAAATTGAATGCCCGTATTTTCTTTTAAAAGAGGGTAGGTAGCTTGTGCAAGAAGATTCCCCTTGCCTTCTTCTTCTCCTACATTCAATAAACCTACAGTAGGGTGGTCAATGTTTAAAATATGTTTTGCATACAAATTGCCTAAAATGGCAAATTGATTCAATTGCTCTGGCTTGCAATCCGCGTTCAGACCGACATCTACTAGGAGACCAGTTTTACCATTCAATTTTGGTAATAGCGTAGCGATGGTAGGTCTTAAAACACCTGCGATTGGCTTGATGCTAAACATGGCACCGACAAGCATCGCTCCAGTGTTTCCGGCACTTAAAAATGCATCAATTTTGCCTTCTGCTAAATAGCGAAAACCAATGGCGATGGAGGAGTTTGGCTTTTCTTTTAAAGCCTTGGTTGGATGTTCATGGTATCCAATTACCTCTTGTGCATGGACCAAATGTAAAAAAGGTGAAGCAACCCCATGTTCCTGAAATAGTTTTTCCAGCTGGGTTGCATCACCTATACAAAATAGATTATGTTGATTTTGAGATAGATATAATTGGACGCCTTTTACTGCTTCTAATGGTGCAAAATCACCCCCCATCATATCTATTCCAATATTCATACTATTGGGCTAATTATGCTTTTAAAGGCGCCTTTTCAGCTACTAATTTACCTTTGTAGTATAATTTTCCTTCTTGAACATGCGCACGGTGACGAACATGGATTTCTCCAGTTGTTCCATCTTTGCTTAAAGTTACTTCCTGAGCAACATAATGTGTTCTTCTTTTTGCGCTACGTTGTTGTGAGTGTCTGCGTTTAGGATTAGGCATCTCTTATTTTTTAAATTTTTACTATATTTTTTTTCAAACTTTTTTAATCATTTTCAGCTTCACCATCACTCGTTGTTTGTGAGTGCTTAATGTAAGCTTAGGCTTTTTAATCAGCCGCGGTTACATCTTCTTCATCGTCTAAATTCTTGAACTGATCCAATCCTTTCCACAGCCCCTTAGATGGTGTATCAGTGGAAGGGTGCTCATTGAAGAAATTGAGTTGTTCAATCACCTCTTGGTTACAAGTTGATTTACCTTGTGCATCCAATTTACAGATATGCTGCAATGGGATACTAAGGTTGATAAACTCGTAGATCCAATTAGCAATTGACAAATGACTTTCATTACGATCTAGGTAAAAAATGTCAGGGTCTTCTTCTTCACTGTTCATCTTGTCGGCGTCATCGACTAGTTTTACAACGATGTCGAATTCGTCCCATAGTTGAACGGTCAATGGATTGCCGCATCTATCACATAAGGTATCGATACTCCCATCAATATCAAAATGTAATTGCATAAAACCAATGTGTTTATCCAAAAGGAGCTTTACTTTGGTTTGACAATTGCTAAAATCTTGTGGTCCAAAATCTAGAAAGAACTTATCCTCAATACGGTATTCGAACTCGTGTTCACCGGCAGTCAAGCCTACAAATGGAATTTCAAATGACCTGTCCTGGCCCATATCCGTACTTTAAGGGTTGCAAAGTTAGTTAAATTCGGTCAAAAGACAAAGTTTATACTAATTTTACTAGATAATTATTCTGTACAAATGTATCGATTTAGACTGGTTTTAAACAAGTTCCTATTGCCATTCATTTGGCTTATATTACTCGGTACTTGCTTGATAGCGCCCAATTTTCCTGAAAAAGTGGCTCAGTACTACACCAATGGGTTATTTCGATATGGTACCACCGGTTTAAGTTCTATGTTTGGTAGGATTCCATTTGCTATGGGGGAATTCATCTATTTAATATTTATTATTATATTGATTATCAATCTAATAAAGTATTATAATTCATTAAAAATATTCAATCAAAAATGGCAGAAATTGCGCTATTTATTGATTCGATTGAGCTGGTTAGGAATTCGCTTATGGATCATTTTTCAATTGATTTGGGGATTAAATTATCTTCAACCTGGACCTATTGAAGCGCTTCAACTCTCTGTTCAACCCCCACAAAATGCATCAATTGCTTTGGAAGAAATCAATGCTTTAACCAATACATTCATTCAAGCGCTTAATCAAACAAAGTCTGAATTAACTCAGATGGGGCCACAGAACATGGATTTTGAAATATTATGCACGCTCGTTGAGTCTGCTTATTCCAAGGATTTACATTTGAAAAAACAATCCAGCGTCTATTTTAAAAATCTAAAAAAGGCGGTCTTTCCTGGCTGGGGAGATTATATGGGCTACCTCGCATTTTACCAACCCATGACAGGAGAAGCAATCGTTAGAGCGGATTTACCAGCATGGACGCTACCATATACAATTGCCCATGAAATGGCACATCAATTAGGATATGCATCCGAAACAGAGGCGAATTTTATTGCTTATATCGTTGCTACAGAATCGGGGGATCCCATTTTGAGGTATTCTATGTTATTGCAAATGTTTACCTACGCCCAAGATGCTCAATTGTTATTGATAGCTGGAAACAAGGGTTTTGATGCATGGGAAGCACAAATCAAAAAGAACAAATCTTTATTAAGTCCAGAAGTGTTAAAAGACCGTGCCTCTATAAGGGATTTTTTTGCTGCAAGGTCAGGAAAACACATCGAAGCCTCCTCCAAGTTGTACGATCAATTTTTAAAATGGAATCATCAAGCTTCAGGTCTTGCAAGTTACCAAGATGTCTTAAAATGGGTGAGGGCTTATCAAATTAAAACTGGTTCTTCCACATCATACTCTCAATAGGCTTCTCCGGTTGGCCGCTGTATTTAGCATTTGCCTTTTTATTGTAACTCACTTCAATTGCGCCATCTACTGGGAAATAAATTAATTGTCCAATCGGCATTCCTTTGTACACTCGGACTGGTTGCTTCACAGATATTTCTAAAGTCCAATAACCGCAGAATCCAACATCACCTTTTCCTGCTGTTGCATGGATATCAATACCTAAACGACCGGTAGATGATTTGCCTTCTAAAAATGGAACATGGGCATGCGTTTCAGTGTATTCTAGTGTAACACCTAAGTAAAAGCCAGTTGGTTCGAGGACAAAACCTTCATCAGGAATCTCAAAATAGGTAATGGTATTATGTGCTTTGGCATCTAATACAGCATTGTCATAAGTTGCCAACCACTTGCCAAGATGCACGTCATAACTGTTACTTCCTAGGTCTTTACGATGGTAAGGTTCAATTTTAATCGTTCCTTTTTCAATTTCTTCTAGTATACGTGTATCTGATAATATCATCTTTGTCTATTTATGTTTAATTTCGGCCTTTAAAACTGACCGCAATCTAATTCAAAATGCCTTTCTTTTATCAACAAAATATTAACGAGACAGCACATCTTGCTATTTGGTCTATTCAAGAACCTGCTTCATTTTTTGAGACAGATGTGCAACTAGCAATACCCATTGCAAATGAGGAACGAAGGATCCAACATTTAGCTGTTCGCCTTTTGTTTAAGTTAATGATGCCCGAAGTTGATTTGAGTCAGTTGGTGATGGCGGATAACGGTAAACCATATTTAATGGGCTTGCCCTTTCATTTTTCCTTTTCGCACTGCAAAGGTTATGCAGCATGTGCAGTGGATGATCATCAGCCAATTGGAATAGACATTGAAATTATACACCCTCGCATTGCAAAAGTGGCGCATAAATTTTTGAATGATGCTGAAAAAGGAATGCTTGAAGGTTTGGATGAGCCATCCAAATTAAATCAGATGGCATTTTTATGGGCTGCAAAGGAAGCCATGTACAAACAACATGAACAGTTGGGCATTGATTTCGCAAAAGACTTTAATGTACTTGGATTAACTGATGGCGCGCAGGGAACCGTTAAGGCACAAATTCTTCACAAAGGAATTGATTTGTCCGTTGCATTAGATTATCATTTTGGTGCTGATTATATCTGTGTGACTTGCTACCGTTCCTAATGTAAAGTCCTATTTATTCTTCCAGGCTGAGTGTGTCTTCTTCTTCAAGCAAATCCAAATGAATAGCATCAGCACCTGCAATACCTTCAATAGAGCCTTTGATATGCATGGCATTTAGTAAAACTTTTTCAAGTTGTTTTTCCCTTGCTTTCCAAAGCTTCTCCATCGCATCTCTTTCTTTTTGAATGCTTGAGCGCATTTGCCTAAAGCCTTCACCCACCGCTTTCCATTGTTCGCTGAATTCGTTACTCGTTAAGTAGTCGTAAAGGAAACTCATTTTGTCTCCTTTATTGACTTGACTCTTTTTGGTATCGTATATTTTAAGAATGGCATTTCTTAAAAGCAAGGCCACACTTTTTACTTCTTGAAAAGAACAGATATAGACACCATCTTTTTCACCAAAACGATCCAATTCTTTTGGGAAGGTTTGGGTGACAATGACTGCAATATCCGCACTTTGGCTGCGCATATCTGCTTTTAATTTATCAATCCACTCTTGGTTAAAATCTTTTGTTCGCTTGCTTTCGTAAATAATTTTACCTGCCTCTTGTCCTAAATTATTACGCACCAATTGGATACAATCTGCACCACGAACCCCTTTTCCTACCTCTGAAATTTGGTCAAAAGGGAAACTCGTTTTAAGTAGTTCTTCCAATAATAATTCTTGCACTTCACCTTGCATTTGCATACTGCCTTGCTCTGCTTTACGGCGCATTTCTTCGGCTAGTTTGCGTTGGTCTTCCAACTGTTTTTCTAATTCCTTGACCTTTAAAGTATATTCTTGGTCTTTTATTGAAAGCCGCTCTGCTTCTTCTTTTTGGATTTGGGCTTTTAAATTTTCACGCTCTGCATTTAATTTTCTTTGAAGTTCTAATTCTAGTTCTGCTTCTTTTGCTTGAATGGCCTGCACCTGTTTTAAGAATTCTAATTCTTTTTGTCTGAACGCATTCACCTGCTTGCTCATATTGGCCTCATTGTCCTGCATCAACTTTAGTTTATGCTCGTATTCGCTAGCAATATTTTTTTTCAATTGCTCAGTGAGTTCATGCTGAAGTTTTGTTTTTTGTTCAGCCAATAATTGATTGGTCTCTTCCTCTTTCTTCTTTTGCCAATCGGTCATTTTACCACGCAATTCTTTTTCAATCTCTTCGCGAATGGCGTCGGTAGGTTCAAAGCTGTGATGGCATTTCGGACAGGTAACAGTATAATTTGACATGGTACAAAGATAATTAAAAAAAGCCCATCACATTCGTGACAGGCTTTGTGCGGAAGAGGAGATTCGAACTCCCACGCCCGGGTATGGGCGCTACCACCTCAAGGTAGTGCGTCTACCAATTTCGCCACCTCCGCTGAGGTTGCAAATGTACAAAAAAAGCCCTCCCGAAGTGGGGAAGGCTTTTTTATAAAAATAATATTTTATAAAGATTTTAAGATCTCATCTGCAGATCTAACATAGTCCATATTTTTAGCTTCTGTTGCAAGTTGCTTACATGCTTCTGCTGCAGCTTTTGCACCTTTTTTATCTTTTAAAGCTACATGTACTTTTGCTTTCATAAGTTGAAGCCAATAGGCTTTTGCGTTGGCTGCAACCGCTTTGTCTGCATATAATAATGCTTTATTATAATCATGATCTATTTCTAAGTAAAATGTCGCAGCAGATTGGTACATGTTTGGATTTACGGTTGTTGCGCTAGCGGCTGCTTCAATTTGGGCACGCACTGTTGTTTTGATATCTGTACTAATTGGGATGTTGACTTTTGTCTTTCCCCAATTCAAGCCAATGGTTGCTGTTTGTGCAGTGATATTGTCAATACTGATTGTAAAAGTTTCTGTAGAACTTCCAGTAGCTTGAGGTGCCACTTTAAAACGAACTATATCCTCTGCTTGCTTGTAGTCAAAACTTCCCCAGCCTTTTGAATTTGTGTTTATAATAATTGTCCATTCTGTTTTACCTGGAATTGTAAATAAGCCATAAGATCCAGCAGGTATTGTCTTGTCTCCAATAGTTATGGGATCAGAGAATGTCAATTTGGTTGCTCCATTTGCACCTGTTCTCCATACCTCTCCAAAAGGCGCTAATAAAGAGCCAGTGCCAAAAACGGAGCGACCTTTTAAACTAGGTCTTGAATATACAATTTCGATTTTGCCTAAGCCAAAATCTTGAGATAAAGTTTGGGTAGGACTTGCAGCAGGCATTTTAATTTGTGCTGATGCCGATAATCCAATAAGGGTTAATACAGCAAAAAGTATTCTTTTCATAATAGGTTTGATTTAATTGAATAACAAACCTAAATGATTTTCGTTTACGAAAAGTTTATTTTTTTTGAAATGCAGGGTGAAATCTGTCCAAAGTATCCCTTAAGAATTCTCTATTAATGTGGGTGTAAATTTCAGTGGTTGTAATGCTCTCATGACCTAACATTTCTTGCACCGCTCTTAAATCGGCACCCCCTTCCACTAAATGAGTAGCAAAGCTGTGGCGAAAGCTGTGGGGAGAGATTGATTTCTTTATGCCCGTTTTTAAGATTAAGTCTTTAATGATATAAAAGATCATAACACGACTTAGGCCTTTGCCTCGATTGTTTAAAAAAAGAATGTCCTCACAATCCTTGGCGGGGGTTTGGTGCACTCGAATGGTGTCCTTATATAGTTTGATGTATTTAATGGCGTCACTTCCAATGGGAACCAATCTTTCTTTATCTCCTTTACCAATCACTCTAATAAATCCAACATCTAAGTACAAACAGGAAATTTTCAAATTAATGGCCTCTGTTACGCGTAAGCCAGAACTATACATGGTTTCAAGAATGGCTTTATTGCGGCCTCCTTCCGGTTTGCTTAAATCCAAATGACCAATCATCTCTTCAATTTCTTCAAAGCTTAAAACGTCGGGTAGTTTTCGACGGGTTTTGGGGGTGGGTAGAAGCGTGGTAGGATTGACAGTGCATATTTGCTCTAATACACAATATTTAAAAAAGGCTTTAATCCCTGAAATGATTCTAGCTTGTGATGTTGCCGCCATTTCCATTTCGCCAATACATTGAATGAATTTTTGTAAGTCGGGTAGGGTAACCTCTGATGGACTTACCTCTTTGCCTATGGATTCAAAGTAGTTGGTAAGCTTATCAATATCTCTTAAATAAGCTTCCACTGAATGGGCGCTCAAGGATTTCTCCAATTGCAAAAAAGCTTTAAATCCTTTTTTATAGCTTGACCAATTCATTGCTTATGATAAAAGATTTGATTGTTAATAGAGAATGAGTTTATTTCGCATCAGATTTAAACAAAGATATGCAAGTAAATTTAAGGTCATTTAAGCAAAAAGTAACTAAGAACGCAAAACAATTCAGGTCATTTTTGACTAAGTTAGAAAAGCGTGCACCAAAGGGGTTAGATAATTTGGCCGAATACTTAAGCCCACAAGTATGGGCTGAAACGGATTGCTTGAGTTGTGCAAATTGTTGTAAATCGATGACGCCAACATTTACTAAAACAGATATTAAAAGAATTGCAGCACATCTCAATACAACACCCAAAGCATTTACAGAACAGTGGCTGGAATATGATAAGGAAGATAAGGATTGGATGAATAAATTAAGACCCTGCCAATTCTTAGATCTAAAAACAAATATGTGTAGTATCTATGAAGTGCGTCCTGCTGATTGCGCTGGTTTCCCGCATTTGACAAAGAAAAAAATGACAGAATATATTCATGTCCATAAGCAAAATGTGGAGTACTGTCCTGCTACTTATAAGATGGTAGAAAAAATGAACGATTTGATTGGATAATCTTGATTAGAAATATACGTCTTCGAAATAATCTAAGACCCACTCTTCAGTGGGTTTTTTATATATGGCAATGACATCAAATTGTAGCCATTTCCATTGTGGATGTTGATATTGATAATGGGCAGCAGCATTCTTCAGGAATTGCATTTTTTGTCGGTTAATCATTTGTTCAGGATAACCAAATAAAAGGGAGCTTCTTGTTTTTACTTCTACAATGTGTAAACGGCCATTATTGCTTGCAATTAAGTCTATTTCTAAATGTTTGTATCTCCAATTTCTAGCTACTATTTCATATCCTTTTTCTTGTAAATAGGCAGCCCCTATGTTTTCGCCTAAAAACCCAGTATCTTTGTTTTGCATATTTTGATTTCAAGTAAATATCTGCAAATAAGTAAGATGCAAAAAGCGTATAAATTACATGGGGTACATAGACATTATGATTGGGGAGGCACTCAGTTTATTCCTGATTTAATGAAAGTGAACAATGTAGATCAAAAACCCTTCGCGGAATATTGGATGGGAGCACATTCTTCTGCTCCAGCAAGTATTGAAACCCCACAAGGGCTTCAATCTATTCATACATTGGGAACCATTCCGTATTTGTTTAAGGTATTGGATGTGGCAAAAATGCTAAGCATACAAGTTCATCCAAGTAAAGCAAATGCAGCAATAGGGTATGCATTAGAAGAAAAAGCAGGCATTCCGCTGGATGCCCCGCATAGAAATTATAAGGATCAAAATCATAAGCCGGAAGTGATGGTGGCCTTGAGTGATTTTTGGCTATTGCATGGCTTTTTAGCACCTGAATTATTAAAAGCACGTTTACATCAGTTTGAATCCTTTCATTCCTTGAAGGAAATTTTCGGTGAAGATAATTACCAGTCATTGTACAGTCATTTTATGCAATTGTCAACTGAAGATTCGGATAAGATTTTAAGTCCACTTCTGAAGGAAGCCCTCGAATTGGTGACAGCGGGTAAAGTGGATAAATCACATCCGCATTTTTGGGCCCATAAATATTACAATGGGATGGTGCCAGGTAAAAATATTGACAAAGGCATTTTCTCTATTTATATTTTAAATATAGTGCATGTAAAAAAGTACCAAGGTGTTTTTCAAGGTGCTGGTTTATTACATGCATATTTAGAAGGTCAGAATATTGAACTGATGGCTAACAGTGATAATGTTTTAAGAGGAGGTTTAACGCCCAAGCATATTGACATTGATGAACTTTTGAAGCATGTTCAATTTATACCCACTTTCCCCAAGGTATTAATGGGGGATCCAATCAATACAATCGAAACCCTTTACCCATGTCCGGTTTCAGATTTTGGTTTAAGCAAGTTGGCTTTAATGCAAGCAGAAGCTTACACAATAAAAGCGGTACAATTAGAAATGCTACTGGTTGTAGAAGGGAATGTTTTGATAGATAATTTGCCCTATCATGCTGGGGAAGTCGCTCTAGTGGCGGCTGGAGCAGAAGTGGAACTTTTGGCGAATAGCCCCTCCGTCCTGTTTAAAAGCTTTGTCCCTTAGGTTATTCACATTTGAGGAAAATGATTATCCTAAAATAATGGATGAAGTCTTATTTTTGTTGTCATCCTTTTAAAAGATACTTTATGAAATTGAATAAACAAATTATCCTTGCTTTAGTAATTATGGTAGCAACAAGTGCATTGTATAGAGTAATGCCTGGTCGTCCATTGGGTTTTGCACCACAAATTGCTATTGCTTTATTTAGTGGTTCTTTGTTTGCTAGCAAAAAGCAATATTCATTTTTATTGCCAATCCTTTCCATGTTCGTATCTGATTTAATGTATCAGTTGTTGTTTAATTATGGTTTCACTTCCATTCAAGGATTCTATGAAGGTCAATTAGAAAACTATCTTTTAATTGCGGCTACTACTGTTTTTGGATTTAGTTTACAAGGGGCTAATCCTTCAAAATATATTGTTTCTTTCTTGTCAGCGCCTACTGCTTATTTTATTGTTTCTAACTTTTTAGTATGGGCTCAAGGTGGTGGATATAAACATCCATTTACTGCAACAGGATTGGTTCAAACGATGGTGGATGGTTTACCGTTTTATCCTTATAGTCTAGTTAGTACGGTTGTATTTGGTGCTATTTTATTTGGAAGCTTCCGTGTTTTGGTACCTAAGTTTAAAGCCATCTAATTAAAGGCCTTTATTAAGCGATGGCCTCAAAGGCTTCGTCTATTTCCCATGGCCCATTATCTGCTGCCAGGGTAGCCAATTCGTCACATCTATTATTGTAGGGGTTGTCTGCATGTCCTTTTACCCAGTGAAACTTCACTTTGAATGGCTTGGCCAGTTCATAATAGGCAGCCCATAAATCTTTATTCTTCTTTCCGCCCTTAAAATCGGTTCGAATCCAATTGTCCAACCATTTCTTTTCTACAGATTCCACAACATATTTGCTATCTGTGAAAACATGAATAGGGAGCTCTTTGGTCTTAAGTGCCCTCATGGCCTGAATCACAGCAAGGAGTTCCATTCTATTATTGGTGGTCTTACGAAATGCACCTGAAAGCTCTTTGACCTTTTGGCCCCACATTAAAATGGCACCATATCCTCCAGGGCCAGGATTCCCTCTCGAAGAGCCGTCGGTATAGATGACAATTTTATCCATTGATGGTTCTAATCAGCTGATAATTAATAATATATATAAATATACCCATTTTGTGATAAATAGCGCCCAAAATTGAATTAATGTGTCTTATTTACACACTATTTTTTATCTTTATTCGCTTGTAAATTAAATCATTGTGCTCGCGCTGATAAATTGATTTTCCTATGAAATCTATTGAAGAAAAGAAAAAAAAGACGGTATCCAAGTCCAAAGTTGGATCCAAGGGGACGAAGGTAAGTTTTCACCTAAGATATAAGACTCATTTTGGTCAAGGAATCTACATATATGGGAATCACCCACAATTGGGAAATAATTTATTAGACCAGGCAGTTCCGCTGGTTTTTTTGAACAATGATTATTGGGTCTTGCATTTGGATATGGATTTAAATACGACTCAAGAAAAAGTAGTCTATCATTATTTTATTCAAGAAGAGGATGGAACTAGATCCTTTGATGCAGGATCAGATAAAAGTTTTGATTTAGCGAGTTTGCACACTTCCGAGTTGGTGATAATAGATAGCTGGAATTTTACAGGCTATAAAGAAAATGCATTTTACACATCTCCTTTCAAAAACGTTTTATTAAGTCCTTCTAAAGAAGTGAAGCAGGTAGCAATTGCTGAAAACGCGACCCATGTATTTAGAGTAAAAGCCCCTTTGCTTGCAGCGCACCAAACTATTTGCATGGTAGGAGAAGCCAAGGCTATTGGTGCATGGGATGCGAAGAAAGCATTACCCTTGACAAAGGTTGTGGGGGAGGATTATTATGAAATAAGTTTAGATGCAGATAAATGCAATTTTCCTTTCGTGTATAAATACGGGGTATATGATTTAAATGCCAAATCCTTTGTACAATTTGAAGACGGTGACAATAGGGTTGTTTATGAGCCTATCGGTAAAGGAAAGTTGGTTATTGTGAATGATGGATTTTTACACATCAACGCAGGCAATTGGAAAGGAGCAGGGGTAGCCATTCCGGTTTTCTCTTTAAGATCAGATAAGAGTGCAGGAGTAGGAGAGTTTGCAGATATAAAATTATTAGCGGATTGGGCAAGCAAAGTGGGCCTTAAGCTAATTCAAATTTTGCCTATCAATGATACTACGGCAACCCACACCTGGATGGATTCTTATCCTTATGCCGCTATTTCTGCCTTTGCATTACATCCCATGTTTATACGATTGGAGGATATGGTGGAGGATGGACAAGCTAGCATTTTAAAACCTTACCTACCTAAAATTAAGGAGTTGAACAACCAGGGTCAGGTAGATTATGATGGAGTGATGTCGGTAAAGTGGGAAGTGCTTAGATTGTTGTATGCAAAAAATGGCAAGGCAACTTTAGGGAGCAAAGACTTTGCCAATTTTTTCAATCAAAATAAAGATTGGTTAGTTGGATATAGTGCCTTTTCTTATTTAAGAGATTTGCATGGCACTGTTGATTTTAATCTTTGGTCAACACATTCAAAATATGATGAAGCCGCGATAGCTAAATTAATTGACCCTAAGTCAAAAACATATGAGGCCATTGCCTTCTTTTATTTTGTACAATACCATTTGCATTTGCAACTTTTAGAGGCAACCCAATATGCACATACCAAAGGAGTGATTGTGAAGGGAGATATACCCATTGGAGTATATCGTTTTGGCGCTGATGCATGGCAACATCCAGGATTGTTTCATATGGAAATGCAAGCAGGTGCTCCACCAGATGATTTTGCAGTGAGCGGACAAAACTGGGGGTTCCCAACCTACAATTGGAAAGTGATGGCAAGTGACGGGTTTGCTTGGTGGAAATCCCGTTTTGATCAAATGAAGTTTTACTTTGATGCCTTTAGAATTGACCATATTTTAGGTTTCTTTAGAATATGGAGTATTCCCATGCATGCAGTGGAAGGAATCATGGGACATTTTGTTCCGGCTATTCCTGTTTCTATTAATGAATTAAATGCAAAAGGAATTAAATGTGATCATTATCGTTTATCACATCCATATATTAACGAAACCATTTTGTTTCAAATCTTTGGATACGACAATGAATTCATCAAAAAAGACTATTTAAAATTCATAGGAGATGGTCATTATGAATTATTGCCATCTTATCAAACACAACGTCAAGTAGAATCTTATTTTAGTAAACTGCCTCAGGATGAATGGCATGAAAAAATAAAAAATGGGTTATATAAACTCATTAGCAATGTAATTTTATTTGAAGCAGAAAAACCACATCATTTTCATTTTAGATTTAATATAGAAAGTACTAGTTCCTTCCAACACTTGGATCCTGCTACACAGCATGCATTGAAGGATTTGTATGTAGATTATTTCTTTAAGCGCCAGGATGCAGCATGGGAAAAAGAAGCGATGCAAAAATTACCTATGCTTAAGTTGTCAACCAATATGTTGATTTGTGGAGAGGATTTAGGATTAGTGCCTTCCTGCGTTCCTAATGTAATGTTTCAATTGGGCATGTTAAGTTTGGAAGTTCAAAGAATGCCAAAAGCCAATCATAAAACTTTCTTCCATCCAAACGACGCACCTTATTTAAGTGTAGTTACCCCTTCTTCACATGATACCAGTACCATTCGTGGTTGGTGGGAGGAGGACAGGGCAAAAACACAACAATTTTACAATCATGAAATTGGACAATGGGGAGAAGCCCCCATCCATTGTGAAGCATGGATTAATAAAGCAATTTTATTACAGCATTTATACTCACCAGCTATGTGGGCTATTTTTCAATTGCAAGATTATTTGGGAGTGGATGAATCAATACGCCGAAATGATCCTAATGAAGAGCGCATTAATGTACCCGCTAACCCTAAACATTATTGGAGATATCGCATGCATTTGACATTGGAGGAGCTTATCAAAAACAATGCCTTTAACAATGAATGGAGTTCGGTAATTAAATCTAGTGGAAGATAATTGTGCCGCTTTAATTATTACTCCAGCATAACAAAAAATAAACTGTGGAATTAAGCTTTTGGGAACAATCCCTGCCTTTTGAATATCCATTTACCATTTCTAATGGTAGAACTAAAACGCATCAACATAGTTTAATGGTGCGCTTGTCCTTGGGCAATTGGGAGGGATTTGGAGAAGCGCCTGCGATTGTTTATTATGATGTTACCGTAGAAGGCATGATGGAAAAGCTGGAGAAGAATAGGAAACTTATTGAAAAATTTGCACTGATTGATCCGGAACGGTTTTGGCATTTCTTACATCATTTATTTCCTAATGATCCTTTTTTAGTTTGTGCTTTAGATATGGCGGGATGGGACCTGTGGGGTCAAATGAAAAAGCAGCCATTACATGAGTTGTGGGGAACGGAGTGGCAAACGACACCTATTTGTGATTATACTTTAGGGATTGATCCTATTGAAAAAATGGTTCAGAAAATGAAGGATCACCCTTGGCCTATATATAAAGTAAAAGTGGGGACGGAATACGATATTGAAATGATCACTGCCTTAAGACAACATACAGATAAGCCCATTCGAGTTGATGCGAATGCAGGCTGGACTACAGAAGAAGCGCTAATGAAAATTCCAGCTCTTGCTCAACTAGGTGTAGAAATGGTAGAGCAACCTTTGGCTAAAGACAATTGGGAAGGAATGGAGCAATTAAAACAACAAGCCCTTTTGCCTTTATTTGCAGACGAGAGTTGTGTATTGGAAAAAGATGTTGCAGCTTGTGCTAACTATTTTGATGGCATCAATATAAAACTTACCAAATGCAGTGGATTGACACCCGCACTTCGAATGATTAAAGAAGCGAGCGCATTGGGATTAAAGGTAATGATGGGAAGTATGAATGAATCTGTGATTGGTTCTGCGGCAATTGCTCAGTTTTTGCCCCAGTTGGATTTAGTAGATATGGATGGCCCCTTATTAATGACTGAACTTAATGGGGTGGGTTTGAACTATCATTTTGAAAATGAAAACGGGAAAATCCAGCCTTTACAATCACCAGGGTTGGGGGTGCAATATAGACCCCCATTCAAGAAATAAGCTTATCCAAAATAAGGAAGTATCATTGTAACAAATAATAAAGTGTAACATGACACCAGAGCGTACCGATAAATTAATAAAAGTTTTAAATAAGCGTCAATCTAACCTGACAGTAGTATTGGAGAATGTGCAGGATCCACACAATATTTCTGCAGTACTAAGAACCTGTGACGCAGTGGGTATACAAGATGTATATATTTTAACTACAAAAATCCCAAGACATAAAAAATTCGGGTATAAGAGTAGTAGTAGTGCTTTAAAATGGTTGACTATACACGAATTTGATCATTTAGAAGAATGCATAAAAGCAGTGCGCAAAAACTTTTCAAAAATATTGACCACACACTTGTCTAGTGATGCGGTTCAATTGTATGATATTGATTTTACAGAATCAGTTGCCTTGGTTTTTGGCAATGAACACAGCGGGGTGACCGATGAGTGCAGGGCCTTGGCCGATGGAAATTTTATCATACCTCAAATGGGCATTATTCAAAGTTTGAACATATCAGTAGCTTGTGCCGTAAGTATATACGAAGCCATGCGTCAAAAAATGGTAGCTGGTCATTATGATCATGCCAGTTTGCCTAAGGAGCAAATGGATGGTCTGCTTACACAGTGGGGAGTAGAGGAATTGACCCCTGAAACCTATGTGCCTTATAAACCAAAGCGTAAATAAATTTACATTTGTTCCGGAACAGCTATTCCCAACGCATACATACCTTTTTGTAAAGTAGCAGCGGTTAAAATGCCCAATTGGATTCTTAAATTTTTCTTTTCCGCTGAATCGGCATTGGCAATGGACAATTCTGCGTAAAAACTATTAAACAACTTAGCAAGGTTAAAGGTATAAATGGCTACTTTGGAAGGATCCAATGTTTCTGCAGCTTCGTTAATGACTGCTGGGAAATTAGACAATTCGATAGCAAGGGCTTTTTCCAAAGGCAATAACTCGCTATAAGATAATTGTACATCAGTTCCTGTTTTTCTTAGGATACTTTTAATTCGCGCATGGGTATATTGGATAAATGGACCTGTGAAACCATGAAAGTCAATGCTCTCCTCTGGATTAAAGATCATTTTCTTTTTGGGGTCAACTCTTAACAAGAAAAATTTAAGCGCCCCTAGACCAATAGTATTGTATAATTCTGTTAATTGCTCGGATGTAAAATCTGAAACTTTCCCTAAAGACTCTGTTTTCTCTTTGGAAATATTAATCATTTCGGCTACTAAATCATCCGCATCCACCACGGTACCTTCACGGCTTTTCATTTTACCGGTGGGTAATTCAACCATGCCATAACTTAAATGGTAAATTCCATCTGCAGCGGGTAGTTGAAGTTTTTGACAAATTAATTTTAATACTTTGAAGTGGTAGTTTTGTTCATCACCCACTACATAAATACTTGCATCGGTATTGAATTCTTTTTGCTTTACTTCGGCAAGTCCAATGTCCTGGGTAATATAAACGGAAGTGCCATCTTTACGACGTACAATTTTCTCATCTAATCCTTCTCCTGTTAAATCAATCCAAACAGAGCCATCTTCTTTTTGATAAAATACTTTTTTTGACAAACCTTGCTCCACTAATTCCTTCCCCAATAAATAAGTATTACTCTCATAATAGGTTTTTGCAAAATCAGACCCAATCTTTTGATAGGTAGCGTCAAATCCTTCATACACCCAACTATTCATGCGCTTCCATAAATCAATTGTTTCAGGGTCGCCTTGTTCCCATTTCAATAACATTTCCTGTGCCCCTTTTTGAATAGGCGCTTCTTTTTCTGCTAATTCTTGGGTCATACCACCCGCCATTAATTCAGCCACCTGCGCTTTATAGGCGTCGTTGTATTTTACATAATAATCACCTACGAAATGGTCTCCTTTTTGTTTGGTGTCGGTAGGTGTTGCTCCGTTGGCAAATAATTGCCAAGCAATCATACTTTTACAAATGTGTATTCCTCTATCATTTACGATACAAGTTTTTACGACATCATTGCCTTGTAACTTTAAAATTTCAGCAATACTCCAACCTAAAAAATTATTTCTTAAATGACCTAAGTGTAAAGGCTTATTGGTATTAGGGGAGGAATACTCCACCATAATTTTTCTTGGTGTAGATAGCTTAGGCAATAAATTATCTGGTGTCGCATTCTTTACAGCGTCAAACCAAAACTGATTGCTAATAGTAAAATTTAAAAATCCTTTTACAATATTAAATTGGGTAAGTGTTCCCTTTAAATCTGCAATCATTGCAGCGCCTAATTCATTCCCTAAAACCTCTGGACTTTTACCCAACTGTTTTACAAATGCAAAAAGTACAATGGTATAATCCCCTTCAAATTCGGGTTTAGTAGCATTGACTAATACTTGTTCGGGTTGAATTTGTACTCCATATAATTGGTGAATACAATTGGCCGCAGACTGTTTTAAATTCGTTATCAAATTCATAAAAAGGGATTACCAACTGCAAAAGTAATTAATAAAGATTACCTTTGAGCTATTCATGTTGAAACTACACGATTTTATTAGCAAATTAATACTTGATCTAATTGATTGGGTGTACCCCTTGTTTAGGAAGTTGATGCCTTTGCAAACTTTTAGATATGCTGCTTGTGGGGGTGGAAATACCGTCTTGGATATTTTAGGTTTCTTTCTCTCTTATAACTTTCTTTTTCATAAACAGCCTATCCATATTGGATGGTTAACTATTAGCCCACATATTGCCTCTTTTATGGTAAGCTTTTGTGTTACTTTCCCTATAGGCTTTTATTTAAGCAGGTATGTGGTATTTCAGGAAACGGCGGTTAAGAAAACAGAACAATTATTAAAGTATTTCTTAGTAGTACTGGGTTGTATTCTTTTAAACTATATTTTCTTAAAATTATTCGTAGACTACTTTGGATGGTATGCGACTCCTGCGAAGGTAGTCACTACTTTTTTTGTAATCATCTTTAGCTATACCAGTCAAAAAAACTTCACTTTTAAGTCCAATGCAAAGGGTGATCTCGAAGCTATTTAACTGCCTTTTCTACTCCTTTTTGTACTAAATATGCCAATTTTGGCCTTACTCTAAGCTCAATCCCTGACATTTATGCCATTTTTACATCCCAATTAGGGTTAAGTCAATGTGGCACAATGATTGCCTATCATTGAGTAATTAAACATTGAAAATCAATCTTTATGGCAAAAATAATAGGTATTGACTTAGGTACCACAAACAGTTGTGTATCAGTTATGGAAGGTGGCGAACCTGTAGTAATCGCAAATGACGAAGGTCGTAGAACCACTCCTTCTGTTGTCGCTTTCTTAAAGAATGGCGAACGTAAAGTAGGTGATCCAGCTAAAAGACAAGCTATCACGAATCCAGAAAATACCATCTCTAGTGTGAAGCGTTTTATGGGTCGTCGCTTTAATGAGATTACAGAAGAGAAATCTCATTGGAGTTATAAAGTAGTTCAAGGGGAGAACGACACCGTGCGTGTTGACATTGATGGTCGTATGTATACACCTCAAGAAATTTCTGCAATGGTTTTACAGAAGATGAAAAAAACAGCAGAAGATTATTTAGGTCAAGAAGTAACGGAAGCCGTTATTACGGTACCTGCTTACTTTAATGATGCACAAAGACAAGCAACCAAAGAAGCGGGTGAGATTGCTGGTTTGACCGTTCGCAGAATTGTGAATGAACCAACAGCAGCAGCCTTAGCTTATGGATTAGATAAAAAGAATGTAGAGCAAAAAATTGCTGTATTTGACTTAGGGGGTGGTACTTTCGATATTTCTATCCTTGATTTAGGTGATGGCGTATTTGAAGTCAAATCTACCAATGGGGATACCCATTTAGGTGGTGATGACTTTGATAAAGTAATCATGGACTTTTTAGCGGATGAATTTAAAAATCAAGAAGCAATTGATTTAAGAAAAGATCCAATGGCTCTACAACGTTTAAAAGAAGCTGCAGAAAAAGCAAAAGTAGAATTAAGTTCTTCAACAGAAACGGAAATTAACTTACCATATATCACAGCAGTAGACGGTGTTCCAAAGCACTTGGTATTAAAATTAACAAGAGCGAAGTTTGAATCTTTAGCAGATAATTTATTTGCACGTTGTATTAAGCCTTGTGAGGTTGCATTGAAAGATGCTGGTTATTCAGTTAGTCAAATTGACGAAGTAATTTTAGTAGGAGGTTCTTCAAGAATTCCTAAAGTACAAGAATTGGTAGAAAAGTTCTTTGGTAAGAAACCAAACCGTTCTGTAAACCCAGATGAAGTAGTTGCCATTGGTGCAGGTATACAAGGTGCGGTATTAACAGGGGATGTGAAAGACGTTTTATTATTAGACGTTACGCCATTAAACCTAGGTATCGAAACAATGGGTGGTGTGATGACAACGATGATTGCATCTAACACAACGATTCCTACTAAGAAAACAGAAGTGTATTCAACAGCTAGCGACAATCAACCAGGAGTACAAATTCATGTAATTCAAGGTGAGCGTCCAATGGCTGCACAAAATAAGAGTTTAGGTATGTTTAACTTGGATGGTATTCCGCCAGCACCAAGAGGCGTTCCTCAAATTGAAGTGACTTTTGATATTGATGCAAACGGTATCTTAAATGTGAGCGCAAAAGACAAAGGAACAGGTAAAGAGCAAAAAATCAGAATTGAAGCGGGTAGTGGTTTAACGAAGGAAGAAATTGAAAAAATGAAAGCGGAAGCTAAAGCCAACGAAGCATCTGATAAAGCAGAAAGAGAAAGAGTAGACAAATTAAATGAAGCAGACAGTTTGATCTTCCAAACAGAAAAGCAACTGAAAGAGTATGGCGATAAAATCCCAGCGGATAAAAAAGCACCGATTGAAACCGCTTTAGAATCTTTGAAAGTGGCTCACCAGGCACAGGATGTTGCGCAAGTGAATACTGCTTTAGAAGCAATGAATGCTGCTTGGACTGCTGCAAGTGAAGATATCTACAAAGCACAAGCAGAAGGTGGAGCAGGTGCTGCACCAGGAGCGGATGCGGCTCAAGCCAACGGTGGTGCGAGCAATGACACTGTGGAAGATGCGCAGTTCGAAGAAGTAAAATAAGTGAATGGGTTGATCCCATTTCATAGATAAGGTTTAAATTAGAAAGCCCTCCGTAAACGGGGGGCTTTTTTTTGTTGAATATTTTTCCACATTGGTTTCACAATTATTCAACGTTTTTATTGATTATCAACTGGTTAGGTTAATGCCAGTTGTTTCATATTACTGATATTTTTATATAAGACAAAATTCTAATCAAGATCTTATATATAGTATTAATTCGTAGATACTTTTCGATTATATTCGCGCACACTGTATATAATTGAAATTTAACATATGTATAAATATTTTAATACGAAAAAAGATTTGTTTAGCGCTGTTTTAAAAACAACAAGCATTTTAAGTTTGTTCTTCCTTTTCTTAATCTCTTCAGAAAAAGCGAATGCGGCTAAAATCTATTTTAATGATGTATATAAAGGTACCGGCAACAATTATGCTGAACAAACTAACAGTATTACCAATATTCAATTCATCACCGGTTCAGGATTTACATTCACATCCGCAGATCCTGCAGATGTAACCTTTAAATTGACCGGAAATAATGTTGCTGGTAATTTAACTTATTTAGATGCTGCTGGAGTTAAACAAACCATCACTGGTCAAGTTTCAAGACAAGATAAAAATGGAAATACTACAATTGGTTTATATTTCTATACAACAACAAATGAAGCATATCTATTGGTTATTCCAGGTGTTACTTCCTATAGTTCTAATACAAATATTTCAACCTCTTCAGATCCAATTTTAGCAGTAATGAACGCTGTTTTGTCTGCTCAAAATAGTCAACCCAAAATTACTGTGAATGATGTAACGGTTAATAATACGGATCCTTATGCTGTTTTTACAGTAAGTTTATCTACTGCAGCCAATGCAATAACTACATTCACGCCATCCTTAACTGCTGTAACTGCAACATTGAATACTGATTATACAAGTGGTATGCAGTACTATAATGGAACAGCTTGGGTAAATATAACAACAACAGTTGCGATTGCACAAGGTGCTACAAGTATACAAATCAGAGTGCCTATTTTGAATTCAGGGGCAGTTTCTATCAAAACTTTTAACTTAAATACTGGGACAGTAACTGGTAGTAATGTTTTGAATAGTGATGGAGCTTATGGTATCGGTACTATTTTGCCAACACCTTCCATCACTTTTTCTGGGACATTAAGTCCATTTACAACTTGTACTAACATTCCATCGACAGCTCAATCTTTTACTGTTTCTGGAACATACTTAACATCTAATATTGTAATTGGAGAATTAACTGGTTATGAATATGCTTTAAGTTCAAATGGTACTTATAGTTCTACAATATCAATTGCACCCACTAATGGCAATATAACCAACACTACTATTTATGTTCGACTTTCTAGTAGTGCGACAACTGGTGCAGGAGGTAATATTACAATTTCATCGACTGGTGCAACAACTCAAAACATAGCTACTGGTTCATCAATCATTAATTCAGTTCAATTTAATTCTACGCCTGTATTAACCGTACTAGCAAGAAATCAATATATATATTCAATCACTGCAACAACTACTAGTAATAATTCAATTACTTTTAGTTCTACAACTACTTTGCCTGCTTGGTTGACACTTTCAAGTTCTGCTCAAACCAATGGTCAACAAATTGGATCTACAATTTCAGGGCCGGGAGCAGTTACAGGTGATTTAAATGGGAATATATACGTTGTGCAAAATAATGGAACTAATATTTATAAAATTAAACCTGATGGCACAACTTCCGTTTTTGCAACAAAGTCTATAAACTCATTTACATATGGAGGTGCATTAGTTATTGGTCATTACTTGTATATTTCATATTATGCTGGAAGTTATGGTATGGCACAATACGATTTAAATTTATCTAACCCAACAGGGGTTAACATGCTGCCAGGTGTTTCTATGTTAAGTATGACATACAATAATGGTTTTGTTTATGGTGCTGGATATAATACTGGTAAAATTTTTAAAATAACAATAAATGAATCTAGTCCAGCATCTAGTACAATTTCAGATTATATTAGTTCAGGGCTTAACGGTCCATTTGGATTGTCATTTAATCAAAATGGTGAATTGTTCGTAGCGCAGTATGGTGGTCGTAACTTATTGAAATACGCAGCTAATTCAATAAGTAGTCCTACAACATTATTTACTAGTAGTTATTCTTTAACGGATACTAAAATTGATAATTTTGGGAATATTTATGTTAGCTTTTGGGGTGGAAATAGAATAAGAAAATATATTCCAGATTTTTCTTCTTATACTGAAGTATCTGCACCAACTACTACAAATGTTTGGGGTATGTCCATAAATTCAAACGGAACATTATTTTATGGTGATCATACAAATAACAAAATTTACACACTTCAAACCAATGCCAATTTATTAGGTAACCCACAAACCCCACAGGTGGGTCAATATCCAATTACTTTAGATGCATTTGATCAAAACTGTCATGTAAATCAAAACTTTACCATTACAGTTTTGCCAAATGTTCCTATGCCTGTAACTGCACAGTCAGCAGCTGCAGGTGATGGTTCCGCTACTATTACTTTTACACCTCCAACCGATAATGGAGGAGCAACCGTAACTAGTTACACGGTAATTTCAAGTCCGGGTAGCTATTCTGTTACTTCTTCAGGAAGTCCAGTAACTATATCGGGATTAACAAATGGCACTGCTTATACTTTTACAATTTATGCAACCAATAGTGTAGGAAATAGTACAAATGTTACTACTTCGCCAGTAACTCCACAATCACCGCCAACAATAACAACTAATGGTACATTAACTGCTTTTTCAACCTGTACGGGAGTTGCATCGGCTACCCAATCATTTACAGTAAGTGCAGTGAGTTTAACCAATAATTTAATATTAACCGCGCCAGCTGGTTATGAAATTGCATTAAGTAGCGGGGGAACATACTCTTCCACAATAATTTTTACTCCATCATCTGGAACGGTTGCTGCAACCCCTGTATTTTTAAGAACTACTAACTCAATTGTTAATGGTCAGTCTGGAAACATTAATATTACCTCTTTGGGGGCAACCAGTAAAACAGTTGCAACTGGTAATGCAGTTGTCACTCAAAATTTAACTGCAAGTGTAACCATTAGCTCCAATGCAACTAATAACACAATATGTTCGGGGGCTAATATTACTTTTACAGCTACTCCTACAAATGGGGGCAATACACCTACTTATCAATGGAAGGTGAATGGAGTGAATGTGGGTACCAATACTGTAACCTACTCAACAACAACGCTTTCAAATAGTGATATTGTCACTGTTGTAATGGGCTCAAGTATTGCAAACTGTTTATCAGGATCACCTGCTACTTCCAATGCTATAACGGTCGCAGTTAATGCGATTCCAAATGTGCCTGGGAATATAACAGGACCTACTACTATTTGTATGAATTCAAATCAGGTTTATAGTGTGCCTGCTGTATCTGGAGCTACTTCCTATACATGGGTAGTCACTGGTAATCTTACAGCAACTGCTTCTACAAACAATATAATCAATATTACTGCGGATAATGTTTCTGGATCAGGGACTATTAAAGTTTTAGCTTCTAATGCTTGTGGGAATTCGGCTTATAGTGCAACTTTAAGTGTCTCTGTTAACAATACTCCTGCACCAACCGCTAGCTTTACAGTTAATAATAACAATGTCTGTTTGACAAATGCGTTGGTTAATTTTACCAATGTCAGTACAGCTAACGCATCAACCAATGCAACAATTACTTCTTATGCATGGGATTTTGGTGATGGCTCTACCGTAGTAACTACCAACAATGCAAGTCAAACCTACAGTAATTCAGGAATTTATGATGCTATATTAACTATTACAGATGCAAATGCGTGTACTTCTTCTGTTGCTAATAGAATTGTTGTAGATCCAATTAGCATTCCAGGGACCGCAACAGCTACTAATTCAACCATCTGTTCTGACTCTAATACAACTATAAATTTAACGGGAAATCTGGGAAGTGTTCAATGGATGTCTGCCCCTAGTGGAACAAATAATTTTAATAACATAATTGGAGCTACTTCTAATGTCTTAAATACGGGCACTTTAACTAGTTCAACAGACTTTATAGCAGTGGTAAAAAGCGGATCTTGTAGTGTTGCTACTACCTCTATTATTACAGTTAATGTAAGCGCGATACCTTCTTTAACCTTGGGTGCTGTTGGTAATTTGTATTCAAATGCAACCAGCTTTGATTTGCCTTATTCCAATACGGTTGGTAATCCATTTACATACAGTGTGGTAACTACATCACCCAATGTGATGCCTAATTTTGT